>Ga0210408_10003603_pt1 | contig 14210 bp, 8 predicted proteins | sample IncBWH4MmetaG_FD_155471 | JGI IMG/M metagenome (GOLD analysis project Ga0210408, IMG submission 155471) | Forest soil microbial communities from Barre Woods Harvard Forest LTER site, Petersham, Massachusetts, United States - Inc-BW-H-4-M | ecosystem: Environmental > Terrestrial > Soil >...
GGCTACAAGCAATCCGGCATCGGCCGCGAGCTAGGCGAATACGGCCTAGCCAACTACACCGAAGTAAAAACCGTAACCGTAAAGCTCTAACAATTCCCGGTAGGGGCGCAGCATTGCTGCGCCCCTTCTCGGCAGGGCGTGTAAATTAACTCGCACCGGTCCTGTTTTTTTCTCTTCCGCAACTAAATAACCGCCGACCCCTGCCCAATCCAAATCGCCGCGCCGCTAGGCGCCGAAATCTGCCCAACAAATTTCTTATTAGGCCCGTCTGTGCTCCTAATGACCAGCGGCACAGTGACTGTGTGCCGTGTTTCTCCGGGCGCAAATGCGATGGTCTGGGCAGTTGCATAATAATCGCCACCCGCGACAGCAGTGCCGTCCACGGTGTTGAAGTTCACCCACACCGTGGTGTTACTAGCCGGATTCAGCGTCACCGTGAATACTGCCTTCGATTCGAGGCTGTCGACCACCGCATTGCTGACCGAGAGTTGCCGCAAACCAGCATTCACCCGGATCGAACCAAACAGGCCCGCCGCCGCTCCCTCGCAATGCTGCTCAAAATCCGCAGCAAAGCTTCGCACGCTTCCGTCTGCCAAATAAGAAGCTGCCAGCACGTCGAAGCGGCCAGTCACCGTGTTGCACCCGCTACCTCTTCCTGACACGTCCAGTCCCGGAGTTCCCGCCGGCTGGAAGGGAAACCTCTGCGCATTGTTGTAAGCCCCCGGAACCAACGTGGTATTGCTATACCCTGCGAAGTCCAGGTTCCACGAATCTCCATCATTGATCGCCACGCTGACGCCTTGATCGAAGTTCCGCGTCGTGCCGAACGTCCCGTCGCCCACGGTCAACAGTAGTTGCCCCGGGCTGATGAAGTCTCCCGGTTGGCCGTACATGGAAAGCGCGGTCAGTGGAACATTTGGATCGAGGATGGTCACATCAGCGCTTCCGTCGCCGACAGGCGCACCGCTGGGATTGGTCAGCACGATGTGGAAGACCTTATTGCCCTCGGGCAACAGGTCTCCGATGATCGGAACCGTAATCGTCTGCGACGTCGTCCCAGGCGCGAATGTCACCCAGCTGGCCGAGGCAACATACTGTTTACTCGCTATCGCGGTGCCATTCGCCGTGCCGTATCGGGCCCTTACAATCTGATGGCTCGGCATCGATAAGGAAATAGCCACGGTCGCATCGCTGGTACCAGTGTTCCCCTTAAGGGCCGTCGCGTCTCCAATCGATATCCGCGGCACAACGCTAATGCTCGAGTTGTAGCGCACCGACCCATACAGCGCCGGCGCAGCACCTTCGCAATGCTGCTCGAAGTCGACCGCGAGCGTCTGAACACTCCCATTCGCCGCAAACGTTATATCCGAAACCAGGAAGCGCCCGGCGACGATGTTGCACCCGCGGCCATCCCCAAACACATCGAGCCCCGGTCGCGTCGGGGAATGGAACGCAAAGCGCTGTGCTCCCTCATACTCGCCGGTCGTAAGTGTCTGTCCAGTCAGCGGACCAAAATCCAAGTACCAGAAAGAACTGAAGTTCGGCGTCTGAAACGATACCTGCACTCCTCCGTTGTAAGTCGTATTGACCGTAAACGTGCCGTCCCCAGGTGTGAACGTTTGCGTGATTCCTCCCCCAACGTAATCGCCCGGCTGGCTGTTCAGCATCAGCAAAGTGTTAGCCGCCCCAGCCCTCGCACAAGTAGCAAGGACAAAAATCCCGATCATCAAGATGACGCGTAGCGTTCTCATCGGCTGCAGTCCTTCCGCGCACAAAACCGGCGCAGAGTGAAAAATATCTCGGATGGCCTCAGGTCGAGAACAGGGGGAGAAGGCGGTGCGCAGGCAAGTCTGTGGCTCTCTCACTTACGGGTCAAGTTAATTTAATGTGACGTATCCCTTTGAGAACGAACCATGCTTCGCGCGGTCGAAACACGACTAGCTGGGCCTTGCGGTGAGAAAACACACCTTACGTCTTGTTGCACCACTCGCAAAAACTCCGATGACAACCGCTACGCCTTAGCCGCTTTCGCCGCAGGCCGCCGCTGCTTGGCTTCCCACGCTTTGCGCAACTCATCGCGGCTAGCCAGCACATACTCCTTCGCGTGTTCAAAACTTCTGTACAGCTTCGTGCCCTTAATCGTGTTGCAAGGACCACAGCAGGCCACCAAATTCTTCGGATCCTTCTTCCCCTTCTTCGCGCGCGGCACAACAAAGTCCACCCGCATCACCAACGCATTCTCAAAACTAGCCCGTCCATCCAGCCCGCAATATTGGCAGCAGTAATCATCCCGCTCCAAAATCGCCAGGCTCTCCTTCAAAGTTGTCGGCTTATCAACCAGCGTAAACGTCGTGATATCCAGCGGCATGAGCCACCTCCCAATCGGAAATCCTTGGGGCAGGGCCGAAAATGGGAATGTGCGGATTCCCGATAGTCTTGGCCTTCGACCATAGGCCAGCGAAATGTACGGTGTCAAGCGCCAGCGCATTTTGCGGTCCCTTTCGTCGGTCCCGGCTGGCGCTCCTTTCACTGCATAGTCACCACTGGCAGCTCGATGAAACTGTTGTGATACACGCGCTGTGTCGCCTTGCGATAATTCTCCGGCTTGGCCCAGAAAATATTCGGCACAAACGTCTGGGGATTACGGTCATATAGCGGGAACCAGCTCGACTGCACTTGCACCATGATCCGGTGCCCCGGCAAGAAGACGTGGTTCGCCGTCGGCAAATTGAATTTGTAAAGCAGCGGCTTGTCTGCGGCGATCGCCTTCGGATTTTCCAGGCTCTCCCGATACCGCCCGCGGAATATGTCGGCCGAAACCATCAATTGATAGCCACCCATCGCAGGTTGGCCTGCATCTTGATCCGGATACACGTCGATCAACTTCACCACCCAATCGGCGTCCGTGCCACTCGTCGACGCCGTCAGATTCACAACGGGTTGGCCACTGATTTTCACCGGTGCGGGTACAGCGACCGAGGTGAACACCAAAACGTCCGGTCGGCCCGAAGCCTCCCGCTGATCGCTGACCAGCCAGTGGCGCCACGTATCCCCTTCAGCGTGCACCGGACGCAACACAAAGGGCACCGGCTTCGCGGGATCGGAAACGTATTCGTCATATGAACTCTCTTCAGCTCTTGCTGAACCGAAACGCAATTTTAGATCCGCGCCCAAATAAAGCGGCGTAGGTTTTGGAGTGCAACCGCGTGCACATCCATCCGGCCAACGCGACAGGCGCAACCACTTGTTCGTTCCGGTCTCAAATGCGGTAACCGGTGCTGTGTCCGCTTTTGGCGACCCATCGTTGAGATACTGCGCCAAGAATGGCCGCAGTATCTCTTCTCGAAAGTAAAGCCCTGTGTCACTGCCAAACTTCACCGCCCCCAACGCGCTAGCCTCGATAGTTTCCTGCCCGTGATGCCACGGCCCAAGCACCAGGAAAACTTTGCTGTTATCCGTATCTTTCGGCTTGATCGCCTTGTAAACCGCGGGTGCCCCGTAGATATCCTCCTGGTCCCACAGACTGTCGACCAGCATCGTCGGCACTTTTAGCGGTTGCCCCGCCAAAATCTTATCCATGGCCTGCTCTTGCCACCACGCGTCATAACTCGGATGCTCCAGGAGCTTTCGCCAGAAGCCCATCTGTTCCAGCCCGTGCTGCCGGCCCAATTCACCGGCCGAGCCTGCGGCCATGAAATCGTCGTAGTCGTCGTAGTGGCTGCTCCACCAATTGGCGCTATTCGCCCGTGTCCCCTCTTGCTCGTAGATGTACGACATGCCCGGTTCGCGAAATGCGCCGTTGTGGAACCAATCGTCGCCCATCCACCCATCGACCATGGGATTCATCGGCACCGCCACCTTCAGCGCCGGATGCGGATCGACCAAAGCCATCAGCGTTGTGAAACCGTCGTACGAAACGCCCAGGATGCCCACCTTGCCGTTGCTTTCCGGAACGTTTTTCACCAGCCAATCGATGCTGTCATACGTGTCTGTCGAGTGATCCACGGCAGTAGGATTGAGCGGCCCGTGCAGCGGCCGCGTCATCACGTAATCCCCTTCCGAACCGTACTTGCCGCGCACGTCCTGCATAACGCGAATATATCCCTCGTACATTGCGCCGGCCACGACGTCGAAATGCGAACTCGCCTTGCCTGTGCGTGCCCCCGCGTTGTAAGGAGTGCGCGTCATCAGCATCGGCAAACCCTTCGCTCGCTTCGGAACCAGGATCACCGTGTGCAGCTTGACCCCATCGCGCATCGCAATCATTACTTCGCGCCGCTCATAGTCAAAGCGCGACGTAACCGGCTGAATCTTCGCCGGCATCTCGCTCGGCAACCCCGCCACTTCCGATTGTTTCTGTGCCAAACATGGTGCGACCCCGAACGAGCCGCCAAGCACAAGCGCCGCAATAAGGAACGCGCGAAGGCGATCAATAACCCTCATGAACCCTCCCAGTAATTTGTGGCGGGCCGATTATATCCCGGGTTGTACGGTGTCTCGGGGACATCGGGACGACGGTCATCGGACGGACATCGCGGGACAGACGGGACGGTTCCCTCGGGGCGTGATCAACCGAGACAGGCTCCACGTTACGACCCAAGAAATCGCAGGCCACTGACCTGCAACCGTCCTTACGACCAGTTGTCCGCGCGTACTCCCCCTGCTATCGTCGACGCAGACGTTCGCGCTAATGCCTCGCCAGGTCCTCTTTCTAAATTCCGGCACTCGCATTCCGACCACACGCCGCCGCTCTTCTTCTCGAGTCTATTCTCATCGTTATCAATCACCTTCTCCAAAATCCGCACTCTTCAGGACTTCCCGCATTTCCGCTGACACTAAAGCTGACACTAAAAGTGTCGCCGTCACGCCGAAGGCCATCTCCGCTCTCCCTATTTCCGAGTCAAACCCTTTGCATTCACACTCTTCCAAACTCTTTGTCGTTACAAAAAAACTCAACCCCTTTGGAATCAAGCAAATCCAAACTCTTTGGCCAAAACACCCGGGGTGGGGTGTCCCTCAACCGCCGCGCAGCTCCGCGGCAGGCCAGTTTGCTCGTCCTTTGTTTTCATGGTCTTACAAATTGCTTTTCCCGCAATCTGTTTGTTTTGATAATCATCTGCGTTGCCCCCGGGTGTGGGGGTCCACCACCACAATCTTGCGGTTGCGGCGTAGAATCTTGCTCATGCCCCCGGTCCTACGCTCTTACGATCCGCAGGACTTTTCCGCCCTCTATCGCCTCGACCAGTCTTGCTTCCCTGCCGGCATCTCCTACTCAAAAACTACCTTGCGCTACTTCCTTTCTCTGCGCACCGCGGAATGCCTGGTGGCTATGCAAGACACTCACATCGCCGGATTTATCCTCACCGAAGAGAATCCGCCCCTCGCCCACATCATTACGCTCGACGTGGCGGAAAAATTCCGTCGCGTCGGCATCGGCTCCGCTCTGCTGGCCGAAAGTGAACGAAACCTGGCGCGCCGCGGCGTACGCACCATCCTGCTGGAAACCGCAACCAACAACGAACCCGGCGTTGCCTTCTGGCAGCACCACGGTTATGTTGTTGCTGCCACACTCAAGCGCTATTACCTGGGCCGGCTCGACGCCTACGAAATGCGCAAAATCATGCTGGCCCCCGCCAACGAGCGGACGGCCAAAAAGGAAACCTAGCCCGACATGCCCCTTTTCCAGGCAATTGTCCTCGCGCTCGTGCAAGCCTTTACGGAATTTCTACCGGTCAGCAGCACCGCGCACCTCGTTCTTTTTCCTTGGCTTTTGCACTGGCCCGATCCCGGCGAAGCTTTTGACGTGGCCCTGCACGCCGGGACTTTGCTGGCCGTAATCCTTTATTTCTTCAAGGATTGGCTCACGCTGCTGGTCTGCGGACTCGGCGGGAAATACCCCGCGAGTGCTCCGCCAGAGGAAGTCGCGCAGCATCGCCGAATGTTTTGGTTCATGGTCGTCGGCACCATCCCAGGAGCCATCCTCGGCAAGCTGTTCGATAAGCAGATCGAAGAAAACTTGCGCACTCCCGCCATCATCGGCGTCTCGCTGATCCTCGTGGCGTTAATCATGTGGTGGGCTGATTCCCGGGCCACGCTGGCGCGCAAGTTGGAGCAATCCAACTGGGGCGACGCCATCGGAATCGGTACGGCGCAGGCCATCGCGCTGTGGCCGGGCGTTTCGCGATCGGGCATTACCATCACCGCAGGACTCTTCCGGAATTTCACTCGCGAAGCGGCCACCCGCTTTTCGTTTCTGCTCTCCGCGCCCATCATCGCCGGCGCCGTGGCCTCGAAACTTCATGGGCTGATCAAGCTGCACAAAGCAGGCGGCCTGGACTTGCCGATCTCTACCCTGATCATCAGCATTATGGTCTCCGGCGTGGCCGGCTATATGGTTATCGCCTTCTTCCTCCGATACTTGCAGACACGCACGCTCAAAGTATTTGTTGTCTACCGAATCGTGTTTGGTATCATCGTACTGGTTTTGGCATTCCTAAAGGTGGGTGTGCGATAGCGCCAACGCATCCACCCCGCGGCTCTCAGCCTTCCCCAAAAGCTGAGGAGAATCCTGTGCGCTTTCTGACTCCAACCGAGAACAAGCGGCTCAATGAGCTGATCGGTTTCCTGTTCATCATCCTGGCGGTGCTGGTCGCACTGTCTTTAATCTCCTATTCCCCGCATGACGTGGCGTTTAACGTCTCCGCGCCGCCCGCGGATGGTCCGCTGGCTCACAACTGGATCGGGCCGGTAGGGGCTTACGGCGCAGACGCTCTCTTCCAAGTGTTTGGATTTGCGGCGTTTCTGCTCCCCGTGGCCTTCCTGATTCTGGGCTGGAAATGGTTTCGCAGCCGTAGCATCAATTCGCAATTCGCCACCATCTTCGGGTACATGTTGCTGCTGCTGTCTCTCCCGTCCTTGCTCTCGCTGTGGCATTTTCCGGAAGTTCGCGGGTTGCCACCGGGCGGCATGCTCGGCTCGCTGCTCTCAGGCAGCTTGCAGGCTTGGTTTAATTTCTGGGGGGCGAGCCTGATCGCTTTCGCGTTTTTTCTTACTTCCCTTTTTATGACCACCAGTTTCTCTTTCGCGGGAACACACGCTTGGGCGAAAAGCACCAAGGGTCCGCTGGGCGCGGTCGAAAAACTGGGCTTGCTGCAGAAGGCGCAAGCGCGTTGGCATGATTGGCGCGACCGCCGCGAACAGGACCGCATGCGCCGCCGCGTGGAAGAGACGCGCATCTCCGGCCGCAAACCGGTGAACCAGCTTGGATCGGGCGCGGTACCCACCGAAACCCAAGGCTCCATCCAGCTTGCCGATGAGAGCGACATTTTTGAAGCGGAAGAGAAGGAAGACAAGGCGCGCGATTCGCGCAAGCCGCCAATTCTGTTTCTGAATCAGGAGAAGAAAGAAAAAGTCAGCGCCAAGAAGTCCGGCGAACCGAAAATCGCCAAGGGCAGCACGAACTACAAGCTGCCCTCCATTTCGCTGCTTCGCGAGGGCGAACGCAGCCACAAGCTGGACGAAGACGAGCTCAAGATTCGGGCGCGCGCGATTGAAGACAAGTGCCTGGAATTCGATATTCAGGGTCGCGTGACGCAGATCAATCCCGGTCCGGTAGTTACAACTTTCGAGTTCAAGCCCGAAGCTGGCATCAAATACAGCCGCATCATTGGCCTGACGGAGGATCTTTGCCTGGCGCTGCAAGCCGAATCTATTTTGATTGAACGCATCCCCGGGAAATCCACCATCGGCATCGAAGTCCCCAACATCAATCGCCAAACGATTGCGCTGCGCGAAATTATCGAAGCGCCGGAATTCATCAATTCGCCCAGCAAGCTCACCTTGGCAATGGGACGCGACTTGCACGGACGCATGCGGGTCACCGATCTCGCTGCCATGCCGCACTTGCTCATTGCCGGTTCCACGGGCACCGGCAAAAGCGTGTTCATCAATTCGCTGATGATGTCTATCCTTTATAAGGCGAGCCCCGATGATGTGAAGCTGGTGCTCGTCGATCCCAAGCGGCTGGAATTGAATCTTTACGACAATATTCCACACCTTCTCGCGCCGGTGGTCACCGACCCGAAAATCGCTTCCAATGTGTTGCGCAACGCCACCCGCGAAATGGAAAACCGGTTGAAGCTGCTGGCGCAACGCGGCGTGCGCAATATCGACCAGTACAATCGCACATTCCAGAAGACGCAGTCGCTATCGCTATTTGACAATGTGGAGGAAAGTGAACACAAGCCACTTCCCTTCCTGGTGATCGTGATCGACGAGTTGGCCGACCTGATGATGGTGGACACCAACAACGTCGAAGAGTCCATCACCCGCCTGGCACAAATGGCGCGCGCCGTGGGCATTCATTTGATTTTGGCTACGCAGCGGCCTTCGGTTGACGTAATCACCGGTTTGATCAAAGCCAACTTTCCGGCTCGCATTTCGTTCCGCGTGGCCAGCAAAGTCGATTCGCGCACCATTCTCGATTCCAATGGCTCGGAATCGCTGCTCGGCAAAGGCGACATGCTGTATCTGCCCGCCGGCTCGGCGCGCTTGCATCGCATTCACGGCCCGCTGGTCACCGAAGACGAAATCACCGCGGTGTGCGATTTCTGGCGCGAACAAGCGCAAGCTAAGTACAACGAAGATTTGCTGGCGACTCCCAAGGATGAAAATGCCGACGCGGCGGGTGAAGACACCGTCGGCGAAGGCGAAGACGCCGAGGAAGTCGACGACGATTTGTATCAGGACGCGGTGCGCGTGGTTTGCGAAATGGGCCGCGCCTCCACCTCCACATTGCAGCGGCGATTGCGCATCGGCTATGGCCGCGCCGCCCGCCTGATCGACCTCATGGAGAAGGACGGAATCGTCGGCCCGCCCGACGGCACCAAGCCCCGCGAAGTCCTAAAAGGCCGCAGCTGGATGAAAGAATTCGACGACACCACCCAGTAACGCGCGGCGCCCCGAAAAAAGACTACTCGTAGCGGAGAGCGACCAGCGGGTCGACCCGAGAGGCGCGACGCGCCGGAACCCAGCAAGCCACGATGCCAGTGATCAACAGCAGCGCAGCCACAGAACTCAGCGTAACGGGGTCGTAGGCGGAGACGCCCCAAAGTTGTGTCGCGATCACCCGCGCAATCGCCAGGCTGGCCGCGATGCCTAGCACGATGCCGCCGCCAACCAAGCCCAGGCCCATGCGGATGACCAGGCCGAGGACATGGCCCTTCTCGGCGCCGAGCGCCATGCGAATGCCGATTTCGTGGGTGCGGCGCGCGGTGGTGTAGGCCAGGACGCTGTATACACCGATGGTGACCAGCACGAGTCCGATGGAGCCAAACACGCTCATCAGCAAGAAACCGAAGCGCGGACCGGCGTATGCGAATTGCGCAATGAAGCCTTCCAGGGTGCCCGTGAAGGTGAGGGCTACGTTGCTGTCGGTGGCCCAGATTTCATGGCGGATGGCGTTCATCAGGGTCATGGGCTCTGGACCGGTGCGCACCAACAGGCCGCGGGCCGCAAAGCCGGTCATGGTGTAGGGGACCCAAATTTCAGGCTGCACAGGATCTTGCAGGCCACGGTTTTTGACGTCCGCGACCACGCCGATGATTTCGAACCAGGGATCGGCGAGTTTGTCTGGAAACTGCTCGAATTGCGCGATGTGGACACGTTGGCCCATGGGGTTTTCATTGCCGAGGTATTTGTGGGCAAAGGTTTGGTTGACGATAGCCAGCTTGCGCTTCCCTTCTACTTCGGCCTCCGTGAACGGGCGTCCATCAATGAACTGGATTTTGAGCACCGGGAAGTAGCCTTCGCTGCAAAGTTGAAACATTGCAGTCCATTTCTCGACATGTGTTTTGCCGGGAATCTCAATATCACTGGGGATTCCGCCGAACGGCGGCAGCGTGCTGGTTTCGGTAGCTTCGATTACTCCCGGCAATGCCTTGACGCGATTCAGCACCGGACGGAAAAACCCAGCGAGTTGGTCAGCGGTCTTATAGCGATCCTCGGGGAGAGGCAGGCGCACGACGAAGACATGGTCAGGCTGGAGGCCGAGGTGCACCTCGCGAAGAGCTACGAAGCTGCGCATGAGGAGGCCGGCAGCGACGAGCAGGGTGAGCGACACGGCGACTTCGAAGACGACGACGGCGTTGCGCAGCCGGCCGTGCGCGGAGCCACCGGAGGTTCCTTTGCCGCTGTCGCGCAATGGATCATTGAGATCGCGGCGAACGACCTGGAGGGCAGGCGCGAGGCCGAAAATGATGGCGGTCAGCGCGGCGCTGCACAGAGTGAAGGCGAGCACGGGAAGATTGAGATGGATGACCGCTTCGGCTGGAATGATCCGCTGGGGAATGAGGGCGACGAGGCCTTTGAGTCCACCCCAGGCGAGGAGCGCACCTAGGAGCGCTCCGCTGACGGCCAGGAGAAAGCTTTCGACCAGGAGTTGGCGAATGATGCGCCAACGTCCTGCTCCGAGCGCGGCGCGGATGGCGAATTCTTTTTCCCGGGTCGTAGCGCGCGCGAGAAGCAAGTTGGCGACGTTGCCGCAACCGATAAGAAGCAGAAGACCCACGGCGGCGAGCACGATGTAGAGCGTGGTGCGGAATTGGCCAACGACCAGGTCGGTGAGCGTTTCGATGTGAACATTGAAATTCTTTGGGTAGTCCTTGGGATATTTGGTGGCGAGATTTTTGGCGATGACGTTGAAGTCGGATTCGGCCTGGCGGATAGTGACCCCTGGTTTCAGGTGACCGAGCAGGAACCAGAATTGCGGGAATCCGCTTTGTGATTGCGCTGCGGCGCGAGTGGGCTTTTGCGGGAGCCACATATCGGCATCGCCCCAGCCAAAGCGCGGAGGCATGATGCCGATGAGAGTGCGCTGCGTGCCGTTGAGGACAAAGGTTTTGTTGATGATGCTGGGGTCGGCGCTGAAGCGGCTTACCCAGGTTTTGTAGCGCATGACGAATACCGGTGGCGCGCCAGGTTCGTAATCCGCAGGCCGAGCAACGCGGCCGAGGAGCGCGGGCATGCCCAGAAATTCAAAGGTGCCCGGGGTGATCAGGCTGCCGTCAAAGCGCTCGGTGCCCTCGCCGGAACGGAAAAGCACGTCCACGCCGTCATTGGCGATGACCCGATCAAAGACGTGATTCTGCTCGACATAATCGAGAAATTCGGGGCCGGAATAGCCGCCGCGGCCGCCGGGTTGGCTTTGCTCGGTGTCGTGAATTTGGACGGAAACCAGACGGGACGCGTCAGTGTAAGGGAAGGGCTCCATCAAGACATTTTCGATGACACTGAAGATGGCGGTGGAGGCGCCAATGCCAAGGGCCAGGGTGACGGCGGCGATGATGGTGAAGGAAGGGCTTTTGCGTAAGTTGCGCAAGGCAAAGCGAATGTCCTGGCCCAGGGTGCCCATTGAGTGCCTCCGAGTCTCGCGCCGAATTACCTGATGGATGTACGAGCTAGGGCGATTAAATGTTTCAGATGCGGGCACACGGCACTGCGGATGTTTGTGCCCATGATTTAGCGGACGGACAGCAGGGAGCAAAGGTAAGCCGAGGATCGAGAGATGAAACAAGCCCCGACTCCTAAGAGTCGGGGCTTGTTGTTATGCGGCTGGTCGACGAGCGCTTGCGTTTGGATGCGCGAACTACTCTTCGTCGCCGTCTTGCTCGGTGGCTACCGGTGTTAGCGTGCCGAAGAGGCCGTGCAACTCGTCGGCGCCGCCAGCGGTAAAGAACAGGGTATTCGACGACCCTCCGCCACCGTTGTTGCCGAAGGTCAGCGACCAGAGGCCGGGGATGGTCACCAGCGAATCATCCGGGTTGCGGACAAAGCCGATGAATTTCTTGGTGAAGCCGTTGAAGGCGGCGATCCAGCCGCTGCGGAAGTTGCCGACGAGGATGGTGTTGCTGAACTCTCCGAAATCACGCGGAGTCCAGACGACGCCCCACGGCGCATTGAACCAACCGGTTTCGAGCCGTCCCTGAAGCTTGCCTTCCGTGCTGAAGATGTCGACGAAACCGGCGCCGTTCTGGGTTGGATCGTGGCGAGCTTGATCTTGCTGGGCGTAAGTCACGAAAATGCTGCCGCCGATATTCTGGACATTGAAAGGCGCATAATCGCGGGGAATGGTGTCGTCATCGAAGGCGTCGTCGCCAAGCTTCAGAGGCTGGAAATTCGTTTTGTAAACCTCAACGCGCCCGGAGCGGAAATTGGTGACATAGAGGACCTTTTTGCCGTCGATTTCGCCGGAGGTCATGCCCTTGTAGACGGCACTGTTCTTTGAGCCCTTGTCGGAATTATCGACCTTGCGGATCGCATTGGTCACATCCACGCCGGGATTCCAGCCGGAGATAGTGCCGTCCTCGGTGGAAAAGATGAAGATAGCCTGTTTGGCTGGCTGGCCAGCTGCGGCTGGTGCCAAGAGGAAATCAGTGGGGCTGCCGTTGAAGACCACGCCCGTGGGCGCGGACTGAGTATGCGGAGCGAAGCCGGGAGGCGGAACCATGACGAAATTGTTGAACGGGCTGTTGATCCCGTTGCCGTTGGAGTCGGGATGAGGATCGGGGAAGGCATTTGGTGCGATTGCGGTTGGAGGGGTTCCCGCGGGCGCGTTTGCGGGGGGTGGGGCGATGGCGTACAGCGTCGAGGTACCGGAGTTGTTATTGCCGACCCACCAAGGACTTCCAGAGGAGCGGGTGAGTCCCCAGGGATTGAGCAAATTGGGGTCGTGCACTGGCGCCTTACCGACTGATTCGCTAGGGTCCGACACTAAGTTAGTTTGCGTGTAGTGTTGCGCGGGTGTGATGCAGGGAACAGCGATGGCTGCTAACGCAAAGGCTGCGGAGAGCTTTGCGCACTTCGACAGAGACTGCATAAATCGTCTTACCTCCAAAGCAAGATTTATTCAGCGCGGCAAAATGAGTGGCGCGATGAGTTACTGAACAGGCTTCCTGGGCGCGGGCATCGCGTTCTGCGTGCTCAACGGCTACAGATGCGGTGCTCGCGGCAGAAGATAAATTAGTTTGCTGGCGGGAGCCGAGTGTCACGAAAAAGTCAAAACGGAGTCATCTTCTGGCGAGGCTTGGTTGCCGATTGTTGGTTTGGCTGTAAAGCGCTGGTAATACTGGCTGAGCTCGACGAAAAATAATGAGCTCGCAGGTAAAGTTTGGCAGATGCTTGATTACGCTGCGAAAGCGGCGGCCAGACCGCCGCACTCCATGAAAGACGCTGCGAGTTGGCGATTTCTATGAGGCTTTCTCTTGGGCGTAGGCTAGGTATTCTTCGTAGGGGCCCTTGAAGTCTTCGATTTTGCCGTTTTTGAAGTGCCAGATGCGTGTGGCGACTTCATCGATCACGTCGTGGTCGTGGGTGACGAGGAGAACGGTGCCGTCGTATTTTTGCAGGGCGATGTTCAGGGCGTTGATGGATTCCAGATCAAGATGGTTTGTCGGCTCGTCGAGGACGAGAAAATTTGGCTTCTGCAGCATGAGCTTGCAGAAGATTAGTCTTGCGGATTCGCCGCCGGAGAGGGCCTTGGTGGGCTTGAGAGCGTCGTCGCCGCTGAAGAGCATTTGGCCCATGAGTCCGCGTAACTCTTGCTGATTGGCGCTGGGATCGAATTGCCAGAGCCAGTCGATGGCGGTCATGCCTTTGGTGATGGAATCGCCGTGGTCTTGCGCGAAGTAGCCTACGGCGACTTCGTGTCCCCAGACTACGGCGCCGCTGTCGATGGGAAACTCGCGGTCGGAATCTTCGATGTAGCCGGTGGAGTTGCGCACCAACGATTTCAGTAAAGTCGTTTTTCCCGTGCCGTTGCGGCCCATGAGAGCAATTTTTTCGCCGCGGGTGACACTGGCGGAGAAGCGCGGAATCACTTTCAGGCCGTCGTAGGATTTCTCCACGCTGCGAACCTCGAGCGGGTGGCGGCCAGAGGCGCGCTTCATGTCGAAGCGAATGTAGGGGCGCTGGATGTTGGACCTGGCGAGCTCAGTTGTTTGCAGGCGCTCGATTTCTTTCTTGCGCGAAGTGGCCTGCGCGGAGCGGGTGCCCGCGGAAAAGCGGGCGATGAATTCGTTGAGTTGGGCAATTTTCTTTTCGCGCTGGGAGTTTTCGGACTCGATGCGGGCGCGAATGTGAGTCTTGGCCATGACCATGTCGTCGTAGCCGCCGTTGTACATGATGATGGTTTCGTAGTCGATGTCGGCGGTGTG
>Ga0210408_10003607_pt1 | contig 14205 bp, 12 predicted proteins | sample IncBWH4MmetaG_FD_155471 | JGI IMG/M metagenome (GOLD analysis project Ga0210408, IMG submission 155471) | Forest soil microbial communities from Barre Woods Harvard Forest LTER site, Petersham, Massachusetts, United States - Inc-BW-H-4-M | ecosystem: Environmental > Terrestrial > Soil >...
CGTTGCAGTTGGACTTGGTAGACGTGTCGGGGGCGAAGGAGTACAACGTGAAACCCCTGCTGCTGGTCAGCACCGTCGCACCCCCGATCGTGGCGCTCTTCAGGCTGCCCGCGGCCGCCGCGGCCGGACTGCTGCTACTACTGGCGGAGGAAGAAGGGGAGGCTCCGGCCGAACTGCACGCGACCAGAGCCGCCGCGGCTGCCACCGCGGCTGGCAGCGCCAGGAGTATCCGGAGGCGGCCTGGACCGCTGCTGATCCGCTGCGCGCTACCGCTGCCGCCTCGGCCGGGAATCTTTCGCGCTGTCATGACTTGGTGTTCTTTTTGCCGAGTATCACTTATTTCTCTTTCACTCTGGTTCCTCATGGGCAATTGGCGCCAAAAGGCGAACACGTAAGCTTTGCTGATGCTCAGGAATACGGCCGCGAATATCGTCCGCCAAATGTCTAACGCGACCACATGTGGTTGTTTGAGCTATGACATCCACGCTATGTTCGATGCGCACCGGTGCGCATCCGTTAGGTTTGATAGTCGTGACCCATTAGTGGATAGCGTCTTGATAGTCGGCTGTGCCGGGACTGCCGCCCCGGTGCGCGGATCTGCCTTGGGAATCAGCCCGGCGGCGTAACCGGCGGTGCTGCGCCTTGCCGCGCGGGAAGCGCGGGAGCAAGCTGATTGCGCGAGCTGATGCCGCGCTTGGCGAAGACCTTCCGCAGGTGGTAGGCGACGGTGGCGGGGCTGATGAACAGCTGCGCGGCGATCTCCGGGTTGGAGGCGCCGTCGCCGGCCAGGCGGGCGATCAGCGCTTCCTGCGCGGTAAGGGTATCTGGCGTCTCGGTAGGCTGCTGCCGGGCGTGCCCGCCGGTCGCCCGCAGCTCGATGCGCGCCCGTTCGGCAAACGCCGCGGCGCCGACCGAGTCGAAGATCTCGTACGCGCTGGCGAGCTGATCGCGGGCGTCACGCCGGCGCCGCTGGCGGCGCAGCCACTCGCCGTAGAGCAGGCGGGCGCGTGCCAGGTCCACCCGCAGGCGGGTACGGCCGAAGCAGTCGATCGCCTCGCGGTAGAGGTTCTCGGCGGCTGCGCCGTCGCTGACCAGCGCCCGCGAGCGGGCCTCGGCGCCAAGCACCCAGTCGGTCCCGCAGGCGCGGGCGATGCCGGAGAGCTGCTGGACGGCGCCGACCGCGCGCTCGGGTACCGCGCTGCGCACCGCCGCCTCAACCAGCTCGACGAGCGCCCAGTCGGCGAACTGCACGGCAGGGGAGTCCTCGCTCGCCCGCTGCGCTGCTGCCAGCGCCTCCTCATAACGGCCCAGGCTGTTGTACAGCACCGCGTCCGCCCACCCGATGAAGCTGAGCGCTCGACCCTCACCCCGGCGCTCCGCGTCGTCGGTGGCGGTATGTAGCAGGTGAGCGGCTTGCGCTTCCTGGCCGCGGAAGGCAGCAAGGGCCACGGCGCCGTACGGCGCGATGCTGCTCCCGGTCGTCTCGGTTACCGATTCGGCCTGCGCCACCATCGAGGCGGCCTCGGTGAACTCCCCGGCGTACAGGTGCGCTGTCGAGCGCATGTTAAAAGCGATGGGGAGCATGATAAGCGCACCAGCGTCACGGGCGAGCGTGACCTGGCGGTCGGACAGCACGTCAAAGCTGGCGTAGTCCCACACGATCAGCGCGGCGCGGCAGGCCAGCCAGAGCCAGCGCAGCCCCTCTTCCCTGGAGACATCCGTCCCGCAGAAGGCGCTTACCGCTCGCCGGAGCACCGGCGCCCCCGCCGGGTAGCCCTCGCAGATCACAAGGGAGATGCCATCCAGCAGCAGATCGGGCCCGCGCGTCGGCCCCGGCGGCGGCGGCGCCATACGCGCCGCCTCGGCGACCTCGCGCATCCCGCCGCCAAGAGCCAGGCGGCCGGCGAATGTCGCGGCAGCCAGCGCGTCCAGGTATGTCTCGCGTGCCAGCCGCGGGTCGAGCGGCTCGAATTGCCGGGCCGCCTTCAGCAGCAGCGGGGGTGCGTCACTGCCGCGGCTGGACGAGAACGCGATCTGGCCGCGCAGCAGGTCCGCCCGGGCCCGCCGGAGCTGATCCGGCGGCCCAGCCTCCGCGGTAGCCAGCAGTCCCAGGGTGGCATCGAACGCGCCGGCCTGGTACGTGGCTTGCGCCGCGGCCAGCGCCCGCTCCGCCCGGCGTACCGGGTCGAGAGTCAGCGCGGCCGAACGCTCCAGGAAGGCGGCCGCCGCGGCCAGCCCGCCGCGCGCCTCGGCCCGGTCCGCCGAGTGCTCCAGCTCGGACGCGACGTCCTCATCTGGCCCCAGCGTAGCCTGCGCGCGGTGCCAGGCCCGGCGATCGGGGTCGGCCTGCGGATCGGTCGCGTCGGCCAGCGCCTGGTGCGCGGCCCGCCGCTCCGGCGGGGACGCGGCCCGGTACGCCGCCGACCGCACCAGCGGGTGACGGAACATCACCCGCTCCCCGATCGCCAGCAATCCGGCGTCCGCCGCCGGCGCGAGGACCTCGGTGCCGATCCCGAGCAGCTGCGCCGCTCGCCACATCAGCCCTGACTCGCCGGTCGGCTCCGCCGCGGCGACCAGCATCAGCCGCCGCGTGGCGGCCGGCAGAACCTCCAGCCGCCGCCGGAAACTCTCCTCAATCCGCCCCGGCGACCCCGGCGGATCGGCCACCCCGGGCACACCCGGTACACCTCGCGGCAGCTCGAGCAACGCCAGCGGATTGCCCCGCGTCTCCGCAACGATGCGGTCACGCACCCGCTCATCCAATGGCCCCCCGACCACCCAGCTGAGCAGCTCGCGCGCATCGCCATCGCGTAGGCCCCCGACCAGCAGCTCCGGCAGTCCCCGGAACTCCTCGCCCGGCTCATGTGTGGCGAACACCAGCGCGACCGGCTCGGCCAGCAGCCTGCGCGCCACGAACGCCAGCGCCTGCGCCGACGCCCGGTCCAGCCACTGCGCGTCATCGACCACGCACAACAGCGGCTGCTGCTCAGCCACCTCTGACAGCAGGCCGAGGGCGGCCAGCCCCACCAGGAACCGGTCCGGCGCCGCCCCCGTACTCAGGCCGAACGCGACACCCAGCGCAGCGCGCTGCGGATCCGGCAGATCCCCCAGCTTGTCCAGCATCGGCGCGCACAGCTGCTGAAGGGCAGCGAACGCCAGCTCCATCTCCGACTCGACTCCGGCCACGCGCGCCACCCGCAGGCCAGCCGCCGACTCGATCGCGTACTCCAGCAGTGCGGTCTTGCCCACTCCCGGCTCCCCGCGCAGCACCAGCACACCGCTGCGCCCAGCCCGCGCCGCGTCGATCAGCCGGCTGAGCGCCACGCGTTCCGGCAGACGATCTAGCAGCATCACAGGGCCTCACGTGGAGCCGCCGGCACAGATAACGCCACCCGCCAGACTCCCGCTACAGTCCGCCAGCGCGCAGCGCTAGCACCTCCTTCTCTGGTGGGTTTCACCCCCCGTGGCCGGGATGCCGTTGGCGATGGGCGTGCAGGTGACGATGTGCACGTCGAGTCCGCCGCCGCGGCGGAAGGCCCGTGATCTGATGCTGGCTGCGGGCCGTAGCGCGGCCAGCCGGCTGCGAGGGGTGGCGCCAAGCACCAGCTGGGTCGCGTGGTTTGCGTGGGCGAAGGCCAGCAGCGCCGCCGGGATGTCCTCGTCGGCGACCTGGTGGTAGGTGCCGCCGACCGACTCGGCCAGCCGGCGCTGGGCGGCGAGCACGGCACGGCTGGAGCCGACCGGGCGGCCAGGCCGGGCGGCGTGCACCGCTAGCAGGTTCCCGCCGGACCGGGCGGCGATCCGGGCCGCCCGGCGGATCAGGGTCTCGCCCTCTGGGCCACCGCTGAGCGCGACCACCACCCGCTCCCGGGCCTGACCGCTGCCGGGATCGCCGCTGCCGGGAAGGTACCGGCGCGGGCCGACGGCCAGCGCGGTGGCCAGCCACAGCATGGCCAGCTCGCGCAACGCCGACAGGTTCCCCGTCTGGAACCAGCCGCCCAGCGCCGCCTCCACCTGGTCTGCCGGGTAGATGTGGCCGCGGGCCAGCCGGCCCCGCAAGGCATCCGGCGCCACGTCCACCAGCTCGACCTCGCCCGCGGCGCGGACGACCGGATCGGGCACAGTCTGCCGGGGCGCGGCGCCGGTGATCTTCGCCACCACGTCGGCCAGGGAATCTAGGTGCCTGACACTGACGGTGGAGATCACGTCGATTCCCGCCGCAAGCAGGTCCTCGGCGTCCTGCCATCGCGCGCGGTGGCGCGAGCCGGGCGCGTTGCGGTGCGCGAGATCGTCGGCCAGCGCCACGCCGGGCCGCGGGCCAGCACCGCGCCGGGGTGCATCTCCTGTGCCAGCGTGCCCCGGTGCGGGACTGTGGCCGGGGGAATGATCTCAAGGCCGGCCAGGAGGTCTTCGGTGTGCGGCCGGCCGTGCGTGTCCGCGCTCGCTACCACCACGTCGGTGCCGCCCTCCGCGCGCCGGCGGCCCTCGCTGAGCAGCGCGCAGGTGGTGCCGACGCCGGGCGCGTAGCCCAGGTAGATCGGCCGCGCGATCATTGCGGACGGGGCGGTCCTGCGTCGTCCGCGGTGTCCGGCGGGCCGCCGGCGGCGCAGGTCCGCGCGGCCTGGCCGCGGCCAGGCCGCCCCAGACGCCGTGCTGGCCGATGTCCCGGTGCCGCAGCGACAGCCCCGGGCACTGGGCCCGTACGGGGCAGAGGGCGATCGCGGCCGGCGCCTCGTGCCGGGCCCGGGCTGGCTCGAGGCTGACCGGGTACCTCTGGCCGGGGTCAAGGCCGCTGTCCGCGCACCGGGCCTGCCTGGCGACCCGGGCCGGCACGGCGTCGCCGGTCAACCGCCGGACGGGAAGGCTGCTGGCCATCGGGGACTGCCTTACCGGAGGATCTGGAGCGCAAGCCGCGGCGGGCAGCCGCGGCGCACCAGCGTGGCGACCTGGTGCCAGTCGACGTGGCCGGCGACGGCCTGGGCCAGCGACCACGGGATCCCCAGCCCGGTGAGCTGCCTCACCCGCCATCCGTGCACGAGCACGTCGTCGTCAATCGCCTCGTGGCGTGGTGCTGCCGGCGCCGGTTCCATCGCCGGGCCTCCTGCCAGGCCGGATTCCTTGGTCATCACGCTAGGATCGGCACGCCCTCACCCGAATCCGCACAAGCTTCTAGTCCTAGCCCGCGACCTGCTAGTCGTGGCCTGCGACCTGACAGCCGCCGGATAGCCGGTAACGTCCGCTACCAGCCGCCCCGGACCTAGCGTCATCAGCGGGGACCCGTGGGGTGGAGGCTCGCGGTAGGGCGCAAACCGCGTCGGTGATTGCACGCGGGGCCAGTGATGCTGCTAGACCGTCTCACCGAGCGGGCGGCGCTCGGTCATCTGCTGTCGGCAAGGGCAAGCTCCGGGCCGGCCAGAGCGTCTTCATCCACGGCTGCCTCGGCGGGGTCGGCCGGACCGCCGCCCAGATCGCGTGGATACACGGCGCCTCGGTGGGAGGCAGTTGCCGTGCCACCGCGAGAGAGGACGCGCAAGCCCTCGGCATCGTCCCGGTCGTCGACTTCGGCTTCGACCCGGCCACACTCAAGGGGAGGTTCGACATCGTCCTCGACACCGCCGGGACGCTCCCAGTCAAGGCCGCCCGCACGCTCCTCAAGCCCAGGGGGCCGCATCATCGACATCAACGTCAATCCCCGGCAGGCGCCACAAATGCCGCCTGCCAGGACGTGTACCTCGAGCTCTTGCGGGCACTCGAGCATGGCCAGGACGGCGGTGTCCAGGGCGGACTTAGGACTGGATCATAATGAGGCGCTCGCACCGGGGAACCTTGCCCCACCGGCGATGGAGCTGTCTGGAGATACTGCCTCTGGCTCTGGTGGAGTGTCGGTCCCGTTGCCGAAAGCTGCCCGACTTGGAGCGCGTGAGAATGGAGGCGCGCAACAGTGCGCGGTGCTTCAATATCGGGATGAGTGATCGCCTACGGGCGATGCCGTATCGTGCCGCAGCCTAGGTGCGATGCTCTGCGCGAGGGTGGCGGCGTCGGTGAACAGGTGACCCTGCATCCCGCAGGCCCGCGCTGCGCGGATGTTCTCCTCGCGGTCGTCGACGAACAAGATCCTGGCCGGTTCGACGCCCAGGGTCCTGATGCACCAGTCGAAGGCGGCCGGTTCCGGCTTGACGTGCCCGATCCGGCAGGAGAATCCGAGGACGGCGAAGCGGCTCAGCCACGCATGCCGCTGGAGGGACTCGTCGGCGAGCTCCGGCGGGATGTTGGAGAGCAGGCCGAGAGTCAGCCCGCAACGGGCGAGGACGTCGAGGAGGTCGAGCATCCGCGGGTCCACCGCGCGCCAGCTGCCGCAGTCGGCGGCGATCAGCTCGGCGATCCAGGCCCGGGTGCACGTGGTGTCGACGGCGGCCGCCACCGATCTCCAGTAGTCGGGCCCTGAGAGCCGGCCGCGGTCGTAGGACGGGCGAAGCTCCCAGTAGGCGCGCCAGAACTCCCCGGTGCGGCCGGCCGGAACGCCCGCGGCGGCCAGGATTTCGGCCCGACCGGCCGGGGATTGCGCGCAAGCGATCACGCCGAACAGGTCGAAGACCACGGCGGTGAACGCGGACATCGGCTTCACACTTGCCACACGGTGGTGCCGGCGGCGGTCAGCGCCTCGAGCTGCGCGGCCGGGGCGGTCTCGTCGGTGACCACCGCGTCCAGGGAAGACGCCGGGGCGACGGCCGCCAGTGCGGTACGGGTGAACTTGGAGCCGTCGGTGACCACGATCGTGCGGTGCGCCGAGGCGATCGCGGCGCGCTTGACGGCGGCGTCAGGCAGGTCGTAGGCGGTCAGCCCGTCGGCCGCGCTCAGGCCGCAGCAGCCGAGGATCGCGGTGTCGAAGCGCAGCGCGGCGAGCGAGGTCTGCGCGAGCAGGCCGGTCATGGTCAGCTCGCCGGTGCGCACCTCGCCGCCGGGCATGAGCAGCGTCAGCCGCGGCCCGCCGGCCAGAGCGTTGGCGGCGTGCAGGGACAGCGGCATCACGGTGATCCGGTGGTTTCGCAAGGCGTTGGCCACCTCCAGACAGGTGGTGCCGCTGTCGATGACAACTGATTCACCCTCGGCGATCAGCCGTGCAGCTTCCGCGGCGATGCGCTGCTTGGCCTCGATGCCGTCCTGCTTGCGCAGAGCGAAGGGCGGGCCCTCGCCGCGCAGCAACAGGCTCCTGGCCCCACCGCGGAAACGCTCGAGCACACCCTGTTCGGCAAGAACCTCCAGGTCACGGCGGATCGTCATCTCCGAGGCACCGGTCGCGGCGGCCAGCTCGGCCACGCTCATCTGTTCGGCGCCGCGGACCGCATCCGTGATCATCCTCAGTCTTTCCGAGCTTCCCATGCTCCCTATTGAACAGAATTTCTGTGCGTAAGTCAATTTAGAGCACACAAATTATGTGCGTTATGCTCGCAAGCATGTACCGATCACTTCGCGCCGCCCGCGCGGCCACGTTCGCCTACTTCGCCGTCAACGGCTTCGTCATGGGCACCTGGGTCGTGCACATCAACGTCATCGCACGCCAAGCCGGAGTCGGTACCGCCACGCTCGGCTACCTCCTGCTCGCGCTCGGCGGCAGCGCCTTCGTCGGCATGCGGCTGTGCGGCCCGCTCAACGACCGGCTCGGACCGCGCCGCGTCATCCCCGTGAGCGCGGCCCTGTTCAGCGCGGCCGTGGTCCTGCCCGCCCTCGCCCACAACGTGTGGTCGCTGGCCGGGGCCCTCGCCGCACTCGGCTTCAGCAACGGTTGCCTGGATGTCTCGATGAACACCCACGCCGTGAAGGTCGAACATCGCCACCGGCGCCCGATCATGTCCGCCTTCCATGCGACCTGGTCACTCGGCGGCGTCCTGGCCTCGATCATCGGCGCCCGCACGATCTCCTGGGGCTGGCCCATCGCGCCTACCTTCACCGTCATCGCCGTCCTCGCAGCCGCGACCTCCTTCCTGGCCGCGCCCGCCCTCCTGGCGAACGAAGCCGCCGCGACAGGCGCCCCCCGGCTGGCCACCGCCCCCAGGCCGCGGGTCCCCAAGGGCGTGTGGGCGCTCGCGGCGGTCGCGATGATGGTCATGCTGTGCGAGGGCGTCGCCTACGACTGGAGCACGGTACATCTGCGCACCGTCATCCACGCCTCCGCCGCGACATCGGCGCTGGCCTACGGCGCGTACGCCACCGCGGCGACCGTCGGCCGCCTGATCGCCGACCGGCCGGCCGCCCGGATCGGGCCGATCGCGCTCTTCCGCTCCGGCGCCACGCTGGCCGGGCTCGGCATGGTCACGGTCGTCCTGTCCCACCAGGCCACCCTCGCCATCGCCGCGTGGGCAGCGGTAGGGCTCGGCCTCTCCGGCTGCATCCCCCAACTGTTCACCGCCGCGGGCGGCCTCGACCGGGACGCCGCCGGAGCCAACGTCGCCCGAGTCGCCGGCGTCGGCTACCTGGGCATGCTCGCCGGACCCGCCATCATCGGACCGCTCACCCGCCTCATAGCACTCAACCTCGCCCTCGTGCCCCCCATGGCCCTGTGCTTCGCCGCGGCCTACGCCGCCGGCGTCCTGCGACCAGCCCCGCAGCCCGTCGAGCGACCCGCCCGCCAACCAGTCCCAGCAGACTGACGACGTGCGAGCGCCTCACTATGATTCCAGTCTTTAGTCACCCAACGCGGACCAGGAGCCCTCCGCGTCTCCAAACCCCCCACAAAATCCCAGCTCACAACCTTATCGAGCCGACACGCCTTAAGTCCGTGCAGGGATGAAGGGCGGCGCGTTCAGGCCCGTTCACATCCTCGCCGGGGGTGCGAGCCAACCTTTTTAGCAACGTCGCGGACCGCCGCGAACACCCGCGGGCTGGCCCGCTCGGTACACGCCTCACAGGGCACGGTCGCCGGCGCTGTCACCCACGTCTCCCGGGGTGCGGCAGCCAAACAGGCCTTAGATGCCTCCGCTGAGGAGGGCTGGGTAGTGCCGTGCGCGCGCGGGCCCGGCCGACGGCCTTGTGACCTACTTCACCCGCGTCCGGCCAAGCCTTTGCGGCACCACGGCCGTAGTTACGTCATCAAGCAACTGCTGAGGGGCGCCAGTGCCGCGCGGCCCAGTGCGGCGCAGGTGGTCGCCCGAGAGGAAACGATGAAGATGATCCACTCATTGCTGGCCCGGATGCCAGTACCGGTCAAGCTGGGCGTTCCGCTGGCCTCGGCGCTGCTGGCGGCGGCGTGCAGCAGCGCCGCCACCGCCTCGCCCGGCTCGCCCCCGGCCGCGGGGAGTTCGGCCAGCGCGTCGGCTACCGGGACGGTGATCACGACCCATGCCGGCTCGGGGGGGACGTTCTTGACCGATGGATCGGGGCGCGCGGTGTACCTGTGGGCGAAGGACGGCATGAACATGTCCGCTTGCTCGGGAGCGTGCGCCGCGGCCTGGCCTGCGGTGCCGGCGACCGGTACGCTGACCGCCACCGGGGGCGCGCAGGCGAGCGACCTGGGCACGATCACCCGGCCCGGCGGCAGCAAGCAGGCGACCTACGACGGTCACCCGCTGTACTACTTTGTCGGCGACTCCGCCGCTGGGCAGACTAACGGCCAGGGCAGCGACAACTTCGGCGCGAAGTGGTGGCTGGTGGCCCCCTCTGGCGCAAAGATCACCGCTGCCGACACGGCGGCCGCGGCCGCGGCGAACGCACCGGCGCCGTCCGCATCTGCCACACCGGGCGGCTCGAACGCCGGCGGCGGCTGGAGCTGACACCACCGGTGACCACCTTCCCGACCCGGATCACGGGCACCAGCGCAGGTCGGCCGCCGCGCCCCGCGGGGGCGCGCCCCGCTGGGGCGGGGCCGGCCAGCGCGGCGGCCTTCGCAGGCGTGGCTGTCACGTCCTTCGGAGGCCCGCTGGCCCTGGCCGCGCTGTACGCGCCCGGCATCGTGGCCGGTACCGCCAGCGCCTCGGCCGGGCTGGCGATGGTCGCGGCGGTGGCCGTGTTCGCGTTCCCGCTGGCGATCTGGCTCCGCTACGCGCGGCAGGTCAACGGCCCCGGCGGCCTGTATGGGTTCGTGGAGGCCGCGGCCGGCCGCCGGGTCGCCCTGGTCCAGGCCGGGCTCTGGATCGTCAGCTACCTGCTGTACCTGCTGTACACCACGGCGCAGATCGTGTACGACACGCTGCCTGCCGTGCTGCCCGGCGAGCGACGGTACCAGCCAGTGCTGGAGATCGCCATCCCGGTCGCGCTGGCCGGCGTGATGATCGCCGGACGGCGGGTCGCCCTGCTGGTCATCGGCCTGGTCGCGGTCGGCCAGCTCGCTATCGCCGCCGCCCTCGGCGGGGTGACTCTGACCCACCTGGGCCTTCCGGTCTCAAGCTTCGGGGCCTCGGCGCCTGCCGGGGCGCTGGCCACCGCGACCGGCCAGACCGCGCTGCTGTACATCTGCGGCAGCCTGCCGCTGTTCCTCGGCGGCGAGCTGGTCGGGCCGGCCCGTACGATCCGCTGCGGCCTGACGGCGACCTACCTGGTGACCGCCGCGGTCATCATCGCCGCGGTCGCCCCGCTGGCCGCCGACCCCGCGGTCACCCGGGCTCCCATCCCGGGGATGGCGGTGGCCGAGCGGTTCGCCGGGCACGGGTTCGCGGTCACGGTGGGCATCGGGGTGGCCGTCAGCATCGCCGGGGTCATGCTCGTCGAATACCTCGCGCTCAGCCGGCTCGCCGGCGCGGTGACGTCCTGGCCGCTGCGCCGGGTCATCATCGCCATCGGCGCCGCCATGGTCCTGGCCGCCCTGTTCACCCTCATCAATCCCGAACGCATCTACGGCGACCTGCTCACGCCCTCGCTCGTCGCGCTGTGGCTCAGCCAGCTCATGGTCTTCGCCGTCTACCCCCGGTTCGCCGCCCGGCAGCACGACCGCCCGCTCCCCGTCTGGGTGCTGACGGCGGCCGCCACCGCGTTCGCCGTCTACGGCCTGTGGGCCACCATCCGGCACTCCGGCAGCTGACAACTAGACAGTCAGAAGGAGAAATCAGATGAACCGCATGGATACCCTTTCCCGGACCTCGGCCGGCAGCAAGCCGGAGAGCGTCCCGCGTCGCTTCGCCCGCCTCGTGCTGACCGGGCCAGCGCAGCTGGCATCACCCCTAAGCCGGCGGGCGGTCACGCTGCTGGCGGTGGCTGGCGCCGCCCTTCTCGCCTGGTCCGGTGTGATCCACCTCCAGCTGTGGTCCGACGGCTACCGGGATATCTCGGTCATCGGGCCGCTGTTCCTCATCCAGGGCATCGCGAGCATCGCCCTCGCGCTCCCCCTCGCCGTACTCCGCCGACTTGTGCTGCTGGCGTCCGGCGCGATTCTGCTCGCCGCCACCGCCGTCGGGCTGCTGCTCAGCGCCGGCATCGGCCTGTTCGGCTACCAGGAAAGCCTGGCGGTTCCGTACGCCGAGACATCCCTGGTCGTGGAGTTCACGGGCGCGGTGGTGCTGGTAGTTGCCGCGGTGATCGTCCTGGTCGCCTCGCTCGCAACTCGGCGCTCGCACGGGCAATCCTTTTGAGCTTCCCGCCCGTATGAAAGAGTGTGCAGAAGATGGGAACCGCACCTGACGGGCTGCCGGACGAAACCCTGCTCGCGGGCCTGGGCGCGGGCGACGCCGACCTGGCGCTGGCGTTCGTGCGCCGCTTTCAGCGGATCGTGTTCGGTGTCGCGATGACCGTCATTGGCGACGCGGCCGCCGCGGAGGACGTCGCCCAGCAGACCTTCGAGCAGGCGTGGCGGCACGCCCAGGTGTACGACTCGCGCCGCGGGGCGGTCCGCGCCTGGCTGACGACGATCGCGCATAACCTGGCTGTTGATGTACTCCGTTCGCGCACTGCGGCCCCCGTCGACCCGGACGACCTGCCCGCTGTGCTCACCGCGGTGACCCAAACCCCCGAACGGGTCGCGGTCGCCAACGACAGGGCCGCCGGGCTGCGCCGCGAGCTCGGCCGGCTGCCAGCGCCGCAAGCGCGGGCCGTGGCGATGGCTGGCATCTACGGTATGACGGCCCGGGAGGTCGCCGACGTAGAAGGTGTTCCGCTGGGCACCGCGAAAACGCGGATCAGGGACGGCATGCAGAAATTGCGCACCGCGTATCTCCCGGAGGAGGTGGGCGATGAGTGAGCTGAACGAGATGGGCTGCGCCGAGTTCGCCGACGTCGCCGCCGAACTGGCGCTCGGCGTCCTGACCGGGCGCGAGCGCGCGCGAGCGCTCGCGCACCTGGACTGGTGCGACGCATGCCGCGAGAACGTCCGCCAGCTGACGGTGACGGGCGAGGAACTCGTCGGGCTGCTGCCCGGCATCGAGCCCCCGGCGGGCTTCGAGACCCGCGTGATGGAACGGCTCGGTCTCGCCACGCCGGCCCCGGCTCCGGCCCGCCAGCTCAGCCCGGCGCGCCGCTTCGGCCGGAACCTCGCCGGCTGGGTGGCCGGCGGCCGGATGGGCAGCGCCGGGCCAGGCCGCCCGCGCCGGCTGCTGGCCGCCGCAGCCGCCGCGGCGGCGGTCATCGTCGCGGGCTTGGGCGGCTGGGGTCTGCACGCCGCCACCTCATCCCCGCCCGCATCCCCGCTGAGCTCCGCAGCCCTGCTGACCGCAAGCCACCAGACGGCCGGAACGATCTACTTCTACGACTCCGGTTCCCGGTGGCTGTACATGTCCGTGAACATCGGCCCAGGCAGCGGCGCCACCGGAAACAGCACCGTGCTCTGCCAGGTGGAAGGCCCGGACGGGCACGTCACCACCATCGGATCGTTCCGGCTGAGCGGCGGCTCCGGGTACTGGGGCAGCCCCGACCCGGCCACCAATGGCCCGGTGACCGGCGCGCGCCTCGTCACCACAACCGGCGCCATCCTGGCCACCGCCACCTTCCCAACCTGACCCGCTGCACGCGGCGCCAGAGTCATGCTCAGCGCCTAGCCGATGAGTGCATGAAACTAGGCCTGTCGACGCCGCGGGATGTCATCACCGACCTTGAGATCGGACGTCGAGCGAACATTAGCGTCGCGGAGCTGCTCGTCATCGCTGCCGCGCTCGGCGTGCCGCCCTGCGGATCCCGCCCACCTCCAACCAGGCCGAACGCGACCTGCGCCCCGCCAAGCCCCAGCACAGGATCTCCGGCCGCCTCCGCTCCGAAACCGCCGCCCGCCACCGCTACGCCATCCTCAGGCATAACCAGGGTGGAAAAGGTTCAGTGCTGGATGTGGCCTGACGTGCCGCTTGGCCGTGCTGCTGATAGCTGGACGCGGCCTGCTATCGCCCAGAATCTGGGGGCGTTGGCTCCCCGCTAGGGTCCCCGAAACATCGTTAGCAACCTAATGTTCGGATGCTCAGAATTGGCACCGCCAACGCCCGTCCGGTATGGACTTGCCCGGGTGATTTGTCGAGAATCGGCCGTTTCCCCTAGACCGCGATGACCCGACGGCCCGGCCGAGATCATCGCTAGCGAGCGCATGGTCAAAGAGCAGCACATGCGCTGGACACCCGCGGCGCCCGCCTCCTGCTCCAGGGCCGCAGCCACGTCCTCAACGACCAGCTCGCCGGCGACTTCCGCCGCTAGTACCCCGGTTTCAACCAGGCGCCAGATCCTGCGGCGCTCACGGCGTAGCCTCCCGCTTTGTCCCGTTCTCCTACGACTGCCGTGGCGTACCTGCCTTAGCAGAAGCGGGAGATGTATCAAGGATGCGGCAGCACGTCTCTGATTCATTGAAGAGATGTCGGCATACACAAACGTCGCCCTCTGCGCGGAGGGGCACAATGAGCAATCGTGATGATCAAAACTACACCGGCCTAGCGGCTACTGATTCTGGAGGGAGTCATCATGACGGCAGGTACACAGACGGACTCGGACTTCGCATTCGCGGGGCTCGCCACGCCTGAGGCAGAGGCGCCGAAGGCGCCCGCGGCGCCCCCGGCGCCCGATCCACTCGGGGCCCTGGCAGGCCTCTTGGGCACGTGGAAGGGCCATGGCTTCAACGCCATCTGGAGGCCGCACAATCCATTCGGCCAGCAGGACCGCTTTCTCGAGCTGAACATGACCAACGAGACGCTGGTGTTCACCCGGATCAACGGGCCGATCCCCAACCGCGGCCTGCTGATGCCGGACATCGAGATGTTCGGCCTGACCTACATGCAGCAGATCAGCGAGACGAGCACCGGCGCGGGGCTG
>Ga0210408_10003610_pt1 | contig 14199 bp, 7 predicted proteins | sample IncBWH4MmetaG_FD_155471 | JGI IMG/M metagenome (GOLD analysis project Ga0210408, IMG submission 155471) | Forest soil microbial communities from Barre Woods Harvard Forest LTER site, Petersham, Massachusetts, United States - Inc-BW-H-4-M | ecosystem: Environmental > Terrestrial > Soil >...
AGCGCTCGCGGCTATACCCATGAGTCTGAATCACCAATGGATATCTCTCGGTCGCCGAGTAATTGGGAGGGAGATAGAGCGATCCGGCAACAGCATGGCCATCCTTGGCCTTCCACTTGAACACCTCAACGCGACCAAAGTTGAGACGTGCAAACTGAGGATTCAGATCGAGGAGGAGATTTTTCTTACCGGTTCTGACATCCGTTGCGACCAATCTCGGCGGTGAATTCAAGTCTTCGTCAAGTGTGACGCGCAATCGCTCCGCTGCCACATCGGTCTCCGAACGAAGCTCCCGGATCTTCCACTTGCCTCGGTCGCTACGAAACTCTATTTGAGGACCGTCTGTAGACTCGAGCGGTCGCGTCACGATTCGATCGGCAGTCGGGGCGAATGAGATGTAGCGAGCTGCAAGAGGCGTGGGGTGCACGGCAACTTCAACGATTTTTCTTGAAGGCAGCATCACCTCGGCAACATAGACGCTCTCGCGCCTCCTATTCCGCTCCGCCGGGTCGGCGATCTCCAGAGGGAGAAGAGCATTTATGAGCAGGACCGAGTTGCGGTGTGTCCATGCAGCGAGACTTAGACGTCTGGGATCGAGGGAAAGAAGCGGCGCATCGATCACGGGTTTGATAGTCTCATTGGCGAGATCGATGACGAGATACTCGCGCGGACAATCCCCCGCCTTGCCGGGTGTGCAGGGCGTGGTTACGCTCCCAGACACAACGTCCGGTTTGTATTCCGCCCAAGCCTTCGGAGGATCATTCACCCAGCCTGCAACAAGAGCGTAGCGGCCATTCGGTGAGAGTTTCACCTCGGCGTCCACCCACGTGTCAAGATCGAGAGTTCCGCCGATTTGCCTGGCCGCCTTCATCACGGCGGTCTTAACAAAGATCTGCATCCGGGTATCAAAATTAGAGTACCGACCCGAATAGATCTCGACCCAATTTTGGGAAGTGACTGTAAACCCGTGCTGAAGCATCTCTTCTGACAGGGCTGCGGGCAGCTGCGGGGGAGCTAAATAGACAACTTGATCTCCTGCGTCGCTGATTGCATAAGTAACGATGGGCGTCGGCTGGCTGGTCAGCCGCTCTATCTGCTTCGTCCGGGAACTCACCTTGTAAACTTGCGGCGTTTCCCCCGGCTGCTCCCCGAGGAACACGATGGTGTCGTTGTCCGGCAACCAACGCACGCCGTCGATTGCCGCCCGATTTGAAGAAGATGCGAAAGTGGCAATAGGCTCAACAGTCGGGGATTTGAATGCGTCGACAGTTTGGAATAGGAGCAAGGAATACTCGACAGTGCCGTTCTTGAGGTTCCCCTTTTTCGTCACGAAGGCGAATTTGCTTCGATCGGGTGAGAACTCCACGACACCATCATGGGACCGGTAGTTATCAGGAGCGCGGCTGTAGCCAAGTTGCGTCATCTCGATCGCATCGGCAACGGTCACCGGTCGGCGGTCCTCGAGCTGCGCACTGCGTGACGCAGGCATTAACATCAGCAGCGCGATCCCAACGATCGCCGCCAGGGAGCTTAAGAAGTTACGCCGCATCGTGAGAGTCTCCGCGGTGACCCACGGGATCAAAACCGCACACCCATGTCGAGGTGCAGGAACCGCCCGCGGATATCGTATGCTTGGATGTCATAGGAGAAGGGCGTGTATGAGAACGGCGGTGTCCTGTTGAAGAGATTGACCGCTCCGAGGGCGATGTAGGCGTGGGCCAGCCACGGGTTGGTGCTCGCGTGCGCCTGACCCACCTCATAGCGCGCATTGAAATCACAGACCCAGGAGTTGCCGATCTCATTGGTGTTCGGCACGAATAACTGATAGTCGAGATATGGACCGATGTAGCGGCCGTCGATGTTCATAGAGAGCGGCCCCAGCTTCCACGCCAGCGCCGCCGTGCCCTTCCAGCGCACTGCCCAGCCCACTCCTCCGCCGTAGGCAGAGGTCGTTGCCATGCCGAGCGCATCCATGAGAGGCGTGCCCGGCAGCAGAGCGGTTTGCCACTTATAGATGTTGGCGACCGCCACTGAGGGCGTGAACTGGCCGACACGGGTATCAATCGCGTAGCCGATATCTGCATCGAAGCCGGCAACGCGCAAATCACCGTAGTTGTAGAAGGTATTGTTGATCTGCGTGATCACGCCCAGGTACCCCAGTTGCAGATCCTGAGGCGTGGGGGGCGCACGGATGACGGCGCCGGGGAAGAGGTTCGGATAAGCAAGGAGAGTCGAATCTAGTTCGCCACTAATGTAGTTTGAGATCTTGAGATCGTACCAAGTGAGCGAGGTATGCAGCCCCGGCAGCGCCTGGCTTGAATACTCGAGCCCCAACGTAAACGAGTCACCGGTCTCCGGCTTCAGGTTGAAGTTGGGCCCGAACACCTGTGTAACTGGGTAGAGAACGAGTTGGTTCCCGCGAAAGGGATCGGGCTCGAAGAGAGGCTGAACGATAGTAGTTTGGGGCCCCGAGATCTCATTCAGGTGCGGAGCCTGATAGGACTGCCCATAGCCGCCCCTTAACGAGAGCGTTTCGGTCGCGCGCCATAGCAATCCGCTTTGCCACGTGGCCTTGCCGCCATAATCATTGGAGTGGTCATAGCGGCCCGCCAGGGTCAGCGCCAAACGCTCGCTAACCTGCGAACCCTCACGCCTGGCGAGAAACGGAATACGCGCTTCGCTGAACGCCGCATAGGTGTTGCGGTGCAGACGAAGCGGCGGGGTTCCGAAGGTACCGGTGACACTTCCGTATTGCATTTCCTGGCTATACTCGCCGCCGATCACCGTTTGTAGTGCGCCCGCCGGAAGCTGCAACAGGGGGCCGCGCAAGAGGCCCTGGCCGTCCACAATTCGGTCGTCCAGGAGGGTATTGGCTGTATCCAGAAATGAGCTCAAGAGTTGAGGCGTTCCGGGTGCACCGCTGGTGAAGGGATTCAATGCGGTGGCCGGGTCGGAAGAAGCGAGCGCATTGGCTACCCCTTGAAAATCTGGCCCCACGTTCAGGTCATGGAAGTGATCTTCGGAAAGATGGGCGGTCGCTTCGTAATGCCAGTCCGATGAGAACGAACCCTGCACGCCGATCAACGGCCGGATCAAAGACGTGGATTGGACTTCACGTTGTCCTGCGCCGGGATAGGCGAAACTCACATTCACCGCCTCACCAAACGGGTTGTAGGGATTGTTGGCTGCGACCGTCCCGCCAAAAGACGCGCTCGCATATACCTGCGAACCGATTTGATCGCGCACATACTTGTTCGAGAACAATACGTCGGTAAAGAGATCGACAGATTCCGTGACGTCGTAGTGCGCCGAGAGCAGCGCGCCCTCACGCCGCGATTGAGGAGTAATGTCAGCGTAACGCTCTGCGTTGCAGAGGTTCTGTTTTCCCGCGGTTGCCACAAACTGCTGAATGGTCGGGACCCCGGTAATCCCGGCCGGAATTGCCGCCTCCGGTGAGGACAGACCGGGAAGATTGCTGCCATCGACCGAATACACGGTACCCGGCGCACAGTTGGTACTGGCAACAAGTGATGCCACTGATGCAGGAAGGTTTGCCGGAACGCCGGTCAACGACGTGGGCTCGCGCTGCTCCCCCAACAGCGCACCGATATGCTGGTAGCTCCCGATTAGTGAGACGGAGCCGTGCTCCCAGCTCTTGCCCCAGGCCAAGTTCACGCTGGGGTTATTGACGCCGTTCGCATGGTCCAGGGTGGCGTTCGCTTCAAAGCCGTCAAAGTTCTTGCGCAGGATAAAATTGACCGCCCCGCCGAGCGCATCCGCACCGTAGATCGCCGAGGCGCCCACCGGCAATATTTCAATGCGCTCGATCGCCGCAAGCGGAATGTTGCTGACGTCGAAGAAGCCCGTAGTATTGGTCTCGAGCCGCCGCCCATCGAGCAAGGTGAGCGTGGTCCCGAGGGGGAGCCCGTGGAGCTGGACTGCCTGCACTCCGGGGTACCCCATTATTAGGGGTGGCGTAAAATTCGACACGTCCGGCAGTGTGTTCAGGAACTCTCCGGTCGTGATCTGTCCGCTGTTCTCGATGTCCTCGCGCGCGTAACTGCGTACGGGCTGCACCTGCTGTGCCGCGGTCGTCGGAATACGCGAGCCAGTGACGACGATTTCTTCGAGTATGGGTTTCTTCTTAGGAGGCTGTTCGCCTTGCTTTTCTACGGTAGAAGGGCTCGTAGTTTGTCCTTGATCCACTTGAGCCACGCGAAAGCCGGAGGAAGTGCTCTTCTTCCCCTCCTTGCCGCCATTTGCGGTTGTATCAGAGGGATTGCCCGACGGGGTTGCGGAGGCACCCGACGAACTTTGGCCAGGAGCTGCGATCACCATCGCCCCCGTGGTCGCATCGGTGGAGAGGTGGAGCTTGGTGCCTTCGAGGAGTTTGGTGACGGCCTCATGTGCCGTGAAATTGCCGCTGACGCCATGCGTGCGCAGACCCTTGAGCTGCGATGCTTGGTAAACGAATTCGACATCCGCCTGCTTGGCGAGGGACTCAAGCCCCTGGACCAGGTCCCCCGCGGGGACGTTGACAGGCCTCGGCGAATCCGCCACCGCGTGGGCCACGAAGGAGATGGAGCAAGCAAACGCGATGATCAGGGACTTCAGCATGAGGTCCTTAAGCACGTCACGCCCCCAGTAATGCGGCTCTCGTGTTTTGGCCGCTGTGGTACCGGGACGAGGGAGGCGCGCAAATCCCCTACTCTCTGAGACGAATGTTTCAGTTGTGCGTCGCTCGCTTTGCTGCGCTCCTGGAATAATCTCCGGCCTGCCCCACGGTGCTGGCGGTCAGCACTCCTTACAACGGGAACCGGGTTAGCGCCGGCTCAGGACGATCTGATCGCCAGTGGTCTGAGCGCGGATGGCAAAACCGTCTTCGAGGAGCCGCACGAACGCTTCAAAGTTGGTGGATCGGAACCTGCCGCTCACCTTGATCGACGCTACGGCGGAGTCGTCGATCTTGATCTTGCGCACGTTGTAGCGGTTGAATTCTGCGACAGCTTCCGCGAGAGGCACGTCGTGAAAGATTAGGTACCCGTTGCGCCAACTCAGGTCCTCTTCGACCTCGGGGAGAGGCTTCTCCTGCACAAGCACGCTGTCGCCCTGCGCCCTCGCGACGCTTCCGGCAGACAGCACGACGCCCTCGCCGGCGAGGCTTTCGCCGCCCGTCGCCTGGCTCTCGCCCTCAGGGAGGCGCGGCGTACCCGCCTTGCTCGCTCCGGCGCCGAATAAGTGAACGGAGTGGGCAGCCCTTGACGCTGTAGCGTCCTCAATTCGAACGGTGCCCTCCGAAACCACCACGCGGACCTCGTCCCCCTCCCTTTCTACCGAGAACTTGGTGCCCACGGCAACAACGCGCTTCCTCCCGGCACTCACGATAAACGGCCGGTGGGGGTCCTTGGCGACCTCGAAGAAGGCTTCGCCGCGGTCGAGCTGAATGGCGCGTTCCGTTTCGGTGAGCGCGACCTGGATCTTAGTATTCGTGTTCAAAGTGACGTTCGACCCATCTGACATCGGAACCGATTCGGTACCTCCTACGGGCGTTTGGTACGTGGGTCCCGCGGGCCAGAAGTACCACGTGGTGCCAACGATGAGGCCTAAGACGAGGGTTGCGGCGGCCAACGTGCGGTAGAGTCCCACGCGCTGACGAGCAGGAGTCGCGCCCGGCGCAGGGGCACCGTCCGTCACAGGCTCCATTCCCGTCTGACGCTCATCAAAAAACGGGCTGAATTGCCAGTCATCCGGTGAGGGAACGGAGCCCTTTGCGGTGCCAGCTCTGAAGGCCTTGAGCCGCCGCGTTTGTTGCCAGGCGGCTTCTAAACGCACGAAAGCGACAGTATTCGCAGTCGATGATTCCAACCACTCGTTGAGAGCTTGCTGGTCGCTCTCACTCCAGTTGGGAGCGTCCTTCTTAAGCAGCCACCGGGCTGCCTGCTCTTCAGTCTGACTGCTCTTGTCCATGCTCAGACTCGTTCGCGATCACCGACCGAGGCCCCGCTTGTTCGTCGGGGCCAAAGAGCGCGTCAGCGACCAGCCGCATACCTTTCACCAAGTGGCACTCAACCGTCTTCACACTGATGCCGAGCCGCTTGGCGACTTCTTTCTGCGACATTTCATCCACTCGACGCAGCCACACCACCTCGCGACACCTGGGAGGCAAGAGACGAAACGCGTGTGCGACACGTTTGAGTTCTTGCCGACCATCTAGTCGACGCTCCGGCGAAACCTCGTCTACCAAGACGTTCAAGACGTCCAAATCCCCGGCTGCCTCGATAGAGACGACCCGGGCGTGCCTCGCACGGTCGCTGATGAGATGACGGGCCGTCGTGAAGAGAAATGACTTAGGGTACGTCGGGCGAACCTTCCTGGCAGCTTCGTAGACCCGAACGTAAATCTCTTGTCTCAAATCCGGGACCTCGTCCCGGTTCGGCCACGTCCGCGCGAGGTATCGGACGAGCGCGCCTTCGTGCGCGAGAACCTCGCGCACGAACCAAGCGTTGAGGGGCTCATCCATTTCAGCGAGATTACAGCCGTCCCCGCATGAAGATAAGGAGGGCGCGCCCAGGGAAGCAGTTTCGTGCCGCGAGATCAGGGATTTTGCGGGTTCGTTCGTCTCGGTGCGGTTCGGCTGCCCGCGTCCAAAACTGCACGTTGCCTCCGATCTTCCAGAGGTCCCTAACCCACATTCCGTTCGCAGGGACTAGGCCTTCTCCTTCGTCCCGGTTTTTTTGGGGGGGGGCCAGAGTGCCGGGGGGCTTGTGCGCCCGTAGGGTCGGAATCGCAGGTCACGTCCAGGTCTCTGAGTTGGCAGCGGCTTGCCACGCTGCGGAACCCGTGCCCCGTCTGTTCGTCGCTGGCGTAGCCCAGGCGCCGAAGGGCAGCGTTGATGGTGTTATTCGACATGGGGCGCTCGCGTGTACGAAGGGATGGAAAGAGATAGCGCCCTCCGCTGGCGAGCGGCTGGAGGCTAGCGACACAGGGGCCCCGCGACGGGCTCAGGTGTCGGGGGACACCGGGCCGATGCGGATCGTCGCAGCGCTCCGCGGGAGCGGACTTGCGTCTTATGGCAAGTCGCATTTCCTAGCGGGAGCTCACCTCGGCAGAGTCGACGCCGTCCACAGGACGCCTCATCTGTGAGGCCCTTCACAGAGCCTCACGCCGAGGTCTGGTGGGATATTCCTTGCTTTATCGGTCTGTTACCGCGATTGCTTCCCGAACGCCTTACGCGGTACTCCTGGGCCCCACCGACCGGCCAACGGACTGGCCGGTGGGGTCATTTTCTACGCGACGCGATGATTAGGACGAAAAGGATGTAGCTGAGCGCGACGGACGCGACATGGACAACCTCGTCTCGGTGCTTCTACGACCCGATGAACGGGCGCACGCCGCTACTGTAATCAGGAGCAGTGAGCCGGGTTCCTTCGCGCATTCGACAGACCGCCCCCATGAATAGCGGCCCCGACTTTCGCTTGCTGTTCGAGGAATCGCCGGACGTTCTGCTTGTGCTGTTGCCGGATGCGCCCCGGTACACCATGGTCGCGGCGACCGGTGCCCGCTGGCGCGCGACTCACACGACGCCCGACACACTCGGGCGCGGCCTCTTCGAAGTATTTCCCGACAATCCCGCCGATCCGACCGCAACGGGCACGAGCAACCTGCGTGCTTCGCTCGAGCGCGTCCTGAAGACGCGCCAGCCGGACACCATGCCGGTGCAGAAGTACGACATCCGCGGCCCCGACGGCCGCTTCGAGGCGCGGTACTGGAGCCCGAAGAATCTGCCGATTCTCTCCCCTACGGGCAAGGTGAAGTACATCCTGCACCGGGTCGAAGATGTCACGGACCTGGTGCGTGCCAGCGAGCGCGGCGAGGAGCTCCGTGGTCGACAGAGCGCGATGGAGAGCGAGGTAATCCAGCGCAGCCGCGAGCTGGCGGAGGCGCTGCGCGAGGTACGGGAGGCGAATGCCAAGCTCGCCGAGCTCGACATCGCCAAGACTGCCTTCTTCAGCAACATCAGTCACGAGTTCCGTACTCCCCTCACGTTGATGCTGGGCTCACTGGAGGACGAGCTAGCGGAACGCGAACACCCGGCGTCCCCTGCCCGCCGCGAGCGCCTCGAAGCGGCTCACCGCAACGCCCTGCGCTTGCTCAACCTGGTCAATGCATTGCTCGACTTCGCGCGCATCGAGGCCGGGCGCATGAAGGCGCATTACCAGCCGACGAACTTGAGCGAGCTAACTGCCGAGCTGGCCAGCAGCTTCGATTCGGCGACCGAGCGCGCCCGGCTCACGCTCACCATCGACTGCCCGCTTCTGCCGCAAACCGTGTACGTCGACCGCGAGATGTGGGAGAAGATCGTACTGAACCTCATTTCGAACGCCTTCAAGCACACCCTCGAGGGCGGCATCGTGGTGCGCCTCGAATGGGTCGATGGAGGCGCGCAGCTCACCGTGGCCGATAGCGGCGTCGGGATAGCGGCCGAGGAGATTCCGCGGCTATTCGAGCGGTTCCACCGCGTCAAAGGTGCGCCGTCCCGCGCACACGAGGGCAGCGGCATCGGTTTGTCGCTGGTGCGAGAGCTGGTGCAACTGCACTCGGGAGCCATTCGGGTCGAGAGCGAGCTCGGCAAAGGCAGCCGCTTCATCGTCACCCTCAGGGCTGGCGCGGCGCATCTGCCCGCCGACCAGATTGCCACGAGCAGCCCCGACAACGCCGCGGGATCGCGCACTGCCGCAGCGCATGGACAGCAGGCCCTCTCATGGGTGTCCCACGGGTCAGACACCACCATCATGGAGGCCTTGCCTGAGCACCTCGGCCCGCGCCCACGGATCCTGCTGGCAGATGACAATGTAGACATGCGGCGCTATATCGCGCGCCTCCTGCGCCGCGTGTATGACGTGGAAGTGGTTTCCGACGGCGAAGCGGCGCTCGCGACCGCCTGCGCCAGCCCGCCGGATCTCGTGTTGTCGGACGTGATGATGCCCAAGCTCGACGGCTTTGGCCTCCTCAAGGCACTGCGCGCCAACGAGCGCACGCGCCAGCTGCCGGTCATTCTCGTGTCGGCGCGCGCCGGTGACGAGGCGGCGGTCGAAGGCTTGGATGCCGGCGCCGACGATTACCTGGTCAAGCCCTTCTCCGCCCGCGAGCTCCTCGCCCGCGTACGCGCGCACCTTGAACTGGCACGGCAGCGGCGCGAGCTCGAGCACGAGCTCGAACAGCGGGTCGAGGCGCGCACCGCGGATGTCGCGCGCCTCACCCGGGTGCTACACATGCTCTCAGGAATCAACACGGCACTGGTGCGAATCCAGGACCGCAACGAAGTCATGGCCGAGGCCTGCCGGCTGGCGCACGGTGTCGGCGGTTATGCGCTCTCAATGGTGGCGCTGATCGACCCAGTCACGCGCATGGCGCGGCCCGTCGGTTGGGCGGGCTGGGACTTTCTGCCTCATCCGGAAAGGGATTTTCCGGTCGCGGACCGCGAAAGCGCTGACTCCAGTCTCATGGGTCGGGTCATGCGCACCGGCGAGGCAATACTCTGCGAAGACATTGGCCACTTCCCCTACGTCATTGATGGAAGGGACAAGTTCATTGCCGCGGGCGTTCACTCCCTCGCATGCCTGCCGCTCAAGGTCGACAACACGCCGGTCGGTGCCTTTCTCTTTGGCACCTGCAAGAGCGATGTCATCAGTCAGGATGAGATGCTGCTCCTGGAGGAAGTGGCAGCCAACCTCTCCTTCGCGCTTCAGTACCTCGACAGGCAGGATGCGGTCCAATTCCTCTCGTACTTCGAGCCACTCACGGGCCTCGCCAAGCGCGCGCTCTTCTGCGAGCGGCTCAACAGCCTTCTCACCCGCGGAGCCGAACGCCTGCCGCGCTTGGCAGTGACAGTTTTCGATGTCACACATCTCGCAGTCATAAACGATTCCTTCGGTCGCCATAGTGGCGATCGACTGCTGCAATGCGTGGCGGATCGGCTGAAGGCACATTTCCGAGATACCGAGCAGCTGGGCCACCTCGGCGGCGGAACCTTCGTGTGCGTGAACGCACAGCACGAGCGCGGTGCGGCTCAAGGCGACGGCCCGCACGAGGACATCACGCGTCTCTTCGCGCAGAGTTTCAATGTCGACGGTCGCGAAATACGCGCCGAGGTGAAGTGCGGTGTAGCCTGCTACCCAGACGACGGCCGCGAGCCTAACGAGCTGGTGCAGAATGCCGAGGCCGCCCTTAAAGCGGCAAGAGCCTCAGGCGAGCGATATCTGCATCATCGGATCGAGATGAAGTCGGAGCTCGCGCGGCGCGTCGGCATGGAGCAGCGGCTGCGCAGTGCGCTCGATGACGGTCAGTTCCGACTGCACTACCAGCCGAAGGTCAACCTGCGTACCGGCAGAGTCACGAGCGCCGAAGCGCTGCTGCGCTGGCTGGACCCCGAAGAAGGCTTGATCGCGCCCGGTGAGTTTCTGCCGCTGCTCGAATCGGGCGGTCTGATGCCGGCAACCAGCGCTTGGGTCGTGCGCCAGGCGGCCGCCGACTGTCGCGATTGGCGTAGCAGAGGGCTGTCGCCGATCCGAGTGGCGGTGAACATCTCCCCGCCAGAGCTACGGCGCAGGAACATCGCTCGCGAGATACTGGAGGTCCTAGGTGATCTGGCCGGCGACTCGGATTGGGGACTCGACGTCGAGATCACCGAGGGCGCGCTGTCGGGCGATTCATCCTCGTGCGTCCACGCGTTGCGGCTGCTGCGCGCCGCGGGCCTGGCCATTGCGATCGATGACTTCGGCACCGGCTTTTCCTCGCTCGGGCGCCTGTCCGAGTTGCCGATCGACACCCTTAAGATCGACCGCGCGTTCACGAGCCGCCTCCCGTCAGACAGCAATAGCTGCACACTCGTGTCCACGATTATCGCGATGGCTCACGCCTTCGGCATGACAACCGTCGCCGAGGGCGTCGAGACACAGGCGCAGCTCGAGCACCTCTTGCGGGAAGACTGCGACGAATCGCAGGGCTATCTGCATGCCCGCCCGCTGCCGAAATCGGAGTTCGAGGCCTGGCTCCGCCAGAAAGGCGCCGGAACCGACGGCGGCGCGATCGATGCCCGTCGCGCGCCCGCCTGAAGGCGCCATGCCCGTGGGCGGACACACGACAGTAATTCAACGCGTCCTCGAGCGACGCGCTCAAAAGCCCCCTACGCCTGAGGAGGGCACGACAGCCACCGTCGCCGTCATGGTGCGTGTGCTGCCGCCTCCGAAAGGGTATCTCGTCTTTGAGAACGCGAGACTTGGCCAGCACACCGAGCGGCGCATTGCGCCCGATTTGCTGGACTTTGAATCCATCGCCGACGAAATGGAGGCGGTGCATCGCTTCGGCGGAGAATTTCGTCCCGTGGTGCTCACTGATAACCCGGAACTCGTGCGCAAATTGCGTGCCCGGCAGGGCTCGCGGGCTCCCTACGTCCTGTACGTGTCGGAAATCGGGGATCCGCTTGAGCGCGAAGCGGGGGTCCTTGCCGGTGCTGATGATTGCGTGGAACGGAGCGTGACCGACAGTGAGTTCAATGCGCGGGTACGGGGTGCACGGCGCATCGCGGAGCTCGAGGCCGTGCTTCGAATCACACTGGGTGAGAATCGCAAGCTCTCGGCGACTGATGATCTGACGCGGGTCGCGAGCCGACGCTTCTTCGGCAAGCATTTCCCACGCGAAGTCGAGCGCGCGGCGCGCTATGGTCGGGCGTTGTCGCTCATCCTGTGCGACATCGATTACTTCAAGAACGTCAATGAGTCCGTCGGACACCCGGGAGGGGATGACATCCTGAGACAGTTTGGGCCGCGCCTGCAGAAGGTGCTGCGCGCCGGTATTGACTGGGTGGCTCGTATCGGGGGCGAGGAGTTCGCGATCGTGCTGCCGGAGACCGGTCCCGAAGGCGCGTGCGAAACGGCTCGCAAGCTGCGGGCTCTCATTTCGCATGCGCCCTTCACCGCGCAGGGCAAGGCGCTCAAGGTCACCGCGAGTTTTGGGTTCTGCGGGCTCGATCGCGTCGGGGCCGGTGAGCGCAAGCTCGCCGAGCGCATGCTCAAAGCCGCTGACGCGGCGCTCTATCGCAGCAAGCACGACGGTCGCAACCGAGTGACATCAGCCAGCTGAGGAAATGGGAGCGGGCCGGGAGCGAACAACGGGGCCGAGGATCGCGACCCAAGTCGAACGACGGTGGCTGAGACACCACTAGACGACACCATACACGATTAGTCTTATTTATTAATAGCTTAGTGTCGTCAAAGGACAAAGCAGGACACGGCTGAACAGCGGAAAATAGGGCTCTGGAGGCTAGGGTCGGAATCGAACCGGCGTAGACGGCTTTGCAGGCCGCTGCATGACCACTCTGCCACCTAGCCAGGGGCGGAAACTGAAGCGCGGGCTCAAAACCAGAAAGCCCCGCGAGGCTAGAGCACCGGCGGGGCTGTCGCTTCAATTTGCGGTGAGCGAAAGCGTAACAAATGTGGCAGAGAGCGTCGATGCCGCGCGCGCACCGCGGCGGCGCAATTTCCGCCGGCCGGGCGCTTTGTGGCCGCCTGTTGGCAAGGAGTATAGACTGCGCGCGTCTGCAGACATGCACGAGGGGAACGCCATGGCTGATGTGACCCGGCGCGAGTTCTTCAAGATAACTGGCGCCACCCTGGCCGGGTCGAGCCTCGCCCTGCTGGGCTTCTCCCCCAGCGCTGCGCTCGCCGAAGTACGCGAATTCAAGCTGACCCGCGCGACCGAGACGCGCAACACCTGTCCGTACTGCGCTGTCGCCTGCGGCGTCATCATGTACAGCCTGGGTGACCGCGCCAAGAACGCGCGCTCGAGCATCTTCCACATCGAGGGCGATCCGGACCACCCGGTCAACCGCGGCACGCTCTGTCCCAAGGGCGCGGGGCTCCTCGACTTCATCCACAGCCCGAGCCGCCTGACGCAGCCGCAGTACCGGGCGCCGGGCTCGGGCGATTGGCAGGCGATCAGCTGGGACGATGCCCTCGATCGCATCGCCAAGCTCATGAAGGCCGATCGTGATGCCAACTTCGTCGCCAAGAACGCCGACGGACTCACCGTCAACCGCTGGCTGACGACCGGCATGCTGGCCGCCTCGGCGAGCAGCAACGAAGTCGGCTACCTCACGCACAAGGTCATCCGCTCACTCGGCATCCTATCTTTCGACAATCAGGCCCGTGTGTGACACGGCCCGACGGTGGCAGGTCTTGCCCCGACGTTTGGCCGTGGAGCGATGACGAATCACTGGGTCGACATCAAGAATGCCGACATCGTTCTCATCATGGGCGGCAACGCCGCCGAGGCGCATCCCTGCGGCTTCAAGTGGGTTACTGAGGCCAAAGCGCACAACAAGGCGCGACTGATCGTCATCGATCCGCGCTTCACGCGCTCCGCCTCGGTGGCTGACGTCTACGTGCCCATCCGCACCGGCACGGATATCGCCTTCCTCGGCGGTGTGATCAGTTACCTGCTGAGCGAGGACAAGATCCAGCACGAGTACGTCCGGAGCTACACCGACCTGAGTTTCATCGTGCGCGAGGATTTTGCCTTCGCCGACGGACTCTACTCCGGCTACAACCCCGCGAAACGCAGCTATGACAAATCGACGTGGGATTACGAGATGGGACCCGACGGCTATGTGAAAGCCGACCCCACACTCGCGCATCCGCGCTGCGTATACCAGCTCATGAAAAGCCACTATGCGCGCTACACCCCCGAGATGGTGGAGCGCGTCTGCGGCACACCGAAGCAGAAGTTCCTGCAGGTGTGCGAGATGGTCGGTTCGACCTCCACGCCGACGCGCGCCATGACCATCATGTACGCCCTCGGGTGGACGCAGCACTCGGTCGGTGCGCAGATGATTCGCTGCGGCGCGATGGTGCAACTGCTGCTGGGCAACATCGGTGTGGCCGGCGGGGGCATGAACGCGCTGCGCGGACATTCCAACATCCAGGGGCTCACGGACCTGGGGCTCATGTCGAACCTGCTGCCCGGGTACATAACGCTCCCGGGCGAGAAGGAGCAGGACTACGAGAAGTACGTGGCGGCGCGCGCCTTCAAACCCCTGCGGCCGAATCAGTTGAGCTACTGGCAGAACTTCAACAAGTTCTTCGTCAGCCTGATGAAGGCGTGGTGGGGGGATGCGGCCACTGTGGACAACCACTGGGGCTA
>Ga0210408_10003611_pt1 | contig 14198 bp, 12 predicted proteins | sample IncBWH4MmetaG_FD_155471 | JGI IMG/M metagenome (GOLD analysis project Ga0210408, IMG submission 155471) | Forest soil microbial communities from Barre Woods Harvard Forest LTER site, Petersham, Massachusetts, United States - Inc-BW-H-4-M | ecosystem: Environmental > Terrestrial > Soil >...
AAAAGAATTTGCTTCCGAGGTTGTACCAAATACCACGAGGCCATCACACCCATTTTCCAGAAGCCACCTAAAGTGTGCTAACGTGCGCTCCTCGTGAATCTGGAAGTCATCGGTCACGGCCGTGAGAGCTGGAGCCAAAATACCGCGTAGATTTGTCGTCATTGAATTATTTTCCTCCGGCATACCTTCGAACAGCCGCATATGTTTTCAATCGCCGGGATTGCGATTCCTCGTACGCAAAGCTTTGCCAATGAGGAATCGCAACCCCTCCGATGGAAATGAATTTGTTTGAATCTCGTCAAAAAACCTCCATAACGCTTTAGTTCACGTTCCGATACCCCAGATGAGTCCCGAAGCGGCGGCTCCGCCACATCCAGAAAAGGCAGTACCTCAGAGAACTTTCCGGCTTCCTCGTGAGATCGGGATCCTGTGTGCACTCGGGTTGATGCTTCTGGTTCTGGCCGTCTTTATTCCGCAATTTCGAGATATCCAGAACATCACGAACATCACACGGAACTTCTCTTTTGTTGGTATTGTTGCCATGGGCATGACCTTGGTCATCCTGACCGGCGGCATCGATTTGTCGGTTGGTTCGGTCTGGGGTATGACGGCGGTCATCGTCGCCTTTCTTCTAACCCACGGATGGCCCGTCCCTCTTGCGATTGTTATGAGTCTCCTGGGAGCTTCCGGAATAGGAATCATGAATGGGCTCTGCATCACTCGTCTCAAGATGTCGCCTTTCGTCCCAACGCTCGCGACTCTTTCGATCGCCAGAAGTTTTGCTCTTATCATCACGCACGGACGACCGATTTCGATATTTGGTGACGAATACCAATCTTTTCTGTGGATCGGCGGTGGCGACATTTTTGGGATTCCGAATCCATTTATCATCTTTTGCGTAACCGCTGTTTTCTTTTGGATACTCCTGTCCCGGACGGTTTGGGGGCGCTACGTTTATGCTGTTGGAGGAAACGAGAGGACGGCGCGTTTGACCGGCCTGCGGGTTGATCGACTAAAGATCATCGTTTACATCTTGTCCGCGACGGTAGCGGGGATCGCGGGACTCGTGCAGTACAGTTATTTATCGAGCGTCACCGCCGACTTAGGGACCGGAGAAGAGCTCGCTGTCATTGCTGCGACCGTTATTGGCGGGGCGAACCTGGCTGGCGGCGAAGGCACGATTCTAGGCACCGTAATCGGCGCAATCATTCTAGAAGTATTGCGGAATGGTCTGCTTCTCTTCGGCATCGATCCCTACTGGCAAGGCGTCTTTGTCGGAGCAGTCATCATTTTGGCCGTTTCGATTGACTATTTTCGCAAACTGTTTCGCAGTGAATGATCAATTTTTTATAGGGGATACCGCCGTGGGGTTAAGCGGAATAACAGGGACGCGCGAGCGTCCCAAATTCAAAAACAGTGCGCCGCAGGCACACTGGCTTTCTGGAAAAGATCCAACATGAAACCGATGACATTATTTCTCGCAGCCGGGGTCGTGAGTCTCTCGATAACCGCGCTGACCATCTCCAAAGCAGGCGGTAAACCAAGGGTGTTCGCACTTGTCCCGAAAACAATCAGCGTTCCATTTTATAACGATGTGGAGCGCGGATGCACGGACGAGGCAAAGAAGATCGGTGTACAGGCCAAATTTACCGGTCCAACCACAGCGGACGCTGCCCAACAAGTACAGGTACTCCAGGATTTGGTGAGCGAAGGAGTAGACGGCATCGCAGTCGCGCCAATGGACGCGGATTCCGTGATTGGCGTGGTTGGCTTAGCTCGGAAGAAAGGAATCCCGGTGATCACCTTTGATTCTGACTCACCGAAGGCGGACCGGATTTCGTTTGTCGGAACGAACAATCTCGCCGGAGGGGAAGACGCCGGAAAGGCGTTCAAGGCCCTTCTGCCGAAAGGCAAATTTGCTATCGTCACGGGAGGTCTGGCCGCAGCAAACCTGAACGAGCGAATCAAAGGATTTCGGGAGTTCGTGAACGGCGACGACTATACCGAAGTTGAGGGCTCGCCTTTTGCCTGCAACGATGATGCGAGCAAGGCGATCCAGATCATCCAGGATGTGCTCACGCGGCACCCCGACCTGAATGGGTTTTTCTTTTCCGGTGGTTGGCCTCTCTTTGGCGCGCCAGAAGCGTATATCAAAGCGATCGGCAAGCATGCGGAGGACCTAAAGAATAAGAAGTTCGTGGTCGTCTCGTTCGATACCCTGACAGAAGAATTGAAGCTGCTGAAAGCGGGATACTGTAACGTGCTGATTGGCCAGCGTCCCTACGCGATGGGCGTTAAGAGCATAGATATGCTCAATGATCTCGCGGACAAGAAGAGCATTCCCCCGGTTGTCGACACGGGCGTGGATGTTGTCGATTCGAGCAATGTCGACCAGTTTTTGAAGTAGATAAAGGCAGGAGTTGCAGAGTAGTGGCTGGTGACTAGTGGCTAGTGGCTAGACCGAGTCACCGTTGGTTCCCCATGGCAAAGCCTTGGTTGCAAACCTTGCAGCCGGGCTGACGTTTCAATCTTCGCGCAAGGCCGTGGAGCCGTATCACTAGTCTCTAGCCACTAGCCACTAGCCACTACTCTGCAACTCCTGTTCGCAACTCCTTTCCCGATGCCCTCGATCCTCAAGATAAACGGAATTTCGAAGCGTTTTCCCGGTGTCCAGGCGCTGCAGGACGTCGCCTTCGAAGTTCAGCAGGAGAGCATCCATGCAGTGATCGGTGAGAACGGCGCGGGAAAAAGCACGCTGATGCAGATCATTGCCGGGGTTCATCAGCCTGATGCGGGAACAATTGAATTTTCCGGAGAGACCGTCAAGTTCACCAACCCGGCGGAAGCGCAGGCAAAAGGTATCGCCATTGTTTACCAGGAATTGAATTTGGCGCCCAACCTTTCGATCGCCGAAAACATTTTCCTCGGCCTGGAACCGAAGCGTTCAACGTTCTTCCTGGACCGTGAGAAGCTAAAGGTTGCGACACTTGCCGCTCTCAGGAGGTTGGGCCTTCACCATGATCCTGACACCGTCGTGCGGACACTCACGGTGGCACAACAACAACTCATCGAGATTTGCAAAAGTCTCGTACGGAACCCGCGCTTATTAATTCTGGACGAGCCAACCTCAAGTCTTTCCGAAACCGAGTCCACGATACTTTTTCGAGTCATCGCCGATCTCAAAGCGCACGGGGTCACAATCCTCTACATTTCTCATCGGCTGCCTGAGGTCTTCTCGCTCTGCGACACGATAACGGTACTCCGTGACGGCTTGCACGTTCGCACGGTTCTAACAAACGCCACGACAGAAGGCGAAACAGTCCGATTCATGGTGGGACGCGAACTCCTGGCTTTTCATCGAAATGCGGTAGAACCCAAAGGCGATGTCGTGCTCCGCGTAAACAACCTCTCCAAAAAAGGTCAATACGAAGATGTTACTTTTGAGTTACGGCGCGGCGAAATCGTGGCAATGGCCGGACTCATCGGCGCGGGCCGAAGCGAGATGGCCCTGGGCATATTCGGTTCCCCGCCGCCGGATCGCGGCGATGTCTTCCTGAGAGGGAGCAAAGTACGCTTCCGTCAACCGAAAGAAGCGGTGTTGGCAGGGATCGCCTTTGTGCCAGAAGATCGAAAAGCGATGGGGTTGGTGCTTGGCGAAGGAGTCGGCGCGAATATCTCAATTGCGGCACTGCGGAGCGTAGCGCGCGGACCGTTCCTCGATTATGTCGCCGAAAACGACTTGATTCGGAAATACGTCTCCAGACTGCGCGTACGCACGCCAAGTTTCGAACAAAGGACCGGGCTTCTCAGTGGTGGCAATCAGCAGAAAGTGATTTTGGCAAAATGGCTCGCCGTGCAGCCAACGGTACTTATCGTCGATGAGCCAACACGCGGTGTCGACATTGGAACCAAGGCGGAGATCTATGCGTTGTTTGACGAGTTGGTTCGTGAAGGGATCGCTATCTTAGTCATCTCAAGCGATTTGCCTGAAGTGTTGGCTCTGGCGGATCGAATTCTCATTATGCGGCACGGAAGACTCACCGGCGAACTTGCCCGGAGCGAGGCGACTGAAGAAAAAGTGATGCACCTCGCCGCGATCGGCAGCGCTACGGGCGCAACGAAGACCAACGGATAGGCAGGAGAGCCTTGATTTGGCGGGTAGCTAACCAGACGAGCTCGCCGGTTCGGTCTGGCGGCCGCCACATACACGCCAACTTAAGGGAAGGGTACAAGGTCTGGGCCCCGAAGGGGCTAAAGGGCTTAGCCCAGGGTACTCGCCACGCAAAAATGCGCCCTGAAAGTGGCGCGAGAAGAGGAGACGCGCGAATGATTTCGATCCGATATGGAGCACCGGATTGTGGTGCCCCTTCAGGGCACATCGCCTGAATCGCGTATCCCAGGGTTAAAACCCCATAAGCTAACTTGTTGTAGCTAGCTTCATCTAAATTCTCGCCTGTCCGGCAACAGCAGAGGTCGAGGACGAGGACGAGCTCGAGTACGATTACGATTGAAGAACGAAAACGAGGTACGAGGAAGAGATTTCGAGGAAAATCTGGTACTCGATCGCTCGTTTCTCCTTCCTCTCAATCGTTCTGAGGCCCCCAATCGTCCTCGTCCTCGGATTCTCTTGGTGGGTCGGAGCGAAAACATCAAAGATCGAGAACCCCTCAGCCGCCCTTGCAATCCCCACTTGGCCTCACCGGGAGTGTAAACCGCAAGACCTGGTTAAAACCTGGGCTGAGATCTGGTCCCCTTTCAGGGAAGAGATTGCACAGCTTCCCTTATGTTGACGCGCATGGGCGGCCCCAAACCTCTCGCTTTGCCTCCTGGCAGAAAAGCAAACCGGGAAACGCCAGTTAATTATGATTATTATATTGATTATCGAAATACGAGACTTATAGTCCCGTGTTTAGGTCCGACAAAGGATTTGCCAATCGACAAAACAGCCGCCTCAGAAGCTGCATTTTACCTACTGAACTAAATCCAACTCGCGGTTTCCGCATTTTTTATGTATCGGGAGACTCCGCAAAATTCTACTCATTCCGCAAGCTCGGAGCACGACGTTCTGAGTTATGCCCGCCATGATGTATTCACAGACAGCGATCATCTAAGTGCCGCTGTCCGACACCTCAATCTCGAGTTGGTCCAGCGGGTACCCGGACCATTTCACGGAGATCTCTACTCTGGAACGCTCGAGGGCACGATGGTGCAGTTTATTCATCTGAATCAACCAACCATTTCAAGAGCGATAAATGCTCCAGACCGATTGGCAGTGCTCATTCAGCTCCGGGGATCGGAACCCTGTATCTGGAACGGATACGAATCGCAAGGTTCCTCCCTTATCACTTATGGGCCCGGGCACGAACACTTTGGATCCGAGCCAAGAGAGTTCGAATGCGCTTTTGTTTCAATTCCCCTCGAACGAATAGACCTCCTCATGGAGCGCGATCACGAAGCCGCAGTGGGACGACTTCGGACCGGCTGTCACCACCTGCAAGCTCCGGCAGTCGGATTTGTTGAAATCGAAAAGCAGCTGACACAGCTTCAGGCTGTGATTGAATCGAAGCCTATCCTGTTAACCCACGCAGCCGTTCGACAAATGTTTGAATATTCGCTAGAAGAATCCTTGTTATCCGTCATCCGCAAGGCGGAGCACCGTCTCCTTTCCCAGGATTCCACAGACCGCCAGACCTCAGGTCAAATCATCCGCCGAACCGAACAATTCCTGGAGAGCCATCCTGACCAGCCGATCCAACTAATGCAACTCTGCTCAGCGATCGGTGTAAGGCCACCAGAGCTAGGCCGCGCCTTTCGTGAGCTCCTCAACATCGAACCAAAACGGTATCTGCGATTGTACAGACTACATTGTGTTCGAAGGATACTCCTGGCATCGGATCCCTCTGAGACATCTATCGAATTCGTGGCGAAAAGTTGGGGCTTCTGGAGCAGGCTACAGTTTGAGGCAGAATATCGACGGATATTTGGTGAACTACCGTCGCAAACACTCGCTCGGCAGTGAGAAGTGGCTAGAGGCTAGTGGCTAGTGGCTAGTGGCTAGTTCGACTACGCTGATTGATTTTGAACGACTTGCGATCGATGCGCCCCTCGAATCCGCGAACTCGAGCTAGCCGCCCATGCTCTAGCCACTAGCCACCAGGCACTAGCCACTTCCCTTACTATTTCGCCGATTGAGAGTCTTTCGCCGCCAACACAAGGGTATTGGCAAAATTGTCAACGTTTCTATCCACCATGAAGGCGGTGACTGCATCGTTAAACGCCTGCTCGAAGGCTGCTGGCGCAGCTTCGCCGTGAACACAGCTCGCGATCGGCTTGTCCTTTGCAAAGGAATCCATCGACCATTGATGGTAACCGTCGAATTTTGACCGGTCGATATCAGTGCGAGCTGGTATGGATCCCTTTATAGAGTTGAAGGCTTCCTGGGCTTCCTTGCTGCCTACGGTCTTCAGCCAGGCGATTGCCGCCTCCTTATGTGGAGCGCCTCTGGCCAATGTAAAGCCGTCCGCCACGACTATGAAGGAGCCGGCGGTGCCGGGATGACTAACCCAACCGAAGTCTTCCTTCTCTTTCAATTTGGCTCTAAGAAACTCGCCATAGGCCCAGTCACCCATCGAATTAAACGCTACTTTACCTTCAATGAGCTCGTTGACCGCCTGATCCCAACTCAGAGCCGCATGATCGGGATTGAGATAATCCTGCATTTTACCAAAGGCCTTCATGGCCTCCTTTACCTTGGGATCGTCCCACTGCATCGCACCGGTGAACAAATCCGTCCAACCTTTCGGCCCGATGACTCCAAGCAGCGTGTTCTCAAAAAGCTGCGCCGAGGCCCAAATCCCTGAATCGCCTACTCCAAGCGCGGTAATGCCGGCCGCTTTCAGCTTGTCACAAGCGGCAAAGAACTGGTCGAGTGTCATCTGATCGCCGACCTGGATTCCGTTTTTCTCGAGCAGCTTGGTATTGTACCAAAGGACGTTCCCGCGGTGGATCCCGGCGATGACGGCGTAGATCTTGCGATCTGCGGTCATCAAGTTTACTACCAACTCCTTCGGAAATGCTTGATCCCATCCGTTGCTCTTGTAGAGATCTGTAATGGGCTCGCAGTAACCCGGATCTACATATTGACCCAGTAACTCCCAACCAGGATGGCTCTGCCACGTGTCGGGTGGGTTGCCACCCGCAAGACGAGTTTGCAAGACAGGTCGCGCCGCAGAACCACCACCACCCGCCACCGCTGCATTAATAATCTCAACGCCGGGGTTCTGCTCCTTATAAACATTGAACAAAGCATCCAGCGCTGCAGACTCGCTTCCGGAGGTCCACCAGGAAAAGACTTCCAGCTTGTTTTCGCCTGCAGTTTGTGCAGAAAGCGGTCCTTGCAGTATGACGCAGACAATAGCGAGCGCCGTGAGAGGGGAACAATTAGGCATTTTTAAGACCCTTGTTAGTTCATTTATTTAGATTTTGGAGGGGCGCGTCTCCCGGCAGGGCGAGGCTCGGGCGGAGCCTTGCCCCTGCCGGGAGACGCGCCCCTTCAAAATCTTACGCCATCAGGTGAAGAACGGCCTCCTGCGAGAATTTTTCGTGCGAAAGCTCACCGGTTACGAACCCTTCGCGTAGCACGACAATTCGGCGGGCGAGGTTGAGCAATTCGGGCAGCTCGGAAGAGATCATCAAAACGGCGACGCCCTGACACGCTACCTCATCCAGTAGTTGGTAGATCTCCGCTTTTGCGCCAACGTCGACACCTCGGGTCGGTTCATCCACGATCAAGAGATCGCACGCCCGGACCATCCATTTGGCAAGTGCAACTTTCTGTTGGTTGCCGCCACTTAGACCTGCAGTGATCGACTCGAGCGACGGTGCCTTTACGCGAAGTCGTTTTGTCAGTTTCTCAACTTCTGCAACCTCGCGGTTCCGATCGACAAATCCGAAACTGCTAAAGTGATCTATATGAGCGAGCGAGACATTGTCCGAGATATTCATACCGAGCACCAGTCCCGAGCGTTTGCGATCCTCCGGCAGGAACCCGATTCGGTGGTGCATCGCCGCATTCACGTTGCCCAAAGGCATCTTCTTGCCCTTGATAAACACATTCCCTGTCGCGCGTTTATCCAACCCGAAAATCGCTGTCGCTACTTCCGTCCGTCCTGCTCCCACCAGACCGCCCATTCCTACGATCTCTCCACGGCAGACATTAAATGAGACATTCTCAAATTTTCCGACAGAAGTAAGGTTTTCGACTCGCAGGACTTCCTCGCCAGGCTCCAGATCAAGGTGTTTTGGCCGCGTCGTTAGGACCGCGCGACCGACCATTTGCCGAATCAACCGATCTCGACTCGTTGTGGCCATCGGCTCCGTTGCGACAAATTTGCCATCGCGAAGCACAGTGATTTTATCACAAATCCGAAAGATCTCGTCCATGCGATGGGACACGTAGATCATTGCAACCCCACGTTCTTTGAGTCGGTTCATCAACTCGAAGAGATGTTCGCTTTCGTTGGTCGACAGCGAGCTTGTAGGTTCATCAAAAATAATCATGCGTGCATTCACGCCGACCGCGCCTGCGATCTGAACCATTTGCTCCTGGCCGGTAGTCAGTTGAGCGAGCGGGGTGTCGACATCTATATCGGCTCCAATCTCCTGCAGCAATGCTCGCGCCCGGTCTTTAAGCTTAGTCCAGTTCATGAATCCGGCTTTTGTCGGAAATCCTCCAAGGAGAAGGTTCTCTGCGACGGTCATGTTAGGGCAGAAAGCCAGCTCTTGATGGACTAGGGCGATTCCCAGCCCCTGGGCAATCCGAGGGTCGGTCGGCTTGACCTCCTGGCCCTCAATTTTGATGACGCCCTTGTCCGGTGAATAAACGCCCGCAATGATCTTGCCAAGAGTGCTTTTACCCGCGCCATTCTCTCCCATCACCGCATGGATTGAACCTTTGTCGAATTCAACGGAGACATCGTCGAGGGCACGCACCCCCGGGAACGATTTCGAGATGTGTTCGGCCGTTAAGAAAGCCATTCGGTTTATGTGGTTTTGGGCTTCAAAGAGACAGGGGTGTCACTCGCCTTAATGACTCCCTTCTTTATAGAGCTAGTCCTGGCAAGCGTGCGGCGCTTTGTGGCCCAAGTGTTGAGCTGGTCTAGCACCACGGCAGCGATCACGACCAGACCGATAACAATCTGGCTGTAGTTCTGGGGGATGTTGAGGATCACCAAACCGTTCGAGATCATCTGGAGGATGACCGCTCCCAGGAACGCGCCAAGCGCGGTACCCTTACCTCCAACGAGGCTTGCTCCTCCGACCACGGATGCCGCGATAACGTTCAGCTCGTAACCTTGCCCGTCGCCTGAGGAGCCTGCACCGTAATAACCCAGAGACAATACGGAAGCGATTCCGGCCACTAATCCCGAGATGGTGTAAGCCAGCAACTTAACCCTTCCCACACGGATGCCGGCGTATTTAGCGGCGATCTCGTTGCCACCGACGGCGTAAACCTTTCTGCCAATTGCCGACTGAGAAAGAAATATCCCGCCAGCTATCGTGACCAATATCATCACGATCAGCGGCACCAAACTTAAATCTGGGATAATTTCCCATCTCACAAATTGTCGAAAGGCGTCCGCAAAACCGCCGATCGACTGGCCACTTGTCTGGACGAAAGCGATCCCGCGGTAGATAGCCATTGTTCCTAGAGTGATGATAAAGGGATGAACATTGAACCCGGTAATCATCGCTCCGTTGAAGAAACCGAGCAGGGTCCCGACCCCAATGGTCGCAAGAATCCCAAGCACGGTCGCTACCCCACCCCCGGACGGACCATACGGGGACAAAACCAAAGCTCCGCACACTGAGGCCAGAGCGTACATGGAACCGACCGAAAGATCGATTCCCCCCGTGATAATCACCACCGTTGCTCCGACCGCCATGATCGCAAAGAAACTGGTGTCTTTGGCAATCTGGACAATTGTGCGCGCGTTGAAAAACTTATTAACCGTCTCAAAGGCTGGAACGCGCTGACCCGCCGCATTGGTCACGAAAACTCTTGCGCGTTTGCCGTCCGGAGCCGTTTGGAATTTCGGCAGTTGAACCGAACCGCCGAAGATTGCCAGAAGCAACCCGAGCGCGACGATTACTAATATGAGACCGCCCTCAGGGAATTTCGAAAGATTGAAACTGAATTTTCCGGGGGAAGACATCGGATTGGAAATATTGGGTTGTGTTGCGAGGGTACCCTTCCGAACCGCAGGCCCGTTTCAACATGATAGAGCAAAGAACTTTAGCTAACAAGCTCAGCGCGCAAATACTTGAAATTGTCCCGAAAAAATTGCTGCACAATGTCCTGAAAGGGGCTGCTTGTTCGTCTTGTATTTGAACTGAAATAAGCGGTTGATCGAGCGATCAGCCTTTACGGAAGAGAGAAATATGAACACCCTGACAAAGGCACCCGACCGGAGAAAACAAGGACTCGGACTCCCGTTGCGGTTCCGCGGAGGACCACTTGTAAGCGCTCATCGTTGCTGCGAAGTAGCTCCGAACGGCTCGGACCGTGAGACGATTAAAGCGCGGACATTGGATAGCGATCCGCAACGGCCGGGGTTCGCTCGGCGTTGTCTCGGCATCGCCGGATGGATGGCACCGGGCGTCATCCTGGCGCTCGTGCCAAAATGTCCGGCATGCGTGGCGGCGTACATCGCACTTGGAACCGGAATCGGGCTCTCGGTGTCAACCGCAGCGTACCTTCGGATGCTGCTTGTGATCCTGTGCGTGGCATCGCTGTCGTACCTTGCGGTAGGACGCGTGCGCCGCTTCGTCGCGGGCGTGAAGCGGTGATTTCGGCCTATAGCGAAAAAGGTAGGAGAATTGTCTCGGCGCACACCCCTTCGTTCGTTGTATATTTGAAACCGAGACGAAACGATCACCAGAAAGGCAATATGAGCACGCAGACAACAAAATCCGAATACCTGCTGTTATTCCGGGGCGCGCAATGGGATAAGGGCCTATCACCGGAGGGTATCCAGAAGATCATGGGCCAATGGAATAACTGGTTCGAACGTCTAACCTTGGAGGGGAAGGTCAAAGGCGCCCAACCGCTCGAACGTGAGGGAAAGATAGTTTCCGGGAAGGGACGGACGGTCGCGGATGGTCCTTTCGCCGAGTCCAAGGAGGCCATCGGCGGCTATTTCCTCCTGGTATTGGACGATTTTAATGAAGCGCTGGAAATCGCCAAAGAGTGTCCAGCACTGGAATATGGTTTGACGGTCGAAGTCCGGCCGGTAGCCGACCAGTGCCGAACCATGCAACGCTTAAACGAAGTGCTCGTCCACGCGACTGCTTGAGCGCGTGAGCATGGTTCAAGATACGAGTCGTGCGTTGAGCGGGGAAATTTCCCGCTTGGCGGAACATCTTTTCCGCGAAGAGGCAGGAAAGCTGGTGTCTGTCCTGACGGGAATTTTTGGGATTGACCGTCTGCAACTGGCTGAGGACGTGGTCCAGGAAGCGTTGGTCCGGGCATTGCAGACGTGGCCCTACTATGGGATTCCGAAAAATCCGGCTGCATGGATCACGCAAACGGCGAAGAATCTTGCGTTGGATTTGATTCGGCGAGAAAAGGTGTTCCGCGATAAGCAGCCGGAAATTTCCGCATCCTTTGAGCAGTGGTCGACCGATTCCGGCGCTGGTGATTCGCCATTATTTGACACTGAAATAAAAGACGGCCGTTTGCGTTTAATGTTCGCGTGCTGCCATCCACTTATTCCGCAAGAGTCACAGACGGCGCTGGCGCTTAAGACACTTTGTGGGTTCAGTGCCGGAGAAATCGCGAAGGCATTTCTGACGACCGAAGCAGCGATTGCCAAGAGGCTGACGCGCGCCCGGCAAAGAATCCGGGAGCTGAGCATTCCCTTCGAGATCCCCTCCGGTGAGGAGTTGTCGAGCCGTCTGGATGGCGTGTTGCAAACTGTCTACTTGCTTTTCAACGAAGGTTACAAGGCGTCCAGCGGTGAGAGTCTGGTGAGAGAGGAACTCTGTTACGAAGCAATCCACCTGGCGACACTGCTCTCCGAGCATCCGGCGGCCAATCAACCTCGCACTCACGCTCTGGTGGCGCTTACGCTGTTGAACGCGGCGCGGCTGCCCGAGCGAGTCGACCCGGAGGGAAACATCCTTCGCCTGAGAGAACAGGACCGTTCGAATTGGAACCGAACTATGATCGAGCACGGTGTATTTCACCTGGGCCAGGCGGCCGCCGGAGACGAGCTCACCGAGTACCATCTTCAGGCCGGCATCGCCGCCTGCCATTGCACGGCCGACGACTATCAGTCCACGGATTGGCCAAGGATTTTGTCGCTCTATGATCAATGGATGAAGATCAATGATTCTCCTGTCATCGCCCTCAATCGCGCCGTGGCGATTGCCAACGTGGATGGTCCCAGAGTCGGTATTGAAGCGATCGAGGCAATTCGGAACCCGGGACAATTGGATTCTTATTACCTGCTCTATGCGGTCCTTGGCGAGTTCGAGGCGCAGCTGCATAACTTTCAGGCTGGCGCCGACCATTTCCGGAAGGCGCTTCAACTAACTTCAGTGAAATCAGAACAATCATTTCTGTCGAAGAGACTTCGGAATTGTCTAAGCCAGGCTTCCCGCTTGGTTTCTTGAGATGGAGGGGCGTTGCCTGCAACCCCAGGGATTCCTGGAGGGGCGTCGCTTGCAACGCCAGGGAGCTGCAAGCAGCTCAACGCGCGGCCTCCGGACGATAGATTTCATCAAGGTTGATGAAATTTTCGGACTAAAGCATAGTTTGAGCTCTTCTCTATGTGCGCTACGCGAGACAACGATCAACTTGCATCGAAGTTCCCGTTTAAATTGGCTGCGATTGACTTGGACGGCACACTTCTTGGTCCTGATAAAGCAATCAGCGAACAGAATGCGGCCGCCGTGCGAATACTGAGTCAAAACGCGGTTAAAGTGATCATCGCTTCCGGACGGCGCCATCAGAACAGCGTTCGATTCCAGCGCCAGCTTCAGTTGGACGGGCCGATCATTGCTTGCCAGGGCGGACTGATCAGAGACGGTGAGAGTGGCAACGTCATTGAGGCGCATTTTTTACCCCAAAACGCAGCACGCGAGATCGTCAATGAAGCAGAAAAGAACGGCGTCCAGGCGATCTACTATCATCTCGACCACCTGTACGTCGCGGAGCGCAACAACCAGTGGCTCGATCTTTACGAGTCGCGAGTCGGAGAAAGAGCCGAAACGCTTCCCGATCTAAACCAGCTCGATGGTCGTCGCGCACTAAAGATCGTCTGGTACGGCGAACCTGCCGTACTCCAGAAGATTCGGCCGGAGGTATCCGTCCGGTATCGGGGAAAAGTCGATGTGCTATCGACCGAATCGGAAAACCTGGAATTCATGACGCTGGGAATCAACAAAGCCACGGCTCTGGCAAAAGTTGCAGAGCAGCTTGGCGTCCTCCGCGAGCAGGTTTTGACGTTCGGTGACGGCGAAAATGATGTGCAGATGCTCGCCTGGGCGGGAATGGGAGTCGCGATGCGACACGGGAATCCTGCTGCAATAGCCGCAGCCAAGCTGATTAGTCCGCCCGGGCCTCCAGAAACCGCCTTTGCTCGGGCGGTGGATGTTTTGTTCAAAGATGGGTTAGCTTTAACTTGCTAAGGTTTACCTACAAGGGATAGTATCGCCATTAGTCATGGCCACCTATATCTATGAAACGGTGCCGGATTTCCCGGATGTTCCGGTTCGGCGGTTTGAAATCAAGCAAAGCATGATGGACGCTCCGCTGACCCGTGATCCTCAGACAGGTCAGAAAGTTCGCAGAGTGATTGCTGGGGGAATCGGCATCGTGACAGGCGCCCGCTCGTCATCGAAAACTACGTGTGGAACGGGTCGCTGCGGTTGCTGTTGAACCAGATGTATATCTCAGAAGATCAACCCGGACTGTTTCAGGAGCCGGTTAAACAGCCAAGTGAGCCTCGTCTGCCGGATGCGCTTAATGGGAGTCGAACACGCGTCAAGAACTACATTCTTGATACCAACGTTCTGCTGCATGACCCCCACTCGGTTTATCGATTCGCGGATAACCATGTCTGGATTCCGATCGATGTATTAAGCGAGCTGGATAAATTCAAGAACGAACAGACGGAGCGCGGAGCAAACGCACG
>Ga0210408_10003613_pt1 | contig 14195 bp, 18 predicted proteins | sample IncBWH4MmetaG_FD_155471 | JGI IMG/M metagenome (GOLD analysis project Ga0210408, IMG submission 155471) | Forest soil microbial communities from Barre Woods Harvard Forest LTER site, Petersham, Massachusetts, United States - Inc-BW-H-4-M | ecosystem: Environmental > Terrestrial > Soil >...
CAGTCCGCCGGCAGACTCGCCAGCTCACCGCTGTCATCGAAGAAGAAGACACGATCGGACTGCCAGGTCTTGCAGCGTTTCACGAACTCAAACGAGCGGCCGGACAACGGATGGAACCGGTGCGTGACCCGCACCAGATCCGGATACTTCCCACCCGCCGCATCACATGCAGTCGACGACTCGGTCGAATAACGAAGCCGAAAGAGCTATCCGGATGAGCAAGCTCCGGATCAAGATCTCCGGCTGCTTGCGCTCCATGACCGGCGCGCAAGAATTCTGCGCCATCCGCTCCTACCTCGCCACCGCCACCCGCCGTAGCATCGGCGCGCTCGACGCCCTCACCCGCGCCTTCCAGGGAAGGCCCTGGATCCCCGAAACCGGATAGACAGCCGACACCAAAGCGTCGGCCCGCTCAAGCCAAATCGGGCCTACCTATCTAGTTACCTCCACAGCGGGCGCGCTGGATATTTCCTATTTCAGGAATGGGCTAATAACCCAGCTCGGCTGCGATTTTAGCTACAGTCTGGCATCTAAATAGTAGCCGTACTGAAACTGCAATCCCCACAGCTTCCTTTGATCGCGCTGATATCTTCATCGCGGAAATCGACTCACCGCCAATATCGAAGAAGTTATCTTCTACCCCCACATGGTCCAAGCCGAGGATCTCTGCCCACAAGCGGGCGAGTTCCGCCTCGAATTCCGATTTAACTGAACTGGAAGGTGGTAGTGGGCCCGGCTGGGGTGAGGTTTTCGCCAGCCCAGAGGAATTGGACATAGCTGATGCTTCTCGTTTCTTGGCGGATATTGTACTAATATTTGGCGGCGCTCCGCACATAACTGGCGGTGGCTGCGCGTTAGCGCCGCAGGTGGCGTCCCACCATCCTAGATCTGATCAGGTGACCTCTACCTTACCCGGCCTTCGTGTTCGCCTGAACCGCCGGTTCCGGCGCAGCGACACAAGGTCCACGGTAAGGACGTCTTGCGGCCGATGACCTCACGGCATGCTGCAAGGACGGTGCATGTCGACGTGAACCGCCCCGAGTTCGTGGAGGCTTCAGTTGTTGGGCCCAGCCTCCAGGTCGGGCTGGGTTTGAGTTAGGCGGCTTCGTGCTCGGCAGGAGGAATGCCTCCGATGGCGTATGCAGCAGCTTGTTGAACCAGTCCGCGTATTCCGCGGCGGCCAGCTCGACGTCGGCCAAAGTCTTCTAGGAGCCGTCCTTCTTGATCAGTCCGGTCTTCCGCAAACCGATCGTGGATTCCATCAGGGAGTTATCGAACGCCTCCGCGCGCTGCACCAGCTGCCGGTCGGCTACCACAACCGGTGCCGCTGCTCGCACTGAGGCAAACACATCTCGGCCGGGTTGTCGTGCAGGCTGTACCGGGACGCCGTACAGCAGTTCCAGCCGGGTGCTTGTCCAGGTAGGCGGTGACATTGCAGGTGTGATGGATGCTGTCGTTGTCGCAGATCACCGCGATCACCGGGGGCGCGGAGGAACGCGCCGGAGCACCCGGTCCAGCAGCGCAATGAAGCGCGTCGCGCGGGGCCGGCCCAGCCGGCACACCCAGCGCCCGATGCTCACCTCGAGCGCCCCAGCACGGTGACCTTGGCGCGCAGCGTCCAGTTGGCCCGCAGGTGTGTCAGCAGGTTCTGGTGCGTCTCATCCTTGGCCAGCACCACCGCCCGGCGGGGCAGGCCGGCTCTCCCGGCGCAGCTCGGCCAGCTCCATGCGTTCGGCGCTGGTCAGGTCGCCGTCCTGCCGGGTCCAGGCGTCCCGTTCCGCCTGCTTGACCCACTCCCGCACCGCCGTCTCAGTCAGGTCGAAGTCCCTCGCGGCCTGGCCCACAGACCGGTCGCTGCGCTGGCACAGGTTTCCCGCATCGCTCCTTTACGCAGCCCGCGATTACGAGCAGAGTATGAGCAATTGAGTTCCGTGCTGGGTCACTGTACGCGGTGTCGTCCGTAGTGCAGTCCACCGCACGGGTGATCCCTGCGTGGAGGGAGTGTCGAGGGAGTAACGTGAGTCGCGCTCCAGTACCCGGCAGCATTGGCGAGTCGAGCAGGAACATCCCCCAAGATGCCTGCAAAATTCCGATCTATGTCATCAACGTGGATGCACACACCCAGCGCTGGGAGGCAATCAAGTCCAGGGCCATTGAGCTAGGGATGGATCTGATCCGCTGGCCTGCAACGCCAGCCGCCGAACTTGATCATGCAGCGCTCGCCTCAGGGGCACTGGCTGACGGCGTCCGGGTACGCGATTTCCCGGCCGCGAGCGCCAATGCGGCGGCCTGCGGTGTCAGCCATATCCGCCTCTTGCGGGAGGTCGTGTCCTCGGACACCCGTTGGGCTGTGATCTTGGAAGATGACGCTGTACCTCTCCGCCGGATTCCGGCAGAGATCGGCGCATGGCATCTCCCCGTGGACGCTGACATCGTAATGCTGAACGACCGCTCGCGGATTGGATGCTTCGAGATGACCACTCATCCGTTCTCGTACGGCCAGGTCGTGGGAGGTGCTGGCACGGAGGGATATCTGATCTCGAGGCGGGGTGCCCGGAAGCTTCTACGCATACTCGACCCGCTGAAGGATCCCCTTGACTTCCAGATTTACGCACATTTCACATCTATTCAAAGCAACGATGAGCCGCCGTTCTTCTGGCGGCTGCCGAGGAACCTTGAGGCGGACGATGTCGAGTTGACCGCCTATCGCATTGAGCCGCCACTTGTCGGTCACGCGGACGGAGACACGATGATAGGAGGCCATAGGCACCCGCGCGCCAGGTTCTACAGCCGCGTGCTGCTGGGGATCGGATTCCACGGCGAGTGTTTGTGGCTGCCCGGCGAGATGGATCCATCTGATGAGAGCCCTTAGGCCTGGACAAGACCCGTGTCTACGGCGAGCTGCGTATTGCCGGCGGCCAGGCGATCACCACATGCGCTGCGTCCCCAACAGCGCCGCCTGCCTGGCTTGCCTCAGTGGCCGAGCAGGCCAACCCCGCAGGCATGGTCTGCGTGACCACCGGTGACCTCTCCAGCCATGACAGCAAGAGCGCCCAGCCTGGCTGGAAGACCGTCCCGGCATCCGGCACGCCTTCATCTCCAAGGGCCCCTGCTGGCCCCCACGAGATCGTCCACGCCTGCCCAGGTAGCTACCGCCCAGCTCAACGCCCAGGTCCAGCCCTGGATATGGGACCACCTCAGTACAAACCGAGCTCCTATCACCGATGGTTTATGCTTCCCCTTTAAGTAACGTAACATTAGCATCTCTTGTCTTACTGAGCCCCTCCCAAAGCTATAACCACGGATTGACCTGGCCGCCGCGTCCCTCCGCGAACGGTCGGCCATTACGGCTTCATCACGCGCCGTAACCTAGCATCCCGCACCTGCAGACCTAGTGAACATGCTCTTCTCGATGGCAGCGCAGACAGGGCCTCACCTTGCTGCCCACTAAATTGTCTGGCAGACTCTTATCAGGAACAATGCTCTGAGTTTCGTTAGCATGCGAGCGGGAGAGCTAGATGGTCAGGACGACACCGCTGTTTGAACCGTTTGCTGAGTCAGATCTTCTATGCGGCGCTGAGCTTCACGAGCGCTTTGCACGCGATGGTTATCTCTTCGTGCGCGGTGCACTTAAGGTAGAACCGCTGCTGCGCGCGCGGAAAGAGCTGACCGACGTGCTCGTCGCCGCTGGTCTCGCGATCGAATCTGAAGATGGGCCAATCTGGACAGGAGCTGACCCATCGGGGTTCGATCGTCTCTTGATGTACGGCCCGCAAGCGGAGCTTCATTACCTCGATCAAGCCGAAGCGGCAGAAATAATCGAATGTCTCTGGGGTGCAAAGCCTCTAATCTGGCGCCGCGTTGGAATCTTTCTGTCCTTTCCTAACGAGGACGTGTCCGATATCTTTCCGCACCGAGATCGCATCGTCTTCACAGATGATGCGAAGCACTACGCCACCCTCTGGGTGCCCCTCACGCGGATCGGACTACAGGACGGAGGCCTCGGGATAGCCAAGGGCTCGCATCGTAGCAGTGTTCGGACTGTCGAGAATGCAGCGCGCCCGGCCCAGCATGTCAATAGACCGACACTGAAATATGAGGACATAACAGAGCCTTGGTGCTCATCTCCGTTCAGTCCAGGTGACGCCCTTTTCTTTCACGGACGGGCAATACACACGGTTACGTCGAACGCTGGCCCGAGGATCCGGATCGCATTCGCGCTCCGCTGCCAGCATGCGGACCACTCGCCGACCCCCATGTACGATTTGTCGTTGCCTGAGTTCTCGCGGCGGATGTCTGCATTCCATGCGCTCGCCGAGGTCGCAAGTCGGCGAGCGCGGGAACGAAGCTGATACTGCGCGACGCGGAGATCATGTCGTGACTGGACGACCAGTTGCGTACCCTGGAGCGCTCTCGCGCACAGCGGTGAATCGCTCACGTGCTTCCCGGCGACGCTACCTTACTCCATTCGCCCTAATCCTCAAGGAAATGCTATGGGGAACCCTCTAGTCGCCCGCCTGGCCGCGCAAGACTGTAATCACGGCGAGCCTTGCCTTCCCGATTGGGTTGCCTCCGTGGCCGCTTGGTCGCACCGGAAAGGGATCGCCTGGAGGGTATAGAGCTGGGCGTAACGACCGCCCTCGGCCATGAGTTCGTCGTGCGTGCCAAGTTCGGTAATGCGGCCGCCCTGCAGAACCGCGATACGGTCCGCGATCCGCACTGTGGACATGCGATGAGAGATGATGATCCCGGTCCTGCCACTGAGGTACTCGCGTAGCTCTGTGAAGATGCGCGCCTCAGCCTCCGCATCTAGCGCCGACGTAGGCTCATCGAGGATCCAGATGTCGGCATCGCGGAACATCAGCCGGGCGAGAGCGACCCGCTGCCACTCACCGCCAGAGAGGTCCGTGCCGCTGGTGAACATCGAGCCGAGTTGGGCGTCGAGTCCGCCGCGGCGCCGACGGATGATTGCGTCCGCCTTAGCCCGTTCGAGCGTGTGCCAGATCTCCTCATCACTTGCGTCCCGCTCGACCCGTCCGAAACGGACGTTGTCTCGTGCACTGAGCATGAAGGTGGAGAAATCCTGGAACAGGACGCCGATCCGGGCGCGTGCCTGCTCGAGGTCTACGTTGCGCAGGTCGATGCCGCCTATCCGTACCTGCCCCTCGTCCGGGTCATAGAGCCGAAGTAGCAGCTTGACCAGCGTGGTCTTACCAGCGCCATTGTCACCCACCAGGGCAAGCAGCTCGCCTGGACTAACGCCGAGCGACAGCTCGTGCAGCGTTGGCTGGTCGGTGGTCGGATAAGTGAAGCTAACACCGTCAAGCTCGAAGCCAAGCGCGCCCGCTGGCAGAGACGCAGGACTGCCTGCGATCGGCAGCAGCGGCGGCAGGTCAAGAAACGAAAAGTAGTCGTCAAGGAACGTCGCGTGCTGCTCGACCTGAAGCAAGGACATAGAGAGACCGGAGACCGCGGCAGCGAAGCCGCTGAGTGCGCCCACCGCGGCGGTCGCGCTGCCAGGGGAGAGCGTGCCATGATCGGCGAGAGACGCAAGAAAAAGGAATGCGCCACCGACGGCGAGTCCGCTGAGTATGCCGCCGGCTGCGTGCAGGCGCATATCGAGGCGATGCATTCGCATCTTGGCCCGGAAGTGCTCGGCCACGAGGCGCCCGTGGCGCTCAAGCAGGGCGTCCGCAAGGCCGAACGCTCGGACATCTTTTCCCGCCGCGCGGTCGACCGCCAGCCAGCGTAGGTAATACCGCTGCCGCACCTGTTCCTGCCAGTCATTCTCGAAGCGGTACCAGCGCTGAGTGGCATTGCAGTTCAGCGGTATGGCAAGCACGGCCGCCAGCACGGCAAGCGCTACGAGCAGCGGATCGATCGACCACAGGACGGCTGCAAGACCGACTAGCCCAATGCTTTCGGAGACGACGCTCATTAGGGTGACGGTCATCTGATACGGACGGAAGCCCATCTCGTGGGACGCTCGCTCCATCCGGTCGTGCCACGTGGGATTCTCGAAATACCCCCAGTCCGCGCGAGCCACGGTCAGCATGTAGCGTCGCTCGGCCGCCAGCCGGACGCTCTCACCGAGCATCTCGCTCTGCTGTTGCTGGATGGTGCTGGCCACCGTCTGGCCCACGGTGACCAGGCTGAGTAGCGCGACGAGCGGGAGGAAGTGTCCTAGATCGGCTGCGTGACTGGGCTGTGAGGCTACGGCGTCCACGAACTGCCTGACGACTAGGAGCATGACCGGCCCGGCCAGCGCCTGCGGCAATGTGAGCAGGATTGCCGCAACCAGCCCGCCCGGCGAGGCAGCCCAGACAAGCCGCAAGACGGCCCCGAGGTTGCGCGAGAGCGTCGGTATACGATTGCTCGTCATGTTGCCATCATGGCACTGCCGGACGCTCGCGGTTTCCCAGGCGCCATGCCAGTGACCTGATCTTTTACGGACAGGCGTACAGGTGATCTGGTTGATACGCGTCGCTGCTCGCGCGCGGCATTCTTGACGTCAGCCCCGCGGGATCGGTGGCTCAGTCCCGCCAGAAGATGCGTGCCGCCGTTTGGTGCAGGATCTCCGCGCGTGCCGAGCCGGTCAGGCCGAGACCGGCTACCGTCCAAGGGCACTCGAGCGGGGTCGGGGCCGGCACTGTTCCCGCTTGCGTGATCATGCTGAGCGAGTCAGCCAAGAACTTCGCAGAGATCTTGATCGCGGCCGTGTCTCGGCCCGGAGGTGGTCCGACCGGCACGTCGCTGCCCCACATGATCCGGCCGTGGTGCTTCGCGATCACCTCTCCGATTGCCCTGCGGTCGAAGGTGAGCACCTCCTCCAGCGCCGCTGACGTATCAACAGGACCGAGCCGGAGGTAGTCGTCAAGAGCCTCCGGTGTGTCAGGGAAGCCGCCGAAGTGTGCCCCGACAAAGCGGACGCGCGGATGCCTGCGTACCAGCTCCGCCCGTTCCCGATACATGAGGGAGCGCGGCTTCACATCGGGCTGACGGGCGTACTGCCACTCAGGATGCCGCATAAGCTGCTGTGCCCGAAGGCGGGGCCGCCTACGCCAGAAGTCGGCCGGATCACCGCAATGAAGGATCACGGGCAGACCGGTGCCGTCGGCTATGGCCCAGAGTGGCTCTAGCTCGGGCGACAACAGGCTGATCCGCTTCCCCTCTAGGTTCGTGATCCCGAAACCGAGATCCTTGTAGATCTTGAGCCCCGCCAGGCTGGGCGTGAGCCGCTCAATCCGGCCTAGCTCGGCGTCCCATCGAGCCGTCCCGGCGAGCCTGAGATCCGGGGCGAACGCGACGCGCAGACGTCCGGCGCCGTCGCGCTCGGCCTCTTCTGCCACTGCCTCGCCTTCGCCAGGCCAGGCAAGCACGACCGCACGATCGATGCCAGCGAGGTCGAGCGCACGCACCAGCACGTTCAACGCTCCCGAAAGGCAGTGCACGTGGGCGTCGGTGATCATCACTCAGTTCCCGTCAACAAGCCCGGCCGTCGTGAGCAGCTTCTCGAACAGGTCGATGTAGCGGCGCGCGCACAGTCGGGGGGGATAGTGCGAACGGATCCTTCCCCGGAGCCGCGCGCCGATCTCGCGACGCGCGAACGGGTCTGCTGCAAGCTCTAGGACCCGGGCGGCCGCCGTCTCGACATCGACATCGGGAAGGCCAAGGAAATGCTCGCCAAGGACCTCAGAACGTTCGGGTGTCGCATGGGCCACGATGGGCAGCCCCGCTAGGGCGGCTTCCGCCGCCGCGAGACCCCATGCTTCTCTAGGACAGGTTTCCAGATAGATGTCGGCGGCGTGGAGCAGGTAGGCGGGATCATCATGCCAGTCCTGGACCGCGCACGGCTTGTCCTGAGCCCATGTCCGGATCAGACGCGACACGCCCTGATCGTCGGCACCAATCAGTAGCCCCACAATGCGCGAGTCCTGAGCCCATGCTCGCTCAAGCACGCGGAGCGTCGTATGCCAGCCTTTCTCCATGACCATCCTGTTGTGTCTGGCGACGACCACGGCATCGGCAGTGAAGCCCAGCATCGCGCGCGTTGCCGCCCTGGTCACGACCGGCTCGTTCAGCGCGACGGCGTTCGGGATCACAGTGCACGGAAACTCTTGCATCGCGGCCACACTGTCGCTCACGGCCACGTATGCGCTCGCGCCCGGCCGTGCGGGGAGTAGCCGGTGGATCACCTCGACTACCGGGCTCAGAGCAACTCCCGGACCGATACCGAGATCAGCGGCACCGATGATACCTCCATGCACCACGGTAACATCGGCCTTCAGGACCATAAAAGGAAACGTGTCGCCAGTCCAGACAGGCAGATTCGCCGGTATTCGTTGCGGCGAGGGCAGCCAGTTAAGAACGTCATGCCCATCCGCCGTCCATTCCCTGGCAAGCAACTCGAGCATCCGCGGCGTGCCACCCCAGCCGAAGTGCTTCAGTATCTGCAGAATTCGCACGATCTCATCGCTACGTCGGCACTTCGCGCAGGCCGGAGTAGAGGACCTTGCACTCGCTCCAGATTGTCGGGCGCTGCCGGAACTCGCACCCGTTGCCGCCAGCCGCGAGCGAGCCTCGGCACCCGCCGAAAGCCGCATGATGCCAATGACGAACTCGATGCTCGATACGGACGCGAACTGCACCAGTCGGCGCAGCATGACGAGCGCGGTGGAGGCAGATCACGTGGGTGCGCAACTTCACCAGGCACCAGCTGATCAGTTCGTTCTCGCGCCGGAAGCCCGTCACGCCGCAGCCAGTAACCGACCCTCGCCAGAGTCGCCAAGACGACCACAGGGTGCCGGGTGAGTTCAAGAGATCTCTTCAATCAAGCCCTGCCCAACAAGATCGCGAACGAACTCATCGGTGTCCAGGCGCGCCTTATCGGCATCCACCGCGTAAGTGGAAACGATCCGATCGACGATCTGCTCAACCGGCTCGCCTGCGATGATGGCCGCCCAGAGCTCACGGCCGATGCCGCTGAATCCGTAGTACCCATTCAGTCCAGGCTTGAACAAGAAGAACACGTCTCCGACTGTCTTCTCATGTACGCCATCACACCTGCGGTATGCCATTTGTCGATGCCTCCAGAGCGGCAGCTGGCCTTGCCACTCACAAAATTGTCTCGTATCCACATGTCGAGAGGCAAGCCTCGGGGCCTAGACCCTGGTGAAGGAACACGTTAGCCTGCCCTTAAACGGCAGGAGGTGAAGACTCACGCCAGCTCAGGTTCCCTTGACCGACACAGCCTCGCGGACACAGATCCTCGCAATCCACAACGGCCCGGGCAGCGCGTACCCGTATGTGCCGCTAACCCTGAACCTCGGGCGTGGTCAGCCGTTCTATGCCATGCGGCAGTCCGAGTTCGGCCAGCCTGTCGTGCCGTTTCGGTCCACCCATGCGATGCCGCAAGCGTGTGTCGGCACGGCCAGTACGCTGCCTCCGGTCGGCTCATACGTCTTTGCGGGCATGTGCTCTGCCGGGGCATACGTCACCTGCGAGACGACCCAGCAGGCAGCTGCGCTTGGTAAAGACAGCAAACTCTTTCGACTCTATGTATGGCGAGGCTGCGCAAGGGTATTGGCAAAGCCGCGTGCTCGCTGGTCAGGCGCTCAGGATCACCCGTCGCAGGCCGACGCCGATGTTCATCGGCCCATACTGCGGGCAAAGCTTGTCAAGCTGCTGTCTGCAGCCAGCCTAGAGCCACAGTGCTCGACTTCGCAGCGGGGCTCCCGAACCAGTTCCTTGAGTTCTTCGGCGCTAATCACCAGGCGACGCATGCCAGCCGCCTTCCGCTGAGACATGACGCGGCGCATGGCGGTACCGGATCGACAGGAGGTGCACACGAATGGCGGACACAGAGCGAGAACCACAGTACAAGCGATCGGTTGCCGTCACGGCCACTATGCTTGACGACGAGCTTCTGTGCGTGAACCTAGACACCGGCACGTATATCGGCATGAAGGAAGTCGGGCAGGCGGTGTGGAGACAGCTCGAGGTTCCCTCTACGTTCGATGAGATCCTGCGCCTAGTCGTGAGCGAGTACGACGTCGACGAGGGCCGGGCCAGAGCCGACCTGGAGACGTTCATGGCAGAGATGGTCAAGGCGGGCCTGGCCGAGCTCACGTGATCGAAGTGATGCGGTGAACATGGGCGTGGACGGTGGCCATAGCTTCCGCTCGGATGTAGAGTAGAGTCGGTCTATAATCGAAGCAGTGCTGCGTGGAGGCATCATGGAAACGCACACCGATGCCGGAACTGGTGACAGCCCGAGCCAGGGCAAGAAGCCATATGAGCGTCCAGAGCTCCTGAACTACGGCGCACTCACCGATGTCACGCGTCTCTACAATCTCGGCCCATGCCAAGGCATCTGTCACAGCGGATAGCCTGCTACGTGCACTTCTCCGGCCGGCTTGCTAGGGTTAAGTAGTGGCCGTCAGTAATGATCCAATAGCCAGGGCGTCAGCTGACGTGGGGACGTACCTCCAGAGATGGGCGCAAGATGGCTATTTCGTAGTCACTTCTCTTCTGCGCGCCGATGAGGTCATGAGCTTCCTTGAGATCGCCGAGCGTTTGATAAGGCAGTATCAAGATCGCGACCCCATCACGGGACGCCGCGGCTTCCTTGTCAACCCACACATCATGTCGAGCATCGACAATCGCGATCGCTATGCTGACTGCCCCCGGCATTGGTATGAGGTGATGGATCTCATCGCGAGTCCGCGCCTGGCTGGTACCGCTGCCCGCCTAATGCGAGGTGATCCACTTTTCGCATCCTCGGCTCTCCTTATAGATCCCGCTCTCCCATATGCCCTAGACATGTACGCACAGAGGTTGGCCGCTCCTGACGGTGCAGGCAGCTGGCATCGTGACGTGCCCGTGCACAAGCCAGATTACGTCGAGAAGGAAGAACTCCTAGCCGATCGCGAGGGCAGGAACTGGGTTCAGGTCCAGATTCCGCTTGTCAGGTCGAACGCGTTTGAGTTCGTTCCGGGTTCCCAGAGTCGCTGGGATACGCCTGCCGAGCTTGTTGCGCGCAAGCATGGCACGACGCTTGAGGAGCGAACTAGCCCGCTTCCCGGCGGGTGTCGCATCGAACTTGAGCCGGGTGATGCGCTGTTCGTAAATCCCAACGGACTTCATCGAGGCTGGTACACGCACGGCGTCCGGCGGCGAACGCTGGCGGTGGCGTACAGCAGGAGCGACGGTCCTACTGACCACCTGCAGGACTCCGTAGTCAGATGGTCCTCCCGCCCAGAGGACCTGGAAGGCCTGAGCTTGGAGACGCGCGTATTCGTTCAGCGGTACGTGGACGTGTGCCAGCGCGTCATAGATCCCAAGGTCGATCGCCGTGCCACGCCGGAGAACGAACGATGAACCGTTCTCCGGCATCTAGCATACTCGTGAGCTGACCGGGGTTGATGTCCCGATATCGGCAAGATCCCGGTCTGGGTCATCAACGTCGACTCTCACACCCAGCGCTGGCAGGCGATCAGCTCCAGGGCTCTCTAGCGGTAATTTGTGCTTCCTCTCGTAATGTGACACACCGGTGCGCCACGAAGCGCCTCGTAGTATCCCCGGTGCAGCCGGGGGACTTGGAGGGACGTTCCTGGGTTTGTTTGATGGCTTACCTGGAGCCCAGAGGTGAAGGGATTGAAGCCTTGCGATGTGGCTGGTGCAGCGTCCATGGCGCCAGGTTCTACAGCGGACTACTGGGGGTCCGATTTCACGACGAGTACCTGCGATAGCAGATATCCTCAGCTCTCGCCGCTGGCCCGGCGGGAAATCGTCGGTATGAAAACGGGCTCGCCTTTCACAACCGGAGCCGGAACCCAGTCCCGACCGGTATTTTCCTCCCATAGCTTCTTCTTGATCTCGGTGTCGTTGCACAGCTCCGCGTATGGCTCGGTGTAGTCATTGCCAGCCCATGAGCTGAGGCCCGGGCACCAGTCACAGAACGCGCTCATTTCGCACGCGTGGCACGTGGGGTAAGACTTCGACGTCATCTCGCGATAGCGTTTGATCATGGGCGAGTTGAGCCAGATCTCAGTAAATGTCTGCTCGTGCAAGTCCCCGATCACCATGCCCTCGCCGTAGGTGGTGCAGGGGTTTACCTTTCCGAACGGCGTGATGCCCGCTCGGCTCCGGCCGGCGTTGCACATCGTGACGCCCATCGCGCAGCTGCGGTCCTGCGGCTTGGGCTGGCGGTAGGTACGGTAGTACTCCTGCATCCCGGCGTGGTCCAGCTTGAGATGGGAAATCTGTGCCTCAGTCCCGTTCCATGGTCGCCAGATGTGCGGGTCGCTCTTGAACTTGATGTCCAGCTCCTGGCACAGTTTCGCCAGCATGGGCAGCTGCTGGAGATTCTGCTTAGTGACTACGGTCTTGCCGACCGTGGCGACGCCTGCGCTGCGAAGTGCCTGCGCCGCCTCTAGCAGCCTGTCGAACGAGCCTCTGCGCTGTGTCACCTTGTCGTGCGTCTCAGCGTCGGGGCCCATCAGCGTCAACTCCACCCACGACACCTCGCACGCGGCTAGCCGCTGAGCGACCTGGTCGCTGATGCCCTGGCCAGAGGAGTAGATGATGACCTCGAACCCGTTGGCGCAGGCGCGCTCGACCATGGTCAGGAAGTCCCGGACGATGAACGGATCACCCCCGGAAAAGAGCAGCTCCTGCGTACCGAGGTCGCGCATCTCGTCAAGAGTCTCCAGGATCCGCCGAGTAGGCAGCTGACGCTTGACGTTCCAGTCAAGGTTCATCTGGTAGCAATGCGTGCAGCGAAGCTGGCAGGCATATGTCAGGTCCCAAAGCACCTGCCAAGGTCGGTAATGGCCTGGCAGCCCTGCCTGCACAAGGGCCATGAGCTCGGACTTGTCCACGTGACGCATGACTCTGCCTCCCTTATGAGCAGGGCTTTGCCAGGAATTCAGTCAACGCCCGGACATCTTGACATGCGCTTGGTTATATGCCATCATCCGGCGCTATTCTCGTCAAGGCCATGAAGGACTCTTTGTGCGGGACGGCAGCATCGGGATCAGCCCCAGAGTTCGCCAATCAGCGCGCTAGCCGCGTCCGGCTCGCTCTCGAAGGATCGGCGCAGCCGCGCGGCGGCGCTGTGGTAGTTGCTATCGGCCAGAACCCTGTGTACGGCGTCGAGGATGGCCGGTGCCGTGATGTCCGTCGTGCGAACGTAGACTCCAGCTCCAGCCGCCTCAAGCGCACCTCCGTAGTGCTCAACATGCGGCTGGCCAGTGCCAAGGACGACGATCGGCACTGCGCTACTGAGCGCGCGGGTAATGAGCTGATGCCCGCCGACGCACACCAGAACCCGTGCGGCGGGCAGCAGCACCGACAGATCGCCCCAGGTGATCACTCGTTCCCGGCGGACCGGCGAAAAGGGGTCACATAGCAGCCAATCCGAGCGGAGCTCCTCGAACGCGGCCTGAATGTTCTTGCGGTGCAGCGGCCAGGCCGCAGCGGTGCTGAGCACGCCGAGAACCTGAGCCGGTGGTGGGGAGTTAGACGGCTTTACCGCGATCGCGCCGGTCATGCTGGCGACGGAGCGTTCGACCCAGCATGGCGTGCAGTAGACGCTCCGAGTAGTCCGCAGCTTGAACCACGAGCGGCCGTGCGGTATGAGTTGAATGTCACCCCACGGTAGCTTATTCCACTCATCGGCGGTGGGACGCGGTTCCGGGATTCGCTCCCCGGTCGGCATCGCTGAATCGAGACTGAACACGCACCGGACGATCGAGACGACCGGCAGGCCGTAGGCTCGCCCGGAGATGGACGTGGTGTAGTGCAGGTCGTTGATGACGGCATCTGGCTGGACCGAGCGGATAATATCTACCTCGGCCGCAACGACTGCGCGGAATTGCTCGGCCCAGCCCGGGCTGCGTAGTGCGTGCCGTGCGTATTTCAGTGACCACTCACAGTGAAAGCCGTGCGCGGCGATCTCATCAAGCACCCACCGCTTAGGCGGGTACACGAAGGCGAATATCACCTCGTGGCCAAGCAGCGTGAGCTGCCTGGCGATCGCCAGGCAGGTGGACAGGTGCGCCCAGTACGGCAGGCTGAAGATGAGCCATCGTCTGGGAGCGCTAGATGGCATCGAGACTCCTGGGCAGCAGCTCCCTGACGACATCACTGTGCGGGATGCCAGAAAGGATTCTGGTAGCGCAGCTCAGCTTGAC
>Ga0210408_10003616_pt1 | contig 14187 bp, 8 predicted proteins | sample IncBWH4MmetaG_FD_155471 | JGI IMG/M metagenome (GOLD analysis project Ga0210408, IMG submission 155471) | Forest soil microbial communities from Barre Woods Harvard Forest LTER site, Petersham, Massachusetts, United States - Inc-BW-H-4-M | ecosystem: Environmental > Terrestrial > Soil >...
AGGATGGCGAAGCGGTTGAGGGTGAGGACGAGGGTGTTCAGGATGTAGAGGGCGGAGGGATGTTGCCGATCTTGAACAGGAGGCAACGGTCCGTTTTGGGGAGTTGAAGGTTGAAGGTTGAAAGTTGCAGGTTCACCGGTTTCGGCGGTTGCAGGTGGCGGAGGTACAGGCGCCGTGGCCTGGGTGGGCTCCGGACTTTTAACAGGAGGTAACGGAGGAAGCAGAGAGGGACCGCCCGAGTGAGGAGTGCAGAGTGCAGAGTGCAGAGTTTCGGAAGCCGGAGCAGGTTGCGAGGCTGCGGGCGCTGTGGCTTGGGTGGGTTCCGGATTTTTAACAGGAGGTAACAGAGGAAGCAGAGAGGAATTTTGGATTTTTGGATTTTGATTTTCGATTGGTGGCGGAGGGGCGGGCGCCGTGTTTTGGGTGGCCGAATTCCCCTCAAAATTCCTCCCCTCCGTTAACTCTGTTTCCTCCTGTTGAAATTCCGGCGGGGTTGAAGGGTGGCCGTTGGTGGGCGGGTTTTGGCGGAGCCAGTGTTCAATGGCCTCGGTAAAGGCGGCGAGGTCGGGGTCCTGGTGGAGAGCGGCTTCGAACCGGGGACGTTTTTCAAAGGCGCTGGCCTCGACGTCGGCCATGGCCTGGTACATGCACTCGGGGATGCCTTCCCGGCGGTGTTCCAAGAACCTGGGCAAGGCTTGGGGAAAAAGGTCGCAATCCAGAGCAGGGTTGGGGATCGCGTGTTTGTACGGCAGGAGGTGGGTGAACCGGCCGAAGAACTCGAGCAGGAGACGCCGGGTGGAGCGGATGACATGAGGGTCGTTGAATAGTTTAAGGTTCATAGCATTTTAGATTTCCGATTTTTGATTTTTGATTTTTGATTTGAAAATTCGGGAGGGTAACGCCCATGCGGCGGCGAGGCGAAACCTGGGATTGGGGACCCCTCCGGTCCTGCCTTGCTAGAACTTCATGCAGAATGTGCAGACATACGTCACTTCCGGCCGCGCGGTAGGCGTCCGGGCCGGAAAAACGGTCCAGCCCCGGCGTTCACCGCTTGAAGGGTCACAGGTTTGGCGACCCAATTTATGCAGCCGGCAGTAAAACAGAGCAGGATCGATGCCTAAATTTGGATGACTTATCGCTGTTTTGGAAGCATCGGAGCTCTAATGTATTTCGATCGATAACGTTAAAAGATTAGTAATGTTTTGATTCTCTGGTAAGGCGGTTTACGCAGAGTAAGCTGAGGCACCTAATTAACCATTGCACTTGTACGTCGAAGCGCTTATCCCATTGTCTGGACCGACGTCCTTCAGCCCTACGACACCGCTGCCGCTGCCGGCAAATGCCTCGCCGTCTTCGGCGCATTGCAGTTCTGGTGGTTCGGCGAGCATGGTCATCCACGCATCGACACCTCCTGGCACGTCTTCTTCGCCAACGACCAACTGGCCACCCGCTTCATCGAAGAAATCGACTTCGACTACTGTGCCCTCGACGCCACCGCCGTCATCATGACCCCGAACGCCTAATCATCTGTGGTGCATACGGGAGGGCAGGTTTTTCATATGTTTCCTGCCCGTGCCGGGGGCGCTCCCCGCCCCCGGCAAATCCGCAGCAATTCGCGTTCACAAAAAGCCAAAAATCGGTTGGCGCCAGAAAATCAAACACACAGACTACAATTCCGGAAGAGGATCCCAAAGCACTCTTGGCTCTGTTGCGCTAGGGATCCAAAACGGATTCGGAAAAAGCATACAAAGAATAGGAAACCAATGAGAACCCCCTTAAAACGAATCGCAATTACACTGGCTGTCCTCGGGCTGTCATGCGCCACCCACGCCCAGCCCTCATCCCTCGACACCCAAGGCTTGCAGCAGGTTGCACGGGACCAATTGCCCCGTTTTGCCACTTATTGGGTAATGCGGCCAGACGGTAGAGCCGCCCCCATCCCATGCCCACCCGGAGACATGCCAGACGCGCCGATCTATGCCCTTCCCAATGGACAGTTCTTGGTCGATGCTACACAAGTGACGCGCTCGCAGGCCTCAGCAGCATCAATTCCGCTCCCCGGCGGCGGCGGAAACGGCGGCGGCAATCCGCCGCCCCCACCGCCAGACATCGCGAACTACGGAAAGTTCATGCACCAGATATTTTCCATAGTCGACACGAACCACGCCGCAGCCAATGATACGAACATCTACAACGCCTGCCTCTCATTCCCGGACGACACCAACACCGCGCCTGCTTTGCAGATCGAACGCTACGGCACAAACGCTGTGCTCATCAAAGCCAGCCACTTCGACTATTCCGCGGAGACGGACCGCGACTTCGCCCTGCTGATTTGCGACAAAGTGGAAACCCCTACGTGGAAGAGTATCGATTTATTCGGGCATTCCTCGGATACTCAAGACGGGTGGCTCATTCAGGGCCTCGTCTCAAATTGGAAAGTCACCGACCCAATGTTCCTCATGGTTTCCAACCTCAACCCTTCATATAGCGGCTTTTTCCGCACCATTCCGTACGGTGGACCGCAACTCGCTCTCACCGGCCCTGCTCAGTACGATACGGTGAGCAACACGATCGCGATTCAAGCCACCGTCAGTGATCTGAGCGGCACGACGAACCAACAACTCGCCACGACCGTGTACGGCGCTCCGGCCCGTTACACGGTTACCTCCAACAACGTCATCAATATAGACACACGATACGCCCCCTCAGGCATCCAACAGATCGAGGTTCTCGTGGCAAACCAAACCGCCCTCGTGTACGATCCGCAAAACCCACCATCCGACATCAAGACCGCTTACGCCACAACACAAACGCTGCCACTCGACTTCGAGAATGGAACCTATGTGCTGTTTGCCAGCGACATGTGCTCACCCAGCGTGGGGACCAACTACGTCATTTTCGTAATTGACCAGGGCCAAAACGTAACCGCAACGATTAAGGACCCATCAACAGGTCGAACCGTCAAAACCTTAGCAGGTTACGTTCCCTACCCGGTGCAATTGCTTATCCCTTGGGATTTTAAAGAGACAAATGGCACACCCTACACCAACGACACCTACACGGTAACCTTCACCGCGTTCGCAGCAGGCACCACCCTAACCGTTACCAATCAGATTCAGCGTTCCGGCGTCAGGCCCGCTGCCGGAAATATTGTCACCTACGAGGATGAAGACCCAAGCGATCCGACCGGCAGGTACCTCGATACCGAGGCGGGCAAATACATCGTATCCCTAGAAATAGCTCTTTATGAAGCGCTATATTACTGGGATTTTGCATCCGGAACCCAGTACTCACCCTCCGACATAGGAACCTACCGCGACAATCCACCATGGACAGGGTTCCCCTACGTCCTGACCCATGGCAACGAACAATCATGGGCCAGCGAAACTTGTTACGCCCTCACCAACCTCGCATTCTCAGACTTTGGGTTCTACATGGGGCACGGCAATGGGACGGGTATTGGTGGTGGACCAGCCGGCACATCCTGGGTAGGCCCCTACATGCCATCAAGCACTATCGCGTCCTTTGTGCGCGGCTGCGGCAGCCAGAATTGGCGAATGAGGAAGGTCGTCCTCTGGGCCTGTTACACCGACTCACCTGCCGCCACCACTGCCCAGGGAACGCTCATAAGTTGGGCCAATGCATTCGGAATCACCGCCACTTCGCTCCAACGCTCCAGCATGATGGCAAAAGACGTTGGTCTTTTCTTCGGGGGCGAACTTCCCCAAGGGGGCTATTCCGGAACTCTCGGTGGCACCGCGCCCGAAGTTGCCACAATATTCGACGACCTCTGGGTGACCGGCGGCAATCCGACTCCAGGCGGTGGCGATCCGACCTACGCGTTTGGATGGGCTGTCGATACGATAAGGAGCATCTGTCCCGAAATCAACAGGGGCTTCCCCACCTGGATTGGCTTCGGGTACCTGCCCTATACAGCGAATTTCGATGCCGAAATCGTAACAAACAACATCTCGGGCATCCACTGGTAGTAGAGCTCACGGCAGACCGGGGCGGACACATCAGTCCTCCCCGGACTACCTCCGAACCGGCAAAAAGCCAATGACAACCACGGCAAAGAATCTGATCCGCGTCCTCGTCGCGGGTATCCTCGCCGCCGCTATTCTCCTCTACGTGCGCTGGCACAGGGAGTTCGTCCTCCACTCGCCTGACACTCCACTCGGTACACCAATGACGGTTCCACCGCTTGCACCCCCACAGCAACTGCCTCCCCACCCCACGACCTCTGCTATCCCGCCCACAACAAACAGAACCTTCCGGGTCAGACACAAAGCCTCCGAACTCACCGCGGACGAGAAATCCGCCTTTCTCCAAAACTTCGAACAAAGGTACAAGCCCGCCATAGACAAGTGGTTCAAAGCCTTCAGCGGCCACGTCCCATTTGCCCCTGACAAAGTAACCCCAGATCAACTTGCTGAGCGCATCGGCACCAACCCGTCATACAACGAATACGTTTTTGTCATCGACGGAATCACCCTCGGCGTGCAAGACAGCAAGGGCGTCGCTCAGGTCCACTATCTGAACGCTCCACACCAAACCCAGAAGTTGGCCACCCTTCCCGATCAAAACCAGCCACCCGCCCTCGCGCCGCCCGTGGCGAAGGAGGAGATAGCGCAGATGCTCCTTGCCGAAAGTGGCACCGCCTTCGCTCCGCAGGAAATAAGAATCACACCAAGCGGCGTGTCAGGGAGCCTCAATGGAGGAGCCCTCGTTTCAGTCGGCGGCGATGCAGAGAACGGCGCCTCTTGGAATTACGACCTTGCCTTTGCCCCGGATGGCAAACTCGCCTACTACCTAAAAGGAAACGGAACGCCTCCACGGAAATGACGCAACTCCATAAAGGGCAGCATCAGACCAGCTCTCTTCAAAGCACCCAATTTCCATGCAGCCAGACCTAACAAAAAACCTACCAATCCTGCTTCCCGCGCTAAACACGCTGGTAATTGGTTTACTCACGGTCTTTATCGCCTACCAGCAGTGGCGCACGAGCTACCTGAAGGTGAAGCACGACCTTTCCCCATCTCCCATTTTCCATCTCCCGCGTCACCTACGCGGGCGGCTACGTCCTCCCCGGCACCACCCCCGCCCCCGGCCAAACTCCGCTCCCCGATGAATCTGGAGTAAGCGGCCGTCGAGCAAGTCGCCTATTGGTTCCAGAACCGCGACCACCTCGGCCTCAAGACCTACTGGCCCTCGGGTGTCGCCTACAGTCAGTTCGCCGCCCCTCGACCTCCTCCAACCCGTCCAGGCCACTCTCGCTCAGTACCGGCGTTGGACATTGTGAGAAATTCACGTTTCACGTTTCACGTTTCACCTTTCACGCATTAATCCATCAATCCAACAATCCATTAATCCAGTCCCGCTCCGCTGGACCCTCTGACATCAATCCACCAATCCAACCGCCCCCGCGCCGTTTCCCCCATTAATCCATTAATCCAGCCCCGCGCCGTTGGACCCTATGAAAACTTCACGTTTCACGTTTCACCTTTCACGCATTAATCCATCAATCCAACAATCCATTAATCCAGTCCCGCGCCACTAATCCACCCCCGCGCCGCTGGTCGCGCTTGACGCGCGCGAGCCGAGTCGCTAGTTTATCAAACGTTCGTTTAAAACACCTGTTTGACTCTCATGCCCAGCGCTGCGGAACATGACCGCCGGGACCGCATCCTGGATGCGGCCGAGCGCGCCTTTGCCGAATGCGGCTTCGAAGGGGCGTCGCTGCGCGACATCGTGCGCGAAGCCAAGGTCAACCTGGCGACGGTTTATTACTATTTTGACAGCAAAAACGGGCTGATGGACGCGGTGCTGAAGCGGAGGTTTGATCCATTGCGGGCGGAACAATTGAAACTGCTGCGCCGGTTCCAAGAGCAGGCCGGCGGACGGCCCCTGGCGGCGGAAGAGATCCTGGAAGCGGTGGTGGCGCCGCCCTTGCGAGCGGCCATCGCCGGTCCGGAACGGCGCCCGATCGTCACCCGGTTGATTGGGCGATTGGTGAGCGAACCCAACCCGCTCACGCAAGAGGTGTTGCGGCGGCAATCGGCCGAAGTGCGCGCGGCTTTTCTCGAGGCGCTCCAAAAGAGCCTGCCCGCCCTTCCCCTGCCCGTCATCCGCTGGCGGCTGGAATTTGTCTGGGGCGCGCTGGCGTTCATCATGTGCAACCCGCACAAACTGGAGGACCAGACCCGCGGTGTGTGTAATCCGGTGGACACCGGCAAGGTGATGGCCGAGATGATCAGTTTTTTTGCGCCGGGGTTCCGGGCGGCCGGGGCCGGGGCTGGGCAACGGGCGAAGCGCAAGGGGCGGGGGAAGGTTAAAAGGTTAAAAGGTTAAAAGGTTAAAAAGGTTAAATGGTTACAACGTTACATGGTTGCATGGCCCAAGAGCCTTAGAGCGCGTTTGAAAGATCATTTCCATTGTAGCAGCCGACGCAAGGAGGCTCAAATTTCAGGCATCTTTAGTATAGATCAGAGCCTCCTTGCGTCGGCTGCTACAATTTTAAAACACGCTCTTAGTATGAGAAAGTCGCTTTTTCGTTGTGTCGTGCTGGCAGGTTTGGCGGCAGGGGTGGCATCCTGCTCGCCGCAGAAGCCACCGGCACCGCCGCCGCCCAGGGTCACGGTGAGCCAGCCTCAAACCGCCACGGTGACTAATTGGGACGAATATCCCGGCCACCTCGACGCCATCGAGATGGTTGAACTTCGGCCGCGCGTCGCCGGTTACCTCGACTCGATTCATTTCCAGGACGGCGCCGAAGTTAAAGCCGGCGATTTGCTCGTGGTGATTGATCCCCGGCCCTACCAGGCGGAGCTCGAACACGCCCAGGCGCAGCGAGAGCAGGCCGAGTCGCGCCTGGCTTTGGCCGGGGATGATCTCAAACGGGCCGAGAGTTTGCGCGGCACCAAAGCGATCTCGGTGGAGGAATACGACAGCCGCAGCAAAGCCGCCCAGGAGGCCGAGGGGTCGCTCGCCGCGGCCAGGGCGGCGGAAACCACCGCCCGCATCAACCTGGACTACACCCAAATCAAGGCGCCCATTGCCGGCAGGATCGGACGGCGGCTGGTCACCCCCGGGAATTTTGTTCAGCTCGGCGGCAATGGCGGGGCGGCGACGGTGCTGGCGACGATTGTTTCGCAGGACCCGATTTATTGCTATTTCGACGTCGATGAAGCGGCGTTCGCGAGGTACCGGAACACCGGCAAGGCCGGCCAGGCGGCCGAACTCCAGGGCGGCGCGCTGGTCTGCGAACTCGGCCTGGTCAATGAGGACGGGTTTGGGCACATCGGCCGGCTCGACTTCTTCGATAACCAGGTCAATCCACAAACCGGCACGATTCGAATGCGGGCGGTGTTCGACAACCCCGGCCGGGCGCTGGTACCCGGGATGTTCGCGCGGCTGCGCGTGCCCGCCGGGCCGCCGGAGCCGGCTTTGCTGGTTCCCGATGTCGCCATCCAGTCGGACCAGGGATACAAATTCGTCTATGTCGTGAATTCAGCAAACAAGGTCGAAACGCGTTCGATTACGACCGGCCGAGCCCATGACACGTTGCGGGCCGTCCTGAAAGGACTGACGCCGCAGGACCGCGTGGCGGTCAACGGTCTCATGATGTTGCGGGACGGAATCCAGGTGGAAGTGCAAAGTCCCGAACCTGCAGTCCCGGGGTCCAGGGCCGCGGGCGAGAGTGGCGCCGTCGAGGCCAAGGCCCAACCATGATACTCATTCAAACCCTCGGGCAGCGTTTGATGCCAGCCGGTCGTAAACCGCCAATCCAAAGAGCCTTGTGAAATTCTCCCACTTTTTCATCCGCCGCCCGATCTTCGCCTCGGTCTTGTCCATCTTTATCGTGCTGCTGGGGGTGATTGCCCTGTTCACGCTGCCCATTGCGCAGTACCCGGAAATCACGCCCCCGACCATTTTCGTGCTCGCCACCTACCCGGGCGCCAGCGCCGAGACCGTGGCGAACACCGTGGCGACGCCGCTCGAGGAGCAAATCAACGGCGTCGAAAACATGCTTTACATGTCCGCCCAGTGCAGCAGTGACGGCCAACTGCGCCTCTCGGTGACGTTCAACGTTGGCACTGACCCGAACACGGCGCAGGTGCTGGTCCAGAACCGGGTGGATGGAGCCCTGCCCCGGCTGCCGGAAGAGGTGCGCACGCTGGGCGTGATCACCCGCAAACGCTCGCCGACGATCGCCATGCTCGTCAGCCTGGTATCGCCTAACGGCAAGTACGACCCGGTCTATTTGAGCAACTATGCCTATCTCCATGTGCGCGACGTGCTGGCGCGGCTGCCCGGCGTGGGCGATTCCCTCATCTTCGGCGCGCGCGACTATTGCATGCGCATCTGGCTGGATCCGAACAAGGCGTCGGCCCGGAGCCTTACCGCCAGCGATATTGTGTCGGCCATTCGCCGGCAAAACGTCGAGGTGGCCGCGGGCCTGTTCGGGCAGGCGCCTCAACCGTCCGGCAATCTCTTCCAACTGGCGGTCCGGACCAAGGGACGGCTGGTGACCGAGGACGAGTTTGCCGACATCGTGCTCAAGGCGGATGCGGCCGGTCAGATCACCCGTCTCCGCGACGTGGCGCGGATTGAGCTGGCGGCCAGCGATTACAGCATCGACAGCAAGCTCGATGGCCAGCCGGCAGCGGCGATCGCGCTCTTCCAGCAGCCTGGGTCAAATGCCATCGAAACCGCCAATGCCATCGAGGCGGCGATGAAAGAGCTGAAGAAGGAATTCCCCGAGGGCCTGGATTACCGCATCGCCTACGACACCTCCGCGTTCATTCGCGAATCCATCCGCGCCGTGCTTCACACCCTGCTGGTGGCGATCCTGCTGGTGATTTTTGTCGTCGTCCTCTTTTTGCAGAACTGGCGCGCGTCGCTGATCCCGCTGGTATCGGTGCCGGTCTCGCTGGTCGGCACGTTTGCCGCGATGTCGGCGTTCGGGTTCTCGCTGAACAACCTGTCGCTCTTCGGGCTGGTCCTGGCGATCGGAATTGTGGTCGATGATGCGATCGTGGTGGTCGAGAACGTCGAGCGCCACATTGCCGAGGGGCTTTCACCGGTCGAGGCGACCCACAAGGCGATGGACGAGGTCAGCGGGGCGGTCGTGGCGATTGCCCTGGTGCTCAGCGCGGTGTTTATTCCCACCGCGTTCGTTAGCGGCATCACCGGCAAGTTTTATCAGCAATTCGCGCTGACCATCGCCATTTCGACGCTCATCTCCGCCTTCAACTCGCTGACGCTCAGCCCGGCGCTGAGCGCCCTGTTGCTCCAACCGCATCACGCGCCCAGGGACAAAATCGGCCGGGTGATGCACGGCTCAGTGGGCTGGCTTTTCACCGGGTTCAACCGGTTGTTCGAAGGGGGCCGGGCTAAATATGTCCACCTTCTGGGCCGGGTGCTGCGGCACTGCGGCATCAGCCTGGTGGTGTATGCGGGGCTGCTCGGGTTAACGTGGTTTGGCTTTCACCAGGTGCCCACCGGCTTCATTCCCTCGCAGGACAAGGGCAGCATTTTTTGCTACATGCAACTGCCCGACGGCGCTTCGCTGCAGCGCACCGAGGTCGTGAGCGAACGCGTGTTGAAAATCGTCAAAGAAACCGACGGCATTGCGGCAGTCTCCGAATTCGCCGGTTTGTCGATCATCTCGCTCGGCAACAGCGCGAATGCCTCGAGCATGTTCATTCGCTTGAGTCCCTTCGAGGAGCGGGTCAAAAAGGGCCTGACCGCCGACGTCATCGTCGCCAACCTGCGCCGGAAGTTCGCGCAAGCCAATATCCAGGAGGCCTATATCGTCGCGGCCGGCACCCCGCCGGTCGATGGCCTGGGGACCCTCGGCGGATTTAAGCTCCAGGTCGAGGACCGGGCGAATGCCGGGTACGCCGCCCTCCAGAAAGCCACCTACGACCTGGCCGGCGCCGCGACCCAGGACAAAGAACACCGCGTCGCCAGCGCCCTCTCGACCTTCCGCGCCGGCGTCCCGCAGGTGTTCCTGGACGTGGACCGCGCCAAAGCGGAGTCCATGCACGTGCCGCTCGACGCCGTCTGGGATACGCTTTCGATTTATCTCGGCTCGCTTTACGTCAATGATTTCACGATTTACGGGCGGCCTTACCACGTCACCGCCCAGGCCGACGCGCCGTTCCGCGCCAGGCCCGAGGATGTGAAGACTCTCAAAACGCGCAATGCCGGCGGCGAGATGGTGCCCCTGGGCACGCTGGTCACGGTCAAAGACATTAACGCGCCGGTGCTCGTGGGTCACTTCAACCTCTTTCCTACCGCCGAAATCAGCGGCGCGACCGCCCCGGGCATCAGTTCGGGCGACGGCATTCGGCTGATGAATGAACTCTCCGAGCGGGTGCTGCCGCGCGGCATGAAGATCGAATGGACCGAGCTGAGTCTGTTGCAAATCCTGTCGGGCAACACCGCCATTTACATCTTTCCGTTGTGCGTTTTGATGATGTTCCTGGTGCTGGCGGCCCAATACGAAAGTTGGTCTCTGCCTTTGGCCATCATTCTCATCGTGCCGATGTGCCTGCTCTTCGCGGTTGCCGGCATCTGGCTGCGCGGCCTGGACAACAATCTCTTTACCCAAATCGGATTGGTCGTGCTGATGGGCCTGGCCTGCAAAAACGCCATCCTGATCGTCGAGTTCGCCAAGCAATTGCAGGATGCCGGCCGGACTCGCGTCGAGGCGGCCATCGAGGCCTCCAAGCTGCGGCTGCGTCCGATCCTGATGACCTCGTTTGCCTTCACCTTCGGGGTCATCCCGCTGATGCTCTCGCATGGCGCCGGAGCCGAGATGCGCGTCTCTATCGGCACCGCCGTGTTCTTCGGGATGTTAGGCGTCACCTTTTTTGGCGTCGTGCTCACGCCGGTCTTTTACGTCGTCATCCGTCGCCTGCTGGAGCGTCACCCAAAACCAGCCGCCAGGCTGCTCCCTGAAGGGTTGGTTCCCGGTTCTGCCAAATAAGAAAATGAATTCCCATTTTGCAAAGCCGCGCCGTTTCCCGTTTCCCGTTTCCCGTTTCACGTCCAACGCCTCACGCCTCACGCTCCTCCTGCCCAGCCTCGCCGTGGGGTTCCTGCTCGCCGGTTGCGCCGCGGGTCCCAACTACCATCCTCCGAAAACCGAGGTCAGCCCCGCATTTGCCAATGGCGGCCAAACCAATCTCGCGGCCGGCCAGACCGCCATCGGCTGGTGGCGGGCTTTCAAGGATGCCCGGTTGGACCACCTGGTGGACCGCGCTCTGGCCACCAACCAGGACTTGCGCATCGCCACTGCGCGCGTCCGCGAGGCCCGCGCTCTTCGCACCCAGGCCGTCGCTGACGCCCTGCCCGTCGTTGACGCGACCGGTGGTTACACCAAATCAGTCACCAGCAAAGATGCCGCGCCTTTCCCGCTGACCCGCTCCCAGCGCGAACTGCAGCTTTTCAATGCCGGCTTCGACGCCACCTGGGAATTGGACCTCTTCGGCCATGTGCGGCGCGAGGTCGAAGCGGCCCGCGCCGACCTGGCGGCAACCGAGGCCAACCGGCAATTCGTCATGCTCAGCCTGGTCGCCGAGGTCGCCCGCAACTATTTCGAACTGCGCGGCACCCAACATGAGCTGGCCGTAGCGCAAAGAAATGCGGACAACCAGCGAGAAACCCTCGATTGGACCCTCGCAAGATTTCAGGCGGGCCGCGCGACTGAATTGGACACCGCGCGCGCGCGCGCCCAGTTCAACGCTACCCTGGCCACCATCCCCCCATTGCAAGGCGCCATCAAACATTCCATTTACCGGCTCGGCGTCCTGACGGGCCAGCAGCCCACCGCACTGGAATCGGACCTCTCCCCACCCGCGCCGATGCCGGAGTTGCCAGCGCTCGTCAACATCGGCAACCCGGCCGACCTGCTCCGCCGCCGGCCCGATATTCGCGCGGCGGAGCGGGCTCTGGCGGCCGCCACCGCCCGTATTGGAGTCGAAACTTCTGGGCTTTTCCCGCGCGTGGTGTTCAATGGCAACCTCGGGGTCTCGGCGAACCATCTGGCCGGCCTCGGCGAAGCTGGAACGGATGCCTATTCTTTCGGTCCGCAAATTACCTGGGCGGCGCTGGACCTGGGCCATGTTCGCGCCCGCATCCAGGCCGCCCATGCCCGGGCCGAGGCGGAAGTGGCGGGCTACGAAAAGACCGTGCTCACCGCGCTGGAGGACACCGAGAACGCGCTGGTGGATTTTGGACGCGAACAGGCCCGGCGCGATTACCTGAAGGAATCGGTGCGGTCGGCCACCGAGGCGATGTCGCTGGCACGGCAGCGTTACGACAGCGGCATCTCCGATTTTCTTCCCGTGCTCGATGCTGAACGCACGCAACTGGACGTGGAGGCACAGCTTGCCCAAAGCGAAACCCGCACCGCCACCGGCCTCGTGGCCGTGTATAAAGCGTTGGGCGGCGGGTGGGAGATTGAACGGGCGCCGGCGGTTGCGGGAGCGGAACGGTGATCCGCGATTAATCCCAGATCAGGTTGTAAAAATCCACAATATTGCCTTTGCTCTTGGCCTCCTGGAACTTCATGGCCGAGCGAGGATGTTCGTTCAGCAAGCCGGTGAGCATATACGGCAGGTCGAAGCCCCAAAGTAGTTTGGAGCGCATCGGCTCGACGACATTTTGGACGCAGCGGAGTACCGGCAGGATGTTGTACTTCGGGTTGTGAAGGAATCCAATGAGGAGCTCGAGCGGGCAATTTCCCGCACCGCGCCCCAGGCCGGCCATGGTCGCATCAAGCATGTTGGCGCCCAGGACAATGGCCTCAATGGTATTGGCGAAGGCCAGTTGCAGGTTATTGTGGGCGTGGATGCCGACTTCCTTGCCCTGGGCCTTGGCGTAGCCAAGATATTTGCGAATCAGATAATCCACCTGTTCGCTGTAAAGCGAGCCGAAGCTATCGACTACATAGATCGCCTTGGTCTCGGATTGAACCAGCAGCTCCAGGCCTTCGTCGAGCTCATGCTCCCGCACGGTCGAGACCGCCATCAGATTTACCGTCGTCTCGTAGCCTTTGTCATGGGCGTCCTTGACCATCTCCAGCGCGGTCGGGACCTGGCTGATGTAGGTCGCGATGCGGATCATATCGAGCGCGCTTTCCTTTTTAGGGAGAAAGTCCTCATGATAATCCGTCCGCTCTGCGTCGGCCATCACGCAGAGTTTAACCGAGTTCGGGTTGTCGCCCACAATGCGCCGGATGTCATCCTCCAGGCAATATTTCCAGGCGCCGTATTCGCCGGGGACGACGACCTTGCGCGAAGACTTGTAGCCCAGCTCCATATAATCCACGCCGGCCTCGCCGCACGCCTGATAGACTTCCTTGACGAATTGGTCATCAAACTGGTGATTGTTCATCAGCCCGCCATCGCGGATGGTGCAATCCAGCACTTTGATCTCCGGACGATAGGAGACCCATCTCCCCGCGGCGGTTTGCTTCGACTTGCTGGTGGGGGCCGCCGCGTTTTTAGGTTTCGCGCTCATAATGTTTCGAATAAGACCCTGGTGTTTGGAGCTTGGAGTTTAAAGTTTGAAGTCTCGTCCCGCCTTCACTTAAGTCGATAGGTAATCCGCCCCTTGCTCAAATCGTAAGGTGACATCTCCATGCGCACCCGGTCGCCGACGGTGAGCCGCACAAAATGTTTGCGCATTTTGCCGGAGAGATGCGCGAGGACTTCATGCTGGTTGTCGAGCTTGACCCGAAACATCGTACCGGGAAGCACCGTTGAAACAGTGCCCTCGAGTTCGATTGGCTCCTCGCTGCCCAAAGAATCCTTTCAGCAACGCGGTTCAGTAGCGAGGGCGTCCCCCGCTGTCACCCCGACGTTCGCCGCCGCGTCCGCCATAACCCCCTCGGCCCCCGCTCCTCCCCCGCCGCCGCCTCGGCCGCCCTCCTCCCGCTCGCGGGCTTCGCTGACCTTCAACTCCCGGCCCTTCAAGCTCTTGCCGGCCGAGCCGTCGAGGGCCGCCTTCGCCCCTTCCGGTGTGGCCATCGTCACAAACGCAAAACCGCGCGAACGCCCCGACGTGCGGTCCGTGATGAGGTTCACCTCGGTAACCGGGCCAAACCCGGCAAACATATCCTGGAGTTCATTCTCGGTGACATCGAACCCGAGATTGCCGACAAATAATTTCGTA
>Ga0210408_10003617_pt1 | contig 14187 bp, 12 predicted proteins | sample IncBWH4MmetaG_FD_155471 | JGI IMG/M metagenome (GOLD analysis project Ga0210408, IMG submission 155471) | Forest soil microbial communities from Barre Woods Harvard Forest LTER site, Petersham, Massachusetts, United States - Inc-BW-H-4-M | ecosystem: Environmental > Terrestrial > Soil >...
GGAACTGCAGGCTCATCCGCTCATGGAGTTGTGTGTCCTTCATGACCGAAAAATCCCAGCTACCGAGCCCAGGGCCGATGAAGGTGTCCCGGCCGAGATTCCCGAAGAAGCCACTGTTATTTGGAACCGCAGCGAATGCCGCAGGATTGAACCACTCGTTGGGACTCCCAACGATCACCGGGCCACTGAAACTCGGATTGACGAATGGTCGGACAGGATTGCGTGTGTCTCCGTCATTCGAAGGGTTGTAGCTTAGTTGTGGCGTAAACGGGAAACCGTCCTGCAACGTCACAACACTGTTGAGTGCCCACCCACTAGCTAGCGCTCCACCGAACCCATTGGTGCTACCGAGCCAATGCCTTCCGTGTCCTAGCGGAAGGTCATAGGTTGCGGTGATGACTCCGGCGTTGCGCACGTCGAAAGTTCCCAATCCCCAGTCCGCACGGACGTTGTAAGGATTCGACACTAACCCTGGAGCATTTCCAGCGGCGGTTGCGTTGTAGGAGTCCCCATCGTCGAGAACCTTGGAGAACGTATAGACTCCGCGCAACGCCAAACCTTTGCTAAAGCGGCGGTTGACATCGACCTGTAGAGAGTTGTAGGAGCTGTTGCCCTCGGACATCCAGGTCCACGTATTGGCGAGCGCAGGATTGGGTTTCGCTGGCAATCCTCCGCCCGCTTTCGGGGCAATGAAAAACGTACCCGCAGGTACCGGCGATCCCGCAAGGGCACCATACGCCGCAGTATTCGGGAACGTTGCCGGGCACGGAGCCGCAGGGCAAACGACAGGCAGACGCGCATTGTCGTCCACGCCTACCAATTCGTGATACGCGTGATTGCCAACATAGCCTATGGTCAGCGACGTGTTCGGCGAAAGTTCGCGTTCGACGCGAAGCGACCAGGTCTCGATAGTGGGCGTATACATGTCGGGCTGCACGCCGCCGGGCACAAACGAGCCGGCGAACGTCGAGGCTGTCGGTGAGATCGGGAGTTTGAGATTGGCGATACAGCTTACCGTGGTGCACGCCGCAACCGTGTAGGTAGGATTGAAGGGGGCGTTCTGATCCGCGCGATAGCCGAGCGCGTCCTGTAGATCGTTGTACATGCCAATGCCAGCGCGGATAACGGTCCTTCTTCCAAAGGGACTCCAGGCGATGCCGAGCCGCGGTTCAGGCAGAAACTTGGCCCGATTGACGCTGAAAAAGGATGAGCCCACGACCGGAAGGCACGGTCCGGTCGTCGACTGACACTGGGCAACGCCATTTAGGAGCGCGTAATTTGCCGCACGACCGTGCACTTCGTTCCAGCCGGTGGAGGATTCACCGCGAAAGCCGATAGAGAGGGTCAACCGTGAACTCAGGCGAATCACGTCCTCGGCGAAAAACGCGCCGAATAGCGACCGCCATCCCATCGGCGTGGGCGTGGGACTATACAGGAAACTGGCCTCGCCATTGACTAGTGCGCCGAGACCCGCGAAAGTCATTTGGCCGTATTGGCTGAGTTGAATGTTCTCGTTGGATTGAAAGCGTTGCACCCAGATACCCGCAGTCCATTGGTGCCGCCCATGGTTTACCGAAATCTGGTCCGTATAAGTTGCGAGATTCCGCGCGATATGCAGATTGCTGCCATTGTTGCTTCCCGCGAGTCCTATCTGGGTTTGCGGATTGGAAGCCTGACTGCCCCCGACCACCACAGCTCCTACGGGAAGACCTGACAAGAAACCGGAAACGCCGGCTGCCGGCGTGCCAGGTGTAGGCTCACCGGTGAAAAAGTATGCCGCGCGAGAGAAACCGACATGTGCCGTGTTCACGATGCTGGGCGAAAAGACGTGCTCTTCCTGCAAGCTGAAGACTTGTTCACGAAGAGCGATGAGGTCCGTGCTGAAAGGATCGAAAACGGTGGCTGTGTTGCTGTTGCTGTCGTCAACCGTGTATATGGCGCTCGCTGAATCGCTATTGGAGAAGACGTGATCGAGCCTCGCGGTTCCGAAATCCTCGCGAATGATTTGCGGGGGACTGCTGGAATACTGCTGTATGCCGTCCTTACCGGAAGTCTTCGTGTCAGGCGCGTTCGCAGGCGCGACCGGCCACAGATTCATCAGCCCCAGTTTCTGCACAATGGGCACGGCATCCACACGCGATTGCGCATCGGGGACAAAGGCAACGGAGGTCTGGTGCAGGGCTTGGCGGAACCCCTCGTAGTTGGCGAAAAAGAAGGTTTTGTCCTTTTGGATTGGACCGCCGGCCGAAACGCCGAACTGGTTTCTTTTGAAGGGCGGCGCCGATGAGCCGGCATCGAAGAAGTTGCGCGCGTCAAACGCGTTATTTCGCAGGAACTCGTATGCCGAACCGTGCCACTGATTCGTGCCGGATTGCGTGACGATGGAGACTTGGCCGCCGGGCTTCTTACCATATTCCGCGCTGTAGGAGTCACGGAGGATGTTGAACTCCCGCACTGCGTCGATGCCCAGCAACTGGCCGCTTGCGCCGCCCGGGGTCATGTTGTTCTCGGCCGCGCCTGTGTACTCGATGCCGTTAAGCAGGAACAGGTTCTGCTGTGGCCGGTTGCCGGAAACCGAAAACATGTTCGCAGTCGTCGAGTTGGAGATTCCCACTAAACCGCCCGTTTTCTCCCAAGTAAAGTTGACCACGCCAGGGTTCAAAGTCATCAATAGGTCGAAGCTGCGACCATTCAGCGGAAGATCTTTCACCTGCTGCTCGCCAACCAAGCCGGAAATGTCCGCGTTTGTGACGCTCACCGGCGGCGCATCCTCATCTACTGTGATCCGTTCTGTGATTTGTCCGAGGCGCAGGGCGAGGTCAACCTCGGCTTCTTGCCCTACGAGGAGATGGATTCCCGTACGTACTTGTTCGGGAAATCCTGATTGCTTGACGTGAACCTCGTAAAGGCCTACAGGCAGGGAAAACACCCGGTACTGGCCGATATTGTCGGTGACGACAGCACGCACCAGCCCCGTATCCACATTCATCGCCGTTACGTTTGCTGCAGCCACAACCGCGCCCGATGGATCTGTAACCGTGCCGAAGATAGCCGCGGAGTCTTGAGCGGAGGCCAGTGGCGCAAGCAAAAACGATAGAGGAAATAAGATGAGGCCGGTAACAAATCGCAAGCGGCGAGGTTGCGAAGGTCGGTTGATGGCGCATCTTCTTTCTCCGTGTCGCGAGACAAGAAGAGCTTTGACGAAATACAATCTCATTTGGAGCCCCTTTTCAATTCGAGTAAGAAGAAGTGGAGCACACCCAAAGGGTTACGTTTTAATACGTTTAGAGTAGAGAAGTCAAGTCGCTCTGAAGCGGTATTGACGCGCGTACCTCTTCAAATGCTGGCGATTCAACAAACGCAGCGTTATTTGCTCATCGTTATTTGTGTGTAGATGGATATATAATACCAACCTGATTCAATACGTATTGTCATTAGATGGATTAATAATTGTGGGTTCATCACTGAAGGCTACGCTGCTCATTGCAGTGCCGAGGATAGATGACAGCCTTTCGCCTGATCTGTTGTCTGTTGCTCGCTTCTCAGCTGTCTGGAATCGCAGCTGCGCAGGAATTGCGGGTCGCTGCGGCGGCGGACCTGCAGTTTGTCTTTCACGAAGTTTCAGCTAGATTTCAAAAAGAAACGGGCCACAAGGTTGAGTTCACCTTTGGCTCTTCTGGTAATTTCTATTCGCAAATTCAGAATGGTGCGCCCTTCGATATGTTTTTTTCGGCTGACGTTGACTACCCCGCAAAACTTGAAGCCGCAGGATTAGTAGAACCGGGAACGCTTTCTCGGTACGCTACTGGGCGAATAGCGTTGTGGGTACGGAAGGGATCGCCGATCGATGTAAATCACGGTCTTCAAACATTGACTGATGCCAGGGTGCGTAAGATCTCCATCGCGAATCCGGAACACGCCCCCTACGGGCGCGCGGCGGTTGCTGCACTGCGGCACGAGAAAGTCTACGATAAGGTGCGGGACAGACTAGTGTTGGGGGAAAATATCTCACAGGCCGCACAGTTTGTTGAGTCGGGCAATGCGGATATCGGGATTCTCGCACTTTCTCTCGCGTTGGCACCTCCCTTGAAAAGCGAGGGAATGTACTATGAAATTCCCACATCCTTCTATCCAGCGATTGATCAAGCTTTTGTGATCCTGAAATCCTCTAAGCAGAAGGACATTGCTCGGCAATTTCTGAGTTTCCTCAAGCGCCCGGAAATCGTCGAATTCATGCGCAGCAACGGCTTGACCGTACCAGAATCGCACTCGGAGCGACGGAAAGCGACGCCGTGACGTTCGTGAGTGGGAGAATGCGCGCATTACCGCCGGCTTCCAACATAAGAAGCATCTGACTAATGGACTGGCTGGCAATTCTCCTGACTTTGAAGCTCTCATCGCTGGTGTGTGGATTTCTCCTGCTCATCGGTACGCCGATTGCGTATTGGGTGACTTTCTCAGGGTGGCGCTGGAAATTCCTCGTCGAATCCGTTGTGGCGTTGCCGATTGTGTTGCCGCCAACCGTTCTCGGCTTCTATATCCTCGTGGCGATCGGTTCGCAAAGTCCTATCGGGCGAGTTTGGGCGGCATGGTCTGGCCACGGACTCGCATTTACCTTTGAGGGTTTGGTAATTGCGTCTATGCTCTACAGCCTGCCGTTCGCGGTTCAGCCCATTGCCGTAGCGTTTTCCCAAGTCGACAGTCAACTCATAGAAGCTTCGTCAGTCCTTGGCGCATCTAGGTTGCGGACATTCATTCGCGTAATCCTGCCGCTTTCAATCAACGGGGTAATTACCGGCGCAGTCCTGAGCTTCGCGCATACGATGGGGGAATTTGGCGTCGTGCTGATGGTTGGCGGCAACATTAACGGTGTCACACGGACCGTTTCTATCGCGATCTATGATCAGGTCCAAAGCCTCGACTATGCCGCCGCCAACAAAACGGCCTTGTTGCTCCTGCTGTTTTCTTTTGTGGTGCTCTCCATCGTCTATGGCATCAACCGAAAGTCTTGGGCGGTGTGGCCGCTGCAACGGTAAGGCCACGTCGACGAACAATGCAGCTTTCTCTCAATCTCCAGAAGCGTCTTTCGCCAAACTTCGCTCTCGACGTGAAGTTCGCCATCCCGCCAGGCGTCACGATGCTTTTTGGCGCATCAGGTTCGGGTAAGACCACGCTCCTTCGTTGTATTGCTGGCCTAATTCGCCCGGACTCAGGTCACATCAAAATCGCTGAGCATACACTCTTTGATTCAGACGCCCAGGTAGATGTTCCTGTACGTCAACGCAGGGTCGGTTTCTTATTCCAAAACCTGGCTCTGTTTCCGCACTTAAGCGTGGTGAAGAATATAGAGTACGGCTTGGATGGACTTGACCGGCCCCATGCGCAGCGACGCACAGAGGATATTCTCAAATCGTTTCGCATCTCAGGCGTGCGCAACCACAAGCCAAGTGAGATTTCCGGCGGCGAGCGCCAGCGTGTAGCCTTGGCTCGCACCCTTGTCACGGACCCGCGCGTGCTGATGCTTGATGAGCCGCTCTCCGCCCTCGACTATGTGACTCAGTCTCAAATCATTGAAGATTTACGCGCCTGGAACGCTGCTCGCGACATTCCCATTCTTTACGTTACCCATTCTCAAAGGGAAGTGTTTGCCCTCGGTGAGCGGGTCATCAGCCTCGAAAACGGCAGGATCCTGAGTCAGGGAACGCCCCAGGACGTGCTGGAGACGCCCACACAAGAATCGCTCGCTCAACTTGCGGGGTTCGAGAACTTCTTCGATGCCACCGTCGTTTCCATTAGTAACGATTCCGGGACCATGCTTTGCAGGCTGGACGGAGCAGAAACGGAGGTTGAAGTACCGCTATCCAGAGTGGAGGTTGGTTCCAGAATCCGTATCGCAATTCGAGCGGGAGACATCATAGTTGCTGGTGAGTTTCCGCGCGCTTTGAGCGCCAGAAACGTCGTGCCCGCCAGAATAATATCGCTGAGACGAGAAGGCGCAATGGTCATCGCGGGAATAGATGCGGGCAGGCGGTTCGAAGTGCATCTGACGCCGGGTGCCTGCGAATCGCTGAGCCTGAAGTCGGAGCAGCAAGTCTGGCTTGTAATCAAGACGCACTCGTGGCGTCTTGTGGCCGGAACGATGGTCTCAGTTCCCCGGCGATAGAGCATGCTTTGACATTGTTTGCCTTAAGCTTCTAGGTCCGTTACCGTTGATTAAAAGGAGAACATGACAATGACCTTGTCGGCGCGGAATAGGCTGGTCGGAAAAGTGACGGAGATTGAATTCGGTGGCGTCGTGGCGCATGTTGTCATGCGCGTAGGCGACAACGTGATCGAAAGCGTGATTACCAAGCGCAGCGCGGAAGAGATGAAACTTAAAGTTGGAGATACGGTTTCCGCCGTGATCAAGTCAACTGAAGTAATGTTGGAGAAGAGCTGAAACTAACCGAAACCACCTCAACGTATTTGCGTTGAACTCCCGATCGACGCCGGACCAGGATAGGGCCGACGCCAAGAATGAGGAGAGGGACCGACTGAGGGGAGAACTCGTGTTGACGCAACGTAAGTTCTACACGACACTGCAACGTATGAAACAACGACGGCGAATTTCTCTCAGTATTGCCACATTGCTACTTTCTGCCCTCCAGATGGCCGGACAATCGGCGCAAGAATCAAAACTTGCGGTGACGGGAGATGTTCCGACGCCTTTGGCCTTAAGCGCGAGCGACCTCGCAGCCATGCCGCGCGAACAGGCCGAGGTGACCGAACAAGACGGCGTGAAAACAACCTACGAGGGCGTTGCCCTTCAAGAGATCCTCAAGAAGGCTGGAATTCCGTTTGGGCGGCAGATGCGAGGAAAGGCCCTGGCGGGGTACGTCCTTGCGGAAGCCAAAGACGGGTACGCAGTGGCCTTCAGCCTCGGTGAACTTGATCCCGACTTGGGCGGAACTCGAGTGATCGTCGCGGATAAGCGTGACGGCAAGCCGCTATTTGAATATCAGGGCCCTGTACGATTGGTGATTCCAGCGGATAAAGAAGGCGCGCGATCCGTGCGCATGCTCGAAAAGCTGGAAGTCGTTAAGCTTCGAAAATAATGGCGCACAGTGAATAAGCTCTATTTCCCTTTCGTACTGTTAATTGCGACGTTGAGCGTCGTTGGCACCGTGAGTTTTGCGGCTCCGCAGACGACTGGTGCGCGAGCCGGCGCGGGCGTATATCAATGGAAGCTGCCGAAAGGCTTCCCGAAGCCCAGGGTTCCCGCCGACAATCCCATGACGCCCGCCAAGGTCTACCTGGGCACGTTTCTGTTCTACGACCAGCGCATGTCAGGGAATGGAACCGAGTCGTGTGCTACTTGTCATCGACAAGCGCTTGCCTTCACGGATGGCAAGGCCCAGGCGGGAGGCTCGACCGGCCAGTTGCATCCACGCGGCGCCATGAGCCTCGTCAATGTAGCGTACGGCGCCGCCCTGACGTGGAGTAACCCAAACGAACATAGTCTGGAACATCAGGCCCTAACCCCGATGTTCGGTGATCATCCCGTTGAACTTGGTCTGACGGGCAAGGGCGAGGCCTTCCTCGACGTGCTCCGCTCAGACTCTCTATATCGCATACTCTTTCCCGCAGCATTTCCAGGAGACCCAGATCCGTTCACGATCCAGAATGTCACCAGGGCGATCGCCTCGTTTGAGCGGACGATTATCTCAGCCAGTTCTCCGTATGACCGCTATCACTATGAGGGCGACGATAAAGCGATCTCGGACTCAGCGAAACGGGGAGAGGTTTTATTTTTCAGCGAGCCGCTATCCTGCTTTCGCTGTCATGGTGGATTTAACTTCAGCGATGCAACGGATTTTGAAGGCAGGCGTGGCCGGGAGATTCAGTTTCACAACACCGGCCTTTACAACATTGCGGGGGCAATGTCATATCCCGCACCGAATTTGGGAATTTACGAGTACACGTTAAAGCAGGAAGACGTCGGCAAGTTCAAAGTGCCCACGCTCCGCAACATTGCCCTGACTGCGCCGTACATGCACGACGGCAGCGCGAAGACCCTCAATGACGTGCTCGATCATTATTCCGCTGGAGGACGCACGATCGTGCGTTCGCCAAATGCCGGCGAAGGTTTTCACAATCCAAACAAAGACCCTCTGATCCGCGGTTTCAAATTATCGGCCCAGGAAAGAGCCGATCTGATCGCGTTCTTGGAATCGTTGACCGACGACGAAGTCATTCATGACCAGAGGTTCGTGAACCCTTGGGGAAGCTGGTAAGCCGCAGAGAAATAGTTATCTCGACGACTGACAGGCTTTCTCGGGTTAATTTGGTCCTTCTGACGACCTGCAAAGCTCTTGACGCAATAGCTTCAGGACTCTGGTTGCGGCCGAATATTCTGGATTGCAGGCGGCCATCTTCTCCACGTACTCTAGCCGGCGAATCGCTTCATCGAACCGATCGAGATTTGCATTGGCTACGCCCGCGCAAAGATACGGCGTCAGCCATTCGGGCGTCTTCTGAATCTGCTCCTCGCACAGCTCTCGCACTTCGACCCAGCGTCCCCGTTTTTCTAGCTCCTTAAGTATTTGAAAGATTGCGAACTCGTCCCATGCCGTAGCACTGGAGTTTGGCCCGTGCTGAATATGCTTTATTCCAGTGAAATCATATGTGACGACAGCCTTCTGGTTCATCGGGAGGTCTAGAGAGCTGCGCAGACCGACTTCACTTCCGTGTATTGCTCAAGCACCTCGTGGCCCATTTCGCGGCCCCAGCCGGACTGTTTGTATCCCCCGAACGGCAGAGCTGCGTCGAAGACGTTGTAGCAGTTGATCCAGACGGTTCCCGCGCGCAGTTTCGCGGCAATCGAGTGTGCTTTCTTGATGTCCTTGGTCCAGACTCCTGCCGCCAAACCGTAGACGGAGTCATTTGCCCTAGCGACGATCTCGCTCGGATCGCTGAACGAAATAGCCGCTACAACTGGGCCGAAGATTTCCTCGCGCTCGACTTTCATCTTCTGATTGGTGTTCACAAGCACGGTCGGCTTCACGAAGTAGCCTTTGTCGCCCAATCGCGCGCCGCCGACAATCGGCTTGGCACCTTCCTTGATGCCGGACTCAAGAAACCCGCACACACGGTTGAGTTGTTCTTCAGAGACCAAGGGGCCCATGTCGCTATCGGGATCAAAGCCCTGCTTCACCTGGATTTTCTCGGCTTGTTTGGCAATGCCGTCGACGACCTTGTCGAAGACTTTCTTCTCCACATACAGCCGCGAACCCGCACAGCAGCATTGGCCGTGATTGAAGAAGATTGCGCTCGCCGCGCCCGGAATGGCGGCTTCGATGTCGGCATCCTCCAGAATGACGTTCGGAGACTTGCCTCCTAATTCGAGGGATACCTTCTTCAAATTGCCAACCGCAGCTTGAATAATCAGTCTGCCCACCTGGGTCGAGCCCGTGAACGCAACCTTGTCCACGTCCGGATGGGCGGCCAGTGCAGCGCCGGCCGTTTCTCCGAATCCCGGGACGATGTTGACGACGCCGTCCGGGAATCCAGCCTCTTGAATGAGTTCACCGAGACGCAAGGCCGATAACGGTGTTTGTTCTGCCGGTTTGAGCACGACGGTGCAACCGGTGGCGAGCGCCGGCCCGAGCTTCCACGCGGCCATGAGAAGAGGGAAATTCCAGGGAATTATCTGACCGACAACGCCGACAGGTTCACGCACCGTATAGGCCAGGTATTTCAGCGGTGCCGCCATAGTGAGGGGAATCGTGTTGCCCTCAATCTTGGTGGCCCAACCGGCGTAGTAATGAAAGTGGGCGGCCGAAAGAGGAACGTCGGCGACGCGAGCGACCTTGAGCGGTTTGCCGTTATCAAGCGATTCGAGCTGCGCGAATTCTTCGAGGTGCTTATCAATCAGATCACCTAGTTTCCAGATTAACTTGCCGCGCTCTGCGGGCGACATGCGAGACCACGGACCGCTTTCGAAAGCGGCGCGAGCCGCCTTCACTGCCCGGTCGATATCCTCGCGGTCTCCTTCGGCGACATTCGCCAAAACCTCGCCTGTAGCGGGGTTGTAGGTGGCAAATGTCTTGCCCGAAGCGGCCTCGACGTGCTTGCCATTGATGAGCATCTTTTGCGTTTGTGAAACGAATTTAGAGACGTTCGAATCGATGGAGGGGATCAATGCTGCAGTTGCCATAGTCTAGCTCCTTTGCTCAAGCGTGCGGTGGAAGATACATCGCAGGTCAGCTCAGCGAGCTGTCGCTCATCGGCTGCCTTTATAGTCGACGAAGAGTTCGGGAAATTGTTGCTTCAAGGCTTCGATCTTCGGAAGGTCGCAGATCTGAATGTAGGGGTGGCCCGGGTTCTTCAGCGCAAAATCCTGGTGATAATCTTCCCCCCGGTAGAAAGCTTTCAACGGGGTAACCTCCGTAACGATGCGAGCCGGGAAGACCTTGGCGGCGTCAAGCTCCGCGATGTAGGCCGTGGCAATGCGTTTTTGTTCGTCATTCACGTAAAAGATGGCGGAACGATACGAAGTGCCGACGTCCGGTCCCTGACGGTTGAGTTGCGTTGGATCGTGAGCCACGGAAAAAAAGATGCGAAGCAGTTGACCGTAAGTGATTTTGGCCGGGTCGTAGATCACTTCGACGGATTCCGCATGCCCCGTCGTCTCGGTGATCACTTGCCTATAGGTCGCAGTCTCGGCGGAACCACCAGCGTAGCCCGCCGTAGTCTGGAGTACACCCTTGACGCGCTCAAAGACAGCCTGAGTTCCCCAAAAGCAGCCACCCGCAAACACCGCTGTCCGTTTGCCTGCCGTGGCGGCGAGCGGGGCGTCCAGCTTCGCTGGCGGAATCGGCGCGTTTGGCGCCGCCTTTCCAGGGGATGACAAGGCAAAGATTGCGACAGCGAGAATTGAGCCAAGCAGACGGGCCGGCATAAAGATCCTCCTCACAGCCGGAATCTCTGTTACACAAATATAGTTGAAAAGCTGTCTCGTATACAAGACTATGTTGGGCATCCGGGACGAAGGGAGCCCCAATCATAATCGTCGAGGACACGAGAGAATGAGAACTCAAGACCGTGCGAGAGCCCAGGACCAACCGAAGCACATTTCTCGTAAAGGAAATCGGAGGCGTGGCCACAGCACCCATAGCATTCAGAAGCCCGGATCCCCAGGCACAATTGAGGCGCATACCCGCAACGGCGATCGCGTGTTTCGAACAAGCAAGACTGTGAAGCAAGTCGGTTTCGATCCTATCCGAGCGCATGGTCTCGAATGCTTTGTAAATCTTCAAAACACGAGGGATGCAATTGATAGTTTTGAAAAGAAATTTAACGGCTTTTTTCCTCGTGGCTTTTTCACATGGCTTACGCCCTCGATTCAGCCACAAAAACCTAATCGCCGCGTTCCTAAGCCTACTCTCACGCCCTTCTGGATTGCTTACAGAACACTCCTGAATAGGGCATGGCGTTCGGGGTTTCCGAGGAAGCATACAACGGAGTTGTTGAACATCGAGGAACCCGAGGGGGACCCCGAAAGTATCTTCTGGCGGCTTCCTTCTATGCAAATTGATCACAAAATGGAATTCCAGCGGATACTTGATTTCCAGCTGGCAATTGCGTCACTTGCACAGGCTAACTGGCGAGCCAAACTGTGCAAAAGGTGTCGTACTCCATTCGTTGCCGATAAAGCAGGTAGGCGTTTTTGCAACCGGAAGGAAGGGTGCTATGGCCCGCATCGCCGAGCCGCTCAGCGCAATCTCGATCATGCGACCAACATTTAGTTGTTGTGAGCCATAATCGTCTTGTTACTAGAGTCGTGCATTTTGCCGAGGGAGCTACATGCCGAGTCGCATCAAGAATCAGTTGGCAGTTGTCCGGCGACAGCGAGGTTTCGGGGCCAGCGATTTGGCGCGGAGAGTTGGTGTAAGTCGCCAAACGATTTACGCGATTGAAGCTGGCAGCTATATCCCCAATACGGAATTGGCTTTGGGCTTAGCCCGAGAATTAGAAGTGTCCGTTGAGCAGCTTTTTTCGCTTGCATCGGAAACACAAGCGGCTCCAGATACGATCGCTTCAGAAGTGCTGTCGGCGCAGCCCCCAGAAAAAGGAAGTCCGGTTCGCATCTGTAAGGTCGGATCGAGATGGGTTAGCGTGCCAGTCAGCGCGGCGCCCTATTACCTTCCTGAAGCCGACGGCGTCATAAGTCGTTTGAACAGACAACAAAGCAAAGTGGATGTATTGATTCCGTCGAGGGACAGTGTTTCCCAAAAGCGCTTAGTGTTGGCAGGTTGTGATCCGGCATCTAGCCTCCTTGCTCATATGGTCGAGCAAACCAGTGGAATCGAGATCGTTTCGGCCGCTGCCTCCAGCAAGCTCGCGCTGGATTGGCTTCGCGCAGATAAGGTTCACGTGGCGGGCTCTCACTTGAAGGATGATCGAACTGGTGAATTCAACCTTCCGTACATTCGGCGCGAGTTCAAAGAAGGAGACTTCAAAGTGGTAACGTTTGCCCGGTGGGAAGAGGGACTTGTGGTAGCAAAGGGCAATCCGAAGGGCCTTCGCAAGGTCCAAGACCTTACTAAGAAAAGTGTGCGCTTCGTGAATCGTGAACTCGGTTCAGGCAGCAGGGCTTTGCTCGATCGGTTGCTTCACGAGGCGGGAGTCCTCCCCAGCACTGTAAACGGATACGACCGTGTGGTTCGTGGACATCTGGCGGCTGCGTACTCAGTGGCTTCTTGCGAGGCTGACTGCTGCCTCGCCACGCGGTCAGCGGCGCAGACATTCAACCTCGCCTTCACTCCGCTAGAAAGCGAAAGGTATGACCTCGTAATGCGCAAACGTACGCTCGAAACTCCGGAAGCGCAGGCGTTGCTCGATGTTCTGCAACGGGCAAGTCTGCGTCGCAAGCTCGAAGCCGTAGCGGGATATGATACGGCTCAAACGGGGGCGATTCTTGTCTGAGCCCGCATTCTACTTGGCAATGTCCTGAGTACGGCCATTTCACTGCTATGGTTTCTGCATGGACGACGAATCGAAAAGTTCGAGCGACGTAAAATCGAACGCTCGGATTCCGAATCGCCGTGCTCAGCGTTTGTCCTCATTCGGATTTGTCAGGACGAGGACCCGAAAGCACTTTGATCGTCGTGATCCAAAAAGCATCTCGTCCCCCGAATTTATCTCCGGGCACGATGAGACGCGCAAACCCGGTATCGGAGCCCAGCGGCGCACCATTCTCGCCGTCTGCAACGAGAACTTGCTCTCCGCCAAACCCCGGGTTGATCTCTCCTAGCGCCAACACCACTTGGTAGCAATCCGTGCCTGTAACCTCGACATACTGGAACTGACCGTCGCGGGTTGGGTCGCTTTTGATTCCGGCTTTGTTAAGCAAATCCCACAAAAGAACCCCCTGGAATGACCCGCTTTGTGGCCCGGTCTTGGTCAGGAATGTTACGTTTTCGATTGAATGCGGCAGTGCGCCCAGACTTTCTTCGTCGTAGGTCGTCGAGTCTTGCACCTCACCGGATATTACAAACTTCGGTGAGTACCCGCCTTGGCAGGCAGGAGGACCTGCCATAGCCACACCACTTATCCCCCCTGCCAAGCCAAGGGCGCACAGAACCATAAAGAAACGGTAAAACATAGCCAGCCTCCTTTTTCACCTTAATTAGGTGATTTCCGGAACGCGAAGTTTTGAAAAACACCGTTTTCATGTGTCCGGTATAAAGGACAGTGTCCTTTAAGATGCGCAGCCTACAACATTAAAGCGTGCGCTGCAACGAGGAAGAGACAGCTGCTCGCGTCTTCGAGAATATAGGGATTGGCGGCTACTGGTTTCCGGGAAGCCCGAAGCGATCAAATATTGACGCGCTGCATGGCTTCCTGCGGATAGCGCGCGCCCGCGGCGGCTCCGCGAGGCGCAGCCCGGTCCAGGCGCGAGAGATCGTTCGCGCTCAATTTCACTTGGACGGCGCCCACGTTCTGCTCGAGGTAGCTGCGGCGCTTTGTGCCCGCGATGGGCACAATGTCATCGCCACGAGCCAGAAGCCACGCCAGCGCTAGTTGCGCCGCCGAGCAGCGCCTTTCCGCCGCGAGTTCCTCGATGCCTTTCACGATCGCGAGGTTGCGGTCGAGATTCTGCCCCTGGAAACGTGGTGAGTTTTGGCGATAGTCACCGGCCTCAAA
>Ga0210408_10003620_pt1 | contig 14173 bp, 13 predicted proteins | sample IncBWH4MmetaG_FD_155471 | JGI IMG/M metagenome (GOLD analysis project Ga0210408, IMG submission 155471) | Forest soil microbial communities from Barre Woods Harvard Forest LTER site, Petersham, Massachusetts, United States - Inc-BW-H-4-M | ecosystem: Environmental > Terrestrial > Soil >...
CCTCTGAGGGCGGGGACGCTTGCGCTTTTCGGAGGTCCGTTCTGGTAAGGGGGAGGAAATGAGGCGCTATTTCACGGTCACGCTGTTAGGAGCGGTCGTGGCAGCGGTTGCCTGTGGTGGCGGCGGCACGAATCCGGTGAAACCGCCGGCGGCTGTAGTGCCGCCCCAGATTCGTGCCATTCAGGCAGTGCCGCCGACCGTCCCGATCGGGGGGACGGCTCAGATTAACGTCGACGCGGCCGATCCAACGGGGGGACCCGTGACGTGCCATTTCGTGGCCCAGGCCGGAACTGTGTCGCTTCCGGACACTGTTCACGCCCCTTGCACCGGCCTCTATCAAAACGACGGGTTACCGCGGACGAGTGACACAATCACCGTAACCGCTACCAACTCCGCCAACCTGTCAACGGTCTCGAGTGCTTCCCTTGCTCTCACCGAACCCGTAGCAGGTCCACCTCCGAACGGGAACCCGCATCCGGCACCCGCTCCCGTACCCACGGCCACGCCTCAGCCAACGGTCCAGCCACCTCTCGTAACGACACAGCCGGCAACCAACATCACCCTGAACTCCGCGACTCTGAATGCCACCGTGGATGGCCGTGGAGCTCCCGCCACCTACCATTTCGAATACGGCCAGTCGACCACTTACGGTTCCGCGACGAGTGAACAGACGATCCCAGTCGGGGCGAGCGCCGCCGCCGTGAATGACAGTGTCGGCAGCCTTGCCTGCGGGATGACCTATCACTATCGAGCGGTGGGCACTAATGCCGGAGGGCAGACGGCTGGTATCGACCGGCCATTCACCACTGGCGATTGCATGCCTACGGTGAGTGTCACGTCGTCGGGAGACTGTCACCCCACTTGGGGAGGCCCCGGTTGCACAGTAACGTTTACGGCGACCACAACGAATGCAACGTCCGTTGCCTGGTCAGGCTGTGCGTCTGGTGTAGGAACAACTAGCACCTGCACTATCAACTCGATCATTACTGTCACGGCAGTGGCGGTGGCGACGGGCCCTGGCGGCACAGCCCAGGCGTCGGCCAGCGCCCACGGCATCAACAACGCTGCTTACGTTGGGTGCGGCGGGAATCCTTATCATTTCCCTGCCCCGAGCGATCAGGGCATCTCCCTTTCCGTAGACGATCCGGACCGCGATCCAGCCTCTGCGGGGTCAGTTGTCGACGTGAGCTTTAGCGGCGGCTCGGTCTACGGCGCGGGGTATCGGAGCGGAAACGTCTGGACCATCGGAATTCAGGTTGTCGGACCTGGTTCAGTGAGTTGGATCTACAAGGATGCTTGGGGCGCAGCAACGCCGGGGACGTGCAACGTCCAAGTGCCTTAGCGGCCCTGGGGTAAGCCCGCAATCCACCGATGGAGGCCCAATGGGAGGACTAGGAAGTGCACATGGAGGAGCACAGGGTTTGCGATTTCCCGGGATCAACATCACATGGGGTTAAGGAATAGCGTGGGAGTAGGTGTGGTCGCCGCATGGGTAGCTGGGGGGTCGCTCGGCTCCGGTCAGACGAACGATGAGTTCTATCGGTCCTGGCGGTGGGTTGAAGACGTGACGGCGCCTCGCGTTGCGGGGCTTGGAGGCGCCTACGTCGCGCTCGCAGATGACAGCGCCGCTATGCAGCTGAATCCGGCAGGGTTAACCCTCCTCCCCAAAACCGAGATCACAGGGGGCATTCTTTGGAGGGGACCCGGGTTACTGGGTCAGGATGCGACCGTGCCTCGAACGGGTATGAGTTTTATCGGAGGGGCCGGGCAGCTGACCAAGGAATGGGCCTTGGGGGGATACCTGGCTGAGCCATTCGACGAAAGGGTGGTACTACCACCGGGCGGTACGTCGGGGAGGCTAGAGACCACGGTGACGGATGGGGGAGTCGCCCTCGGCTGGGCTCCCGTGGCTCGTGTGCGCGTGGGGCTGCGAGTGAACATGAGCCATGTGAGGGTCCAGGGCCAGTGGGCACGTGCCAATGGCTCATCGACGAGCCTGCTTGTCGGCGCGGGGGCAGGGGTAACCAGCGTAACTGGTGCGGCGGGGCTGCTGGCGGAATGCACCGACAGGCTCCGCTTGGGGGCGAGTTTCCGGCGGGGAACGTCTTGGGATATTTCCCGAACAGCGTCGAATCCCGCCCTTGGAGTTGCTGTGGACACTGGCAGCGTCTACCGATATCGATCCCCTTCAGTCGTATCGGCCGGGGCCTCTTTCCGCGCCGGGCTCAGATTGGTTTTGACGGCGCAGGTGGACTTCGTACGCCTGTCGGAGGTGCGGGATGTGTTTGAGGTGAGAATCGGACCCTTTTCGGTGGATGAGTACGCGCTCAGAGATGCTCTGGAGGGTCGGGGGGGGATTGAGTTCTCGCAGCCGTTGCACCGGCTCAGCGTTCAAGTGCGTGCTGGGGCGCACGGTGCTTCGGGCGCCTCCCTCCGGTACGTCGGGGAGGACAGGGCTGAGGCCTTCCGTTTTCGAGGTGGCGAGCGAATGATTGAATTGTCTGCCGGGGCGTCGCTGGTCCTTGCGTCCGGGTCACGGTTGGACGTAGCCGTGATGTCGGACAAAATGCGGACAGTCGCTTCTGCAGCTGCAACTCTACGATTCTAAGAGATCGTCCAAGGCGGTGCGAGATGAGGAGGAGGTGTCGCGGTGACCAGGAGGGCCTGTCGCCCCAAGGCCGAAGATGGTCCGGGAGCAAGCCATGACCGCGAACAACAGGACAGAGTTAGGCGTGACCACGGCAAGGATCCTTGTCGTTGGTGTAGAACCGGATCTGTTCGACATCGGGCCCATCCTGAGTCGTACTTGCTTCGAGGTGTACCTTGCTAAGGATGGGAAAGACGCTATCGACGTCAGCACCCAACACTCTTTCAGCCTGATAGTCGTGTACCACCCTCTGCCGGACATGAGGCTAGAGGAGTTCAATGCGATAAGGCGGGGCCACGATTCGGCTTCTGCAAGATCACAATTGTTGGTCCTTAGCGAGGGCTCACGGCTTGAAGAAGCATTTGAACGTGCAGGGAAGGGTCCGGGTGTCGTGCTTTCAATTCCTACCCTGGTTGACGAGGTGGAGTCTGAGCTCCTCGGGGTGGCTGCTCGGGTTGCTACTCGCCATCTCATCCGGCTGGATGTGCAATTGCAGGAAGGCGCGATAGTAGTTGTGGGCAAGTCCGAGGACGTTTCGCGGACGGGTATGCTGGTCCGTACGAGCCGTTCCTATCCGCTGGGCACGGTGGTGAGATTCGAGACTGTACTTCCGGGAGATCCCAGACCGGTGCAGGGCGAGGCGAAGGTCATTCACCATACCCTCGTAGGAATCGAGAGAGCGCCGAGCCTGGGCTTGAAGTTCATCTCTTTCAAGAACAGAGGCTTCAAGCGCCTGCGGGCTTTCGTCCGTCGACGGACTCCTTCCCTTTAGGTTGTCGAAACAACCCGAGTGCTGGCGGAGGCCTGCACGCTCTCTACTTGGGGACTCAACTTCGACACCTTGGGTCCGGCAGCAACTGTTCAGATTCTAGACGATTCTTATCGAGAAATGCTGGGGAACTGTCGGAACCCGCTCGAGTGTATTGACTTAAACCGCTTTGCGGCGTTAGTCTCTCGCTTCTGAACCTAGCCTTACACGACCCGGAATATGCGTCGGCTCGGAGGTCCGGCCGTGAGAGAGCAATCAAAGGAGTTCCTCGTCCGCGTTCTTGTAGCAAAGGATCCCCGCCAGTCTACGAACATGATTCTGCAGGTCCTCATGGGTGCCAACGCTGCTCCGGCAGCGGCAGTGTTTTCCATTGACGGTGAGCCCAAGCTATATATGGGGCGTGGCATCGCGCAAGGGGCACTCGAATGGACTCGCGATCGTTGGTCAAGAGAGCACAGCGCTCTGTTGTCCGGGCGTCTAAGTCGTGGGGAGAGTTGTCTTCTGTTCCCGCTCATGCGCCACGAGGGGCTCTTCGGGCTTCTGTACCTCGAAGCCCCGCAGGCAGATCTCGAGAGCATCGCGGAAGTCTCAGGGTTGCTCACTGAAGCCATGATTGCGGGGCCGAGTCGCACGGCGAGGCAGTCGGTGCTCGAAAACTACTTGGGGCAAACTCCCGAAAACGAGATCGAGCGCCGGAAGCTAATTCTACTGCTGGACCGACATGAGTGGAACGTATCCAGGGTCGCGCGGGAGCTCGGGAAGACACGGTCCACCGTCTATCACCGCTTGGAGGCCTTGCGTATCGAGCGAAGGCGTGTGCGCAGAGTTGTGCGGATGTCGTAGGAGTATCTATCATGACACCGGCCGAGGAATTCGCTGTCGCCATCTCCGTGGAAGGCGCGCTTCTTGCGATTGGATTGGGGCTCGCAGTTCGAGGGCGGTGGCGCCTTTGCTGGGCGTTTGCGGCCTACATCCCGGTCGTGCTGATCGCTAATATTCTAGTCAGTTGGTGGCCAAATCATTTCCACGTCTACTGGTTCTGGATGGGAAAGCAGGTTGCTTATGATGTCTTAAAGTTGGGCATTGCACTGGAGGTGGCGTGGAGGACCTTCCGGATATTCCCCGGGGCCCAAGTTATGGTGCGTAAGGTCGTCCTTCTGATCGTTGTGCTCACGGTAGCCATGGTCTGGGCTGCTCCTCTCGACAGCTCTGGATCGTTGTACTTGACAATGAGCGGGCATATCCACCCTCGAGTAGTAAACGGTACGACCTGGATCCTGGCGGCCACGATGGGCCTGGCCTTCCTTTACCGGGTCCCGCTTCATCCCTTTCACACGGGTCTCATCTCGAGTCTCGCGACATACTTAGCTGTCTTCGGAACCTTGCTGCGACTAGAGGGACTATATGGTTGGGCGGCTCAGCCTTACCTAAATGCCCTCGATCCGGCAGCCTATCTGCTTTTGACCTGCTGGTGGGCGCGTATCGCATGGCGCCCCGACAGCGAGGTTGCTCTGGCTCACGCCGAGGTCCTGCGGAAGCTTGAGTTGAGGGCAGCATCGTGTGGCTGATCGCCGGCATTCTCCTGAGCACTCTGATTGTCCTAATTGGGCGTGGACTCCAAGATCAAGCTCGGGTGCTCCGAAGATGGCAGATGGTTCTGGCCCCTTGGGGAGCGGAGGCGTATCAGGAGCTCCAACGCCGGCTAGACGAGGAGTCGAAGCTTGCCGACCTCGCGTATTCGCGTGCGTTCAACGCGAGAGCGGCGGGATCAAGTGACAACGCGCTTCGGCTGCTGGAGGTGGGAGTTCGTCTAGTGGCCACAACATGCCCGGATATGGTAGTCCTGCTCCAGGAGATGGCTGCATTATCCCGTATGGCTGCCGCGATTTCACCCGTTAAGCCATTGCGAGCTACTGATTTCCGGCTGCGTGAGTTGTCCAGCCTAGCACTTGTCGCCGGCATCGTTCACCGGGTTCTCGCCTCAACTGCGGAGCGCTTTCGGCTCAGGACATACGTACTCCGACGAGGGTTTGGGTTTGTTTCGCGGTTTCTCCTCTCGAGTACTCGGCGGATTCGGTCGAAGCAACAAGCGCTGGATGGCGAATGGGATCGAATCGCCCTGGCCAGAGAGGACTTGAAGACCCTCTCCACGGAGAGCCTGTACACGTTCCACACCCTCTTGCTCTCGCTCGCAGCGGAGGAACGCAGGTAGGGCCACAACTTCAAGAGAGCGGTAGCCGCTACCGCGTTCTGAGAAGCTGGAGCTCTTGTCGCTCCCCTTTTGCGCTGGTGCGGGGTAGAGTCAGACACCAACCGGACGCGGCTGGGGGGAGCGCAAGCCACTGTGACGCTTAGAAACGTGCTTACGAGGAATGCCGAAAGTAGCTAGACGTTTGTAAATAGTTGTGCGCGTGAGATGTAGCTCCCGCGCCACGCGGGCCACATTCCATTCATGACGGTCCAGGAGGATGACAAGCCTGCGTCTCTCAATCTCCTCTGAAGGGGTCTGCTCCAAATAAGTCTCGACCGCGGAGGGGGAGATATTCTGGCGCAAGCCGCGGACAACCGCGTCGCCTAAGAGACCTGAGACCGCGCTCAGACTCTGCAGATCGACTTGATCCGCCTCGAGATAGACGAGTGCAGTCAAATGGTCTCGACGCAACACGGGAAGCAGCAACCTGCCGTCGGAACGGGATAACCTACCTTCTTTGAGGCGCTTCCCCTCCAGTCCCCAACATACCGCCGTCCAGTCGAGGGCCTCTTGGGCGATACCCCGCCCAACAAAAAGCGTGGGCGCAGTGCCTACCGTAAAGACTGCTCCTGCTCGGGCGGCGCTAACACTCATGAGGAACTCGAGGATGCTCTCGGCGGACCGCCGTGGGTCCTTCGCTACCATGAGCCGAACGACCAATTCTGCAGATTGGGGCTTCAAGGCTCTTCCTCCCGGGGGAGGGGTCCCCTCCGCCGCAATATGAAGCGTAAAGCGATCGGAGTCAATACCGTCCTTCAAGTTGCTTTGTTCGGCTAAGAAACGTACACGGAAAGGACAGTTGATGTGTCAGTCAGTCTCTGCCGTATCGCTGGGCCATGGGGGGCGAAGGCCTGGGCGAGGTGCACGTTTTGGAGTGGGCCCGATGCCGCCCCGGTCGACTCGGTGCACACTAGTGGTCTAGTCTCTTCTTGTACGTCTCCTCGTCGGGCGCCACCCACTCGTTCAGCCAGTCAAGAACCGTGTGGTACCAGAGGATGCTGTCGGCCGGCTTTAAGACCCAGTGATTTTCCTCACGGAAGTAAAGGAGCTTCGACGGAACGTGCATTGCCTGAAGCACCTGGAACATCGCCAGGCCCTGGCTGGGATCGACGCGATAGTCCTTTTCACCGTGTACCACGAGCATCGGCGTCTTGAAGCCTTTGGCGTAGGTCACTGGAGCCTGATCGACCAGAGCCTGCTGGCCCCTCCAGGGGGCTCCCTTAAACTCCTTCTCGGTGCCTCCCACGAGGTCCGACGAGTAGACGCTCGTCAACAAGTCGTAGAGGCCATCGTGAGAGACGATGGCGCGGAAACGATCGGTGTGGCCCTCCACCCAATTCGCCATGTAGCCTCCGTAGCTGGCTCCGGCGGCGGCAAGACGGGTCCTGTCGATGTAGGGCCAACTGAGCGCTACGTCTACAGCCTTCATCTGGTCTTCGTAGGGCGCGCCACCCCATTGCCCCTTGATCGAGTCCATGAATTTGAGACCGAATCCACTGGAACCATGGAAGTTCGGAAGAAGAACGACGTAACCCGCGGTGGCAAATAGCTGGGCGTTCCAGCGGTAGTGGAAGGCGTTGTCCCAGGCGTTCTCGGGCCCTCCATGCATCAAGAGCAGCAGGGGATACTTCCGACTCGGATCGAACGCAGGTGGCTTGACCTGCCACGTTTGCACGCTCTCGCCGTTCCAGCCGGGGAACGTGAAAGCGGAGTGCGCGCCGATCTCAACGTCCTTGAGGAGGTCGACGTTCATGTGGGTGAGCGGTACTGCAGCGAGTGGGGTCTTCTGACCGAGGTTGAGCCGGAAGAGCTCAGCAGGGCGAGAAAAGTCTGAGGTCGAGTAGATCAGAGACAAGCCATCTGTCGAGACGCACAGATCACCCGCGGTCCCGTCGCTTTGAAGCCGGGTCACTTTAAGAGTGGAGAGGTCGAACCGCGCTACGGGTCCCTGTCCCTGATCTTCGAAGGTTATGTATAGGCTCTTGCTGTCTGGACTCCAAATATATGATCCGATCGAGCGATCGACGTCCTCGAAGAGGTTCTTCGTCTCCCCGGTGCCGCGGTCGTAGAGGAAGAGCCGAGTCTGGTCGGTCTCCTGGCCGGGTCGCAGCGTAGCGCCATAAGCGATATACCGGCCGTCCGGCGAGTAGAGCGGGGTCGTGTCACTCGCCTTGCCAATTGTGATTCGCTTAGGTGCGCCGCCCGTCACGGGAATCGTGAAGAGATTGCTATTGCCTGTTAGCGCCTCGTTGTCGACATAGCGCGAGAAGCATAGTTCGCGGCCGTCTGGAGAGAAAGCCAGCTCATCGCTTCCCGATTCCGTCCAAATCGGGGAATCGATATCCCCGGGCGTGACATCCCTGGCGGCACCCCCCTCAATGGGCATCAAGAAGATGTGGCGACGCTTCCCCTCCACCCAAGAGTCCCAGCGACGGAACGGTATCTCGGTGATGATCCGGGCTTTGACCGGATCTTCTTCGTGTTCCTTGTTCTTCTTCTCATCGCAGGGAAGGTCGGAACACTCAGGATAGACGGTGGACACGAAAGCGATGGTCCCGCCGTCAGGGGAAAGGTAGTACGCGTCGATACCAGAGGGAGCGGAAGTAATCTGACTCGCCTCGCCGCCTGCCACGGCAAGGCGGAAGACCTGGGGCTTGTTGTCCAGACGCGTACTCACGAAGTAAAGAAACCTGGAATCCGGCGACCAGCGGGGCTGGTCGTTCGAACCCCGGTCGCCGAAGGTTAGCTGCCGGGGCGTACCTCCGGCGGCCGGGACCATCCAGAGGTTCGTTACCATCCTATTTTTGGCGATATCGCTTCGGCTGACCGTGAATGCGACCCACTTCCCGTCGGTTGAAAGCTGTGCGCCTCCTATGCGCGACAGCTTGTGCATGTCCTCGACCTTGAAGGGGCGGCTCGCCCAAGTGGGGGAGGGAAAGGCGAGACAGACTAAGGCCCAGCTAAGAGTCTTCATATCTCCTCCGAATGCAGGGACTTAACGCCGATGTTTCCCCACGCCGGTCCGCACAGGGCTCCTCTTCTTGGGCGCGATACTGGCTTCGATTTGGCGGAGGTGATTGATGTCATGGCCAGCAAACATTTGAACGATCCTCTCGATAGTCTCTTCTCCACGTTCAGAGTGGATGCCAAATTGTTTCCACTGCTCCGGTTTGAGAGACTTCAAGAGACTTAGGTTCGCTTCGCGCAGTGTTCGAAAGACTCGTAGCGACATCTGCGGATCCCGCTTAGCGTAGTTCTCCGCCTCAGCCCATTTGTCCTGGTCGAAGGCGGCAATCGGCGTCCCCGGCGCACCGAGAATGAAGCGCATCCGATAACCGCCTACGATCTCCGTGTCCGCCAGATGGGCCAGAATTTCCACCGCGGACCACTTCCCGGGAGCCGGTCTCTTCGCTAGCGTTGCCCGCGAGGCCTTTTTGATGAGACGCTCGATCTTGGTTGCCGTCGCTGCCTGAACTTGAAGCGGCTTGAGATCACCGAGATAGCCGAGGATACGCTGCTTGTACTGGGCTGCTGTCTCCTGCATGGGGCCGTACCTCCTTCTTGGAGCGCTTGACCGAACGCGACCCCCGGCAGCCAGTTGCGACGGAGCAGAGGCTGCCCAAGGCTTTTGGACCAGACTCGGCGTCGGTTCGTAGTACCCTGGCATCCTGACTCGCCCACATGACGGGCGCTACGGCCAGGAGGGCTGGAAGTTAAGCACGTGGAGCGTCGAGACCCCCGCCGACGTTTTGGCGGACGCCGCGTGAAGCGTGAACGGCACTTCGAGGACGCCGACTCCGACAGAGTGGATTCTCCCACTCGACGATGCGGACGGTTCAGGTGACGTCAGGGTTTGCAAAGACTCAAGCTCAGGAATGCAGCAACCCGAGAATTGACGGATCGAGCCTCTGGCATGGCTCGGTACTCTGGACGGAACGGTAGCACGGGCCGTATCACCAGCCCTGCCTCTAGGTCCCCGGCGCTCAGATATCGGAATAGAGGGCGAACTCCCAGGGGTGTGGCCGGAGCCTGATGGCGTCGACTTCGTTGGTCCTCTTGTAGGAGATCCAGGTTTCGATCAGGTCCTTGGTGAAGACGTCTCCCCGGAGGAGGAAGTCGTGGTCCTTCTCGAGGGCGTCCAGGACCTCATCCAGGGAGCCCGGGAGGTGCTTGACCTTGCGCGCCTCCGCCTCGGGCAGCTCGTAGAGGTCCTTGTCGATGGGCTGGCCGGGATCGATCTTGTTGGCCACGCCGTCCAGGCCGGCCATGAGGCAGGCGGCGAAGGACAAATAGGGGTTGCAGGAGGGGTCGGGAGTCCTGAACTCGATCCGCTTCGCCCGCTCGGAAGAGGAGTACATGGGGATCCGGATGCAGGCCGACCGGTTGCGCTGGCTGTAGACCAGGTTGATGGGGGCCTCGTAGCCCGGCACCAGGCGGCGGTAGGAGTTGGTGGTGGGGGCGATGAGGGCGCACAGGGCGGGGGCGTGCTTCAAGATCCCCCCGATGTAGTTAAGGCACATCTTGGAGATGTCGGCGTACCCCCCCCGCTGGTAGAAGAGGTTCTTGCCCTTCTTCCACAGCGACTGGTGGGTGTGCATCCCCGAGCCGTTGTCCTGGAAAAGGGGCTTGGGCATGAAGCACGCGGTCTTGCCGTGCTTAAAGGCCGTGTTCTTGGCGCAGTACTTGTACCAGAGGACGCTGTCCGCCATCTTGGTCAGGGTCCCGAAGCGCATGTCGACCTCGGTCTGCCCGGCGGTGGCCACCTCGTGGTGGTGCACCTCCACCTTTACCCCCACCGCTTCCAGGGCCAGAACCATGTCGGAGCGGATGTCCTGGAACTTGTCCATGGGGGGGACGGGGAAGTAACCCTGCTTGTAGCGGGGCTTGTAGGCCAGGTTGGGCCGCTCCGGGGTCCCCGGCTTGCCCGCATTCCAAAACCCCGCCTCCGAGTCGATGTAGTAGTAACCGGAGTTGTAGGTCTGGTCGAAGCGCATCTCGTCGAAGAAGAAGAACTCGAGCTCGGGGCCGATAAAGACCGTGTCCGCTACCCCCGACTTCTTGACGTAGGCCTCCGCCTTCTGGGCCACGTAGCGGGGGTCGCGCGTGTAAGCCACACCCCGCACCGGGTCCTTGACGTTGCAGATCAAGACCAGGGTGGGAACCTTCGTGAAGGGATCCATGACCGCGGTCGAGGCGTCGGGCATCAGAAGCATGTCCGACTCGTCGATGGTCTGAAAGCCCCGGATCGAAGAGCCATCAAATCCGATCCCCTCCGCGAACAGCTCCTCCGTCAGCTCCGCCACCGGAATCGAGAAGTGTTGCCAAAGTCCAGGCACGTCGATGAAGCGAAGATCCACAAACTTCGCCTTGCTCTCTCTCGCCTTCTTGATGGCGTCCTTCGGTCCCATACACGCTCCTTTCGCCGCGACCCTCTCCCGGGTCCGCCGCCGCCCCCTCACTCTATATCAACTTCCATGCTAGTCGCCGGATCTCCGTCAGGTGCCTGGGGTTGACGTTTGGTGGGCGCCGCCCAGGTGGCGGCGGTGGGCCGCTTGCACCGTCTTGCAAGGTTCGTCCGGGCAGGAGCATTGTGCTAGCCCACCGTGCCGGCCCGTCGTGGTAATTCTCGGTATCTGGTGGTGGTCGTGCCTCTGGGCTCACTCACGCAGCTTCGACTCGATCCGCCGGTCTGGGACAAGCCAAATGAGCGCCACGAAGACGTATATCCCGTCTGCGATCCACTCATGAACAAACGCCAATGGAATCGCAACTGCATAAAGTCCTGCGGAGAGCTTGCCCTTTAGATCTCCACCCACTGCCGCGGCGAGCTTGGACCCCGGCCCATGCGCCCGGATGATTGCCCCTTGCAGGATCGTGTAGGCGACCCCGGCCAAGAGCAGGACGCCACCGTAGACTGCGGTCGGTAAAGAGGCAAAGTGGTTTTCTCCCATCCAGCCGGTGACGAATGGGACGAGCGACAACCAGAACAAAAGGTGCAGATTCGCCCAAAGAATCTTCCCGTTGATCCGCTCTGCAGCGTGGAGCATGTGATGGTGATTGTTCCAGTAGATGCCCAGAAAGACGAAGCTCAGGACGTATGTCAGGAACACCGGTACGAGAGGACGCAGGGCTTGCCAGTCGGTGCCGCGGGGAACTCTCAGCTCCAGGACCATGATGGTGATCAAGATTGCGATCACGCCGTCACTGAATGCCTCGAGGCGTCCTTTGTTCATCAATCTGCTCCTGCGACCGCCGATTCCCTAACTGTACGCCAGGACTTGTGCCCCCAAACAATCGTCAGGGCTTCCGCCTGGGTGCGCAGGAGTGACCTTCCTGAGGTAAGGGCCCCACACCGCTGGCCTTCGTCATTGTCCCGGTGCTCGTGCACGGGAGAGCACTGCAGGCGGCGAACTGGGCGTCACAGTCGTCTTGGAGTGATGCCAACGCCTCAATCGATGCTGCTTCGGGCGGGCTTCATCTCGAGAACGGCCCGCCCGAGAATATCCCCACGGCGGAGCCGGTCAAAGACGTGATTGACCTCCTCGAGGCGCCATGTCTCCAATTCGCAGCGTGCCGCCCCCGACGCTACAAGAGCCAGAAGGTCGCGCATCTCCAGGCGGGTTCCAACCGCCGAGCCCAGAATGCGAAACTCACCTACTACCAGGTCGTCGGCGAAGAAGGTCAGGTCCTCCTTGGGCAATCCCACGACCATCAATGTGCCGCGACGGCGTAACGTCTTTATTGCCAGGTCGTAGGCAGCCTTGGAGGGCGCCGCGACCAACGCCACGTGTGGGCCACCGCCCTCTTTCAGCCGGTGGACCGTCTCCGGATCGAGAGCGTCGAGCGTCTCCGTCACACCCATGGCCCTAGCGAGCTGTAACTTGGCGGGGCTGACGTCCAGCGCCACCACCTCCGCCCCTGATCCAGACGCCAGCTGAATGGCGAGGTGTCCCAGACCCCCCACCCCGAAGATGGCGACACGTTGGCCAGCAGCGACACCCGCGCTCTGCAGGGCATGGTAAACGGTCACACCGGCGCAGAACCACGGGGCAGCCTGGACCGACGACAGACCCTCAGGAAGGGGAACCGCCTGTGAAGCCCTCACCCGCATGAACTCGGCGTAACCCCCCGGGGCGTCGACGCTGGTCACAGTTCGCTCCAGGCACACGTTTTCGGAGCCCGCCCGGCAGTGCTCGCATCGTCCGCACACCGAATGCAGCCAGCCCACTCCGACTCTTGCGCCGATGGGTACGCCGCTCACGGCCGCGCCCTTCGCGACCACCCTCCCCACAGCTTCGTGGCCGAGTGTCGCAGGCAAAGTCATGCGCGCCGCAACATCGGGCCATTCGCCGCCGGCTATGTGAAGGTCTGAGTGACAAACGCCGCACGCCTCGACTTCCAGCAGGATGTCGTCGGGCTCAGGCTCTGGGATTGGGGCTTGCTCCACGACGAGCGGGTGACGGAAGGCCGTAAGTCGCGCCGCCTTCATGCGTTCGCCAGGCATTTGCGCATCCAAGGGCCGTTAGCGAGACAAGATGTTCTTGCTAAGCGAGGGGTCGAGAGTGACCCGGCCACGCAGCTACTGCCAAGCCTGTTAGGCTACTGCGTGACCGCCACTGTCCCCACCATGTCGGGATGGATCTTACAATGGTAGTCCCAATTTCCCGCCACCGTCAGGGTGATTCCCGCGCTCGTCGCCCCTGGCCCGATGGTGCCTGTGTCGAAGGCGCCCGAGGTGGCCGATGCGGTGTGGGTAATGCTGTCACTGTTGTGCCAGGCGACTTTCTGGCCAACTTTCAAACTGGCCGGGTCGGGGGAGAAGGACATGCTGCCATTTTCGCGGACGATCGTGATGGTGAGGTCAGCGGCTCCGGTGCCGGGAGGCTGAGTTGTTGTTGGCGTCGTCGTCGGTGTTGACCCGTATCCGCCACCGCCGCCGCAGCCCGCCGCCAGCACCAAGGCGAAGATAGCCAGGCTACCAAACGTGAGTTTCGAGGATTGCGATAACACGATACCTACCTCCAGGACCCGAGACGGGCCCGGTTTTACTACCGGGGCCACCTGAGCAAGGCGCATGCCTGGATTGAGTCTAAGAAGGCCCGGGTCTTGAGCCGGGAAGGACCAAGGACCGGCGACGAACGCCGTAAAAGGCCTTACGCCATTCGTAAACCGAAGTCTTCGCCCGTCTTGCACATCAACTCCTTGCCTGTCCCATCAGGCACACAGCAGCAACGCCTCGGGACGGTGGCGTGGGCGTTATACGGTCAATACAGGGAGGCGGCACGATTGCCTCAGCCTCGTTCACGCTTCGGCGACCTCAGCCTTTTCAATAGGCGCGCTCTTCGGAGTAACCGCGAAAGCAACCGCCGTCGCCACGAAGAGAAGGAGGGCGGCCACGTACCAGGGAGCACCGGGAAGCTGTTGCGACCGTTCGGGCGCGATGAAGGCCGCAAATGTCATCGAGAATATCCCGGGCCCGACGATCATGGCAATGCTCCGAACGGAG
>Ga0210408_10003622_pt1 | contig 14165 bp, 11 predicted proteins | sample IncBWH4MmetaG_FD_155471 | JGI IMG/M metagenome (GOLD analysis project Ga0210408, IMG submission 155471) | Forest soil microbial communities from Barre Woods Harvard Forest LTER site, Petersham, Massachusetts, United States - Inc-BW-H-4-M | ecosystem: Environmental > Terrestrial > Soil >...
ACGACGCCGACGCCAGCTCCGTCCCCTTGTCCCACCTCGAACCCTGGCCCGAGCCTATCCTCGACGCCCCGGCCCTCTTCGACGCCGTCCACGACCGCTTCCTCCACTACGCCTGCCTGCCCGGTGGCGCCGCCGTCGTCCTCGCCCTCTGGCCCGGCCACGCCCATGCCATCAAGGCTTTTGACCTCACCCCGCGTATCCATTTAACCTCCCGCAAACAGGGCTGCGGCAAATCCACCGTCCTCAGCATCCTGGCCGCCCTGTGCCCCAGAGTCTTGCGCACCAACAACCTCAAACCCGCCGTCCTCTACCGCACCGGCCCGCGCCAACCCACCGTCTGCCTGGACGAAATGGACACCTACCTCCACCTCTACCCCGAACTGGGCGGCCTGCTCAACGCCAGCAACGACATGGACGCCTGTGTTTACCGCTGTGAAGGCCACGCCATCCGCGCCTTCAAAGCCTACATCGCCATCGCCTTGGCCAGCATCGGCCCGCTGGTCCCCACCCTCCGCGACCGCTCCATTGTCCTTGCCATGGAAGAGGCCCTGCTCGGCTATCCGCGGCTATCTACGGCTATCCGCGCGAAAATAAAAAATTCTCTCCTTCCGCGCCTATCTGCGCTGCCGCTCGCCCCTCCGTCCTGTAGTCCTGTAGTCCTGTAGTCCTGTAGTCCGTCGCCCTGTGGTCTCCAGGTTGCCCGAGCTCACCAGAAACCATCCGAACCGATCCGAAGCAATCCGAACTTTAAAATACTTTTCCTCGGTGTTTGGAATTTGATGTCCGGGGGGATTTACGATTTACGATTCGTCCTTGGAATTCTGACATTGCTTTCTCGGGGGATTCACCCCCTCACTCCGTTCACGGGCGGATGAATCCCTCGAGATCGTGCTGCATCTTTTTGAGGTCCGGCAGGTTGAGGTACATCATGTGGCCGGACTCGTATTCGGCGTAGGTAAAATTGCCGCGATACGCCGGGTCCAGTTGGAGATGTTCGACGCTGTAATGGAGGTTATCAATCGGGCAGGCCAGGTCGCACAGGCTTCCCAGGACCAGGACGCGCAGGTAGGGGTTTTCGCTGATGACCGAAGCGAGCCGGCCGGCCACGCTGGGATAATTGTTGCGCGACTCGAAGCCCCAGGGCTGCACGCCGGTGAGAAGCTCGTAGGGCAGATCGTCCTCGAATTTCAATTCCTGGTGCAGGTAGGCGTTCATCGCTGCCGCGAAGGGCCCGTAGGCGGCGGCGTAGGAGGGATCGAAGCGGGGCGAGCGGGCGGCGGGGCTGGCGTCGCGCCCGGTGATGCGGGCGTCATAACGGCCCAGGATGAGGCCCTGGTCGTGGAGCAGCATTTTGCGGAACGTGGAACTATCGACGCGCAGGTCGTTATCCTCGATGACCTGGGAGGACAGGCCGGTGAGGCGGGCGAGCCTGGCGACGATGTTCGAGCGTTGAGCTGGTGGGAGCGCGGCCCCCTGCAAGAGAGCGGCGGGGTATTCAGCCCGGATGAATTCGCGGGCTTCAGCGCGGGCTTTGGGCAAATCAGCCTGGAGATCGGGGGGCAGCTTTTTATGGAAGTGCGCAATCGCGGTGTAGGCGGGCAGGAAGATGAGCGGCGGCAGATCGTTACCCGGGCCCTCGTTGAGCGTGGCGAAATCGAGCACGCCCGAGACCAAGATGAGGCCGTTGAGATACATTCCATAGCGCGAGTGCAGATGGTCGGCCAATCCGGCGGCGCGGAAGACGCCATAACTCTCGCCGCAGAGGTATTTGGACGAGAGCCACCGCTCGTGGCGCGAGGTCCAGAGCCGGACGAACTCGCCCACCGATTCGATGTCTCCCGACTGGCCGAAGAACTCTTCGGGTTTTTCGTCCTTGGCCGCGCGGCTGAACCCGGTGGCGACCGGGTCAATGAAGACCAGGTCGGTTACATGCAGGATGGAGTAAGAGTTGTCCACCAGGCCAAAGGGCGGCTGGGGCAGGGTGCCATCCTCGTTCATCTTCACGCGGCGGGGCCCGAGCGCGCCGAGTTGGAGCCACACCGCTGAGGAGCCGGGCCCGCCATTGAAGCAAAAGGTCACCGGCCGCGGGGGCTCATTGGTTGGGCCCTGGCGCGTGTAGGCGATGTAGAAGACCGAAGCGCGCAAGGTCCCATCAGGCTTGAGCAAGGGAAGCATCCCGGTTTCAGCGACGTAAGTCACACGCTGGCCGGCAATGGTCACCGTGTTCGTCGTCAGCACCGGCTTGTGGGTGGCGTCGGGAATGATGCCGGCGGGCGGCTTGGCATCCTCCTTTTTGGCTTCGGCCCTGGCCGCCGCCGGGGATGCGTTCGTTTTGTCCCTGGCTGAATCGGGTCTGGGGGCGTCGGCCGCGCGCAGACCGAGAGTGAATCCAACCAGCAATACCCAGCTAACTTTCATCATGGTTCCTTTGTCGTTTTGTCGCGAGACCATACACCTTGCGATGGAGTTTGCCCAAGACAATCCTCCCCTGGGCGTAAGGCTCAATGGAATCGAGTGATAGCCGGGTGACGGAATGTTGAAAGCTGAAACGCTGAAACCTTTCAGCGCGAGATGAGCCGGTAAAACATACTGCCTGATGCCGCAGGAATCGTCACTTCATTCTGCAAACTCTTAAGATTGAGCACCGGCGGCGTAGTCACGTCCGTCCAGTTGGACGTGGTGAAATCCCAGTTCTGTTGCAGGGCAAACTTCCGGGACGGGAGAGTCCAGGACAGGACGAGGTTGCCGGTCGAGGGGGCCAGGTTCAACCGCGGGGACGGGAGCGACTGCCAAGTGTAAACCAACCCCAGATAGGTACCGCCGTTTCCGTCCATACTCGCCGCGACCAAGGCATTGCCATCCGCCGAAGAGGCGATCGCATACCAGTTTGTGTACGGAGCATCTGTCGGCGTCCAGGTGAGACCTGAGTCAAGCGAGCGGTAAATCGGGCCCCCATGAGCGGCGGCGGCCAATTTGCTCCCATCGGCGGATGAGGCAACGGCGAAATAATCCAGGTTAGTGAGAGCCGCGCGCGTCCAGGTGGCGCCGGTGTCGGTTGAGGTGAAAACTCCACCGGGAGAGAAAGAGCCGGCTATCATCCTGGTTCCATCCGCCGAACAGGCGGTGCAGGCATAAGCAGCACTCGGCAAACTGGTCGGGTTCCAGGTAGCTCCCGAATTGGTCGAGACGTAAACGGACGGTCCCAGGCTTGATGCCCCTGCCAGGATTGTCGTTCCATCGGCCGAGCAGGCCACCGAAAACCACATGATGTTGGGTGCGTTCGCCGGGGTCCAAGTATTCCCCCCATCGGCCGAAAGGTAAATCCCGGATGAAGGAGGAGGAGGAAGAGGGGGATAGGCTTGGTGAGCCGCCACCGCCAAGAGCCTCCTGCCATCGGCCGAACAGGCCATGCCCTGGAAGGGGTCATCGATATTGGTCTCCGACCAGGAGACTCCGGCATTGGTGGAAACACAGATCGGACCACTAAAGGCCACTGCTGCTATTGTGTTCCCGTCAGCCGAACTGGCGAGGCCATACCAGTTTGAGCGTGCGAAATAAGTGGGCGGGGGCAGCGGAATGTCGAGCGCCGTCCAGGAGCTCCCCGCATTGGTGGACTGGTAAACCGGGCCATCATAGGTGCCCGCCAACAAGGTCATTCCATCGGCTGAAGACGCGACGCGAAGGTACTCGGTGGAGGGCAAACTGGTGGCCGTCCACGTTTGCGCCAGTATGATGGATGCAGAATTCAAAAGAGAAAATATTGCCATGCCGGCCGGGAGGAGACGGCGAGCAAAATAAGAGATACCTGAGAGCGGCCTATGCACCGGGTTAAGACTAGCAACAATCGTGCCGAAAGAGGTCTGTTTGAGCCATTGTTGGTTGCTCAAAACCTCTGTTTTCAGGGCGGCGTAGTTGAGCGCAGGAGACGAAGCAAGGAGTCCCCGATCCGGAGTTTGCGTCGAAGGCGCTTCGGGCCGTTACACGAGAATTCAACAGAGACTCTCCATGAATCGACAGCCACGAAAGTCCGCAAATGGTCACAGCGCGGCATCGCCGCATCCAAAGAGTTAAATGTTTGATCAGAGACTCCTGACGTCGTCTCTCCTACACCGGTGCACGCCGGGGCGTTGAATTTCTTGCGATAACTTGATGATTTTTCTTGCTCCCACTACCGGTGGCCCCCTATATTGCGCGCTCTTTTTGAAAGAAAGCTGATTAATTATGCGACGTCCAAAAGGCATCAAGACCAAGAAGTCCGCGGCCAAGCGGTTCAAGATCACCGCGGGCGGCAAGGTGCTGCGCCCCAGCGCAGGAAGGCGCCACCTGTGCCAGACCAAGAACCCCAAACGCCGCCGGAATTTGCGCGGCACCACAGGTGTGCACTCGACCGACGAGTATCGCATCAAGCAGAACCTCCCTTTCAGCCACTGAGGCTTTCCAAACTCTTAACCTTTTACACCCCAGTTTTTTATGCGCGTTACCAACGCTCCCGCTTCACGCAAACGCCGAACCCGGATGATCCGCGCCGCCAAGGGCTTCCGGATGCGCCGCTCCAAGCTTTACCGCTACGCCTCCGACGCCGTTGACCATGGGCGCGCCTATGCGTTCCGGGATCGCCGGGCCAAGAAACGCAATTACCGCGTGCTGTGGCAAATCCGCATTAACGCGGCGGCGCGGGCTGCCGGCATTACCTACAGCCGCTTTATCGAGGGCCTCAAGTCGGCGAAGGTGGCGCTGGACCGCAAGGTGCTCGCCGACCTGGCGGCGACGGACGCCGCGGCGTTTACCGAGCTGGTAAAAATTGCCCGGGCGGCGCTCAAAACCAAAGCCGCGAAGGCTTAGGCCATTTTTGATTTGGATTTTAGATTGAGCGGGATGGGCGGCCAGCAATGGACGCCCATTTTTTGTTGAGGGGACCGCACGAGTCCCAAAAGAGAACGCAGGGTGAGCGGTGATTTCTTTGGCCGCGATTAAGATTTTATGGCCGGAATTTTGGACCAACTCGAACCGCTCAAACAGGCGGCACTGGCGGATTTGAAAGGTGCCCCGGATCCCGCGGGCCTCGAACAGGCCAAGGGGAATTGGCTGGGCGCAAACGGCAAGTTCACAGCCTTGATGAAGCAGCTCGGGACGCTGCCCCGGGAAGAAAAGCCGGTCGCGGGCAAGGCGATCAACGCCGCCAAAACCGAACTCGAAACCGCGCTGGCCGAACGACGCGCCGAACTGGAACTTAAAGCCGCGCTGCCGACAGAACCGACCGATTTCACGCTGCCCGGCCGCCGCCGCACGCTGGGCAAGCTTCATCCGCTCACCCAGGTAACCGAGGACATTGTCCGCAGCTTTCGCAAGATCGGCTTTGCCGTCGTGGACGGACCTGAGGTTGAGGATGAATACCACTGTTTTGACGCGCTGAACACCCCGGCTGACCACCCGGCGCGGGACATGCAGGATACGTTTTATCTGCAAAATTCCGAAGCCGAATCGAAGATTGCCAGTTCCAAACCGGAAACTCCAAAGGCCGGCTCTTCCGGCTTGCTTTTGCGCACCCACACGTCGTCCGTCCAGATCCGCGTGATGGCGAAGCAGCAACCCCCCGTACGCATCATCGTTCCGGGCCGGGTATATCGTCGCGACAACGCTGATGCCACTCATAACCCGACCTTTCACCAGGTGGAGGGTCTTTACGTGGACCGGAATGTCACGGTCGGCGACCTCAAAGGCACGGTCGAGTTTGTGTTCAAGGAACTGATGGGTTCAGAAACCCGCATCCGGTTCCGCCCGCATTACTTCAGTTACACTGAGCCTAGCTTCGAGATCGATTTCAGCAGTGCGTTAACGCGCAAAATGGGCAAGGAATGGCTCGAAATCGCCGGCTGCGGCATGGTTCATCCTCAGGTATTCGAAAATGTTGGCTATGATCCGGAAATTTGGACCGGTTGGGCCTTTGGTTTCGGCATCGAGCGCATTGCGATGATTCGCTACGGGATCAACGACATCCGGTTGTTTTACGAGAATGATGTGAGGTTCTTGAGGCAGTTCTAGTATGAAAGTCACCTTTAACTGGCTCAAACAATACGTCGATTTCGAATGGGCGCCGGACGAACTGGCGGAGCGCCTGACGATGCTCGGCATCGAGGTCGAAGGCATCCAGAAAATCGGCGGTGAATTCGAAGGCATCGTCGTCGCCCAGGTCGTCACCTGCGAAAAGCATCCCAACGCCGACAAGCTTTCGCTCTGTCGCGTGAACGACGGCAAAGGCGAACGGCAAATCGTCTGTGGCGCGCACAATTTCAAACCAGGCGACAAAGTTCCGCTCATTTTGCCCGGCGCCAGCCTGCCGGCCAAACCCGGCGAGCAACCCTTCACGATCAAGGTCGGCAAAATTCGCGGCGTCGAGTCGCACGGAATGATGTGTTCGCCGCAGGAATTAGGTCTGCCCGACCAAATCGAGGGCCTGCTGATCTTGCGCGAGGACGCCGAGGTGGGACAACCCTTTGCCGAATACCTTGGCCGCTCCGGCAGCGATGTCGTTTATGACCTGGAGGTCACACCCAACCGCCCGGATCTCAACAGCGTCATCGGGATCGCCCGTGAAATCGCGGCGGTGACGGGCAACCCTCTGCGAATGCCGGAGGTCAAAACTCAGGCTTCAGAGGCAAGAGAGCAGAAGCCGGGGGTCGGAGTCGAAGAGCTGGTGGCTGTCAGAATTGAGGATGCGGAGCTGTGCCCGCGCTACACCGCCCGGGTGGTTCAAGGTGTAAAGATCGCCCCCAGCCCTGATTGGTTGCGGAGCACGCTGGAAAAGGTGGGCATCCGCAGCATCAATAATGTGGTCGATGTGACGAATTATGTGATGCTTGAAGTGGGCCAACCGCTGCACGCGTTTGACTATCACCTGCTTCAGGGTGCCGCCGGCAGTCCTCCAAAAGGAAGTCACGCGGCCCGTCCTTCCATCGTCATCCGCCGCGCCGGCGAAGGCGAGAAGTTCATGACCCTCGATGGCCAGGAACGCACGCTCACCGGCCAGATGCTTCTGATCGCCGACGAGACCAGGCCCGTCGCCCTGGCCGGGGTCATGGGCGGGCAGAACAGCGAGATCGGCCCCAAGACGGCGGATGTCCTTATCGAAAGCGCGTATTTCAAACCGCAGAACATCCGGGCGACCTCCAAGAAGTTGGAATTACGCACCGAATCCTCCTACCGCTTCGAGCGCGGCGGCGATGTCGGCATCTGCGATTGGGCCAGCCGGCGCGCCGCACAATTGATTCTCGAAACCGCCGGCGGCACGCTCGCCACAGGAGTCGTGGACATCTATCCGAAATCCGCTGAACCAAAACAAATCACTCTTCGTCCGAATAAAGTCAGCGAGCTGCTCGGGAGCGAACTTCGACCCGAGCAGATCGAGTCTTACCTGGCCCAACTCGAGCTGAAGGTTGTGGGTCGCAAACCGCGTCCGGTGGATGCCGGGCCGGCTGCGTCCGAGCCGATAACCTTCCGCGTGCCGACTTTCCGCGTCGATCTCAAAAGGGAAGTCGATCTGATCGAGGAAGTGGCGCGGCTTTACGGCGTGGATAAGATCCCCGCAACACCACCGCGAGGCGCCACCGGGTCAAATCCGTACGATGCGGTGCACGATGAACTGGCCGACGCCCGCCGCCTGCTAACGGGTTTGGGGCTGCACGAATCCCAAGGGCAAACTCTCATTTCAGAAGCGGCGGCGCGAAATCTCACCGAAGCCCTGGTTCCCCTGGCCAATCCTCTGAGCAGTGACATGAACGTGCTTCGGCCAAGCCTGCTGCCGGGTCTGCTGGATGCCCTGCGCCATAATCTTAGCCATAAGAACTATGATGTGGCCACGTTCGAACTTGGGCGGACGTTTGCTCCCGTGGGGCAGGCATCCTCGCCTGCGGGTGCGCCAGCGCCGGAGATCCGGTCCGGTGGAGTCCGGGAAGAGCGCCGGCTGGCCCTGGCCCTGACCGGCCTGCGTAACCCTCTCTTCTGGAGCGGTGCCGACCGTGAGGCCAAATTCGATATTTACGACCTGAAGGGTTTGCTCGAGGAATTCTTCGAACAGTTCGGCCTCCGCGGTCTGAGCTACACCCGTCGCAAGGAGAGCACCGCCCTCTTTCTGGAATCGGCAACGATCCACCTTGGCAAATTCCAAATCGGGGAACTGGGCCAGTTGTTGCCCGCGCTCGCGAAGCAATACGACCTGCGGGATGCCGTGCTGCTGGCCGAGATCAATTTCGATTTGCTTTTGGAACGCCGCGGCACCTCCAAATCATTCCGGCCGCTGCCGGCGTTTCCACCGATTCGCCGTGATGTGGCGATGCTGGTGCCCGAAGCAACCACTCACGAAGCTGTGTTGCAGGTAGCCAGACAGGCCAAGCCGTCGAATCTCGAATCGGTTGAACTGTTTGACATCTTCCGCGGCAAGAATGTGCCGCCAGGCCAGAAAAGCATGGCTTACGCTTTCACCTACCGCAGTCCCGAGCGCACATTGACCGATGCCGAAACCAACGCGGCGCACGAAAGGCTGGTCGAGCAGCTCAAGCAGAAGCTGCAGGCGACTGTGCGTGAATAACCGGCACGTCACTCCTTAGCCCAACAGGATAAGCGCGATTCTGCCAAAAACCCAGATCCCGAAGACCCAGAAGGCCGCTTCTTTGAAGGAAACGCCGCTCAGGCGCGCGAGCCCGATCGCCAATACAGTCGTCGTCCATAAATGGAAGAAGTTCAACGCGTCCATGACCGCGCGGGCATGATTGCCCGCCGGTAGTTTGGCGACGAACATTGACAAAGCTGGGCGGGCTGTCACATCACCGGAGACCACGATTAGCAGCGACGTTACGACGGCGCCCAAGGCTGGGATGATGACAGCCAGGCCCACCACTTCCATCGCTTTCACAAACGAGAAACGGCTGTCCAGAAAAACCCGCGCGATGAACCAAAGGAGGAAGGCCGACCAACACGTCCCCGCAAACGCCCCGAAGCCGAGGGATAACACCCAGCGCCACGAGACATCGCCGGAGGTGGTCTGCGCCAGAACGCTTCCCGTCACGACCGCCAGCAACGTCGGCCCCAACCAGTTCGCCGGGTTGTGCGGCGCGGCTGTGACTTCCGCGAAAACCTCGTCGGGACTGGCGAGCACGTTCAACATTTTAGCGGGGACCGAAGTGGTGGGGCGCGTGGCAGGGTTAGGGGTGAGAGCGAGCGCGTCCATATACAGGTTTATTTCGAGTCGCGCGAGACTTCAAAATTCTGGAAAAGCCTGGCCAGAGTCACAACAAGGACGAAATCGACAAAATACTGGACTGCGAGCCAAGTGGCGACACCAAGCGGAACACCGAGCCGCGGCTCGAAATGCTTGCCGATGGCCACCGCCGCCCAGCCTGCGGGATAGAAGACCAGGAACGACAGCGCGACAATCAGCAGCGCTTCAACGGCGCTGGCCGAATGCGCCTGGCCGCCGGCCCGTTTGGCGGCGGCGCGCAGGTAGTGAAGGTTCCAAACGCCGTTGAGCGCCACGGCAATCGCCGGATAGGCAAGCAGCATCACGATGATGGTGGTCCATTCCAACCGGCCGTAAGTCATCAGCGCAAGAATGCCCAGGGCCTGGCAGGCCAGGCAAAGCATGGCCGGCACTGTGAGCTCCGCCAGCGTTAGGCCCAACGGCGTAAATGGCAAGGTGCGAAAGCCGACGAGCTGCTCGCCGTCACGCCGAAAATCGAACGAAAGAGTCCGTTGCAGCAAAAAGGCCAGCGCGGCCAAACACATCCCGATGCCCTGATTAAAATGCGCCGCGTCCTCAGGGGAAGTCCTGCCACCATCGGTTACCAGGCGGGTATACACCCTGAGCAGCGCGAATAGGAACCCCGTGTAAACCAGGGTAAAAGCGAGAGCTAAACCCAGCTCACGCTTCGAGCGCCGGGCGACAACGAGGTTTTTCCACACTATCGCGCCCACGCCATAAAAGAGCGGGATTCTCGGCAGGCCGAACGAGCGTTTGGGAAGGTTCGAATTCGCCACGACGCGGAGGCCTTGTTGAATGCGGAGGCGCTTCTCCGCCACGCGCGTCGTGTTGGCTAGTGAGGCTTCAAACATGTCACTCTTGAGCCTCAGCAACCACCACAGGCTGGTTGCCGCGCCGAGGGCAAAACCGCTCAATTGAAGTGTGCAAAGCCAAAAGGAACGCCCCGTGAAAACGTGGGGCAGATGCACCAGCCACCGAGGGACAAGTCCCGGGGCGCTTAGCTCGGACAGAGTGACCGCTGGATAGAAAAGAACCTGAATTGAGGGTGAGGCCATGAAAGACGGGACGAGTTTCAAATCCCAGGCGGTGTGAAGATAAAGCGCCAGCAGCAGAGCGTAGGTCCCCAGCAGCATCCAGCGCATCCGGTAATGCAACGGCTCTGGAATGGAGCCGGCAAAGATCGCCGCGCCCGTCTCGACGTGAAAACAGGCGATTTGGAAAAGGACAAGACAGAGCGCCATTACCAGCGGATGCCTAAGGTGCACCGCGAACAACGCGAAAAAGACCGCGCCTTGCCCGACGGCAAACAGGTAGCTGGGCAGCAGCCGGTAGAAAACGATTTGGCTTTGGGTGAAGGGACTGGTGAACAGAAACTCGATGTCCGGCCGTTCGAAAACCAAGCCCCGCTGCAAAAAACCCTTAAACAAAGACCCGCAAAAAAGCGCCAACGCTCCGCCCGTCAAAACCTCACTCCGGACCAATTGGCCTGCGAATTCAAGACGGCGGTAGTGGAAAAAGAAACCCAGCAGGGTTGCGACCGCTATCCAGCCGAGAAGGGTTGTCGGACGACGCAGGCTTCGAACGAAATGGAACGACTTTCCTCTCAGCAGGGCCAGCCAGAGATAGAACAACGCGCGATTCATGACGCGAGCTCTGCCAGCGACTCCTCGGGTTTTTCCGTCACCGCGAAAAAGACGTCTTCGAGCGAGGCGTCGGCGTGGAGCGTCGCCAAATTTCGAATTTCTTCAAGCGAGCCGAAGGTGCGTTTCTGGCCGCGATGCAGGATCAATACCTGGTCGCAGAGCGCCTCGACCAGCACCAGCAAATGCGACGAGAGCAGGAAGGCGGTGCCGGCGGTCGCGCGGCGGCGGATCGAGGCCTTGATGTTTCGGATGCCGCGCGGGTCCAGCCCGGTCAGCGGTTCATCCAGAATAATCACCCGCGGCTGGCGCAGGAACGCGCACGCGAGCGACAGCTTCTGCAGCATGCCGCGTGACAGGCTGGAGGCGATCTCGTCCTTTTTGTCGTCTAGTTCCAGTTCATCCAGCAGCGCGGCGTATTTTGCCTCCGGTTGCTCGACGCGATAGGTCAGGGCGATGAAATGCAGGTGCTCGGTGACCGTCAGCAAGTCGTAGGGATGCACCGTGTCCGGGATATAAGCGAACTGCTTCTTGGCCGCCACCGGCTCCCGTTCGATGTCGTGTCCAGCGACTCGAATCCTTCCCGCCGTTGGACGCAGAATTCCGGTGATGGCCCGCAAAGTCGTGGTCTTGCCGGCGCCGTTGGCCCCAACGACTCCGACGATTTGGCCCGGCTGCACCTGAAACGACAAGTCGCGAACGGCGGCGAAATCGCCATAGTTCCTGGCGAAGTTTTCGACCTCGATAACTGCAGATTGGGCTGGATTCATGGGTTAAGAGACAATCGTGGGCGAGAAAGGTCACGGCAGACGGCCTGGCGCGCGCCGGATTGGTTTGTTGGCCTGTGGCAGGGACCCAGGCTTAGGTTCCCGTTTTGGCCACGCGCTACTGTCATAGGACAATATGACAGAAGCCTCGCTGAATGTCAAAATTAAACAGGCTCCTCGATGTCCCTTGGCTTGGCGCATCGATACCGGCACTACCTTGCCAGTCAGGCGAAGATCAGATCGCGGGTCTCCCTCTCCCCTTCGTAAAGGGGAGGGCGGAGGAACGCGGCGGTTCATGCGCGCGGAAAGGTCTTTCCCAGGTGGCCGTGGTGGCACCAACCTGATGCGCCCGCTGTTTCCAAACACTGCGCGTTTCTTGACGAATGGCACTTAGCCAGCATAGGCTCGGTCCATCGCACTGCCTTCAAAAACCAAGCCGCAAGGCGCCAGTATCATTTTCCTGAACTCCGCCCATGACGTGCTGCTTTGCCTGCGCGATGACAAGCCAACGATTCCTTTCCCGGGCCAGTGGGACTTGCTCGGGGGCGGGTTGGAACCGGGCGAAACCCCGCTCGAATGCATCGTGCGCGAGATGCGCGAGGAAATCGAATTCGATTTGAAAGCTCCGAGCTTCTTCAAATCTTACAACCTGGCGGACCGAATCGAGCACATGTTTTGGCAGCACTCAAACCTCGATATAGCATCAACACCGTTGCATGAAGGCCAGAGGCTGCGTTGGTTTTCTGAAAAGGAGATTCGCGCGATGCCCCGGGATGAATTGGCATTCGGCTTCAGGGACTTGTTGGTCGATTTTTACGAACAAGGTCCGTTCCGAAACGGGACTGGAGGCTGAACCCGATACCGACCAGCTATGGAATAGACTCGTTAACTCGTGCCGCTGCGCCGTTTCTTTGCCTTCCTGATTGGCTCACCCGGCCCAGACGGACTTTTCGGCCAGATTCCCCGTTCCTCGAGCTGGCGGGTTGCCTGGCCGGGCCAGTCGCGATTGGCGGCCGGACTTGCCGGGCTGGGATGCAGGATGCGGCCCAGTTTCGGCGCACCGTTCGCAAAAAGCGCCTCGGCTCGTTTAAAAGCAAAATCCCCAATGCCGATCAGCCACTGGGGTTGCAGGGCCACGACGATGGCGCGCAAATGTTCGTCACAAGCGCTGAATAAACCCATGCGTTCGGACGTGGACAATTTGTCCGGCGTGCGGTTGCGGCCACTGCGCTCCAGGAAGGCCAACGGGCAGTAATTCATCACGGCGTGGTCGGAAAAAAAGCGCTCCGGGGTGACAAACCGCAACTGGAAAAGGCCCCACAACCTTTGCCCGCTGACTTCGGAACGGGCGCAGCCAAACCCGGTGACGGGCCGGCGAGGATGCTCGCGTAGCGGCTTGCCGATGGCAGCCTCAATTCCCAGCCACTCGCGCACGGCCGCGATCTCGCCAAAGGGGACGCCGGTTTGCACCATCCCGAAGGGGCCGGGGTTCATGCCGAGGAAGACGACACGCTTTGGATGGGCGCCAAACCTGCGGATGTAAGCTTCATAAGACGGCCACGCGTACGCCAGCGGATTATAAACATGCGTGACCGGGGGGCCGAACTGCAGGCGAGCCAGGGCGCGATTGAGACGTTTTGCCGCCGCCAGGAGCTGCTCGCTGACTACCAGGCGGGATTTCACCGATGGCCACGATGACCCTCGCGGGGCCGCTGCAATGGTCGCAGGGCACGGCGAAGCGATTCGATTTCCTGTTGGTCGGCCGTGGATTGGCGCTCGACGGTCTCGAGCAGCTCCAGGACTTCTTCCATTTCATCGAGGGACTGCCGCAGCTTTTCGATCACATCGTTGACCTGCTCGATCGCATCCTGGATCGTCGCCGGGCCGGTGGATTCCGGCTCCTCAGCTTCCGGAGCGGCAGCCGGTTCCGGCCGGCCGGCCGGTGCCGCCATTCCCGGTTTGGAGACTGGCGGCACAGTTTCCATTTCCGGGGAGGTATCGACATCTTCAGCAGGCAGTGGCTCTCCGGGCTCGCCTGGCGGGGGCCCGCTCGGCGATGACAGCAACGGCTTGGGGGCACCGCGCCGTCCACGTCCTCGGCGCCCGCGCCCTGAACGCCGGCGACGGTGCTCCGGTTGAGAGGTTGCAGGGGTCTCGGCCGGTCCACCTTCGGGTCTGAACTCTTCTTCGGGAGACATTTTTTCTTCAAGGTGCCCGGAACGGACCCAAATGCAATGCGAATTATTCTCAAACGCCGAATCAGAAATACGTGAGGACTTCCGGGCACGCGGATTAAGGCGAATCATTCTGCCATGATTGATTGACCGTTCGTTGTGGCCTTTCGCCGGATTGCGAATTTCATTGGACGCGCTGCGGTAATTTTCACAAATTGAGCGCATGCTGAACAAAAATGCGCATCTCCGCTGGAGGTCGGTCGTGTTGGTCGCGCTGGTGGGCTTGAGCGCCACGGCCGCTGTGCTGGCGGCGGACTCCTCGGCCGATGCT
>Ga0210408_10003624_pt1 | contig 14162 bp, 8 predicted proteins | sample IncBWH4MmetaG_FD_155471 | JGI IMG/M metagenome (GOLD analysis project Ga0210408, IMG submission 155471) | Forest soil microbial communities from Barre Woods Harvard Forest LTER site, Petersham, Massachusetts, United States - Inc-BW-H-4-M | ecosystem: Environmental > Terrestrial > Soil >...
GCCTACGCCCTGGGCGTACCGGCGGAGCAGGTGCGCGTTTTGTGCGAAGAGATGGGCGGCAGTTTCGGCACGCGCAACCTTTTCTATCCCGAATGGACCTTGCTCGCCTGGGCGGCGCACCGCATCGGCCGGCCCGTCAAGTGGACCTGCGAGCGCAGCGAATCCTTCCTCAGCGACTATCAAGGTCGCGATCTCAGGGTCGAGGCCGAGTTGGCACTTGACGCGGATGGGACGTTCCTCGCGGTACGCAGTTCACACCTGAGCAATCTCGGAGCTTACGCTGCCACCTTCGTGCCCTTGCAGAAGGGGATGGGGATTTTGTCGGCGGTCTACCATATCCCCGTTGCCTTCGTCCGCGGCCGCGGCGCCTTCACGAACACGGCGCCAACAGCGCCCTACCGAAGCGCCGGCCGGCCGGAGGTCATTTTCGTCATCGAGCGACTGATCGATCTGGCCGCCGATCGGCTGGCCCTCGACCCGGTCGCATTGCGCCAGCGCAACCTAATTCCGTCGGCAGCCCAGCCCTACACCAATCCACTCGGCCTCAGCTACGACAGCGGTGACTACGAGCAGGTCATGGAACGAGCGCTAGCACTTGCGGATTGGCAGGGGTTTCCGGCTCGACGGGCGGAGGTGCGGCGGCGGGGCAAATGGCGCGGCATCGGCATCGCCAACTTTGTCGAAATCACAACCGGCGCGCCTCGCGAGCGCGCTGAGATCACCGTGCTCCCGGATGGGAAGGTCGAGTTGGTGATGGGGACTATGTCGTCGGGCCAAGGCCACGAGACGAGCTTCGCGCAGCTAGTGACGGAATGGCTGGGGGTACCGTTCGAGAGCATCGGCTACGTCGCTCATGACACTGCGCGGGTAAGTGCCGGTGGTGGCTCCAATTCGGGCCGCTCGATGAAGCTTGCCGCTACGATCATCGGCAAGGCCACCGACCAGATCATCGATAAGGGCCGCAAGATCGCGGGCATTCTGCTAGAGGCCGCGGAAGCCGACCTCGACTTTGCAGCGGGCCGCTTCCGGGTAACGGGCACCGACCGTGAGATCAGCCTCTTCGATATTGCCGCCGCGGCCATCAAGCACACGGGCCTACCGGAGGAACTGCGAGGGCCGCTCGTTGGCATCTCCGACGAGACTTTACGGATCGCAAGCTTTCCCTTCGGCACGCAAATCTGTGAGGTCGAGGTCGACGTCGAAACCGGCGCCGTCGAGATCGTCCGTTTCGTTGCGGTCGACGATGTCGGCCGCGCCGTCAATCCAATGATTCTCCACGGACAGACCCATGGCGGCATCGCCCAGGGTGTGGGTCAGGCGCTCCTCGAAGACACCCACTACGATCCGGCGAGCGGACAGCTACTTACCGCGAGCTTCATGGACTACGCGATGCCACGCGCCGACAATCTCCCCTGGCTGGAAACGGAGCTGAGCGAGATCCCCTCACCCACTAATCGCCTCGGCGTTCGTTCCGCCGGTGAGGGCGGTACAACTCCTGCGCTCGCGGTGGTGATCAACGCCGTGGTTGATGCGCTCGCAGAGCTCGGGATATCACATATCGAACTGCCAGCGACCCCCGAGCGCGTGTGGCGCGCGATCCAGGCGGCAGGCCAAAGAATCTAGAAAAAGCATCTGCGTCAGCAATGGTTACCTTTGCGTACGCACGCGACCCACCCGACCCTCTCCCCGGCACGCCCGCGACTACGTTCGCCAGATCATCGTGATGGCCGGTCCGGTTGGGATGATCGGTGCGTTCCGACGAACCCGCTGCCTCATCCCCGCATCGGGATATTACGAATGGCAGAATACCGCGACCGGCAAGCAGCCTTGGTACTTCACGCGCGCCGATGGGGAGCCGATGACCTTTGCCGGGTTATGGGACGAATGGAAGAACAAGGCAACGGGCGAGGAGTTGAAGTCATGCACGATGCTCATTACCGAGCCGAACGACTTTGTTGCGGAAGTGCACGACCGTATGCCAGTCGTCCTTGAGACGAAGGACTTTACGCCGTGGCTCAACGACGGCGGCCCGGGATTGCTCAAGCCCGCGGCAAACGGCGTGCTGCAACGCTGGCCGGTGTCAAGACCCGTGAATAGCTCGCGAGCGCCCGCCAATGATCCAAACCTAATCGAACAGGTCGAGGTGACATAGCAGACCGCATTTTTGCGGACTACCCGCTCCTTTCGACTTTTGAAATTCTTGTTTGCTTTGCCATCGGCATCAGTTAAAAGCGTGCCTTTCTTCCCCAACTTGGAGATTCTTATATGGCCAAGAAATCAAAGCGTCGCGCATGGACAACAGCCGACGTTCGTATGTTGAAGACCGCAGCCAGAAAGAAGACACGGGCGTCGAGCATTGCCAGCACATTGAAACGGACCGAAGGGGCTACCCGCCAAAAGGCATTCAGTCTCGGCCTGTCCCTCGATTCGCGAGCCTAATACAGTTCAATCAATTCAACGGTCAGGAAGCCCCGCCAACAGGGGGGCCTCATTTACTCTCGCGAAATCCCCCAACTTACGCCTTAGCGCCGACTTGCTGGTCGGGTGGCCGCGAACTTGGCCGTTCGTGACGCGTCAATTTTCATTCTTTTCAGGTCGCCCCCTTAAGGCGTTTATTGCATTCACTGTAATAGCCGCCTCCCTTTTCAATCCACTTCAAACCTCCGTTGCCACCGTTCGCTTTGTTAGCGCGGTATTGGTCGAGACAGGTTTGCATTCGAGCCTTCCCGGCGGACTCACCCGCGTATTTGGGTGACACCGCGTTGGGAAATACCGCGTTGCCGGTCGCAGCTGGTGTGGGCGCGGCAGAAGGCTTGGCCGCTGTCGCTTTTGGCGGCTGTGCAGCTGGAGCGGGGGGCGTTGTCGAAGGCGTCGGTGCGGCTGTTGCATCCGCTCCGCACTGTGCCTTGCGGAAATCGTTCCACTTCATGCCACCGAGCGTGCCCGCTTCCTTGGCAGCATTGTACTTCGCACTGCACTCTTGCATAGAAAGTGCATTTGCCTGCTGCCTGCACTGAGAGGTACGTTGGCGGGTGGTCTGGCCGCGCTGGCTTGTCATTCCGATCACTATGGATTGCGAGTGGCGCTCAAACATTGAGGACGATATCTCGAATAATCGAAAGAGAGCGACCAGCCCGAGGCACGTCATGCGGCAAAAAGGTGCGACCCTGCTCGGGCATAAACTATCGCCGCTGTCACCTACGAGTGGCTTGAAGAAGCACGGCGTTCCTGTGGAAATCGAGAAACGCCTTCTGACCGCTCGTAAACCCGCCAAGGTTCACCCGCACGGTGACGGGGACTCAAAAAGCCGAATACCCTCCATCTATCGAGGTTGACGGCGAACATGCGCCGCCACTCTTCCTCAGAGCGGTCGACGAAACTTTTCCGTCCCCCGCCACCAATCCCGGCATTAGCGAAGCACGCGTCAATCCGTCCAAACTCCGCAAGGGTTGCAGCGAACGAGGCTTCAACTGCCTTGCGGTCGCTGACGTCGCACAGTCTCGTATCGACCGCGCCGCCATGGGCACGCAGCCGCGCGGACGCGCGCGTCTTCTTCTCGGGATTGCGGCCCCAGATCGAAATGGCACAGCCAGCCCGCGCAAGCGCGTCAGCCATGCCGAGCCCAATCCCGCTGTTGCCGCCCGTGTGATCGCAACGCGCCCCGTCAGATCAAAGTCGCCCACGGACGTCCCTCCTATTTTCCAAAGCCTTAGATCACAAAGATCGCGGGCATTCGGTTGCGCTCAACGCCGCGGCTCTCGCCCGCGGATTCGGTCGAAGCCCTGCTTTATTGCGGCGAAGCGTTCGTCGATTAGTGGCTCGAACTCGTTATCGGTGAAGATGTAGGGCCAATCCTGCTCAATCCCCTCCCGAACCAATTCGCCGACATAGAGCGGATCGATGCCCGTGGATACCCGTTCTTCAAACATCTTCACAACCTCTACGATCGGTCCTTCTGCTGGGGGTTCTTCAATGGCGCCGGCGAAACGCTGAGGAACATTTCGCCGCGAGTTCATGATTTTCGTGCGAATGAAGCCCGGACACAGCACGGACACGCCAATCCCGCGGGGCGCGAGCGTCACTCGCAACCCCTCCGAAAGGGCCACCACGCCATACTTGGTCACGTTGTATGCAGGACCTGACCCTGCAATGAGTCCCGCAATGGAAGCCGTGGAAACGATTTGCCCGCCTTCCCCGTGCGCTTCGATAAGTGGCCCAAAAACTTCAACGCCCCAGACCACTGACATCAGATTGACACCGAGAGTCCAATTCCAACTCGCGTCAGTCCACCTGCCATAGGATCCGCCACCGCCAACCCCCGCATTGTTCACCAGTATGTGGACCTTGCCATAGCGCGCAATTGTAGCGTCGGCTGCGGCCTGAAGCTCGGCTTTCAGCGAGACGTCAGCTCTCACACCGTCAACATCAGCATTTGTGAGTTTCAGGTCCGCTACCGCCCTGACCAGCGGTGCGTCTTCGATGTCGCAGAGCATAACCTTCACGCCGGCCTGTGACAGCGCGGTGGCAATCCCCAGTCCTATGCCTGACGCGGCACCAGTGACGAAGGCTGTCTTGCCGGCGATTTCCATCATGCGTCCATTCCTCAAGAGCTGCGCGAATTTAGATCATTGCTAGGTGTCGCGTTCAAGCAGCTGTCGCTCCTGATCCGTAAGATCAGCGACCTTCTCGGCCGGAATACGCTGGGGCAGATTCGGCGGATCATAGAGCGGTGTCTTCTGTTCCCGGTGTTTCGCGATCACGCTCCAGTGGACCCGCTCGTTGATATGCTCCTCCATCGGATTCGCGGTGTTGCTCACGTACCCGTGGTGAATGGCGTCCGGTGAAAGGATCCTGCGATAGTGTGGGAAAGTGTGGTCGATTGGCCTGCCGTTGGTGGAATCCACAATGGCGCCGCTGATATTCGGGCGCGTGCCTGCCTTGACGGCATCGATATCAAATTCCAGCCCGGTCAGCGCCTGAAGGCGCGCGATCATCCACACGAGAGCTTGGTCGGAAAGTCCCGCATCGGGATAGCCGCCGCCAACGTTGCAGTGCGCACCAGCGAACCAGGTTTGCTCCACAGGGCCCGTCGGTTTCTTCCCTTTGGGAATCGTCCAGAACGTGGGTACGAACGCCCGCCGGTGCTCGTCTACCGCGACCGCGTGCAACCCTACCTCGACGTGATCGCCGAAGCTCGTATCGTGAAAGCCTAAGGTGAGAAGTGCGAAGTAACGCGCGAGCGGCGCGAGCCCCAAGCCTGCTGGGATGCCGTAAGAGCCAACAGTGTCCCACACAGCGACGCATTTTACGGTACGAGTATCGTAGAAGGACGAACCGGCGGCGGCATAGTCATCGATGGCGGCTCGCTCCGACGAGCTTGCCGTTTCTGGGTGCCCCCGCACTGCCGGTTTGACCCGATAATGCTGCCAGGCGGTCTCGAACATCGCGGCATCCGTCGATCGCTGGACGCCGGAGGCGCCTATCAGCCCGGCCAACGCACGCGCCGCATAGGCACCGCGCGAGAACCCGATGAGGTAAATTTCGTCACCCACACTGTAGTCAGTGACCACGAAATCGTAGCACTCGCGAATGATTTGCTTGAGCCCGAGCCCGATTGCGCCGCCGAGGAGCTTCTTGAAGAGATCGCCGTCGGTGCCGACGCCGCTGTGATAGTGCACGTGTTGAGCGACGCGGTCCGCCGCACTGGTCCTTATGAAGGCGCGGGCGACAATCCGATTGCCCGGGTCCAGGGCTGCGACATTCGTGTTGCCGGTAATTCCTTCTTTATTCCACGTCCCGTCGATGAGGATCACAATGCGTTTCATGGGATAAGCTCCCGACCTAACCTCAAGCGGCCGAACATTAGTCACGGACAAAATTTGACGGCAAAATCGAAACAACTCTTGCGCAAGGTTTTGAAAGGGGTCACAATTCTTGCGGGAGCGATCGGTCCGCCGCGCCTCTGAAAATGTTAGCTCGCGCGAGCTGCTCCTCAAAGAACAATTGGACCAAGGAGGAAATTCGCACCCAAGCACTCAGGGAGGATAGCATGTTCAGGGAATGGACAATTTCACTAGTGCTCCTCAGCGCGTTTGGAGTGGCTGCTGCGGCGGCTGCCGATAAGCAGTATGGGCCCGGAGTCAGCGACACGGAAATCAAGATAGGGCAGACCATGCCGTACAGCGGGCCGCTCTCCGTATACGGCCAGATTGGACATGCGCAACAGGCCTATTTCGCCAAGATTAATTCCGAAGGCGGCATTAACGGGCGCAAAATCAATCTGATCAGCCTTGACGATGGCTACATGCCTCCCAAAGCGCTGGAGCAGGTGCGCAGACTGGTGGAACGCGACAATGTACTTTTAATCTTCAACTCCGCGGGTACGGCGACCAACATAGTCGTACGCGAGTATCTAAACTCTCAAAAAGTGCCGCACCTCTTTGTCGCGGGCGGCGATGCTGCCTGGGGTGATTACCAGCACTACCCATGGACCATAGGCTGGGGCAGCAGCTACCAGACGGAGGGCAAGTTATACGCAGAGCACATCTTGGCGAATCGGCCGAACGCGAAGATCGCAGTTCTGTCGCTCAATGATGACTACGGCCGCGACTATGTAAAGGGATTCAAGGACGGCCTCGGCGAACGCGCTTCAACTATGATCGTCCGCGAGCAGACCTACGACATCACCGATCCCACCGTCGATTCTCAAATGGTGACGCTGAAGGCGTCCGGTGCAGATACTTTTTTTGCTGCCGTCGGCGGAAGACAAGCGAGCCAGGCATACCGAAAGGGCTACGATATCGAGTGGCGGCCACAAACTTACATCTCCGTGCCCGGAGCGTCACCCGAGGGCATCCTCAAGCCAGCGGGCTTGCATACCGCGGTCGGCTTCATCACCGCCTACTACGGCAAGTCGCCTGAGTTCCGGAGCATTCGCAGCGATCCAGCAATGCTGGATTATTTTGAGTGGGCCAAGAAGTGGTTCCCGAAGGGCAACGCCGAGGATGGGATCGTCACCTATGGCTACCAGGTCGCACAGGTGCTTGAGTATGTATTGCGCAACTGCGGTGACGATCTCACGCGCGAGAATATAATGCGGGTAGCCACCCACATGGATCATGTTGCGCTGCCGATGCTTTATCCGGGCATTACAGCGACGACCAGCCCCACCGACTACTTCGCGCTGAAGCAGTTCCAGATGTTCCGATTCAACGGGGAGGAATGGCTACCATTTGGCCCGATTGTCGGCCGATGAAAGGGCCCTGGCGGGTCAGTTTGATCTTAACCTCCCGCGAGCGGCCGGCAGCCAGCAATTAGTTCAGTTCGTTTAGCAGGACATTGGCGTTCTGCAGTACGGGCGTATCCAAACCTTCGCTGAACCACCCGTAGATCGGCGCCAACAGATTGCGCGCCTCAAGCCGCCTGCCTTGGTCCCGCCAAAGCTGGGCGAGGTTGGTCGCGGCACAAATCTCCCACAGTTTTGCATGCTGCAATCGTGCTACAGAGAGCGCTCGGTTGAAGCGACTTTCTGCCGAAGCAAGATCTCCAGTGGCAATGAGGCACGCGCCATACATGCGATGCATCTCTGCCTCGTACCAGCGCTCTTGCGTCGCCTCGATTTGTCTTTCAGCCTCATCCAGCCGTTGGAGCGCTTCGCCTAGGCGGCCCGCTCTGCGCAGTGCCTCCGCGATCAGGGTGAGCCAGCGCGGCGCAGTAGTGACCGCTCCGGTCGCTTTGAATTTAGCCAGCCCCTCGACCAGAAGTTCCAGTGCGTCGTCTGTCTGCCCTAGGCGTAGCAAACTAGTACCGCGGTATCCCAATTCCGCGGCGATCCAGTAAGGGAATTGCGACCGATCTGTATTCGCCCTCAGTTCCTCGGCGCGTATCTGCAGCACCGCTGGGTCAAGCCCTATAACGTCGTCGACTTCAAATGAAATTGCCTGCACCGTCACGAGAGTATGGCCATGTATCCGCTGCCGAGCACAAGCAAGAGCTTCATCACGATAAGCGCGTGCTCGATCGAGATGCCCAAGATATGTCTGTGACCGGAATAGAAAGATAAGAGCGTTTACCTGCAGATCGTTTGAGAAACGAGATAGAAAAGGATTTCCCGGATCGTACAGCTTCAAGGCTTTAGCGGCGTCTCTATTGGCAGCTGTAAAATCCCCGATGTGAAATCGCGCAATAGTGCTAACTGAGCAGCCAACAAGCTCGAGGTCTGTATCGTTTCTCTCCCGCGCGAGAGCCAGACAGGCGTCGCTTTCCTGATTAGCTAAGTTAAGTTCACCAGCAAGGACATGATAGATAGATTGACTAGATAGAAGCACTGCAAGGTCATGCGGTCTATCTAACTTTTCACATAGTTGACGGGCGCGGACGAAGGCCGTTGCGACCTCAGGAGCTGCATACCCCGATGTCGCGAACAACACGTTTCCAAGAAGCATCTGCAACTCTAGCTCAAGCTGTTCGGCCTCTGTGTTCGCCGCCAGAGCAGCTACTAGTTCCAAGCCTTGACGAATTTGTGCCTCAGCTTCCGACATCGCAGAACGAGCCATTGATTGTTGAGCGGCCATCAGCAAGTAGCCGACTGCTTTCGCAGTTAAGCCAGCTTCGGCGCAGTGACGAGCTAAGACCTCCGGCTGCTTTTTCACAATCTCTGGAAAAAGCGCTTCAAGCTTACCTGAAATCAGGCCATGCAGTTGCTGGCGCCGGCTACGCAGCATCGTGCTGTATGCCGCGTCCTGCACCAGGGCATGCTTGAACGTGTACTCCGCGTCGGGCGACGTTCCGCGTCGGAAAATCAATTCGGCAGCGACAAGCTGCTCCAGGGCCTCATCTAGTTTTTGCTGCGGCATCTGGGCAACGGCCGCAATCAGTTCATGCGAGAACGAGCGCCCAAGTGCGGCACCGATCTGAGCCACTTCGCGGGTCGGCGCCAAGCGATCAAGCCGCGCGAGCAGCGATGCATGCAGCGTCGTCGGAATCGCCAGCGGTGCAGCGGCCACGGTCACCGCGTAACGGTCACCGACTTCAGTGACGAGGCCGCTTTCTACTACCGACTTGGTCAATTCCTCGATGAACAGGGGCACGCCGTCGGTACGGTCGGCGATCTGCTCGGCGATCTCCTTGGGCAAGGGCTTGCCGCCGACCACATGCCCGATTATTTCGGTGCGATGCCGCGACGCCAGGCGGTTGAGCGTCAACATCGTGACATGCGGCCGGCCGAGCCATGGGGGCGCAAACTCCGGGCGGAAGGTGATGATCGCCAATACGCGCCGCACAGAGAGGCGATCCAACAGCAGGTCGAGGGACTCGCGTGTGGTGGGATCACTCCAATGCACGTCCTCGTACACCATCAGCACAGGCTCACGAGTGGAAAGCCCCTCGACCTGCGAAGCAAGCGCCGCCAGCGTCTTCTCCTTGCGTTTTTGAGGGGTGAGGTCGAGTGCGGGGTAGCGGTCTCCTATCGGAACCGAGAGCAGGTCGGCGATCAGTGGCGCAACCGCGCCTAAGTCGTTGGTCGCCTGCGCCAACATCGCTTCGAGCTTCTCGATCCGCTGTTCAGCGGTGTCGTCGCGGTGGAAGCCGGCGGCGCGTTCGAGGTGGGCGATGACCGGGTATAGGGCGCTGTCCTGGTGGTGCGGCGAGCAGAAGAAGCGCAGCCGAATGTGCGGCTCGCCGGCAAGCCGCTCCACCATGGTCTGAGCGAGGCGGGACTTGCCGATACCGGGTTCGCCCGAGATCAGGACCACACAACCATCGCCGCGCTTTGCCTGCTCCCATCGTCGTAGGAGCAGATCAACCTCCTCCTCGCGCCCGACGAGCGGCGTCGTAGCCGTCCGCAGGGCCTCGAAGCGGCTTTCGACAGAGCTTGCGTGTAGCGCCGCCCAAGCACGTACTGGCTCGGCGATACCCTTCAGGTCTTTTCCCCCGAGATCCTGCAGTTCGAAGAGACTACCCAGAAGTTTTCGTGTACTGTCCGCAATGACCACGGTGTTTGGCTCGGCGACTCCTTGTAGGCGCGCCGCCAGATTCGGCGTCTCGCCGACAATGCCGTGTTCCAGCGCCTCCCCGGATCCGATTAGATCGCCGACGACAACGAGCCCAGTCGCAATGCCTATGCGGGTCTGAAGTGGAGAACCAGTCTTCAACGTACCGACCGCTTGGATCAACTCCAACCCAGCCCGGACCGCTCGCTCAGCGTCATCCTCGTGGGCCTGCGGATACCCGAAATAAACGAGTACACCGTCGCCCATATACTTCGCCACGAAGCCCGCGAACCGACCGACGGTATCGGCAACGCACTTCTGATAGGCAGAAATGATATCGCGTAGATCCTCCGGGTCCATGCGCGCTGAGAGCGCGGTCGAACCGACTAGGTCGGAAAACAGCACAGTGACCTGCCGGCGCTCGGCGAGAGCAGGACCCTTGTCTGTACCAGCCGCTAGAGCGTTTTCATTTTTGCCGAGAGGGCTTAACGGAGTTAGCGTTGCGATCGCGTCTCGTATGCGGAGTCGATGCCCGGCGCTCGATACTCCGATGTCTTTCAGCGTCTGATCATCGACCCGACCCAACAGGTCCATATCAATATCGTTGGACTCAAACGCTCCAGCGTATTGAGCGAGACCTATTCCATCGAGCCAGGCGCGAATCTCGCTCACGCCTGCAGCTGCTCCAACAGCGATTTCGCCTCGCTCAAAACTGGCGTATCGAAACCTTCTGTGAACGACCCATAGACAGGTGCCAGAAGATCGCGCGCCGCCACGCGTTTCCCTTGGTCTTGCCAAAGCCGTGCGAGACTGGTGGCTGCACGAACTTCCCATAGCTTAGCGTTCTGCCTTCGCGCAACGTCAATTGATTTAACAAACCGGTCTTCGGCTGAAGCTGGGTCGTCAGCGGCGATGAGAACCTCTCCGAAGACGCGATGCATTTCGGCCTCGTACCAGCGCTCCTGAGTTTCCTCGATTTGGCGCTCAGCTTCGACGAGTTGTTTAAGTCCGTCCTCGGGCTGACCCGAGCCGCCTAAGGCCCTTGCCACAGCGGTCCGAAATGAAGGCACTACGGTCACCGCTCCGGTGGCTTGAAACTTGATCAGCGCATCTAATAGGACGACTAGCGCTTCGTCCATGCGGCCTAAGTCCAAAAGACTCTCGCCACGAACCCACAATGCACCCGCTGCCCAATAAGGGAAGCCGTGCTCTGCACAATACTCTATCAACTCCTCTGCTCGCTTCAACCGTACCGTTGAATCCGTTTTAAGAGCCTGATCGACTTGGATGGAAAGTTGGAGTGCCTCAGCGAGCGTAAGGGGATGCATCCGTTCCGGTGCATAAGCGAGTGCTTTTTGCTGATACAAACGAGCTTGGTCGAGATGTCCAAGATAAACAAGCGATCGGGACAAAAACTGCAGAAGCGAGGCTTTTTCGTCGCTTGGCCCCCATGAAAATAGAGGATTTTCCCGACGGTAAATACCAAGTGCAAGCTCTGCGTGGGTTTTAGTTCTGGTAAAATCCCCAAAATGGAATTGTACTAACGCGCTATGCCCCTGGGCAACGAACTTTATGTCGTTGTTGTTTGTGGCTTCTCCTAAATCCTTAATCTCTTGCACTTCCCTATTGGCGAGGATCAGATCACCCGCGAGCATGTGGTACGTGCATTGGCCGGTCAATAAAAACGCCAGCTCCAGTGGTCTATCCAGCTCCTTACAGAGCTGCCGTGCCCGCGCTAACGCCTTCCCTACATTTGGCGCAGCATAACCCGCCGTCGTAGCGAGTATTGGGCCGAGTGCCATTTGCAGATCGAGCTCATGATTGTCACGTTCACTATTCTCGGGCAGAAGCGAGAGCAGATCCACTCCTCTGAGGATTTGCGCCTCCGCTTCCATCATTGCCGACCGCGCCATTAACTGCTGCCCGGCAAGCAAACGATAACCAATCGCCTTTTCCGTGAAGCCCGCTTCAGTGCAATGGTGAGCCAAAAGCTGCGGCTCGACAACTACGATCTCCGGAAAATCCTTTTCTAACGTCCTGGTAATAAGCGCATGGAGCTGCTGCCGTCGGCTTCGCAGCAAGGTGCTATAGGCGGCATCCTGCACCAATGCATGTTTGAAGGTGTATTCCGCATCGGGCGGCGTCCCCCGCTGAAAGATCAGCTCTGCAGCGACCAATTGCCCTAGCGCGGCATCAAGTTTCTGCTGCGGCATTTGAGCAACTGCGCTGATCAACTCGTGCGAGAAGGCACGGCCGAGAGCCGCGCCGATCTGCGCCACCTCTCGTGTCGGCGCTAGTTGATCAAGTCGAGCGAGTAGTGAAGCGTGTAGCGTGGTCGGAATTGCCAATGGCGCGGTGAGTCCGGTGACGGCGTAACGGTCGCCGATTTCAGCGACCAGTCCGCTCTCTATCACTGACTTCGTCAATTCCTCGATGAACAACGGCACGCCATCGGTACGGTCGACAATCTGGTCGGCGATCTGCCTAGGGAGTGCCTTCCCGCCGGTCACATGCTCAATCATCTCGGCACGCTGTCGCGGCGGCAGCCGTTTGAGCGTCACCATTGTAACGTGCGGTCGACCCAGCCGGGGGGCTGCAAACTCCGGCCGGAAGGTCATGAGCGCCAATATGCGCCGCCCGGAGACGCGATCGACGAGTAGATCAACGGACTCGCGCGTGGTCGGATCAATCCAATGCACGTCCTCGTACACCATCAACACCGGCTCGCGAGCGGAAAGTCCTTCAATCTGCGAAGTAAGCGCCGCCAGCGTCCTCTCCTTGCGCTTCTGAGGGGTAAGGTTCAGCGGCGGATAGCGCTCGCCAGCGGGAACCGCGACCAGATCGGCGAGCAGCGGCGCAAACGCACTAACATCATTGGTCGCCTGTGCCACCAATGCTTCGAGCTTATCGAGTCGCTGCTCGATAGTGTCCTCGCGGCGGAAGCCAGCGGCCCGCTCGAGGTGGGCAATGACCGGGTAAAGGGCGCTGTCCTCGTGGTGCGGCGAGCAGAAGAAGCGCAGCCGAATATGCGGCTCGCCGGCAAGTTCCTCAACCATGGTCTGAGCGAGGCGCGACTTGCCAATGCCTGGTTCGCCTGACACGAGCACGATCTGGCCCTCACCTGACTTGGCTTGCTCCCAGCGCCGCGTCAGCAGCGCCATCTCCTCGTCGCGACCGACCAATGGCGTCGTCGCCGTGCGCAGCGCCTCGAACCGGCTCTCCACCGCGCTTGCGCGCAAGGCGGCCCAAGACTGTACCGGCGCGGCGATGCCTTTAAGTTCTCTAACCCCGAGGTCCTGAAGTTCGAACAGATTACCAAGTAATCGTCGCGTGCTCTCTGCAATCACGACCGTATTCGGCTCTGCGATGCCCTGTAGGCGTGCGGCTAGGTTCGGTGTCTCACCTACAATGCCGCGTTCCTGCGCCTCTCCCGATCCGACCAGGTCGCCGACGACGACTAATCCTGTGGCAATGCCCACGCGGATCTGCAGTGGATCACCAGACTTCAGCTCACTGACCGCTTGGACTAAATCGAGCCCGGCTCGCACTGCCCGCTCGGCGTCGTCCTCGTGGGCCTGCGGATACCCGAAGTAGACGAGAACACCGTCGCCCATGTACTTCGCTACGAACCCGCCAAAGCGTTGCACGGTCTCGGCCACGGCCTTCTGGTAGCTTGAGATGACCTCGCGCAAATCCTCTGGGTCCATGCGCCCAGACAGTGCCGTCGAGCCGACGAGGTCAGAGAACATCACGGTGACCTGACGGCGCTCGGCGGCATCGCGCTGTCTCGCGGCAGACGTTGTCTCGGCCGGAGCGCTGCTCTTTTGAGCAGCATTTCCCAGCGCGGCTATCGCCCGCAGGATTTTGCGACGATCGCCGAGTACGACGCCCATCTTCTCCAGATCCTGATCACTCAGGTCGGGAAGTACCGAGAAATCGACGCGATTCTCGGCAAAGCGCAGCGCGTACTCGGACATGCCGAGCTTATCGAGCCAGTCCGCAATCTCCTGCACTCGGCGCACCCTCTCACGCACCATGCGATGCTGCCGGCCGAGGATATCCGATTGAAGGGCTCTAGACCATTTGGTGGCCTGGGACGGCGCGCAACGCCCTTTAGCGAGCCACCAGTGCCTTTTCCGGCATGAAACGCACCCAATAGCGACAACTACTTTG
>Ga0210408_10003625_pt1 | contig 14160 bp, 17 predicted proteins | sample IncBWH4MmetaG_FD_155471 | JGI IMG/M metagenome (GOLD analysis project Ga0210408, IMG submission 155471) | Forest soil microbial communities from Barre Woods Harvard Forest LTER site, Petersham, Massachusetts, United States - Inc-BW-H-4-M | ecosystem: Environmental > Terrestrial > Soil >...
AGCCGTCTACGGCCTTTCCCAAGCGGTCCGCCGAAATGGGTAGCTGTCGTAAAATCGCGATAGCACAAGTTGACCGTCAGTCAATACGCGCTATCGCCTGGTTACGGGAACTAGGGTCGTCCGTCAAAGAATAGGGGCTGCCGCACAGCGTAAACTGCTGACAGATGCCAGTCCTCAAACGGCGAACCGCCGATGGAGAAGGTTTGACGTGCCCAACGTACACCGTATCTGGATTGCCGTTTTTCTGCTGGCAATTCCGGCCAAAAGCACCGACAGAACTTATCTGACGGCAAAGCTTTCGAAGGTATTCGCAAAGGACATCTATGCTACTGCGAACATTCCACCCCTGACTCAAAACGGGTCAAGACTCACATTACCGATCCCGCTCGGGGTGATGTACCAATTCGATCTCGATGCAGATGGCATCACCTATATCGCAGCTTGCATGTCAAAGGCCAAGAGAAGCTACGCAGTGGAATGGATCGTAAATGATCCGGTGCAGTTCAGGCTTGAGAAAGATAAGTTATTTCTCAGACGGCCCAACGGCAAGGAATTGCGGCTTGGTCTGCTCACGAGGGTTCGGGGCGTGACGCCTGAAGCAGGGAACTCATCTAACGCCGCCGACAGCACATCAGCAGGATTTTCTGCACGCCAAAATATACCGGAGTGTCGTTGATTGGTGAAAAATCCCTATTTCACTCTTCAACGATTAGTGTGCCTTTTTCGTCGCCGGGAGTCCTCCCAAGAGTGCATCGAGAGCGGCTGACGGGTCCGCAGATCCCTCAATTTCGGCGTAGAGGTCTCTAAATTTCAGCCGTACACCCGCCAGCATCTCTTTGTCCGCCAACAAATGCTCCAGTAGCTTTTGCCAGTTCGGGACTCCACGATGTTCCAGCACCAGTTTCAAGGCGATATTTTCCACGAACAGGTACTCAGTCGCACGGAGGACGGCGGATAGGCGTTTCTTCTCTTGTTTGGTCATGGAAAAGGTACGGCTTCAGGAGAAATAGTCTACCGCAGCGGCATTTGAAGACGAGCTGAGATCCGCACATTCCGTCTGCTTGGCGGGAGGTTCCCTTTTCGGCCACTGTGGGCAGTGGCGAATCGTTCGGTCTATCCCCCGAGTTCCCCCTCCTAGACACGAGTTCCGGGAGGAGAAATTCGCGGCAAAACTGAATCCGCCCGCATTGCGTTTCATCAGATAGGCATTCATCAAAATATCGCGAATGCGGGCGCCGGAGGGCGGCCCTCATGAGGAGGAGATCGTGTCGCTAAAGGGAAAAACTGCAATCGTTACTGGAGGTTCGCGTGGCATTGGGCGCGCTATCGCGGAGAGGCTGGCCGAACGAGGCGCGGCGGTGGTGGTTAATTACACGCTTAGTTCGGCGGCGGCCGCCGAAGTCGCGCAGGCCATCACCAAAGCCGGAGGGAAGGCCATCGCGGTTCAGGCGGATGTGTCCAAGGCGGCAGATGTCAAGCGCCTGTTTGCGGAAACCGAGAAAGCATTTGGGAAACCGGCCATCGTGGTGGCCAACGCCGGGGTGTTCGCGCAAAAGGTGATAGCCGACTCCACCGACGAGGACTTCGACAATATTTTCAACATAAACGCCAGGGGAGCTTTTTTCACGCTGCGCGAAGCGGCGCGCCAGGTGCAGGACGGAGGCCGCATCGTCGCTATCTCCACCGGTGGCACCAAGCTGTTCATGGCGGGAGCGGGGGCCTATTTGGGCAGCAAGGGCGCAGTGGAGCAGTTTGTCCGCACTCTCGCTTACGAACTGGCCCAGCGCCAGATCACGGTCAACGCGGTGTCTCCTGGGTATACCGAAACGGACATGCTGCCGGACCAGTTTCGCGACTTCGCTGCGGCCTCATCGCCATTCAAGCGCGTCGGTACAGCACAAGAGGTCGCGGATGTCGTGGCCTTTTTGGCCGGTCCCGAAGCGGGCTGGGTGACTGGGCAGAATGTCCAGGCGGGTGGGGGAGTAGTCTGATCCGGAAGAACTCATCCAGTTCAAGGTCCGGCTCCAACTTGCGTCCCGCTTTCTCGGAGCAACTTCGCGAAGCATTGACGAAACTGGTGATAACGCCTGTATGACGAGAGAAGCGTAGCGCTTGCCAGTTCCGAATCGCAATTGTTGGCGTAACATCGCCGTTACGCTCATTGACCAGCGGTCAAAACGTGAAATCGCCTGGTTGCGACAGTAATGAATCTTAGAAAATAGGGTTTCGCTGAGCCTCTCCGCTACTGGGGCACTCTGTCGAATACGAGTATTGCGTCTTTCGGCTTGGGCATCCGAACAGAAGGAGGAACTTTGAACTCTCTGTGGAGCTTCAAAGTGCGACCATCGGAACTGACTTCATACTGATCCCTGAGAATCGTGTCATCCACGAATTTGTGCGGACTGAGGCGCGTTACGCAAGATTTGCTGGTCATCGGCTCACCGTTCACTTGCGTGTGCTTTACGCACCCTCCCTTCATGTCTGTCACAAACCACCAGTTCAATTGGACGCCTTTCTCGCTCAACCAGTCGTAAGTAAACTTATAGGCTCCACCGTTAAGCTCGATGTTGATCGACTCTCTTTCAGTCCCTGAGTTCAGACTTTTGTCCGGGTTAAACTTCCATGCACCGATAAAACTGTCCGTAACGGATGACTCAGACGGTGATGAGGGAGGCCTCTCCTGACATATCAGGAATGAGCCGGTTATCACCAGCAACGTTGCGACAGTAATTGTCTTACTCAAATCCGCTCCACCGACCCTCGAAGGAAATGAGGATTTTACAACACAACTGTTGTTAAATCCCCATAGCACAAGTTGACCGTCAGTCAATACGCGCTATCGCCTGTTTACCACAACTGAGAACAACTCGGGCAGTCTTTGAGGAGTGATCGTGACGTGAAGTTGGTCAAGGACTAACTAACGGCCAAAAAGGTTAGCAACGCTGGCCTTAAGTCGCTGCCATAAATCGTTCATTTGGCTCGAAGATGCCGACGTCACCGGGTTTCGCTCGATGTGTTCCACATGTTTGAATCCCGGTGGAATCTCGAAGAGCGCAGGATCGAGAGACCCTTCATCGAGCTGTGTCACGCGTACTTCACTCTTCAGGTCTGACTGCTTCTTGGTCCCGTCCTGCAGCGTATATGTGCTCTTCACAGTCATCAGAGAACGCACAGCAAACCCGGTTTCCGGTTCTCCGTTCATGACGAATTCCGGCTTCTCCATTGGCTGTCTCCCGCCATGTAGATAAGCGTGACCTCACTTTCCCTCAGGCCACTTCGGATCGCACGACAATCGTTGGTTGAGATCAATGTACCATCCGTCTGTCACCGTTTCTTGGGGCTCGGAATGGGAGCCTTCGAGCGGGGTTCGCTTTCTTGTCGTGATGATGTGGCGCGCCATATGCCCAAAGATCTCCTTCCGCTCGCCGGTGTCTTTAGTGTTTACTTCTATCCTTAACGTCGGTTTATCCGACTTGTACGTTTCTGAAATCTGCAATCTCCGCGCCTCGACCTCCTTCTTGGTCAGCGGCTTGAGCGGATACGGCGCTGAGGTGTATTCGGAATCCTCAAGATTCAACTCGAAGATCTGTCCTAGGTCACACCGTGTAATAGCAACCAGCCGGGGGCCGTAGGTCCCTCCCGTGGAATTTCGGAATTCCATTCGCTTCCGGTCTCCCAGGATATAGATGTTCTGCTGGCTCGAATTTCCAGTTTGTCCGAACTGTATCGTCATTCTGATTCCGCTGTTTTCGGAGGCTGGCAATAGGGGGACGCCGAGGAGAAGTAACCAGGGTGAAAAATGCATGGCACATCCTCCATATATTGATCAAAGAGGGTCTTTAAATTAGGCTAGCCTTGCGGTTATTCCGAGTCAAGCCTCGCCAATCGGTCGGTTGTTGAAACATCGCGATTTCACCAACTACGCGGGTAGCAGGGTCTCGGTGAATCGCCAATAAGGCGTTGTCGAATGGTTCAAACGAACGAGATATTCAGCTCTTACTGGGTTCGTAATATTTGCCATTCACTTCCTCCCCCATCACCGCAAAATCACATTTGGACATGTCGAGCGGATCAGTCTTGAATGCGAAGTCGATCGATGGTACTCGCACACTCGCTTCCAATTTCGCGATCGCCTTAAAGCCTTCAAACCGATACTGCCGCATCGGGTCTTCGTATTTGACCGATTCCTCAGTGGAAGTAAAAACGAGCTTGAAGTCGAGAAACGCTGGGGTGGTTTCAGCATCCATTGCCGGCCAACGCGGCTGGTCGATGATAGGTACGTTGGTCATCTGCAGTGTGGCGGTCTTTCCGTCCGCGCTGAACGTGAGCCCGCCCGTAGGCACCGGAGTGACCCAGTAAAGACCTTCGGCCTGCTGCACTCGATCAAGCAAGAGTGAAACAACATCGATCTCGAGCGCCCAGCTTTCGCCACCATATGAGCGGCGAACCGGGAACAGTGGAAATTGAATCGCGCGGACGGTGCGGACTCGCGAGCGCATGGGAATCTTCCCCATGGTGCAGACACCACTTAAGAAAATCCCCGCCCAAGCCAGCTTGGACGGGACACCCTGCAGAGTAAGATGAGTGCGAGTTAGCCCGGCCAATACAACAACAGAAGAGACTTGCACTCTGATCCTTCCGGGTAACGCGCCATTCTGGCCCGCAACAGGCATTTTCCTTGACAACAAGCGTTTTGACTGTAAGCTTGCAGTTGTTCAGCCGTACCCGCCTACGCTTTCCTTCGCAGTGGTTCGACCGAACCGACCGATGATGAGGCTCCCAGCCTTTCACACGGAGGAGGCACATGAAATCCAGAATATTGACGTGCATTACCATCCTGCTGCTCGTCGCCGCCCTAGCCACTGCTGCATATGCCCAGATTTCCGTGCTATACAACTTCGGAAGTAAGGGCGGAGATCCGCTGAACCCGCAATATTCGGGCATCATAGCGCAAGGCCGCGACGGCAACCTGTACAGTACTGCGCCTAAGGGGGGAGCAAACGGTTTCGGCGCGGTGTTCAAGATCACGCCCGAGGGGGCACTCAGCGTGTTGTACAGCTTCGATGGGACTCACGGCAGTTCCCCCACTGGCGGGTTGACGCTCGCTATGGATGGTAACTTCTACGGAACGACAACTGATGGGGGCACTTTGGGCTATGGAACTATATTCAAAATAACACCGGGCGGGACTTTGACCACTTTGTACAACTTTACCGGGGGCGCGGACGGTAAAGCTCCCACGGCACCGCCCATCCAAGGCACAGATAGCAACTTCTATGGGACCGCCTCCCAGGGGAACGAAAGCACAACATACGGTTCCGTGTACAAGCTTAAGCCTTCAGGCGCGTTCGCTGTCCTCCACACCTTTGATGGGACCGATGGAGCTAATCCTTACGCTCCTCTGGTGCAAGGGACTGACGGTAACTTCTATGGTACTGCGGGCGCGGATATCAATCAGGGTATCAACGGGATTGGCGGTACTGTTTTTAAGATTACGCGCTGGGGAAAACTCACCCCGCTATTGTTCTTCTCGTATGGTGGTTCGGGTGGGTACAATCCGTTCGCTCCATTGATCCAGGGCAGTGACGGGAACTTCTATGGCACTACGGTAAACGGTGGCGTCCACTTCCTAGGAGAGGTGTTCATTCTCCCCCCATACGGATGCTTCATAGTGGGCGGTATTTCAACTTGTGCTCTTCATAGCTTCGCTGGCGAAAGCGGCTCTACAATCGACGGGGCCCACCCCTACGGCGGCTTGGTGCAGGCTTCAGATGGAAACCTCTACGGTACGACTTCGTTGTCGTCAAACACCGTGGGCTGCGGCACTTTGTTCCAACTGGTTAATCCCGGAGGGACGACCTACCGGTCCCTTTCCACCTTCGGACCCGGTTGTAATCCGCAAGTCACGTTGATACAGCACACGAATGGCACACTGTATGGCGATACGGAGAATACCGGCATCGGAGGCACGTTTTTCAGCATCAATTATTTTACTCTGCCGCCATTTGTCAGCCTGCTTCCTTACTCGGGCGAAGTCGGAAAGACGATCGAGTTCCTGGGACAAGGCTTCACAACGAACAGCACGGTTTCTTTCAATGGAACTGCCGCAACCCGAACTATTGTATCGGGCACCTATTTGACGGCTACTGTTCCCAATAGCGCAACCACCGGCATTGTCACCGTGACGACTTCCGGCGGAAAACTGAACAGCAACAAAATATTCCGCGTCACGCCGCAGATTACCAGTTTCTCGCCCGCGAGCGGCTCCGTAGGAACTGCGGTGACTATCACAGGCGTCAGCCTCAAGCAGACAACAAAAGTGACATTCCACGGCGTGAAGGCGACCTTCATTGTTAATTCAGACACCCAGGTCACCGTAGTCGTGCCCACAGGTGCACTAACTGGAAGGATCGCCGTCACCACGCCCGGAGGAACGGCTACGAGTGCCACGACTTTTACGGTTACATAACAGTTTCGGCCGTTCGAACGAGATTACCAAGCCGCCAATTCATCGGCGGCTTTGCTGTCCTCCTATCAAGCCTAAGCTTTGGCAGGGGCTGATGAGCGGAACACCCTCTCGAGTAGCCGCGTCCTTCGCCGACGTGGAAGCGCGGGACAAAAGGCTATACTGCGATAAATTGGCAAGCAAACTCTCAAGTTCATCTGTTGGCGAAAGGATAGCCGCTCTCACAGCTGTTTTCGTCATCCGCGACCAGAACCTTTCAGGCCATCTGCTAAGGATGGCTAAAGACTCATCGAGCTCGGTTAGAAGATTTGCGGTCTTCTATCTCGGGGAACTACGGGCAAAATATTCTATTCCTGTGGTCAACGGGCTTCTCTCGGACGAAAGCCCGGAAGTCAGAGCAGCGGCCAGAGATGCCAATCGGAAGATAGGTGGTCCCGAGTGCTCAATAATCCGGATCGGATTAAGAAGTCTCCGCCTACACCCACAGACTGTTACTTTTCCCCGCCAGAAAACACTTTCTCGTCCTGTTTCTGCGGCCATTTCTCCCCTTTGAACAACTGGTACAAAGCGTTAACATGGTCGGCATTCGGTTGCGACCTGGACGCGGCCCACTCTTCGCGATCTTGAGCTATTTATCGATTGATTCTATCTTTTGGCCTCGAGGGAAGTGCTTTCAATAATATAGACAAGCCTCTGCCATTAAATAAAGTCGGAAGTGAACTCGCGAAGGCAATGAGTGCAAGGCCTTTCAGCTATCAATTTTTTCGTGTTACGCATTGAAACAGAAATTGTTTACGCCCGCACCGCTTGGGGACTGTGCCCGCAAATCACTACGGACGGATGGGGACCGTATGTTCCGGCCATCAATGCGACCTTCAAGGATTCCGTGGATTACGCGCAGTTGGTGAAAATCTATGGAGATCTTCCAGCGGTCAGAGAGGGTTATGCTCCATCGCGGTATGTGGAGTCGGTATCCAAGGTCGTTACCGGGAATCCTGACCCGAAGTTCGTGTCAACTTCCACATCGAGCGCCAGAACCTAACAATTCGCATGATGAGTCGGAGGTTTACGAGATTGACCAACGCTTTCAGCAAGAAGCTGTCGCACCTGAAAGCTGCCGTTGCGTTGCACTTCGCTTTCTACAATTTTTGCGGCGTGCATTCGACCCTGAGAGTCACTACGGCGATGGAAGCGGGGATTACGGACCATGTGTGGGGATTGGAAGAACTTCTAGCCTAGGAGTATCATCCACAGCGTAACCACCTGGCAGTGGTTACATGTCACAGACCATAGGGGATGGCTGAGAACAAACTCAGTCTAGCACAGGGGTGTGTCTCTATGGGAACTATAGTTCTTCCCTCCGATCAAGATTCAGACTTGTTGGACTTAGGGATAATGGCCGTAACAGAAAAGCGCGTCCACTCAATCGAATCAGAGCTTGGCCAGATCGCGCAGCGGATCGCCAAACTTGAAGGTCACAAAGAGGCATCCGCTCTACCGCGTCAGTCGCCAAATACCATTCTAATCGCAGTCCTGTCAGCGTTGGGCATTGCGGTGGTTTGGTATTGGGGATGGATCGGGATACAAGTAGTGGCGCAGGGGAAGCAAATTTCTCAGATTCTTGCGCTGCTTTCCCCAGAGGTTATCAAGGCCGCTCGGCCTGATGACCCGCAGAGCATTAAGCAGGTAGAAAAAGTGGTCCAGACGGCGTTACAGCAAGGGAAGCGTATTGATCCGGCAATAGTGTCACAGGCGGGAAATAAGTTTGTTGATGCGACTACAAAAACACCCGAGGCATGGAACGGTGCGGTCGCATTGCTTAATTACAGATCGTTTCTTAACGTCGGTACTGCTCCTCAGTTACAACGCATTTCGCCAGATGAGGTGAAGGGGTTTGATTTTAACTACACCTATTACGCGATGAAGGGATCGCCGCTGGGAGAATCCTTTTGGATCGGATTATCGCGCGTCCCTGACTTGCCCGAGATGCATCCTCTCACAGAACCCAACGAGAATACACGAGCCACTGTCGGCCCCTCATTCGTTGTATACAAAAATGTGCGATTGTTGTTGGACAACATGTTTATGAAGAACATCATTATCCAAGACAGCCGTATCGTTTATCGAGGTCTGCCCATGGAATTACACAACGTTTACTTCGTAAATTGCACTTTTGAGGTTAGCCGGGAAGCGCGAGGGGAGCAATTCGCCAAAGCGGTATTTTCGCTGAGTCCAGCGGTCACTCTAAAGACAACCTAATCCCAATCAACGCACTATAAGGAGCATCCGAAGTGCCAGCGATGAAGGTTGTAAAGACAGTATCTGACGGCAAGCAATTCTGGCTAATTTGGCACTGGGAGATGCTCGTACAGCGAACCACTAAACTGGACGCGGCAGCATATTTCGTTAGTGGCCCTTTTCTCGGTCTGGAAGATGCTGAAAGGGAAGCTAGCGACGCGGTTGCCAAGGGATGGACGCCAGAACCATACCAGTCAGCAACGCACTCTTAGGACACTACCTTTTCCTCCAACACGGTGTCTCTCCGCCAACCGCTCGCTCTGCCAACTGAGACCATCATCTTGGATATGTGCAAGAGCGGCGAGGACCAGATACTGGAGTTCAAAGCTGCGGGAACCGACGTTCGCAAAATCACCAAAGAAATCGGTGCGATGCTGCACACCCGCCTCGGAGGAATAATCTTGTACGGCGTGGATGATGACGGCACCATTCATGGCACCGACGTTACGCGGCAAAAGTTGGATCAGCCGTTACAGAACTCAATTAAGAACTCAATTGCACCGGCCGCAGTCGTTGCACTGAAATCAGTGTCTGTGCTTGGGACTGAAGTGCTGGTGGTCATTGTTCCCCCATGGAATAGAAAGGACGTATATCAGTTCGACGAGAGGGTGTTCCTGCGCAAAGGGACAAATGTTTTTACAGCGAAACCAGAGGAGTTGCGGAAACTCCACCGTGGAGAATACGTCACCTAGGAGTTGAGAACTCCGTCAGGAGTCGCCCCCCTTGCGGTCCTGTCCGTCGTGCGACCGCGTTTCCCAGCAGTCATTCGTGTCAGAACCCCTTCCAAATAACAATTTCTAGGCCGCTGATCTTACAACCTTAAGCCTCCCAGTTTCTGCCGTGTGAAAAACCCATGCTTTGCTTCCGTGACTCACAGAACCGCTCAGCGTAAAGTTGAAAGGTTCTAAGAAAGAGCGTTACCGCACCCGCCTGAACAAGATGGTTGTCAACTGTGAATCTGCGGATAGTTCTGCGCTTGTTGGAAAGCGAAGGTTGCGGCTGCACGTCATGTTTCTAAAATCGTCTGCTAGGGCCGACCAATTTCTGTTTCTGCTGAATCACAAATCTCCGATGATCTTCTTCACGCCTCGGGAGTATGATAGGCACTTTCGAGGGAGGCCGCTTATGAATCTCGCCGATTTTGCACGACTTTTCAGTCTCTGCCGAAAGCACTCGACACTTCGAGTCGCGTGCAGTTTAATCCTTGTCTTTGCCGCAACGATCGCATCGTCGGCCCAGACTTTCAGCCTTCTCGCACGGCTTGGACCCGGAGATGGCGCCAGGCCCATAAGCCTCATCCAGGGCCCCGACGGAAACTTCTACGGAGCCGCCTTCGAAGCTGGTGGACATCTTGGCACCGGTAGCATTTTCAAGGTGACTCCGGCAGGCGTAATCACAGCGTTGCATGTCTTTTGTCAAACAGGGGCACCATGCGTGGATGGAAGCCATCCCAATGGGATCATTTTTGGGACCGACGGAAACCTTTACGGGACCACGCGCAGTGGTGGAGCGCGCAACGGCGGCTCGATTTTTCGGATAACGACAACTGGGACTCTGACAACGCTCTACAGCTTCTGCCCTGGGAATTTTTGTACCGATGGCGAAATTCCTGAAAGTGAACTACTTCAAGCCAGTGATGGCAATTTCTACGGAACGACAAACCTTGGCGGGGGCACGGTTTTCAAGATCACGGCTTCCGGGGAGTTTACATCGCTCCACAGCTTCTGTTCTCAGTCAAGTTGCACCGACGGAGCAGCACCCATAGCAGGTCTGCTGGAAGCGCGTAACGGCCTGCTCTATGGGACGACTTCAGAAGGGGGGACTTCAGGAGCCAACTGTCCTTCGGTAAATGGTTGTGGCACGCTTTTCAAGATGACTACGAGCGGTAAGGTCACGACCTTATACAGTTTTTGTGCGCAGGCGAATTGTGCGGATGGATCGCACCCTGGAACTAGGCTGCTCCAGGCCGCTGATGGAAAGATTTATGGAGCAACAAGTGGAACTATCTTCAGAATTGCGACCAGCGGAGCAGTAGCATTCACCACTCTGCATTCATTCACCCCGAGCGAAGGTATCAGAATTCAAGGACTGATTCAGGCAACCGATGGCAACTTCTACGGGACGGCAGAATCGGGAGGTATCTCAAACCTTTGGGGTACTCTCTTCAAAATGACTCCGGCCGGGGACGTCACGGTATTGTTTAACTTCTGCAATACCTCTGCTTGCAAACTTAGCGTACAACCATCAGGAGTCATGCAGGCAACGAATGGGCTTTTTTACGGAACAACTTTGGGTGTTGCCAGTGGCACCCTGTTCACTTTCGGATTTCCTCCGTTTATTAAAACGTTGCCTACGGCTGGAGCCGTCGGAGCGAGCGTGATCATTTACGGCAACGATCTCTCGGGCGCGGCTGCGGTCACGTTCAATGGCATTCCGGCAAACTTTGTGATTGTATCGCCGGTTGAGATCACGACATCAGTCCCAGCCGGAGCTTCCGCGGGTAAGGTGAAGGTAACCACACCCGCTGGCACACTTGTAAGTGACGTGGCTTTTCGCGTGACCAATTAACGGAAATTTTCGGGACGAACATCGAATCGCTCAACGTCAGGATAGCCATAACGAGCGGTGAGGTCACTCGCCGTTTGGGCGGCAGCGCCGACCGCAATCAGGAGGAACAGTAGTGGTACAACAGCGCGTGACACTGCGCGCCTGCCCGGGACCCTCCTCTTGGCGTTACGCTCGTTTTCTTCCATTTATGACCGGGTCTTCCACCAAGCCGAGGACCGCGTGTGGACGCAATCACTGCCTTGGAGGCACTATGGAGGCTGGATGCAGAACTCTCGTTTAGACTTGCGTTCCGCACAGCCGCCCTCTTGGCGGGGTCTGATGACGAGAGGATGTCCATCTACGAGACGCTGAGTGAGTATTACAAGATACGAAGCAAGCTACGCCGCGACGTCGCGGTGTGCAAGAATCTGAGCTCGGTCTTTCTAAACCTGACCCATCTGAAAAGGGGGCAGGTCTGGCAAGTTTGAAGTCAGGACGAAAGTTCTAAAATCGTCTGCTAGGGCCGACCATCTTTTCACGGTCCAGCCCGGAGACATGGGTTACAGAAGGTACCGGCTACATGGGTCGTACCACCATCCTTAGGACCACTTTAGAAACATAAACAACCTCTGGTCATGACATGCTCCAGAGTCTTGTTGATGACAGTCGGGGTATTCTTGCCGTACGTCCCCCTGGGGACGAGCCAGAGTCGCCCTCGCAGTGGAACGAATGGTCTGCAAGAGGCGGGACTGCAAGGGCGGATCTGCTCGTTTCTGTTGTCTTTTATCTACTTTGATGCACTGAGTCTGTATCGGTTGCGTTTTTCGTCGAATAGGAACTGATTTCACATCGTCCTCCCCTAGGTCCGGTTCGGCAAGCTCGAAGCAGAAGCCTGCGTTAAAATGGCGACTACTCTGCTCAGGATCATTGCCGAGATTGACAAGGAACGCTACACGAGATTCGATGAGGAACTGAAAACCGGAGGTTGAGAACCGTTTCTATTACTGCTGTTACGTTTCTGGGGAAAGCAACTGCGATACGGTCAACGTATGGACCAATCGGAAAGCCATGTTCGGGACTATCTTGAGCATCTGGGCCTGGGACGCGTCGTTTATCAGCCTGACGGCAACGTCCCTCCGGACTTCTTAGTGGACGGCAGAATCGCCGTTGAAGTCCGTCGATTGAATGAGAATGAACTGACGGAATCAGGAGGATTTCGCGGCTTGGAGACCGACCGCATTTCAACGGGCCGCAAGTTTCACGCGCTACTGCGCTCCCTCGGTCCAGCAAAATCGGGCACCAGTTGGTTCATAGGATGCAAGCTCAAGCGACCGGTTCCGCGTTGGAAAGAAATCGAAGATGATTTGCGCCGGGAACTTGAAGACTTTAGAGACAATCAGGATCGTCAAAAGCTCTCCGTGCTGAGGATCGCAGAGGGCTTCGAGGCGCACATTATTCACCAAGCTAGTAGTCCTCACCCAACGTGCTTTGTCTTTGCCGGTTGCAACGACAGAGATATGGGCGGTTTTGTGTTTGGCGACGTTGAATGGAACTTGCGTCTTTGCGTCGAGGACAAGATACGGAGAATTGCCGGCTTCCGGCACAAGTATCCCGAATGGTGGTTAGTTTTTGTGGATCACATCGGGTTGGGAGTTGATGCTTGCGATCAAGAGCTCTACCGCCAGCACCTCGACATCGAGCACGATCTGGATCGCTTGATCCTTCTAAGCCCTCTGGATAAGACTCGGGCATTTGAAGTGTCCAGGAAAATCAGGAGACACTCTCGTATCCCGTAATTTTTCTGGAATTGCGGCAACGCGGCGTCAGACCCTAAAGTGATCTAAAAATGACCAGTGCGTTTATTCAACCCTCGATAGCCGACATCGCCGAAGACAAGTTGGTTGAGCGTTTGTTTGCCGATCCGCTTTGGGGCACCGAATTTTTTGAGCTGGCCCCTCGGCATCCCCCCTTAGATGGCGCGCCGGGTAAATTCAAAGGCGACATAGACGTATTGCGTTGCGCGCCGGACCATCCCGACCAGAATCTCACGAGACCAGCAAGGATGTTTGCGGAACTGACCATGGTGTCGTATTTCTTCGGATCCGCACTTGCTGGGCGCAGACCGTGCGATGCAGGCATATCGGCGACGCCTAAACTGTTGAGGAAAAAATACTGTATGACAATGAAGTCCTCGGCGGCATCTCGCTCATCACCTTCCAGATTCGCCACATCATCGATTTGTGATCGCATGGCATTCGCCTAATGGAGCCGAGGAAACCAGACTGCTAATCTGCCCTCCGGAGAAAAAGGTGCGAAACCTCGCCCGCGAAGTTTAAAACGACACTTTCTCCGGTCCCGTTAAAGAGCAAGAATTTGGGAATTGCGGCGATTTCCTGCGGTTTTCGGGGCAGGACAGTCGGGTTTCTCTGCAAATCAGACTGCATGGCGGAGGGAGAGGAATTCGAACCCTCGGTACAGGTCGCTGAGCTGTAATGCCCGACGTGCGCGCAGGTTGCAGGGGACCAGCCGCTCAAACCATTCTCCGCGACTGCGCCCTACCCGCGCAGTCATGTCAACAAGTGCGGTCTGGACATGAATTCAAAGGGCGAATCCCTAGCGATGGTGTGGCTGAAAGTGGTCACTTTCTGAGCCCTCTAGGTAGGCTCAGGATGGGGGTTGGCGGGAGCGACGGGACTCGAACCCGCGGCCTCTGCCGTGACAGACTACCCCACTCTTTGAGTTCGGATTCACGGTCAAAGCCATGACCGTTGTGCCCGGGCGGCCGCGAAACAAGTAGAAGTCGCAGATGTTGATGCGGGGGTCTTCTTTTGCGGTAGGCGTATCGAAAT
>Ga0210408_10003626_pt1 | contig 14160 bp, 7 predicted proteins | sample IncBWH4MmetaG_FD_155471 | JGI IMG/M metagenome (GOLD analysis project Ga0210408, IMG submission 155471) | Forest soil microbial communities from Barre Woods Harvard Forest LTER site, Petersham, Massachusetts, United States - Inc-BW-H-4-M | ecosystem: Environmental > Terrestrial > Soil >...
GCGGCGGGGGTGGCGACCGGCCCGCTGGCGAACGTAGCGGTGGCGGCGACCGCCCCACCAGCAGTGGCGAGCGTCCGGCTGGCGGTGGAGGCGAGCGCGGCGGCTCGGGCGAACGGCCCGATCGCGAGCGCGAGCCCTCACACCAGGGTTAAGCCCTAACCCATTTCCCGAGACCTCAACCAGGGGCCGCAGCGCGAGCTGTGGCCCCTGCCCTTTGGTTCCTGCTTCCTGATTACTGATTACTTGCTTCCTGCTCCTCTTTTTGTGTCCGGAGGGCGCAGCTCGAACTTGCCGGCTGAAGCCATTCGGCCGGCTCACCCATTCACCCTTTATTGGCCCACGGCGAACAAGAATTAGCTATAGCCATTCTATAAATATTACAGAATAAGCCATTGACATAGTCAGTTGCGCAACGCTCGGGAAAATTCCCTCCCTCCCCGCAGTGCTCTTGCCAGCGTCGTTGCCGATATTTTGATAACCCAGTCAGGTGAACCCAACATCACGCTCACCACGCCGCCGAATGGAAGACTCACCTTCCTCCACTGGGACACCTCACAGTCAAAATTTGTCGCACGGACCATCCTGCCCCCGTTCACCAGCTACCCACTACTTGAGCACAGTACCTTTGCACCGGTAAGCTTACAACCGTTACCATAAGCCATATTTATGAAAATAAACCCCGTCTGCATCTCCCTAGCCCTGGCTCTCGCCATGCCACTTGCCCACCACCGCCATCAAGTCACTCAGCGCCCGGTTCGATAAAGAAACCAACCGCACCCTGGCCCGCACCGAAAACGCCACCCACGAGTTCCCTGCCGACGACACCGAGATCTCCCACGACTGCTCCCATCGAGACCGTCACGAAATTCGAACTGAAATCCTCCGAAGCCAATGGCTGGCAGGAACAATCCCCCGCCCCCGATTACCTCATCCGCGGCAGCTGCATCATTTCCCTCCCGACCCCCATCTTCCATCACCCAACCTCCATCTCCCGCGTCACCTACACCGGAGGTTACGTGTGGCCCGGCGACAACCTTCAACTTTCAGCCTTCAACTTTCAACTTCCCTCCGACCTGGAACAAGCCGCCGTCGAGCAAATCGCCTACTGGTTCCAGAACCGCGACCACCTCGGTCTCAAGACCTACTGGCCCTCGGGCGTCGCCTACAGTCAGTTCGCCGCCCTCGACCTCCTCCAACCCGTCCAAGTTACCCTGTCTCAGCACCGCCGTTGGACCCTTTGAAAAACTGCCGTTTCCCGTTTCCCGTTTCCCCCATTAATCCATCAATCCACCAATCCATTAATCCAGCCGACCCGTCCGGGCCACTCTGTCCCAGTACCGCCGCTGGACGTTGTGAAGAATTCCCCTTTTACGTTCTACCCCCCACGTTTCACGCCTCACCTTTCACCCTTCAGTCCATCAATCCAACTGTCCGTACAATCCCCGCCGATCCCGGTCTTGACTCATTACCCGTCATCATGTAAATCATAAAACGAAGAGCCCTCAACTTGAAAAAGTCCCACAGTGTGGCAACTTCGCGACCGATGGTCGGCGCGCTTAGAAAACCCCGTCAACACAATGATGACGAGTTGGGCTTTACTTTGATCGAACTTCTTGTCGTGATCGCCATCATCGCCATCCTCGCCGCTATGCTGCTTCCGGCGCTGGCGAAGGCAAAGGAAAAGGGACGCCAGGCGCAGTGCATCAACAGTGTCCGTCAGCAGACGGTGGCCGTCTTGATGTATGCCGACGACCATGCTGACACGCTTCCACCAACAGCTTACAACGATGCAAGTGGCAATGAAGTAGACTGGCCCTCCCTGCTTGATCCGTATCTTAAGTATGTCGCAAAGATCCATCTTTGTCCCACCGACCGGAACTCCAAGGTGAACTCTTACGGCTTGAATGAACTGACCTTTGTTGACCTTACCGACCCTAGCCCACCTCCTCCAACGCGCCTGGCCTCCTTCCGATCAACGACCACCACTATCATGCAAGGTGATATCGGAACGGAGGATGATTTTGTAACCCCGCGACCCGACACGTTAAAATTGACGGCTCCCGGCTCGACTCTCAACGACGATAAGGATGCCCGGCCTTCGACCCGACATACAGGCCGATGTGATTTGGGTTTCATGGACGGCCACTGCGAACATCTCCTTTTGAAGCAGTTTTATACGAACCAGAACCCGACGAATAGATGGTTCATGCCATAACGGAAACAGAAGCAGGCGGCAAATGAACCCAAAATTATGCCGAGCCATCGGAACCAAAAAGGGCTGATTCCTGAGCGTTTTGCTTTCTCGATCTTTTCACACGTTCTCAGTACCGCCGTTGAACCCCGTGAAAAATTCACATTTCACGTTTCACCCCGCCCCACGCTTCAGGTTTCACGCATCAATTCGCCAATCCAATTATCCGTACGATCCCCACCCATCCGGCCTTGACTCATTACCCGCCATCATGTAATCATAAACGTAAGCTCATGATGTCCAGTCCCCAACCGGGGTCCGCCCGCCCCAACGGTGTGCCCCGACTGAACCCTGTTCTGCTTTTATGAATGCACTCAACCCACTCCGCACCTGTCTGGTCACCCGCCCCAACTCCGCCCTGGCCGCCGCCCTCCTCCTCGGCCTTGCCTTGTGCGCGCCCCCCGCCCGGGCGGCGGTCAGCATGCTGACCTATCACAACGACCTGGCCCGCACCGGCCAGAACCTCAGCGAAACCAACCTCACCCCCGCCAATGTCAACAGCAACACCTTCGGCAAACTCTTCGCCAATGCCGTCGATGGCTACGTCACCGCCCAGCCTCTCGTCATGACCAATGTCGGCATTGCCGGCAAAGGCGTCCACAACGTCCTTTTCGTCGTCACCGAGCACGACAGCGCTTACGCCTTCGACGCCGACAATAACCTCGGCGCCAACGCCACCCCCCTCTGGCAGGTTAGTTTCATCAACCCGGGCGCCGGCGTCACCACCGTCCCCAATGCCGACGTCAAGTCCACCGACATTATCCCCGAACTCGGCATCACGGCCACCCCTGCCATCGACCCGGCCTCCGGCACCATCTATATCGCGGTAAAAACCAAGGAAGTCTCCGGCGGCGTCACCACTTACGTTCACCGCCTCCATGCCCTCGATGTCTCCAGCGGCGCGGAAAAACTCGGCGGCCCCGTCGTCATCGCCTCCACTTCCTACGACGGCGTCACTTACACGTACAATTCCGGCCCCTCCGTCCCGGGCACCGGCGATGGCAATGTCGCCGGCACCGTCACGTTCAACGCCCTGCGCCAGATGTTTCGGCCCGGCATCGCCCTCCTCAACGGCACCCTTTACCTCGCCTCAGCCTCCCACGGCGACAATGGCCCCTACCACGGCTGGCTCCTCGCTTACAACGCCCAGACCCTCGCCCTCACCGCCACCTACAACACCAGCGCCAACGGCGGCCTGGACGGTATCTGGGAATCCGGCGACGCGCCCGCCATCGATGCCAACGGCTTCATCTACGTCATGACCGGCAACGGCACCTTCGCCACCAATACCGGCAGCCCCAATTTCTTCAGCCTCGGCGATAGCTTCATCAAAGTCTCCACTAACGGCGGCTTGAACGTCACCGATTACTTTACCCCCTTCAACCAAGCCGCCCTCAGCGGCGCGGATCAGGACCTCGCGTCCGGCGGTTGCGTCGTCCTCCCCGATTCCGTCGGCAGCGTCGCCCATCCCCACCTGCTGGTCGGTTGCGGCAAGGAAGGCAAAATCTACCTCGTTGACCGCGATAACATGGGCCATTTCAGCTCCGCCAACGACAATGCCGTCCTCCAGGAAATCACCAATGCCGTCGGCGGCACCTGGAGCTCGCCCGCCTATTTCAATAACCAAATCTATTACCACGGCGTCAACGATGTCCTCAAAGCCTTCGCCTTCAACAACGGCAAACTAATCACCTCCCCCACCACCTCCACCGTCTCCAGCGGCTTCCCCGGCTCCACCCCCAGTATCTCCGCCAACGGCGTTAACAATGCTCTCGCCTGGGAACTCCAAACCGACGCTTATAAGTCCGCTGGCCCTACCATCCTCCACGCCTATGACGCCTCCAGCTTGACCGAACTCTATAACAGCTCCCAGTTCGGCAGCCGCGACACCGCCGGCGGCTCCGTCAAATTCAGCCTTCCCACCGTCGTTAATGGCAAAGTCTATGTCGGCGGCGCTTACGCGTTGTCCGTCTATAGCTCTATCAGCGCCACCAACGCCTACCTGGTCTCCTTCAACAATACGGTCAACGGCTTTAACTTCACTCTCAGCGATAAGCTCCCCGCCGTCATGCCCACGGTCCAGAAGGTCGTGCTCGATGCCACCAACAATGTCACCGCCCAGACCTCCACCAGTTACTTCCCCCCGTTCACCTTCGGTACCTTTGCCCAGGCCGTCCGCTTCGTCGCCGGCACCATCCACTCCGCTTCCATCACCTGGGTCGATTCCCTCAACGCCACCAACTCCTGGTCCACCGTCTTCACCGTCCCCAATTACAGCGTCGTCCCTACCAATTTTGCCCTGCCCCTCGCTGCCGTCGATACCAACCGCGTCGGCTTTTACGTCAACGCCATCCAATCCCGCCAGCAGATCCCCGGCTCCCGCTGGTTCGCCACCGAACAGTTGGAAGGCTACCACGGCCCCGATGTCCGCGGCGCTCCCAGCGTCCAAATCGAAAGCGGCCAGATGGTCTGGGACGGCGTGATGGACTTCGATAATGTCAACGGCGTCAGCACTCAACCCGGCTTCTTTAGCTTTAATACCGATTACGGCGTCTTCGGCGTCGATGCCAATTACCCCAGCGACCTCGGCCGCGGCATCTACGACAACATGTCCTTCGAATTCTTCGGCTACATCTACTTCCCCACCGCCGGCATCTATAATATGGTCGTCGGCAGCGATGACAGCTTCGAAATCTCCGTGTCCCAAAACCCCCGCGACCGCCTCGGCACCGTCCTCGCTTCCCTCGATGGCTCCCATGTCCCCACCGTCGGCGCCCCGCCTGTGTTTAACTCCGACAGCCTGCCCTACATCGTCGATCAGGCCGGCGTCTATCCCATTCGCCTCCTCTACCAGAACGCCACCGGCCCCGCCGCCCTCGAATGGTACACCTTCAATTTCCCGGGCGCTGTCCCCGACAACGGCGCCATCTGCATCAACGATACCAATGCCACCAGCCGCGGCGCCGTCGGCACCCAGCTCTTCACTTACCGCGCCCTCTCCGGCGCCGTCGAAGTCGGCCCCTATGTCTCCAAAGTCATGCCCGTCCGCGGCGCCAACGACGCCGTCTTCTATTCCCCCGTCATCGTGGACCTCAATGACGGCAGCGGCTTTGGCGGCTCCGGCAAACAGGTCAATCCCTCCACCATTGTCCTCCAGACCGACGGCGCCACCCGCTCCATCACCGTCAACCGTTCCGCCCCCGTCACTCACATCGTCCAGAACCTCACCAATTTCTGGTCCGCCGGCCTCCACACCAATACCCTGACTTTCGCCGACAACAGTGGCACCAATTATACTTACTCCTGGAGCTTCACCGTCATCGGCGGGCCCAACGGCGGCAATGCCGCCTACGCCGATCGAACCAACGTCCTGGGTGTCAACATCCCCCTTCTGCCCCCTAACCCGGGCATCCCGGCCGGTAACGTCGCCCAGCCCGGTTTCCGGATCCGCTCCCGTCAGGCCAGCCAGGATGCTCCCAGTCACACCGCCTGGTTCGAAAAGGCCCTTCAGGGCCAGGAAGGTCCCAACTTCGCCGACCAGAGCGCCACCAATGGCGGCGCCGGTTACTTCGCCTGGACCAATCTCCTGGATTTGCGCCAAACCAGCACCACCGGCGCCCAGGGCGAATGGAGCTACGACATCATTGCCATTGCCGGTGATTCGCCCCCCGCGGGCGGCGGCCTCCAGCAGTTCGGTTCCGGCACCGTTACCCCTCCCGCCGGCATCGGCGTCGGCAATTTGCGCTTTACTACCGTCAACGGTACCATCGCCGAGGAGACCACCCTGGATATCGGTTGCTGGATCGTCTTCCCCGCCGCTGGCAACTACGTCTTCTTCGTCAATACCGACGACGGCCTTAGAGTCCTCTCCCCGCAGGGCAACATCCTCGGCAAACTCGGCACCGTCTATGTCGGCGCTCCCGGCAACCAAACCGCCGATGTCGGTCGCGGCATGGCCGGCGTCACCGGCGGCGTCCAAACCGGCGGCACCTGGTTCCAGGTCAATATCCCTTCCCCTGGCGCCTATCCCTTCCGTTTCGTCTATTTCAACGGCGGCGGCGACGGCGGCTTCGAACTCTCAGCCTACTCCACCTTGGCCGACGGCGCGGTGGCCCGTGTCCCCGTCAACGATCCCTTCTATTCTGGCTCGCTCAAGGTCTATCAGACCACTACCGCTGGCGACACCGTTAAACCCTACATCAGCTTCGTTGACCCCGTCTTCAATGCTCAGGACGTCCTGTTCTACGAGCCCACTGTCGTCGAAGTCACCGACGCCACCGGCCTTGAAACCGTCAACACCAACACCATCACCCTCACCCAGGACGGCGTCCCCCAGGCCCTGCTCATCTCCCAGCCTTCCGCCGGCAAAACCCGCATCGTCCAGCAATTGAGCCCTTACACCCCGTTGTATAACGGTCAGCACACCAATATCCTCGTCTTCCGCGACAACAACGGTGACTCTTACACCAACTCCTGGCCCTTCACCGTCGTCGGCCCCAACTTTAACCTCGTCCAGGTCCCCGCCTCCTCCTCGGTCCCCGTCTCCCAGGTCGATACCACCAAACAGGGCTTCCTCGTCACCGCCTTCCAAACCCGCACCAACAGCGCCAATAGCAGCCCCAACGACCTCCGCTGGATCGAATTGCAATTGATGGGCGCTTTCGGCACCAACTACGATCCCCGGTTCTGGCCCACCAACGCCGGCGCCAATATCGCCATCCAAACAAACACCATCCCCTTCGGCGGCTCCTTCGGCGGCACCAACGGCCCCAATGGCACCATCATTTACAGCAACCTGGTTGACTTCGTCGATAACATCGGCGCCAACGGCGACAGCGGCGAATATCGCTACAACTTCTCCTTCGGAACCAACTTCGGCTTCGTCCACAACGGCGCCACGACCGAAACCAACGAGATCACCCTGCTCTTCGCCGGTTGGATGATGTTCCCCAAGGCTGGCAATTATGTCATGGCCGTCAACAGCGACGACGGTTTCAAACTCACCGTCCCCTACGGCGGCAATCCCTACAGTCCCGCCGGCACCATCCTGTGCGCGGCCGATGTCGGTCGTGGTAATACCACCGGCGGCGCGGCCAACCCCTTCCGCGGCTCCGTTACCCCGGCCGTCTTCAATATCCCCGCTCCCGGCGCCTATCCGATGCGCTGCCTCTATTACAATGGCGGCGGCGGCCTTAACGTGGAATGGACCATGTGGAACATCACCAGCAACGGCGCCGTCGCCCGCGCCCTCGTGGGCGATCTCAATGATCCCAATGCCCCCCAGGTCTATCAGGGGCTCCTCACGAATCCTCCCTCCGTCGTTGCCTTCCTCCCCGTCGAAACCCAAAACAGCGGCACCGCCAATGCCACCTGGATGGGTAATTCCCCCGTCATCAATTTCGGTGGCGTGAACGGCTCTCAAACCGGGCCGGTCTCCACCGACTTTGCGCTCTGGTTGCGCGACGGCGGCACCACCGTCAACCCCGGCTCGGTCACTCTGTCCATCAATGGCTTCAATGTCCCTGGTATTGTTGCCACCAACGGCAATGGCCTTACCGGCATCTTCCGCCCCGCCGCCAACAACGCCGGCGGCTTCTGGCCCTCAGGCCAGTTGGGACCCCTCGTGGTCAACTTTACCGACAACCTCGGTCACGGTTACTCCTACACTATCGCCAATATTGCCACCCCGTTCTCCGGCGGCACTCTGCACGGCGGTTATCCCACCGCTTGGGCCAACACCAACAAGCCCGGCTTCCGCGTTCGCAGTTACGAGGTTGATCCGGCAATTTCGGACGAAGGCGTCAATCTGGGTGCCGTCACTACCGGCGTCTTGGTAACCGCCCAACGCACCACCGTTACCGAACAGATCCTCGCCGGCATCTATGGACCGGATTGGTCCCGCAAGACCAACTCTGCTTCCGGCCCCGGCGTCAATTACACTCCCGCTCAGGCCGGGTTCACCTCCGCTACGGACTTGGGATACTTCGATGTCATCGGCACTGGCCCGTCCAATGGTGTCATCAACTTCAACGGCGCCTGGCCCGCTACTGCCGGTGTCTTCGCCTCGAACACGCCACCGGTGCTCAATTACTTCGATATGCCGATGCCGGGCGTCCCTGGCTTCGGGCCGACCATTGTCAACAGCGATCGCAGCAATAGCCTCGCCCTGGAAATCCTCGCTTACGTCCAGTTCCCGACCAACGGCACTTACATGCTCGGCGTTGCCAGCGACGACGGATTCCGCGTTACCCAGGGGACTTGGAGTCCGCCCGCCAACAACGGTGCTTTCCTCATCAACAGCCCGGCCAATCTGGGTCAAGGCGTCCTCGCCGGGTTCCATCCCTGCGTCCACAACTCCGAGGAGCAGCCCGCCCAATCCACCCCCGTCACCAACCTCATCACCGGCAACCTCGTCCTGGCGACCGGGGCTGGCGGCGCCAGCGCCATCAGCACCGGCGGCACCAATGGCGACGGTTGCATCATCAACAACCCGGGGGCTATCGCCGGCAACATCGCCCTGATGTATCGCAGCGTCGGTTGCGGCGTCCAGCAGCAGGTCGAGAATGCCAGGCTCGCCGGCGCCCGCGCCGTCGTCATCATCCAGAAACACCGGCCCGTGACCGACGGTCTCTTCCCCGAAGACCTGGCGGTGGCTCCGCCGCAAGGCATTCCCATGGTGATGATCGAGGAAAATGATGGCAATGTCATCGTCTCCAACCTCCAGGCCGCCGTGACCGTCAACGTGACGCTCACCCCGCTGGACTACGAGTACAACCAGTCCCAAGCCACCACCCCCGTCCTGGGCCAGAGCTCCGTCGGCAAAGGCGCCACCGAGTGCGACTTCCAGGTCGTAGTGACCAATGCGCCTGGTATCTACCCGATCCGCACCGTGTACATTAACGGCGGTGGTGGTGTCAGCGTCGAGTTCTTCTCCCTCACCGGCGCCAATAACAACCGCGTCCTCATCAACGACCTGGCCACCGGCAACAGCGGCACCAACGGCATCGCCTTGGCCGCCTACTTCGCCCTCATCCAGCCCTCCATCACCAATGACGGCTCTAACGTCAGGATCACCTATGCCGGCACCCTCCAGTCCACGCCGAGCCTCACTGCGCCCATTACCTGGACGACGGTCCCAGGCAGCAGTCCGCTGGTCATCCCGCTTGGCTCGACCGCTGCCGCCCAGTTTTACCGGGCGGTGTTCACACAACGACCATGATCAACCATCAGTAAACGAGCGCCGTGCCAGTTCCAGGGCGCCGACCGGGACGGCATCTTCGGCCAGCGCCGCCAGCATCACGGCTGGTCCCGGACGAAACACTTCCATCAGGCAAGCCGGCAAAGCGCGTTCAACCGCTGAGCGCAGCGGTTCGCCAATACCGGAGAGGCCCCCGCCCAGAATGATAAGCTGCGGATGAAACAAATGCACGACGTGCGATATTCCGAACGACAGCTCGCCGGCCAACTCCTGGAAAATCCGTTCCGCGGCTGGGTCGTCTTCCGCCAGGGCGGCGGCAAGATGCTTCGCCTCCCCGCCCCGCTGGCCGGCGGTCAAGCGCCCCAGCGCGCCGGCTTGGCCTTTTGCCGCGACCTCCCGGATGCGCGCATCGATCGCCCAACCGGAGCAACGCGACTCAAGTGTGGTCCCCTGCCGGTCCAGCCGCAGATGCCCGATCTCGGATTCGCCCGGAGCTTCGCCGTGGTAGATCTCCCCTTGCGTGACCAGGCCGCCACCGACGCCACTGCCCAGGGTAACATAGAAAACGCTATCGAACCCGGCCCCGGCGCCATGCAGCGCCTCGCCCAGGGCCGCGACGTTGGCATCGTTATCGGCAAACGCCGGCACGCCGGCGAGTTGCTCCAGCCAGTCCGCCAGGTCAAAACCCGGCCAGCCCTCGACCTGGTGCGAGCGGGCAATCCGGCCGGTGCGCCAATCGACCGGACCGCCGAAACCGGCACCTACAGCGCGGACCTTGTGACTCCGGAGCAGGTCCAGAACGGCGTCCTCAAGCTGCCGGCGAATGCCCGCCGCACCGAGGGCCGGCTCGACCGTGAAGCGCCTTCGCTCAAGGACTTTGGCCGCGTCGTCTCCGAGGACAACCTGGAGTTTTGTCCCGCCGATCTCGATGGCTAGAAAGCGGGCGTGCAAACGCGTCTCACACGTGCTCGGGCACGACAAACGGTTTCCGGTATTCGCGAGTGAGGAGCCGATTCGCCGCTTTGTTACCGATGAAGCGTTCAGCCTTGCCGTCCATCGTCAGGACCATGCCGAGAGTGGCGGGGGTTTTATGAAGCTCGACATTATTGGCCGCGAGGTGCTGTTCCATCCGGCCCAGGGCCTCGGCGACGTCCGCGTTGCCTTTGACGGCGTCGCGAATTTCCTCCGGCGAGTGCGTCTTCCCAAGCCGGTACGAGATGTTGCCCGTGTGGCAGAGGGCGCTGGAAAGGTGTCCTTCGAGGATATCGGCGTTGAGGTCGCTTTGCTTGCGGCTGCGAACGGCCTCGATGAAATTGCCAAAATGGCTCGAGCTGCCTTTGAATTCCTTGAGCTTCTTGCCTTCCTTATCAAAAACGGTCGCGCTCGAATAATTCGGAAGCAGCATGGAACCGCCTTCACAATCGACGACCACGCCGATGGATGCGCCGCGGTACACGTCCATCTCCTTGGCCTCAGCCCCGGCCGGCAGGCCCCGCACCTCGAAGATGAGCGGGGCGGCTTTGTAGTCGTGGAAGACGATCTGCGTATTGGGCGTGGTCCCGTCGTCAATGTAACCGAGGCGGCCACCGACGCTCCAAACGCGAGGCGAGAGTTCGGTTTCGCCCAGGACCCAGCGGGCGAGGTCCATCTGGTGAATGCCTTGATTGCCGACATCGCCATTACCGGTGGGCCAGACCCAATGCCAATCGTAATGGAGGCGCTTGCGCATGAGCGGTGCTTTGGGGGCGGGCCCGCACCACAGGTCGTAATTGACGGAGGCGGGAATGGGTTGCGGGCCGGAGACCTTGCCGATGCTGGGCCGGCGCTTGTAGCAAAGGGCCCGGGCACGGAGGATTTTGCCGACATGGCCCTCGCGCACCCAGGCGATGGCTTCGCGGATGCCGCTGCTGGAACGTGACTGCGTGCCCGCCTGCACGAGGCGATTGTATTTGCGGGCGGCCACGACAAGCTGACGTCCTTCCCAGACTTCGTGCGAAATGGGTTTCTCGACATAGACATCCTTGCCGGCCTGGACCGCCCAAATAGAACCCAGCGAGTGCCAGTGGTTGGGCGTGGCAAAGCTGACGGCGTCGATATCTTTATTCTCCAGCAGCTTGCGGACATCGCTATAGGTTTGGACCGGGTGGCCGGCAGCGTCGCACTGTTTGGCCTCTTTTTCCAGGATCGCACTATCCACGTCGCAGAGCGCCACCAGGCGGACGCCTTCGAGGTCGCGGTAGCCTTTGATGTGGTCCTTGCCGCGTCCGCCAAAGCCGACGACAGCGACGCGGATATCGCCGTTGGCGCCCAGCGGTTTAGGCGCTTCGGCGCCCCGAGTGCGAAGCAGGGCCAGCGAGGCGGTCGTGAGCAGCGAGGATTTGAGGAATTGTCGGCGAGTGAACTGGTTCATAAGTTGTTAGATTTAGCAGGCCCGGTTGTTTACTGGACGGATTGGGGCGGGGGTTGGGTTACAGCGCATGGCGCTACGGTTTGGCCGCACCGGCATTCACGTATTCGCGGTATTTCTCGGCCACTTTCGCCTGTTGGTCATCACCTTCATGCAGATAAAACCGGTAGCGGAAGGTCACGGATTTCCCGGCCGGAACGACTAAGTCGCCCGCCGCTTTGTCCGGAAGCTTTTCGAAGTCGTGCCGGCCAAACGGGTTGGCAGCGAAGAGCCCATAATCGCGGACATGCCACCACGTGGGATGCCGCGGGTTTTGGGGATGATCGAAGATGGCGACGCCGACGGTTTTCCCGTCAACCGGGCCGTAGTAATCGCACCACTCAGCCCGTTTGCCCCAGGTCTGGCCGTCGCGGACGCCGGCGCTGTTGACGATGTGGCCGCCGCCGCCTTTGAGCGTCATGGTCTGGGCCAGGCGCACCGCCATGGCGCCTTCTTTGGTGTCGCCGAAAGTAACGTCGGCATCATCGGCATGGATGGTGATTTCGAAGTCAAATATTCGTTCGTTTGGACGTTGCGGAGTGTAAACCCGCAAGGTCTGTTCATCGGTGCAAACCCGCTGGCCATTGGCGGTTACCCAGTTGTTCCGAGACTTGATGACGCCGGATTCCTTGCCGGATTTGATTTCGAGGAAGCCGTCATGGACGGTTTTGCCGAAGTCCTTGTCCTCGGACCAGAAGTCGTGGCCGTTGATGGCGCCGTGGGCAAACCAGAGGGAACGATGGTGTTTGTGATCGTGTTCCTCGCCCGGCGTGGTTTTCATGGGCCAGTTGCGGGTCATGGCGGCCTCGCCCGGGCCGATGAGCGGGTAGTAATAGGGCCGCGGCACATCTTTGTAAAAATACTCGGTGAAGAGCCGGCCGTTGATTTCAATCCGCAATCGGTCGGGCAGTTGGGTGATCTGGACGCCTTGCTTGGGCTCGTCCGCCGGTTTGTTTTCTGCTGCCAGGGCCAGCCCCACAGTGCTTAAGAAGGCTATTCCGAACCCGACAATCCTGAACATAGTGGGAGGACTGTGCGGCTAAATCGGCTCAGAGGTCAATTGTTAAAACTCGCCCGACCGGGTTGTCAGGGGTTGTCAGGTGGCGGGTGCCAGAATCACCTGGTCGCGCTTCAACCAGCCGATGCGCCGAGCGTCCGTGCTCACCTGGAGCCAATCATCTTTGCGATCCAGAACGCGCAACTCGGCTCCGTCATTGAGGGTAAAGGCGGTCGGGGATTCTTCGAGCGGGCCATGTCGAGCCGTGGCTTCGTGGGTGACAACGATGGCGCCGTTGGAAAAGCGAGCCTCATAAAGCGCCGCGGCGAGACAGGCGCAGAGCACGGCTGCGCCGACGCCGGCCGCGATGGCAGGGTTTCGCAACGCGGGTTTCAACGCGGGCCGCCATTGCAGAACGATCAGCAACAAGAACCACAGCCAAACGCCAGCGGCGGCCAGGACGGTCCATTCATTCAGGCTGAGGCGGCGCAGCCAGAGCTGCCAACGCGCGGCGGCCCGGGTAGGCCCCTGGACCTGGTTGCGCGCGAATTGCAAGTTGGCCCGCACCTCGGGATCGCGCGGCGAGATTTGCCCGGCCTGGCGATAGGCGGCGATGGCGCTGCCGAGCTGACCGGCTTTGAAGCGGGCGTTGCCAAGATTAAAGTACAGGGCTGCCGAGGCCTGGCCCGATTCCAGCAATTTTTGGTAGGCCGCGGCCGCATCGGTAAACTTGCCCTGTTCGTAGAGCCGGTTCGCGGCTTCAAAGCCGGCGGGGGAAAGTGCCGCGTGCGAATGCGGTGGCGATAAAACCACCATGAGCGCGAGCAGCGCGAACAAGCGGAGGCACACCTTTGGAAGCCGTTGCCGAGTCACAGTTTCACCTCCTGGAGCTGATGCAATACGGTTTCCAGTTTCGGAATGACCGCAGCGAGTTCGTGGCTGGATTTTATCGGCGCGTAGCGGGCCAGGTTGCAGATTTGAAACAATTCCTGCAAGGGAGCCAATGCGGGTTCCGGCACGCCCCGAGGGCGCAGGTGCTCGTCAATGACGGCTTCGGTAATGGCGGTGGCGGGCAAATCCAAGCGTTCGCCCAATTGTTCCTGCAGCAGACGGGACAGCGTGGCGAAGAACCTTTCAGAATCGTTGGCGGCGGCCAGTTGCCGCAACTCAACCAAGCCCTCGCGAACGGTTTGCGCCACCTGGCGGCGGCGGCGAAGGCGCGGGTTATTCGCCAGCATATCGGCGCGCTTGCGCCAGGCGACCACCGA
>Ga0210408_10003627_pt1 | contig 14158 bp, 17 predicted proteins | sample IncBWH4MmetaG_FD_155471 | JGI IMG/M metagenome (GOLD analysis project Ga0210408, IMG submission 155471) | Forest soil microbial communities from Barre Woods Harvard Forest LTER site, Petersham, Massachusetts, United States - Inc-BW-H-4-M | ecosystem: Environmental > Terrestrial > Soil >...
GTCTATGTTCTGGAAGGCTCGATCGTGATGCAGGTGAGAGGCGGCAAAGAAGTGACTTTGACACCTGGTCAGACATTCTATGAAGGCCCCGATGATGTTCACGTCGTTGGGCGGAACGCAAGCAAAATCAAACCGGCGAAGTTCGTCCTGGTCATGGTGAAGGACAAAGGCGCTCCGGTGCTGGTGCCCGCCAAGTAAATAAAAACGTTTCTGTTTCACAAGAATATAAACATAAAGGAGAAGATTTGTATGAGCACCATTACAGTCAAAGACGGCACCACGATTTTCTACAAAGATTGGGGATCAGGACAGCCGATCGTTTTCTCACACGGCTGGCCGCTCTCAGCCGACGATTGGGACACGCAGATGTTGTTCTTCCTCAAGCACGGTTATCGAGTTATCGCTCACGATCGGCGCGGACATGGTCGCTCCTCGCAAACCGGTGATGGCCACGACATGGATCATTACGCCGACGATCTGGCGGCACTGACCGAGCATCTCAACCTCAAAGACGCCATCCACGTCGGCCATTCGACAGGCGGTGGTGAGGTCGTGCGCTATCTGGGTCGCCATGGCGAAAGCAGAGTCGCAAAAGCTGCCATTCTCAGTGCCGTGCCGCCGCTGATGGTCAAAACAGCGGCCAATCCAAATGGCCTGCCTAAACAGGTGTTTGACGACTTGCAGGCGCAGCTCGCAGCCAGCCGGACCAAGTTCTATTACGACCTTGCGTCGGGACCCTTCTACGGTTACAACCGGCCCGGCGCGAAGGTTTCCGAGGCAGTGATCCGGAATTGGTGGCGGCAGGGCATGATGGGAGGAGCCAAGGCGCACTATGACGGCATCGTGGCGTTCTCACAGACGGACTTTACCGAAGACCTGAAGAAAATCACTGTGCCGGTGCTAGTGATGCATGGCGATGACGACCAGATCGTACCTTATGCCGATTCCGCACCGCTATCTGCAAAGTTGCTGAAAAACGGCACATTGAAGACCTACAAGGGCTTCCCCCACGGCATGCCCACGACCCAGGCCGAGACGATCAATAACGATCTCTTAGCGTTCTTTGAAGCAGCAGCACAAGCAGCGGCGTAATGAAAGAATGGTGTGAGGAATGGTTCGGCGTTTCGCGCTAGGCGGAACGCCGAACCTCTAAGAACCAACGGCGGAATTCACCAGTAACAAACGAGGGAACTCCATGAACACTAAACTGGATGGTCCTAACATTTCACGTCGAGGCTTTCTGGCATTCGCTGGTGCAGCTTCAAGCGTTGCCTTGCTCGCTCCCCGCCAGCTTTTCGCTCAAGATGACGGCCTTGTGCAGATGGCCCGCAGGTCAGCATCGTCAGGTAACATCACCGTCCAGAAGCTGCGCGGCAACATCAGCGTCCTGATGGGTGCCGGTGGAAACATCACGGTTTTGCCCGGCCCTGACGGAAAGCTGCTAATCGATGCAGGCTTCGCCGGTTCGCGTCCGAAGATTACCGAGGCTCTCGCCTCGATCAGCTCCGATCCCATTAAGCAACTCATCAATACTCACTGGCACTCGACCACACTGATGGTAACAAATGGTTGCACGCCGCCGGTGCAGCGATCCTCGCTCACACGAATACGAAAAAGCGCCTTTCCACAACGACTCGAGTGGAAGGCTGGAACTTCACCTTTCCGCCCGCGCCTGCTGAAGCAATTCCCGCAGACGTCTTCGATGAGGAGCGGACTCTGAAGCTCAATGGAACGAGTATCGCCTTGAAGTATTACGGGCCCGCTCATACCGATGGAGACATCTCCGTGTACTTTACAGACGCTGATGTTTTCCATGTCGGTGACACATTCTGGAACGGCTACTATCCATTCATCGATTATTCAACGGGCGGCAGCATCGATGGCATGATCCGCGCCACCGAGGCGAATCTAGCGAAAGTCACGGATAAGATGATCGTCATCCCAGGCCACGGCGCGGTTGGCGACAAATCCCAACTCGCCTTTTATCGCGACCTGCTGGTCGGTACTCGCGAGAAAGTTGCGAGCCTGAAGAAACAAGGCAAGTCGCTCGACGAAATCGTCGCTACAAAGCCCACTGGCCCCACAGACGCAAAGTGGGGCAACGGATTCAGGAAACCGAAGGATTTTATCGGAGACGTTTTCCAGGGTGTTTGACGTGACCACGAGCGAGTCTACGGGCGATCCGGAAGTTAAGCAAAAATGATTACCAGCTTCCGATTTGCCGACGACTCGGAAGTCAATGACGACAACGGCATTTTCCAGATGTGCCGTAGGCCTGGCTCCACGCCACCGACGAATGCGAGCATCCGAAGACACTCAGGCTGCTTTTGCCGATGGAGTGAATGTCGCCGCATTTTCCCTGACGAACTCCTGCACACTCAGCGGCTCTTGCCCCGTCAGTGTGCGCACGTCATCCGACGTGCGGTCGAAGCGCCCCGCGCGATGCAGATCAGCCAACGCCGCCAGGTGGTTCACCAGGTGAACCGGCCAGCCCCGCTTTAGCAGGTCGTCCCGCCATGGTTCGACGGGAATGTCCTGAAAGGTGATTGCGCGGCCCAGCGCCTTCGAATACTCCTGTGCAAAGAAATGCATGTTCTCGGACTGCGGACCGGTTAGGTGATAGATCTTGCCGATGTGCGGCTGCGGATTGGCTAGCAGCGCGGTAATCGCACGCGCAACGTCTTCCGCTGCTACCGGCGAAGTCTTGCCCTCCCCGAACGGTAGCTTGATCTGATCGGATTCCCTAACTGAATCCGGAGTCAAAGTCAGGAAGAAGCCTTCGAGAAACACTGTCGGCCGCACGTGCACAACCGGCAGACCGGACCAGTTCAGCGCCTGCTCGGCGAGCCAGTGCAGCTTGTGCTGTGGGCTCGGAGTAGTTGCGGTAATGCTCATCTGAGAGACCGTCATCTGCGACATATTGATGAACGCCTTCACGCCATGATGCTTCGCAACCGCCGCCGCATTGACCGTCGCGGCCAGATAGGTATCCGAAACCGACATACCGAAATACATCGTCTCGCACCCGGCAATCACCCTATGCATCGAATCGAGATCGAGGAGATCCCCGATGACGACCTCCGCCCCCATGTCGCGCAATGCCTGCGCGCGTTCGTCTTCACGTCGCACCATCGAGCGCACCGCTTTGCCTCGCTTCAGCAGCTGTTCGGTGATCGTGCGCCCCACCCCACCCACGCGTCCCGCCGCGCCGGTGACCAGAATTGGATTTGTCATGTTTGTTTCCTCCTAAACACTCCTTCGGCTCCGCTTATCAGCTTGCCCGCGGGCCGCGTCGGCCTCACCATCCAGCACGTGTAGCAGGACTTCGGGTCAAAAGCACCCCGCTCACAACCATGCCCCACACCAGGCCGATGGCGGGCGAGACGAAGCGCGAGTAGACGCCGTCCGGTGCCCAGAATCCGCCGCTGAGCCAGGTGGTGCCGCCGAGCAAGACGAGCACGACGGCAGCGACCCCCGCCGCGAAGAGCGCGTTCGAGATCAGCCGGGCCCGCCAGAGCCCAAACGCCGCGGCCATAATAAGCATCGCGCGCGGGAACGAAGTCAACACGAAGCCTGCCCATACGAAGTCGTTCAGGCCCGATGTGAGCATGTGATTTCCCGACCCTGCGATGGAGTACGCGAGGGCTGCGACCACCGCGATGAGCAAGAGGAAAAGCGCTCCGAGGGCGGCACTGGAGGCGGTCGCCGCCGCTCCCCAACCGTCTTGAACCGCATCCGCCAGGGTCGTCCTGAGGGCCCCCGCGAACCACATGAGATTGAGGACAGCCAAGCCGTAAAACACGGCCGCGATCAGAATTCGCACGCGCTCGCCGTCGTAGAAGGCTGCCAGTGCGTCGGCGGATGCGCCGACCTGCGGCTGATGGCCGTAGACGATGTACGCGACTATGAAGCAGAGGACGGACTGGATGCCGGCTGTCCGCCACAAGCGTTCCCAGAACGCGGGGGTTGTGTAGACGCTGGCGGAGGAGGTCGTGCCTGTGGATGCGCTCATGAGGATCTCCCTTCGAACTGAATCGGATGCGACGTGAGGCATTACAGCAGAACAGAATATACGCGCTTTTCGTCCAATCAGTGCTGCGATGTCGGCTTGTCGGAATTGGAAGCTATGTTCGGCTTGCTGGCCCTCGATTGATGGCTAGTGACGAGCAAATCGGAAGATATGTGCGCCGTTGTGTGCCGCTCGTGTGCCAGCTTCGCTCGCCGTGAGGCACATTTCATAGACTCACTGTCCGTGAGGCCCAAGTGCCAGCTCGGTGGTATGCCAAGTGCGAGGATGTGCCGGTGGTGGGCCAGACGGAGACTAACGCCAAAGTGTCCATCTGGAGCTAGACCGGCCTCTCGGAGTTCAGAAAATTCTGAACTCCGTCGAAGTATCGGTTTGGCATCGAGATCGGCGGGCCTAACAAGAGTTAGGAGTCGATGCAGCGTCAGCGATAGAACGCTCCTGGGCGTGTGCCAAAAGGCTTGCTTACCCTTCCGCCCGGTCGCGCCCTGCCGGACTCCATCGAGGCAGCAGCAACACGTTCTTGAGGCTTCATCCCATCGACCGAAGCGTTGCTCCTGGCACAGCGGTAAAACAGCAAGGCGGTACCAGTGGCTCCCCACGGACTCGTTCCCCGCGCCCGTTGTTTCTATCCATCCTGCTTCGGCCAATACTGAGGTCCATCATCGGACATGCTTTCTCTCAGCTGTCACGCATTACCGTGACGCCGGTCACAGCAGAAAACCTACGCCGGCCGTAGATTCAAGATGGTGCAACGCGAAGACGAAAATCGGACCGGGATCGAGAAGCTGCGCTTCACGATGCCGGATCAACCTGGGATGATCTACAGATTCAATCGTGGTCGAGCGCCGACCGCGGAAGACCTGATTAGCGCGTATATGTCGGAGATCGGCCGGAGGGGCGGACTTGCAACGAAGGGAATCTCGACTCCTGAGAAGCGTCGCGCCTCGCGCGCAAACGGAAAGTTAGGAGGACGACCCCGAATAAAAGGCGTGATGCGGGACTAATTAATAATACGTTGAGCTCTTCCTTGCAGGTCGCCTGACGAGGCGTAATGCGCCGAAACGCGGATCGTCCCCGCGTCGCGATCACTGTGAGCCGCCGGACGTGATGGAGCCGAGCGGACGTCCCGGGGCAGGCCGGGCGCACGAACAACAACCGCGAAATCCAAAACAATCGAGCGAGTCGATGAACGGGCACGAGCAGACGTCCGTGCAGCCGCCGCCAAGTGCTGCCTTCGAAAGACATTTTTCGGTGCAAGAGATTGCCAAGATGTGGGACCTAGGAGTCGATCTGATCCGGCGCTTGTTCGCCAACGAGGAAGGCGTCGTCAGAATCGCACACCCCGAAACGCTGCACAAGTGTGGGTATTGCACCCTCCGTATCCCCGAATCCGTTGCCCACAGGGTACATCGCAAGCTCACGCACAGCAATGGCAAGGTGAACTAGGCCCGCTTCGCGCTGGACCAGGTGGTAGAAAGAGCCGAGTCCAGCGTAGTTTGCTGCTTCTTACTCCAGCGCGCGTAGTAGCGCTCCGTGATGGCCAGAGATTTGTGACCGAGCGCCTTGCTCACCAGCCGGATGTCTACACCTTTCTCCAGCAGGGAGACAGCAAACAGGTGGCGAAATCGGTGCGAGCCGCCGTCGAAATTCCCGCTTGTCGAAAGACCTTCCGATACAGCTTGTCATAAACGCCAGTCGCTGACTTGGTGGTCGATTCCCCGCTCCAAACAAAATAGCTGGCGTTCGCATTTTTCAGCTTGAGCAAGAGCTGCCCGAGCCATGCCGGAATCACGTTGCTGATCTTCGATCCGGTCTTACGGCGACTGGTGTCGATGCTATAGCGCGTTCCTGCCTTGACCAACTCGGCCCTGCTCAAGCACACCGCATCGACCAGGGAAAGCCCACTCCAGCGCTGCAGTTGCATCAGGGCACCGACGCGGGCTCGATTGGTGGCGGTGATGTCGTCGCAGGCAGGTATGGCTTTGAGGATGATCTTGTATTCCTTCTCGGTGAACGGGTTGACCTCGAAGTCATCGTCGGTCACTTTGATGGCGGACAGATCGGCCGCTGGGTTGTCGTCAATCATACGCGCCCGCTTGCAGTAGCGGAAGAAGTGGCGGACTCGGCTCTGGTTGTTGCGCAGCGCAAAAGCGCTGCCGTAATACTTCTGCCATTCCGCGCGCCACTGGCTGAGGTGCTCGAGTCTGATCTCTCGGATGAACTGCAGGTTGTTTCGATCGCAGAACTGCTGGAATCTCGACAGGGTCAGCTTGTATTTCGAAAGAGATGCTAGAGCAGCTTTGCCACCGAGCTTGTCCGCCATAAAGGCGGCAATCGCCTCTTCGACCGTGGCAACCTTGTCGTCTTCCACCGGTTTGCCCAACTGCGCCTTTTCGTATTTCAGCTCCAGCTCGCGTTTGGCACGCTCCGCTGCAGCCCAGGAGCGGGTCTTCTCCGACCTCCGGTATTGCTTCCCTTGCCAGCTTCAGCGCAGGTGTTTGCGGCAGTTGCAGCGCTTCCAGCGCTCGTCTCCCTGGCGCTCACAATCGGGCGTTGTGCCGGACAAAGATCTCGATCAGGGGGATGGTAGGCATGGGCTACGCTCGGGCTTCCCGGGGGGAACTCCAAAGAACGGTAGCACAGAATTAGCACAATTTTCCTTGGGTTTGATTGTATGTGATTGATTTTATTGAGACAAAAGATTGGTTGCGGGGGGTGGATTTGAACCACCGACCTTTGGGTTATGAGCCCAACGAGCTACCAGACTGCTCCACCCCGCGCATTGATCATAACAACCGTACCCAGACGCGTCAAACTTGCGCTTGCCAAAATGCTTGTAGTCAACCTGCGTTCGCGACCGTGCAGCGGCGCAAGACCTCTCCCGTGCAGCGAACCCGGCCCAGCTTCAGATCCTCACACTCTGATCTTCACCCGCGTTCTTTTTTCCCATGCCCCACGGCCTCAGCGATTGACTTTGTGCCGTTCACATTCCGACACGATTTTCGCGGGATCGATCGCCTCTTTATCCACCTGTTCTTCCAGGATCTTCCCGTCTTTTCCGATCAGGAAGTTCACACGCCGCGCCGCTTTGTATTTGTCAGTGTAGATACCGTACTGGTGAGTGACCTCGCCTCCCCAATCGCTCAACAGCGGGAAGCTGACGCCGATCTGCTGGGCGAATGCTCGATTCGCAAACGGACTATCCATACTCACACCCAGAACCTGGGTGTCGGCCGCTTCCAGCTTTTGAAGGTTCTGCTGGAAGTTTTTCATTTGCTGTGTTCAACCCCCGGTGAATGCAAAAATATAAAACGCCAGTACGACGTTCTTCTTTCCGCGGTAGTCGCTCAGATGAACGTCCTTCAGATCCTTCCCGTCGAAGTACTGCAGCTTGAAGTCCGGCGCAGCCTCTCCGACGCGAAGCTTCATATCTTCCGTCCCGGCGGCCTGCGTCAGGCCAGGCCAAGAAATCGCCCCAGCCAGAAGCATTCCAAGCAAAACTGCACCGAAACGTTTCATCCTCCGTGCTTTCTCCACTTGCTCCTCCTCATTACCACTCAGACCATTTCAGGCAACCGTTAAAATTCACCACAGCAGTTCTTCGTGTTTAGCATTGCGTTAACCCTCAAAAAGCCGTTACAGTTCTAGTCACGTACGGAAAATGATCGTATGCATCACGTTGCGCCAAGTTTGCGCAGTCTCACTGCGATTGTGCCACTGTCCAGCCACCGTTACTCCCGGACAGGTGCCACCCTATTGAACATCCACCGTCAACCCCACATCGCTCGCACTCGAGCACATTTCCTGGGATGAGCATCGCTACTCTCAACGACATTTTCTTCGCAATCGTCAGCCGGGACAATCCTCGTGTCACGCTACACCGCCAGGACGGTGGCTGGGTAGCCACTTCCTCGCGACAACTTTACCGCAACGTCTCCGGAGTTGCGCAAGCCCTGCTCGCCTGGGGAATTGCCAAGGGCGAGCGCGTCGCCATCCTGGGCGAAAACCGCCCGGAGTGGACCACCGCGGACTTTGCCTGCCAACTCATCGGGGCAGTCTCCGTCCCCATCTATTCCACCCTCACCGCCGAGCAATCTGAATTCATTTTGCAGGATGCCGGCTGTCGCGTCATTTTTCTCTCCACCGAACAGCAACTGCGCAAAGTTTCGCCGATCATTTCCCGAACACCGGTGGAAAGAATCGTCGTCATGGACCCAGTCGAAACCTCTCATGCCATCAGCATGGCTCAGCTCATGCACGACGGTCCAGAGAATGGCGATCCCGGACTCGAAGCGCGCGCGCGAAGCATCATCGCCGACGACCTCGCCACCATCATCTACACCTCCGGAACTACGGGGGTAGCGAAGGGCGTAATGCTTACCCATGGCAACCTCGCCTCCAATATCGAATATTCCCTCAAGGGATTCGAGTTCGTTGGCGACCAGGTCAGCGTATCATTTCTGCCCTTGTCGCATGTCACTGCGCGCCACGTGGATTTCGCCCTGCTCTTCAATGGTGTGACGCTGGCCTACTGCCCATTCGTCGACCAGCTCCCGCAGACCCTCCTTGAAATTCGCCCCACCATGTTCGTTTCCGTGCCGCGCATGTACGAAAAAATTCACGCCCAGGTCGATCTCAAAGCCAAGGACTTTCCCAAGAACCTGATCTTCCGCTGGGCGCTCTCGGTCGGCCACGACCACGAGAAGGAGGTCCTGGCCGGCAAGACCCCTACTTCCCTGGCCTGGAAGCTCGCGGACAGGCTCGTCTATACGAAGGTTCGTGCGGGCATGGGAGGCCGAGGCCAGGTCTTCATCTCCGGTGGCGCACCCCTCGGCCATGAACTGGCGGAATGGTTTGCGCACGTCGGCATTCGCATTCATGAAGGATACGGCCTCACCGAGACCTCCCCGGTCATCGCGGTGAACACTCCCGGTGCCCATAAGCTCGGCACCGTCGGCAAGCCCCTGGGCAATGTCGAAGTTCGCATTGAAGAGGACGGGGAGATTCTGGTCCGAGGACCGTCCGTCTTCAAGGCCTATTGGAAACGGCCCACGGAAACCGACAATGCCTTCGTCGACGGATGGTTTAAGACCGGCGACATCGGCAATATCGATGCCGACGGCTTCCTCTCCGTTACCGACCGTAAGAAGGACCTCATCAAGACCTCCGGCGGCAAATTTATCGCGCCCCAGCCGATTGAGAATTCCTTGAAGCACAACGCCCTGGTCGCGGAGGCCATCATTGTGGGCGATAAGCGCAAGTTCCCAGCCGTGCTCATCGCTCCATATTTCCCGCTGCTCGAAGACTGGGCGCACAATCATCAGATCGTATTCTCCTCCCGCGCGCAATTGATCCAGCATCCCGACGTGCAAGCCCTCTACGATAGCATCGTCCAAGAGATCAATCAGAACCTGGCCCGTTTTGAAAAGCTGAAACGAGCCATTCTCCTTCCCGATGAATTCACTCCGCAGGATGGCATGCTCACCCACAGCATGAAGGTGCGCCGGCGCGCCGTCGAAGAACGTTACCGGCACCTCATTGACGAGGTCTACGCTCACGCGGAAGCTGCGCCTGTTGTGGGTCATGTCACGGGAGACTGACTTTGTGCGGTTTGCGCCTGGTTTCATTACAATAAGGAGCATGTCGGACCCACTCATTATCGCTGGTCGTCAGCTGCGCTCTCGTCTGATCGTGGGCACGGGAAAATACAAGTCTTTTCAGGAAACCGCCCGCGCGCTCGAAGCCAGCGGCGCAGACATGGTCACCGTCGCCGTGCGCCGCGTCAATCTCGATCGCAGCAAGGAATCTCTGCTCGACTACCTCGACCCGAAAAAATATGTTCTGCTCCCCAATACCGCCGGCTGCTACACCGCCGATGAAGCCATTCGCGCCGCTCGTCTTGCCCGCGAAGTCGGCATCTCCGATTGGGTAAAGCTCGAAGTCATCGGCGATCAAGCCACCCTCTTCCCGGACGTGCAAGCCACGCTCGAGGCAACCCGCGTCCTCGTGAAAGAGGGCTTCACTGTCCTTCCCTACACTTCGGATGATGTCGTGTTCGCCAAGCGTCTGCTGGATGCCGGCGCCGCTGCGATCATGCCGCTCGGTGCTCCTATCGGCAGCGGCCTCGGAATTCAAAACCAGGCCAGCATTCGGATCCTGCGCGAGTTGATCACCGGCGTGCCACTCATCGTCGATGCCGGAGTGGGCACTGCCTCCGATGCCGCCATTGCCATGGAATTAGGCGCCGACGCCGTTCTTATGAACACTGGCATCGCGGGTGCACAAGAGCCCATTCTCATGGCCGAAGCCATGAAGAACGCCGTGCTCGCAGGCCGACAAGCCTACCTGGCTGGACGAATGCCGAAGAAGCTCTACGCGACCGCCAGCTCTCCACTAGAAGGAGTGGTCCGCTAGCAGCCTTCCTCTCACACCTTGTCATTCCGAAGCCGAATGCGGCGGAGGAATCCGCCTAAGGATCATAGCCGCGCGCATCCCGAGAATGGCGTTGCTGAACACTGACGACAAAAGAAGACCAATAACTCTAAAGGCAAAAGGCGGCCCGCAAGCCGCCCTTCGTTTCAGAATCACTTTCCTTCACAGCATCTTCACGCTCATCACGTGAATGCTATCCCCAGTCACATGTCCGCTCACCGCCACGTGATGCCCTTCGTGCCCCTTCAGCGCCTCTGGATTCTGCACATTCAGAATCTTCTGGTCGCCGTCGGTGACCACCACCATCTTTTCCCCTGCTTCCAGACATTTCTTGGTGCAGGCTGCCCCACCCGCGTTCGCGCCCTTGGCTCCGCACTTCGCATCGGTTATCCATCCGTTGACCGTCTCCGCTTTATCCCCCGCAAACGAGAACGAGCTAACGGAAACAACCAGGCAAATCATTAAACACAGTGAAAATGCTTTCTTCATCGAACTGCCTCCTTGAAGGTTCAGTGAGTCGATAGTCTTGACGATCCGGCGCCTGCTCGCGCAGCCAGAGATCCACTTCGGTCGTGGCCCGGTCATTTTCCGAGGGATCCCACAAAAATAGCGTTGCGCGAAATGCTATCACACCCCGGGGCAAAAAGATGTCTCCAGAAGGCCGAGCGGGCACCGAGCAGCGATGTTAGATCTTGTCATTCCAAAGCCGACCGCGGCAGAGGAATCTATAGTGCGTGAACCCGGACATTTGCCGCGAACGACTTGCTGGCGAGCGACGACTGTAGCCTACTTCCGCGCAGCATTGGTGGCAGGCCTCACGGGGCTGGGCTCAACATAAACAACTTCGCCCGGCCGCGCGTAGTGCAACTGTTCCCGGGCCTCTTTCTCGATCGCTTTCGGATCCGCCTGCAAGCCGCGAATTCGCTGCGTATAAAGATCGTTCTCTTTCTGCAGTTTCTGAATTTCCGCTTGCAACTTTAGCCGCTCCGCGCGCTTGGAACGATAGATCACCATTCCATTCGCCCCAAACATAACATGGAGAAACAGCCAGCCTGTCAGCACGACCACGCTAGCCGTGGCCAGTCGCCTGCGCTCTCCGTAAAGAACGCTCCACACCGGACGCGATTTCTCCATCCAGCGCTCCGCCCATTCCTCGGCCTGCGGAGCCTTGTCGACAAAGGCACGCAGCCCATCTTCCGGCTTGGGAAAGGACCGAACTCTGGGAAACTTCCCTACTCGAAAATCCATTGCTTGGCCGCCGCGCTTAACTTGGCAAGTTCCGCCGCACTCGAAGCTTCCGAGTAAACCCGCACCACCGGCTCCGTTCCTGAAAGCCGGTAACAGACCCACGAGCCATCCTCGAAGACCAGCTTCAGGCCGTCCTTCCGAACCACTTCTCCGACCTTCCGGCCGAAGAACTCGCGCGGTTCGGACCGCAGCTTTCCAGTGAACTTCTCCTTCACCTCCGGCGTCAAGCGGAAGTTCTCCCGCTGCGGACAGAAGGAACCAACTTTGACAAATAGCTCGCTCAATTGTTTCCCCAGCGACTTGCCCCGCCGGGCCACCATCTCGCAACACAACAGCCCCGCGAGCACTCCATCTTTCTCCGGAACATGGTGCCGGATCGACAGACCCGCGCTCTCTTCCCCGCCGATACAGATCTTGTCTTCCTTAATCAGCTCGCCAATGTACTTGAAGCCAACCGGCGTCTCATGCAGTTCCACCTTGTGATGCCGCGCCAGTACATTAATAAGATTCGTGGTCGCCACCGACTTCCCTACGCCGTTCTTCCATCCCCGGCTCTCCACCAGGTAATCGAACAGCAGCGCGATAATGTAGTTCGGCTGAAAGAAAGTGCCGTCCTCGTCCAGAATGCCAAACCGGTCCGCATCCCCATCGGTCGCGATGCCGATTTGCGCCTTCGTCTCCCGCATCTTCTTGCGACAGTCTTCGAGCAAGTGATCGTCAGGTTCCGGAGCATGCCCGCCAAACAAAACGTCCCGGTAATCGTGCACACACTCGACCGCAACGCCGCCTTCGCGCAACAACTCATCGGAATACCCGCGAGCCGCACCCCAGAAGGGATCAAACACCACGCGAATACCAGCCTTGCGAATCACATTCAAGTCCACAATTTCCCGCAGCCGCGACAGATACATCCGCCGTGGGTCCAGAGCCTGCGTCTCCGGCCCTTTCGTGCCCGCACCGTTCCCGCCCGACGCATCAAAAGCCACAATCTCCGCCTCAATGCGCTTGGTCGCTTCCGGCAGCGCCGGAGCCCCATCGGGCGTAGAAAACTTGATGCCGTTGTACTCCGGGGGATTGTGCGACGCAGTAATGTTGATTGCGCCATCCGCTTTCGCCTGGGTCACCGCATAGGAAATCGCCGGGGTCGGCGCGGCCTCGGCAATCACCAGCGGCGTGATCCCATAGGCCGACAAAATTTCCGCCGCCATCGCGCAGAAACTCTCGCCCAGAAATCGCGGATCCCGCCCCACGATCACCTTCGCGCCCTTCGGTTTCTGCGACACGACGTAGCGTGCAATCCCATGAACCGCACGCCGCACGTTGGCGAACGTAAACTCCTCCGCCATCACCGCCCGCCAGCCCGATGTGCCAAACTTGATCTGGGTTGTCATGATTCAATCCTCACTTGCGTGGGTGCCCCATCCAGGCTCCGCTTGGGGTGGGGATTTTCCAGCGTGCCCGGGCCATCTTCTTCATGTGCCACTCCATGTTGCATATTGTGGACCTGCGGCGATGTGATGATTTCACAAACGGCAGGTGATGTTCGCCGCCGAAAACGCCCGAGATGGCAAGAGTTTATATGACCAACAAGAGACTCGTCCTCACCACCGCCTCTTCCGAGGAAGAAGCCCGGAGACTGGCCAAGACGCTGGTTGAGCGCCGCCTCGCTGCCTGCGTCAACATAGTCCCAAACATCAATTCGATTTATCGGTGGAAAGAAAAGGTAGAAGAATCCCAGGAATTCCTGCTGCTAATGAAAACTACAGAGTCCGCCATCCCAAAACTGCGAGACGCAATTCAGGAACTCCACTCCTACGAAGTCCCCGAATGCATCGTCCTCCCCATCGAAGACGGCAGCGAGGCGTACCTAAAATGGATCGACGACTCCGTGACCTGACCACCTCGACGGCAAACCCTTAACATCTTCGGTACTTCCAGTCTGCTCTTTGCATGGCTGCGGCGAGCCTATTGCGACAGTTCGGCAGATGCTATGGCCTCTGCGGCAAAGGTGTATATAGCGCAAGGAGCACGGCGGTGCTCTGGGCAGGAGGTTTCCACCACGAGAGCGACTATGTTCTCGTATTCTTCATCGACAAAATTTACTTTGACTTTGGCAGTCTCCCCGTCCCTCGTGCGGAGCGTCACTGTCGTGTCAACAAACTCCTTCAGTTCATTGATTCGCATGTGATGGTCTCGCCCCGACGCATTATGCCGGAAAGTGCTGTCAGCCGCGTGACTGTCGTTGACAGGCGTGTCTGTTGAAAAATCTCAGTTCACGACGCACTTGTTTGTCCCTGCCAGTCTCCTGGTTATTCACTTTCTTTGTTTCTCTAGGGCAGGCTCATGCAGTTGCAATCTGCGGGGTTGGCTTACAGCTGAGGAATCGCACCAGGCGTTTCAGGTTCTGCGCCGTGGCCGCCAGATAGAACTGTTCGCGTACGAAGCGCATCC
>Ga0210408_10003628_pt1 | contig 14158 bp, 13 predicted proteins | sample IncBWH4MmetaG_FD_155471 | JGI IMG/M metagenome (GOLD analysis project Ga0210408, IMG submission 155471) | Forest soil microbial communities from Barre Woods Harvard Forest LTER site, Petersham, Massachusetts, United States - Inc-BW-H-4-M | ecosystem: Environmental > Terrestrial > Soil >...
CGTGCGCGCCTCGGGCTGCCGGCGGCCGTCGATCGACTCTGGGATGCGCCTGGCCTATAACGGACAAGAGTCTGGCGAACAGGCGTGAATCTAGCGACGAGCAAAGAGCAGATACTCAAGTACACCGTAAGCGCGCAGGGAAGGCGTCTTGCTCGGCCGGCCCCTAACGGCTGACGATCGTGTCCACTTAGGAAATAGGTGGACACATGAACACTAAGCAAGGATTGCCGGCCGGGCGGCAACGTAGGCGCTATAGCCCTGAGTTCAAAGCGACGGTGGTCGAAGAGTGCCGGCGGCCAGGCATGTCGTTGGCATCGGTTGCGTTGGCCAACGGGCTGAATGCGAACCTGCTGCGCCGCTGGGTGGTGGAGCACGAGGCCCTCGCGGTGGCGCAGGCGCAGCCACGGCCGACCTCACCGAGAGAGAAGTTCATCGCACTACCCATGGTCGGCGGGCCGCCGTCCCCGCCAGCTGCAGATATCCGCATCGAGGTGCGGCGTGGGACCGCGACGGTCACCGTCAGTTGGCCGGCGCAGGCCGCTGTCGAGTGCGCCGCCTGGCTGCGTGAGTGGCTTCGGTGATCCGTGTCGATTCGGTGTGGCTGGCTGTGGCGCCGATCGACATGCGCGCCGGCACCGACACGGCGTTGGCGCGGGTCGTTGCGGTGTTCGGCTCCGCCCGTCCGCACCACGCCTACGTGTTCACTAACCGACGCGCGAATCGGATCAAGGTTCTGGTGCACGATGGTGTGGGGATCTGGCTGTGCGCTCGCCGCTTGCACCAGGGCCGCTTTGTGTGGTCGAAGGACGAAACGTCGATTCGCGTGACGCTAACACGTTCACAGTTCGACGCACTGGTGATCGGGCTGCCATGGCAGCGCATTGGAGCTGAGAGCGTGATCGCTCTAGTGTGATTCGACTGCACCGACCATTCGCTTGCCGACAAGCGGCGATAGCGATCTGGCTGTGGTTCTGTCACCATGCCGCCTCATGGTGGATGCCACAGAGCTCGAGAACCTGGATGCGCCGCAGCTGCGCAGTCTGACTCGAGAGCTGATCGAACAGATCACCGAGCAGCGTGACGAGCTGCGCTTCAAGACGACGCGCATCGAGCAGCTCACCTTCGAGCTGGCGCGCTACAAGCGGATCCGGTTCGAGGCCAGCAGCGAGAAGCTGGATGCGGCGCAGGTGAGCCTGCTGCAAGAGACGCTCGATGCGGACCTGGCGGCCATCGAAGAGCAACTCGAGCAACTGACCGCCGAACCGGGCAAGCCGCGAAAGCAGACGCCGCGCCGGGAAGCTCTGCCGCCGCACCTTCCGCGGGTATCGGTCCATCACGAGCCGCAGACCAAGACCTGTCAGTGCGGCTGCGAACTGAAGCGCATCGGCGAAGACGTCTCGGAGAAGCTGCTCTACAAACCCGGCGACTTCACCGTGGAGCGACACATCCGAGGCAAATGGGTGTGCGCCAAATGCCAGACGCTGATCCAGGCGCCGGTACCGCCGCAGGTCATCGATAAAGGCATCGCCACCGCCAGCCTGCTGGCGCAGGTGATGGTGGCGAAGTTCAATGACCATTTGCCGCTGTACCGCCAGGAGCCGATCTTCGGTCGTGCCGGCTACCCCATTCCTCGCTCCACGCTGGGTGCCTGGGTCGGCGCCTGCGGCGTGCAGCTGCAGCCACTGGTGGATGCCCTGAAGGAAGCGGCTTTGAGCCACGACGTGCTGCACGCGGACGAAACGCCCGTGGCAATGCTGAAGCCTGGCAATGGCAAGACGCACCGGGCATACCTGTGGACCTACTGCCCGGGCGCCTTCGAGTCAATGAAGGCGGTCGTGTACGACTTCACGGAGACCCGATCGGGCAAGAACGCCGAAGCATTCCTCGGCGCCTGGCGTGGCAAGCTCGTCTGCGACGATTACTCTGGGTACAAAGCGATCATCGCCAAGGGCGTGACCGAGTGCGGATGCCTGGCACATGCGCGCAGAAAGTTCTTCGATCTGTACGCCAACAACAAGAGTCAGATCGCCGAGCAGGCGCTGGGCTACTTCGGCCAGCTCTACGATGTCGAGCGGGATCTGCAGGACCTGGACGCGGATGCTCGACGCCAGATGCGGCAAACGAGAGCCAAACCGGTCGCCGATGCCTTGCACGCCTGGATGGCGGTCCATCGGTTGAAGGTTCCCGACGGATCGGCGACCGCCAAGGCCTTGGACTACAGCCTTACGCGCTGGGAGGCGCTGACGCGCTATCTGGACAACGGGACTCTGCCACCGGACAACAACCACGTCGAGAATCAGATCCGGCCGGTTGCTGTCGGCAGGTCGAATTGGCTCTTTGCCGGATCACTACGCGCCGGTCAGCGCGCCGCCGCCGTGATGAGCCTGATCCAGTCGGCCAAGCTCAACGGCCACGATCCGTACCTCTACCTAAAGGACGTGTTCACACGACTGCCGACGCACCCTGCCAGTCGGATCGACGAGCTGTTGCCACACCGTTGGACGCAATGACAACAGAAACGGTCGAAACCGCTTGATTCGCTTGTCCCATGAAGCAAGCAACAATAAACCTCGCAGAAGGAGGATTTGGAAGGTCGGCAGCAGGGCTCGTATATGCCGAGCTCTCGCTGCACGTCGATGACCTGCAGTTCCCGGATTCGCAGTGGACAGACTTCGTGGTCGTTGTGCTTATGTGGTGGTGTAGTGGGTTAAGTCGGCTTCTTGACGGAGAGAGTGAGCCGATTGCCGTACGATTTATGGAGGGACCGTACTTGGTAGAGCTTGGACCGATAAACGACGAAAGACTGCACCTGGTGTTGGTCGAGGACGGGCTGAAGCGCCGAATCTGGGAAGAAACGGATGCCGACGCACGCACGCTTATCCGGAGCGTTCTCTCGGCCGCCGAGAGAACTCTGACCAAGTGCAAAGATCACGGCTGGTGGTCGGATGATGCTACCAACCTATCTGCGGCGACGAACGATTTGCGACGGGCGCTCCGGGAGCAATAAGACCAGCAAAGGCCCAGTTCACACCAGGTTCGTCAAGACGGGTTTGCTGGTCGCTTACACTTGACATCCCTTGGGGACGCCAGAAAAATGAATTAGTTGCCTAGGAATAAGCAGTTCTGGATCGAATTTACGAAACGATTACGAAACCAACGGGGCTGAGCCGCACGAACGGCCCAGTCGCCACACAGATATAACGCTGTCGGCCGGCAAATCTGCAGCGTTCTTTCGGCGGCGAATCGGTTACGCCGCATTTGGGTGCACGCAAGTGAAGGGCGGCGCGGGGTTGACGTCGGTTCCGGACTTCGCACTGATTGAACGGCGGTTAACCGGGATGGCGTGCACCGAACACGGTGTGATTGAACCAGTGATACGCCGCGTAGATGCGTCCTTCCGTCAACGCCTGCTGCATCAAAGCAAGGTGCCGAATCGTGGAGTTCCAGAGTCGCGCGTAAGCGCGTGGCTTGCGGCTACGTCGGAACGAACCCCGCTGCGCTGTAGATCGCGTGCAGCGTCTGTGCCGGAATGTGATCCTCGCTGTCGCGATGCACGGGCATCAATGCTTGCTTCCAGCGTCGGCGTTCCGCGTCCGAAAGCGTGAGAACGCGCATGCGACCGCGCGCCTCGAGTGCTGCCACGGCGTCGGCGTCTTCTTTTTCAGCGGCAGCATTGGCGAACGCCGTGGCTTGTCGTGCAGCATCAGCAACTGCAGACCGAAGGTCGCCCGGCAGTCTCTCCCACAACCGACGATTCACCACGAGCGCGCTGCCGACGTAGGCGTGATTCGAGATCGTGAGGTACGACTGCACCTCGTCGAATCGATTCGCATCGATCAAGTGTGCTGGCAATTCAGTCGCGTCTACTGCCCCGGAGCCGAGTGCATCGCGTGTGTCGGCGAGCGAAATCGGCTGTGGAATTGCGCCGAGCACCCGCACCTCCAGATCGCTCACGCGCGAATAAGTGATGCGGATGGAGAGGCCGCGCGCGTCCTCGGGCACCCGCAATGGACGGTTCGCGGTCAACTGCTTGAAACCGACGTCCCAGAAGCCGAGTCCCTCGATGCCTTTCTCCCTCAGCTGGTCGAGCAGGCGCGCGCCGACTGAACCGTTCGTCACCCTGCGCAACGATGCCTACGAGTCGAACAGGTAAGGAAGCTCGAATGCTTCGAAATCGCTCAACCCCAGCGAGCTGAAGGCGTGGAGATTCGCGCACACGACCTGCACGGCGCCGAGCTGCAACGCCTGGAGCTCATCCCTTTGTGCATACAGCGTGCTGTCGAAGAAGATCTCGACGCGAGCTCGACCGCCGGTGCGCACCTCTACCAGGTCTTTGAACCTTTGTGCCGCGCGTCCGCGCGGCGAATCCTCGGATGCGACGATGCTGAAACGGATCACGATCGGCGGGGCGTTCATGGACACGGCGAGGGGCGGGAGCGCTGCAAGCGCAATCCCGGTCATCGCGAGCGTCCTGCGGTGGGGGTCCATGCGCTTATTATGATCGTGCGGCATCGATCGGGCGGCAACTGTGGAAAGCCACAGCCGACCCACCGCTGCCGCGGAGCGTCAAGCGTGCAAGAATCGAGACCGGTGATCTCGTTGCGCGACCTTTCTTCCAAGGGCCGCCTGCTGGCGTGGCTTCCGCGCACCCTGCCGGCGACGATTGCACTGATGCTCGCGGCAGCGACGGCGGGTCTGTTCGTGCTGTCGAGCAGCAAAGAACGCAGGGAGCTCGATGAGCAAGTCGTGGCCGACACATTGCTCGCGCGCGAATCCATCGGTTTTCAGCTGGCGCGGGAGATCGAGGCGCTGCAAAAGCTCGCAAGCGATATCGGGCGCGGAGCGCTGTCCGACGGTGCGCTGCGCGCGCACTTCGACGCGTTCATGCGTCGGGCCGGACAGGTGCAGGATCTTTTCCTCGTCGATTCGCGGTGGCAACCACGCTTCGCGGTGCAGCGCGACGGGACGAAAGAAGGGTTCGGCCAGGTGCCCGCACTTGTGCTCCAATCGACCGCCACGAACGCAGCGAACGTCGACCGCCCGACGGCCACGTCCGTGTTCCAGGGCGCCCACGGCGAATCGATCGCGCTCGTCGTGCCCACGCCCGAGTCCGCCGGCTCGCGGCAATTCATCGTCGCGGTCTACACGCTCGAGCGACTGCTCGAGGAAATGGTGCCGTGGAGCCTCGCGCAGGATTACGAATTCACGCTTTCGGATGTCACCGGTACGCTGCCCGCGCGGCATGCTGCGGCCGGTCGGGGGCGCGGCATCTATCGTCATCAGGAGCCGTTCGAGCTCGCCGGCACGACGTTGTTGCTCGCAGCGGACAGCATACGCGGTGCCCCGGGATGGATCGCGAATGCGTTGCGCGCCGGCATCGCCGCGCTTGCGCTGCTCCTGCTTTGGAGTTTGTGGGCCTTGTGGCGCGACCACCAGCATCGCCGGGCGGCGGAGCGCCTGGCCAACGAGGAAGCCGCACTGCGACGAGCGATTGGCGATTGCAGCGTGATCGGCGTAAGCGCACGCGACATGGACGGTCGAGTGCGGTATGTGAATCCGGCGTTTTGTCGCATGGTGGGGTACGAGCCTGCCGAACTGATCGGAGCCGCTCCGCCCCCCAAAGGCTGGTTGCCGCCGCTCGGGGACGAATATCGTCGTCGCCTCGAGCAGCGCACCCGCGAGCGCGAGACATCCTCGGCATTCGAGACGCAGCTCGTGCGACACAACGGCGAAGTATTTCCCGCCGCGATCTACGATGCACCGCTGCTCGACGCCGGCGGCACGCAGGTCGGCTGGACCAGCTCAATCGTCGACCTCACGCAGCAGAAGCAAAGCGAGCAGCGCGAGCGATTGCAGCAGGAACGGCTGCAGACCGCCGCTCGTCTGACGACCATGGGTGAGCTCACCTCGTCGCTCGCGCACGAACTCAACCAGCCGCTGGGAGCCATCGCAAGCTATCTCGCGGGATCGATTGCGATGCTCAGGAACGGGCACGAGAATTACGCCGAAGTCGCAACCGCGCTCACCAAGGCAAGCGATCAGACCCAGCGCGCCGGACAGGTCATCAAACGCATTCACGAGTTCGTCCGCAAGCAGCCGCCGCGGCGCGAGCAAGTGCGCCTTCCGGACATCGTGGAGTCGTGCCGCGCTCTGATCGAGCTGCAGGCGAAGCGCGAAGCGATTCAGGTGGAGATCGCGCAAGGCGACGGCGGCGACGTGCGGGTCCTTGCCGATCCGGTGATGCTGCAGCAGGTCGCACTGAACTTGACGCGCAATGCGATCGACGCCATGCGCTCGTCGCGTCCGGAATGCCGCCGCCTCGTGATCTCGGTCGTGGCCGAAGGCGGCGGCGTCAAGCTCGGCGTGCGCGATTTCGGTCAGGGTGTCGCAGAGCAGGATGACGAGCGCATTTTTGCGCCCTTCTACACAACCAAGGCCGAAGGAATGGGGATGGGACTGTCGATTTGCCGCACGATCGTGCAGGCGCACGGGGGTCGATTATGGTTCGAGCGACGCGACCCGGGAACGGAGTTTCTGCTGTGGCTGCGGCGAGCGGAATGATCCACATCGTCGACGACGAGGAGCCGATGCGCGACGCGCTCGCTTGGCTACTGAAGTCGCATCACTATGCCTGCCGGCAGCACGCCTCGGCCGGGGCGTTTCTCGCCGCGATTGCATCGGTGCCTGCGCAATGCGCTACTCCCGGCTGCGTGGTGCTCGACATCCGCATGCCCGGAGTCCATGGCGATGCCCTGTTCGATCGCATGCGCGAGGAAGGCCTCTGCCCGGCATGGCCCGTGATCTTTCTCACCGGCCACGGCGACATCGCGATGGCTGTCGAAGCCCTCAAGGCCGGCGCCTTCGATTTCGTGGAGAAGCCGTTCAACGATGCGTCGTTCATCCAGCGCATCGAGTCGGCGCTTGCCGACTCCGCGCGGCGTTTGTGGCGCGCGCACGAAGTCGCGTCGCTCGATCAGCGCCTCGCCACGCTGACGCCGCGCGAGCGCGAGGTCATGGAGCTCGTGATCGCCGGCCACTACAACAAGGTGATCGCCGACAAGCTCGGCATCGTACCGCGCACGGTCGAATTCTTTCGTGCGCGCATCTTTGACAAGATGGGCGTGAAAAGCGCGATCGAGCTCGCGAGCCTCCTGGCATCGCGGGACCGGTTGCGCGATCGCTGAACAGCTATGCGGCCTACCGCGGCCGGCGGCTACTCGATCTTCGCGAGCTCCTGGCGCACTTCCTCGGCGGCGAGTGGGACATAGCCCTCCTTTTCGCCTTTCAATTCCTCGATCAAGCGTTGACCGTCAGTCGACAGGGCTAAGCGAATGTACTGCTTTGCAAGGGGATTGAGGGGTTGACCTGGTGCGCTTCTGACGTAGAGATGCAGATACGGTGAAAGCGGGTAGCGAGCCTGCCGCACGTCATCGTATTCGCCCAGCGACGCGCGGGTGTTGACATCCTGCGCAAGTGCAACGAGACGCACGTTCTTCGGAATGCTGGTTCGAGAAACGAAATCGACCACCCCGATACCGTACCTGTCGCCCGCGACGGCCTCGAGTACATCGGTGTCCTCGGCAAGCGCCTCGTAGTCTCGCCGAAATGGCCGACCCCCAAACCACGCGCCGCGCAACCCGGTGACGAACCTGCCGTCGTCACGCGTACCGTAAACATGAATCGCGTGCTTGGCCCATTGGCCCTCCAGATCCAGTTGGCCCCAGTGCCGCACGTCGCTCGGCATCTGGCCAGCGGTGAGGACACGTCCGAGCTCGGTCATGGTGAGCTGCCGCAGCGGATTGTCGACATGCACGTAGATGCCAGGCGGGTTTTGGTCGCCGGCACCGGCGTAGCCACGCCGGCCGATCCGGATATCGAGGGGGCGATAGCCCGTCAGGCGCTTGAACGGCTCGATCTCCGTCTCCCACGCTTCGCGTCCCAACGGCGCAAAGAGAGAAACGTCTGCGACGATGCCGTCGATTCCGGTCGGTGGGCCCCTCAGGATCAGGGTGAATCGGATCCCCGGGTGATCTCTGATGAACAATTGGTTGAGGCGGGTGACCAAAGGCTCCATCGTAAGGTCACCCACCACGCGGACTGAGCCGTCGGCCAGGCGGTAGGACGCATCACTCGGGCTCACAAGGTCGGACCGGTCGTCCCGCGGCTGCCCGATGCAGTCGCTCGCGCACAGGAGTGAAAGCGCGCCTGCAGTGATCAGGAACAGGCGGCGAGTCATGGGCAAGGGTGTAAACGATTCAATGCCGAGCTTCCAACTTGGCCAACTCTTCGGCGACCTGAGCGGCGTTGAGCGGTACGTAGCCGTCCGCCTCGGAGGCTACGATCGCCTGACCTTCCCGCGAAAGGATCAGGCGCACATATTCCTTCACGAACGGATCGAGCGGCTTGCCGGGTTCGCGGCGAATGGCTAAGCCGACCGAGCGGTCCAGCGGATAGCGACCGCTCGCGACTTCTTCCTCGGTGCCTTCCATGTAGGGGCCTCCCGCATCATCGGCCACCGCAACCAACCGGGTCTCCGGCGTGAGAAAGCCTTGCCCGGCAAAGCCGATCCCGTAAAGATCCTCCCCCACCCGCTTGACGATCTGCGCCGCGAGCTCGAACGATTCATAGCCGGGTGCGAATGGCCGATCGCCCCACTTGTTCTTCAGCATGAAGTAGCCGTAGCCGCTCGCTTCGGGCGTGCCGTATACGTGGATGGGGCGTTGCGCCCATTCGCCAGATGCGCCCAGCTGCCGCCAATAAGTCAGATCGCCTCCGGGTGCACCGGTGGTGAACATTCGAGCGAGTTGATCCAGCGTCAGCTTCCGAATCGGGTTCTGCTTGTTGATGTAGATCGCTAAGCCCGCAGTCATGCGGACGGAGGTAAGCGTTCCGTGCGCGATCTTGATCGTCAGAGGGTCGGCGCCAACGATGTTCCTATAAGTGACCTGCTCGTACCAATTAGTTTCACGGCCGAGGGGGCAAAATATCGTCGTGCCATAGGTCAGCGCGGCGATGTTGACCGAGTTTCCCTCGCGGTTGTAATCGATGCGGAAACGCACGCCGGGATGCGTGCGGCTGAAGAGCGCGTTGAATCCCTCGAGCACCACTCCAATGCCGCGATTGCCCGAGATTATGTGCACGGTGCCGTCGGCGAGCACGTAAGTTGCCTGCGCGGGTGGTGAGACGGGCTGCGGGTCGTAGGCAGGCAGTTGAGGATCAAGCGTCGCAGCACTCGTCATCATGGCCATAAGTGCCAGCGCGGCGCCCGCGATGAGAGTGCATGCCATCAGTGCACCTTTACGCGTTCACGCGCGGCGGCTTCGGCAGTCAGTGGCAGGTACTTCTCGGCGCCGTGCATGAACGTCTCCTGACCCTCACGGCTGAGGATGAAGAGCAGGAACTCGCGAACGACGGGTGCGAGAGGCTTTCCGGCGCGCTGGTTCACTCCGAGATAGATGGTTCGCGTCAGGGGATACACGCGCCGCGCAACCTCGTCCGGGGTGCCCTGATACCACGGCCCTGCGTTCGTTTCGGAAATGGCGAGCGTCTTCGCCCCGGGCGCGGCGAAGGAAAATCCGCTGAAGCCGATCGCGTAGCGATCCTCCGCCACCTGCCGAACGATCCGCGTGAGCATATGTTGGCCGAGGCCCGGCCCGTTGCTGTCGATCTGGTAAAGACTACGCCGCAATCCGTTGCTGCTGCGGAAAACCCGGCCCTGCAGGTAATTGATGATGCCGAGCGGATTGCCGTTGGGATCGGAAACCGGGATGCTAAAGACGTGGATGGGCTGATCGGCCCACTCGCCGGTTAGGCCGAGCTGCCCCCATCGGGTGATCTGTCCGCCGGGCGTATAGATGTCGCGGATCTGCTCGAGCGAGATGCGTGTGAGTGGATTGGCGTCGTTTACGTAGAACGCGATGGCGTGGGTGCCGCTTTTGGTGGCATAGCTTCCGGTGGCCACCGCGATGACCAGCGGCGCGCCGCCGAGGCTGCGCGTAAGCCTCTCGACTTCGGAAGGCACCAGTTCGCGCGCCGACGGGATGAGATCGATGCCGCCCTCGGCGATCGCCAGGTCGAAGGCGTCGGTCGTAAGATGCGTGTCCTTGCGTAAGCTGACATGCACGCCCGGCTGGTGTGCCGCGAACGCCTTCGCCCACGCGGCCATCGCTTCATCCGTGGCATGGTTCCCAGCCACCGCGATCTCGCCGCGAACCTGCGCTTGCGCCACATAAGCCGGCAGGGCTGGATCGATCACGACGTCGGCGCGGCCGGGGCGTGAGGCCGTTGTAAGTATCGCGGCGGCCGCAAACGATAGCGCGGAGGTCGGAAGGCAATATGAGCTGCCGCGAGCTTGGAAACGCAACGCTTGTGCGATCGCTCACTCCTCCATCAATTCATGTTCCTGCGGCATCGCCGTGGAATCGAGCTTCCTCAGCTGCTCCCGCACGACCGGCGCGGTCAGCGGCAGGTAGCTGCCTTCGCGTGTCACGTCCGCCTGTCCCTGGCGGCTCAGGATGTAGCGCAGGAATTCCTTCGCGCGCGGGTCGCCGCGCGCGGGCGCGATGTCGGTCTTCGCGTCGTCGATCGTGTAGTAGATGTACACGGGACGGTGCAGCGGATAGCTACGGTCGCCCACGCTCGCGCGCGTGAGCGGCGCGTAAGGCCCGGCCGGAGTCTCCGAGACCGCGATCGCCCTCACCTGCGGAGTCGCGAACGCGATCGGCGCATAGGCGATGCCGAGTGGATCGCGGCCGAGGTCGGCGATCATGCGCGCGGGCTCGGCGTACTCGCGCAGCTCCTCGTTGAATAGCTCTCCGCCGCCCATTACGCGCGCCTGGAAATAGGTGATCGCCCCCGCGCCCAGGCGCGGCTTACCATAGGGATGGATCGGCTTGCGGGCCCAGTCGCCGACGAGCCCGAGCGTGCCCCAGGTGCGAATGTCGTCCTTGGGCGTGCGCGCAACCTTCGTGTCCCACGAGAGTGCGTTCCAGCCACCAGCGCGCTGCGCGCCGAACACGCCGTCGAGCTCGCGCACCGAGATCTTCGCAAGCGGGTTGTCCTTGTGGACGAAGATCGCGTAGGCGGGCGACTTGTGCAGGCGCTCGAAGCTGCCGGTTGCCACCTCGACGAAGGCCGGATAGACCCACGAGCGTTCGTAGACTCCATAACGCTCGTAGGGAAAGACCGGCCGGCCCATGAGTGCCAGGTCCGCGGTGCGCATGTCGAGCCCGTACATGGCGGTGGCGCTGCTCTTGAGGTTGTCGGCGAACTGCACGTCCGGGTGGACGCGTTTGAAGCCTGCCTCCCACAGCTTCATAAGCGGTCCCATCTCCGCGCTGCCGCTGCTGCGGAGCACGCCGGTAACGCGCATTTGGGGCTCGTAATCGGGAAGGTCTTCGGCGCAAAGCGACGCGCAGAAGCCGAGAAGAAATGCAGTGATGGCGAGTGTGCGCATGTTCAATCGAGCTTGGCGAGCTCGGCCTTGATCTGGTCGGCGCAGAGCGGGATGAAGAGCCGGGTGTCGGCCACGATCTGCTGGCCTTCGCGGGAGAGGACGAACTTGATGAATTCCTTCTCGCGCACGGTCAGCGGCTGTCCGGGCACGCGGTTCACGTAGATGTACGCGCCGTTGCGCATTGGATAGGATCCATCGAAGAACGTCCGATCGCTCGGGGCGACGAAGGGTTCGCCCGCCCTGAGCGCGAGCGGCAGCACGCGAACGTCGCCGTGATTCGCGTTGATCACGCGCTGGAAGAGGAAACCGATCGCATACGGATCCTTCTCGACCGCTTCCAGCGTGAGCTGGTCGCGCGTCTTTCCCTGGGCCTTGGTGCCGATGTCGGCGCGCGGCGCCTCGTTCAGCGCCGGATTCCACTTAGTGCCGCCGTGGAAGGCCTCGCGTTCGATCAGATCGGACCAGTTGCTGAGCGTCACGTCGAAGCCGTAGACATGGATCGACTGGCCGGCGAATTCGCCCGTGAGCCCGAGTTGGCCCCACGTGCGGATGTCCTTCTCAGGTCCGCGCGCCACGGCGGTGGACCAGCGTCCGTCGACCCAGCCACCCGTGCGCCGCGCGCCGTAGATGCCGTCGATCTGCTCGAGCGTGAGGCCACCGAGCGGATTCTTCTTGTTCACGATGAACACGAGTCCCGGCGTGGTACCCGCGGGATCATCGTAGGAGCCACTCGCGAACTTGATCTCGAGTGGCGCGTAGCCGAACTGGCGCTCGAACGCAACGAAGCCGTTGTGCCACTGCCGGTGTCCCATGAGGCCGACGTCCGCCTGGCCCGTAACGAGCCCCGCGAACGCCTGCGACGTGTTGATCAGGTAATTCTGCAGGCGCACCTGGCCATGGTAGCCGCGGAAGGCGTTCGCCCACCGGCCGACCAGGTCCTCGAGCGGCGTGCCGTAGATGCGCATGACGCCCGTGACGCGCTGCGTCTTGGTGTAGGAAGGCAGCGCGCTCAGGTCGAATCGTGCTGGGTTGTGCGGCGCCTGCGCCGTCGCGGTGTGCGCCGACAGTGCGATGGCGGCAGTGGCGGCGAGACGCGCAACACGGGATGTGATCATGATCATGCCTAATCGAGCTTCTTGAGCTGCTCTTTCACCATTTCGCCGGTAAGAGGTATGTAGCGCCCTTCACGCTGCACCTGCTCCTGCCCTTCCTGGCTCAGGATGAAATGGAGGAACTCGTCGACCCTCGGATCGACCGCCTTGCCCGGATCGCGGTTGAAATAGAAGTAGTACTCGGCGTATAGCGGATAGGAGTGGTCGCGGATGGTCTCGAGCGAGCGCTTCACGTAAGGCCCACCGTCCCATCCCTGGATCGCGAGCTCCTTCAGGTCGAGACTCATCGACAGCGGCGACACGTAGTAGAGCGCGTACTTGTCCTTCGCGATCGCATCGCGCGCCTGGGTGCTCCACGGAACGATCTTGCCATCGGTCCCGATGTAGTTCGCGTAGGTCTGATAGTTCTCGTTCCACTGGTCGCTGCCCCGCGTGATCCTGTCGGAGAGCTGGGTGGTGTTGTTGCCGCGCAGCGTCTGTCCGCCGGGATGGATCGGCTTGTCGGCCCACTCGCCGGTGAGGCCGAGCTGGCCCCACGTGCGGATGTTCTCCTCTGCGCCGCGCCGGTACGGATAGTCGGTACGCCACACGCTGCCGTCATAGCCGCCGTTGCGTTGGCCGCCGAACACGCCGTCGAGCTGCTTCATGCTGATCTTGTCCAGCGGGTTGTCCTTGTTGACCACGATGGTGAACGCGGGCATCCAGCCGTACACGTCGTAGGAGCCCGTAACCGCCGTGATTTCGGTGATGGGATGGTGGTACACCTGCTCGAAGGTGAGCAGGTCCATGAGGATGGCCTTGCGGCTCATCGCGAGGTCCGAGGCCTTGGCCGACAGCGAGGGAATGCCGATGCCCGTGGTGGGCAGGTTGTACTCGATTTCGAAGCCGGGCTGGAATTTCTTGAACTCGGCCTTCCAGTACTCGCCGAGGTAGCCGTCCTTGATGTAGTTGTTGCCCCAGATGCGAAGCTTGCCCCTGAGCTGGCGCTTCGGCTTGTAGTGCGGCAGGTCGGACAGGTCCCACTTCTTGGTGTAGCCCCCCGCGACCGAATGCTCCTTGCGGAACTGCGTGACGTTCTGGGTCCAGATGCTCTTGTTGGCGTTTTCGGCGTCCTTCGAGCCGGGCGTCGCGTCGGCCGCCATCGCGGGAAGGCCAGCAATGGCAAGCGCCACCGCAGCGGCGAGATTCAATACGCTACCTGCCCGTCCGAAGATCGACATGGTTGCAGCACGGGCGCGACGGCACGGCTGCAGGGGCGCCATGGTGGTAATCATGACGTGAATTCTCCTGTACACAAATGCGTGAATGTTGATGCCTGGGTGCGATGGGCGCTACTGTGGAATTCCACAGTCATGTGCCGATCACTCACTTCGGCACCCTCGTGAGCTTCGCGCTGGCTCCCGCCGTCGCCTTGCTGTTCGGATACTTGACCACTTTCGGCGGCGGCGCATGTCGGCTCAGGGGTCGACAGTGAGCCGAGCGAGCGGGGAGCGCGAACGTCCGGTCCGTGCGGCCTAGCGGCGCGCTATTTAGTGATCAAGAGCATAGGGCGGCAAGGTCGTCAGGCGAGGGTCTTCGACAGGACCCCCGG
>Ga0210408_10003630_pt1 | contig 14149 bp, 11 predicted proteins | sample IncBWH4MmetaG_FD_155471 | JGI IMG/M metagenome (GOLD analysis project Ga0210408, IMG submission 155471) | Forest soil microbial communities from Barre Woods Harvard Forest LTER site, Petersham, Massachusetts, United States - Inc-BW-H-4-M | ecosystem: Environmental > Terrestrial > Soil >...
TACATCAACAGCCTGCTGAATGTCGCGGTGGCGCTCAATCAGGCCAGTTATGCCGCCGCACACAAGATCGAATCGGGGCCGGACTGGTCGATCGAGATCGGGCCTGAATGAACGACGCACGCCTGTACGCCGCGCTGCTCGATGCGGCCTGCGAGCCATACCGCAACGCCGGCCGCTTCGCCTATCACTTTGCCCGGGGCAAACTGCGGACTGATCCGGTCTACCGCGCCATCCTCGAACTCGGTCTGCTGCTGGGGCGAGCGCGGGTGCTGGACTTGGGCTGCGGACAGGGCCTGCTGACCGCCTGGCTGCGAGCCGCCGAACGCTGCTACGACCGCGGCAGCTGGCCCCGGGCCTGGCCGCCGGCGCCGCATTCCCTGTCAACTCGCGGCATCGATTTGATGGCTCGAAATGTCGAACGGGCACACTGCGCACTGGGACCGGGCTCGCAAGTGTCGCAAGCCGACATTCGCAGCGCCGCCTTCGGGGCCGCGGATGCCGTGGTCATTCTCGATGTTCTGCACTACATGACTCCGCCTGCTCAACGCGAAGTGCTGCAGCGCGTACGCGCTGCGCTGCCGGCAAGCGGCCTGTTGCTGCTACGCGTCGCTGATGCCGGCGGCAGTTTGCGCTTTCGCTACGGTCAGTGGATCGACACGCTGGCGATGCTGCTGCGCGCGCATGTCTTTGTGGACCAACACTGCCGCAGCGTTGCGCAATGGCGCGTGTTGCTGCAGGAGTGCCGCTTCGACAGCGAAATCAAGCCGATGAGTCAAGGAACTCCATTTGCCAATGTACTGCTGATCGCCCACGCGATCTGAGTGCGTCGGGCAACGGTGCGAAGGACGGTGCGCGGCATTGAGGGAATGTTCATGAAAGAGCGGGTGTTCATGAAAGAGCGGGTTCGTTTCCTTGTCGCGTTTTGCATCGCCGCGCCCATTTGTTCCCTCGTACATGCGCAAGCTCCTCAGGCGGCGCAGGATGACATGTATTTTCCGGCGGCGGTCGGCCAGACAGAGGCCGACGAATACACGCGCTATGAGTTGTTGGCGCCCGAGACGGCCAGCTTCAAAATCTATTACGAGGTGGCGGCGACGACCGCGGGAGCGAAGGTTTTTTATAATCCCATTCGCAAGGGAAGCACCGCGAGCGACGAGGCCGTCTATGACGCGATGCTCGGCACCCCGCTGCACTTTGACGTGGTGAGCGGCGCGGAGGCACGCAAGGACCCCTTGATGCCCGATGCCGACTTGGGGACGAACTACATCAAGGTAACGCTGGCGCGACCGGTGCCGGAACATGGCCAGGGTCGCGTGATGATCGTCAAGACCTATCAGGACGCGAAGAGCTACCACCTGGACGGAAAGGCGATCGTCTTCAATCGGCCGCTCGGGGTCGCGCGCAACAAAGTGGTGCTGCCGCAGGGATATGAAGTGGTGGGATTGACGGTGCCGTCGCAAGTTCTGACGGAGAAAGATGGGCGGATTGCGATCAGCTTTCTGCATCTTGGAGCGGGCGAGGCGCCGCTGGTGGTGCGGGCCATCAAGGACGCACGGGTGGGAACGGCGGCGCTGCCAAAGGCCTTGACGGCGCAGCGGAGCTGGGAGTCGCCGTTCGTGGGCGAGACTGAGCTGGAGCGGCTCTCGGAGCGCGCACATCAGGACCGGGATATCGTGTACTTCCTTCAGCAACCTGAGACTCACGCGTTCAAGCTGTATCACGACTACACCGAGTCGCGCCCAGGCGTGAACGGCTATGCGAATGTGCTTCGCAAGGGCAGCGTGGCGAGCCATCCTTCGGCGACCGTTCTGGATACCGGAGAGCAGCTGAAGGCGCTGGAAATGAGCGGCGCAGAGATGTCGGCATCGAAGTTCAATGTGGGTGAAACGGTGGAGCCCACCGCCCGGGTGGTCGTGATTCCGTTCGCGCCGCTGCAGACTGGCCAGTCGTTGCGGCTGCGCATTGCCGAGACCTACACGGCACCGTCGAGCTACGGACTGGATGGCGAGGAACTGGTATTCGACCGCAGCTTCGGAAGGCCGCGAAATGCGGTCGTGCTGCCATCGGGTTGGTATTGCACGTTCAGCGCGGCTCCGGCGACGCTGAGTCAGCTGCCCGATGGACGAGTGCGGCTGGATTATTGGGATGATCGGCCGGAAGCGGTGGATGTGCTGCTGAAGGCAAGAAGACGCGTCGGCGGGGAATGACGGCGAATAGCAATGCCCAGCCGCGCGAGATCGGCGCATGGCGGCGCGATTCGCACCCACGATGGCAAACTTAAGCTGCTGCACGAAGCGCCGATCGGCACCGCCGACGATCCGTGAGGAGCAACCCGGGTCTTGAACGACCGCTCAGGGCTTCGCCCCGGCGTGGATCTGCCGAAGCACTTCGTCCGCGGCGTCGATGACCGCCTGCGGCTTATCCAACTGAATATGGTGACTTGAGTCCTTGATGATCCGGTGTACGCCACGCGAGGAGAGATGCGCCAAGCCCTGTTGCAGGGCAGTCCAGACCTTCGAGTAGGATCGGTTGAACCGAACGCCCGCGGGCGTGCCGTTATTCCATGCGTTCTCAATCGACAGTACGACCAGGGGCATTGCTCCCAGGCGGCGGTGATCGACGCTGTCATACCGGTGCGTGTACACCGACGACATGAGCGAGACCTTGTCGGCGAAATAGTAGGCGGTGAAGAACTGAGGCCAGGCCTTTCTGAACGCGGCGGGCGTGTCGCTCGGCAATGCCGACGCCGACGAGCAGTCATTGTATTCGGGCAAGGACGGCTCGAGAGGTCCATGCGCGACCAAGAAGGCGCAATGCAGCATGTCGGCCGCGTAGCTTTCTCCCCCCATCACCTCATCGTAACCCGGCTGATTTTCGTCGATCAGTCCTTCTCCGGCCAAAGCGGTATCGACGAGGACCATGCCCGCGACCTCCTTGGGCCAGCGTTGCGCGTAGAGGCGCGCCTCGATGCCGCCCAAAGAGTGCCCCACCAGCACGTAGGGTCCCGGTATGGGCCCGGCGTTGAGCGCTGCATGCAGGTCGTCCACCACGTCGGAGAGGATCTGCGGCCGGGGGCCCGGATTACTGAAGCCATAGCCGGCTCGGTCGAAGGCGCAGACGCGCGTTTGTTGCGCGATCACGGGCTGGGTTTTGTACCAGACCACCGACCAGCTGAATATACCAGCCATCAGGATGACCGTCGGGCCGCCGGCGCCCGTGCAATGCATGTTAATACGCCGGCCGCCGATATCGACCATCTCACCCGGCTCGACGTAGAGCAGCATCCTCTGGTCCTCCGCCATGGCGGGCGCCGGTTTGGGCTGGGCGAGGACGATGTTGCTGATGATGAGCAGCGGGGTGGCTGCCAGAGCGGCGGCCAGGATAGCGCGAAGAGCGAAGGTGGGCATGACTGTCGAGATGTCTTCCTGCCGGCGCTATTTTTTAGACTGAGCGGCGTCGAAAATACCGTAGCAATATACCTTGTCGTTGCGCGTGCCGATGTAAACACCGTTTCGGAACCATAAAAACGCGTTCCCTTGTGGTGTCAACCGCTTGGCGATTGGCTCACCATATTTGAGAATCACATCAGCGGCATTCAGGGAATTCAGGTACGGCATCTCAGCGGGCGCACTTGCCTGATCGTGGCCCATGAACTCAATCTCGTATAACGGCCCAGTCTCGTTCTGGCTTGTATGTGAGAAGTACAAGGTCAGGACTCCGTCATGCTTTGAGTCGATGGAGTTATATACCCAGCCATTGTTGTCTTGAACGATCGGCCGGCCTTTTTCTTTGAGCACCTCATCGGACGTCATATGGAGCCGAAACCCTCCCAGCGAATGGATTGGAGGTCCCAGCGTCGCCAGAGGGATGGGATTGCCTTTGTTATCGTGGGCCAGGCGTGGCACCAAAACGCCCGTCGCGAATAGGTGCGCGATTATCAGCGCAGCGCCACCGACAAAACCCAGCGCCGTCGCCCACTGCATGGTCCATTGCTTTGAATCTCTCTCGGCTTCCAGGGGGCGCGACAAAATGAGCCCCATTACGAAACCGCCAACCAGTCCACCCATGTGCGCGGCATTGTCTATGCCCTGGTAACGAGCCGCATTTAGCAGGGAATATCCGACGAAAATACTAACGCTCGTCAGCTGAGCTTTGATGACGGAGGCGGGTACACCGCCTTCTCTTTTCAAAAAGAACGCAATCATTGCGCCCAGCACTCCGAAGATCGCTCCAGAGGCGCCGGCTCCGTTGACTATCGGGTGCCACAGCAGGCTTGCGAGGCTCCCACTGAGGCCAGCCACCAGATAAATGACTAGATAACGACTGCTGCCGAAGATTCGTTCGGCAACGCGACCGTTCACGTACAGCGCCCACATATTCAACGCGACATGAAAAAGGCCGAAATGCAGGAATATCGAAGTGAGGAGCCGCCACCATTGCCCTGCCATCGTCAGCGGCGTGTAGTTCGTGCCCAAGCGAATCATCACCTGCGGATCAACCTTGAACACGCCGCCGCCTAGCTCTGTGACGACTACGAACAGCAACACATTGACGGCAATCAAGGCGAGAGTGACTGGCGTGTTCGGAGTGATCGTCATTAGAGCCGAGTTGAAGGCGGCTCCTTCTGCCAGTGCGGGAACATATGTTTCCGATTTGGCGCTAGGCAGCATTCCAGCGATTGACGCACCCGCCTCGGAATTCACCGTATTAAATTGCAGTTTCCGAATCCTCTTTTCCGGTTCAACAATCTCGAGCCGCACGGTCGCATCGACGCGTTCGACGTTGACAATGCTATTGAGCGCAAAATCGCGTTGGAGGGTTCTGGGGAACCAGAACGGCCGTCGCTGCCGCGCTGTGAATCGGATTACCTGGTCACCAACGACCAGGTCCCCGCTGCCGTGCCAGCGGAAGCTATTTGCGGGCGCGTAGGAGACATAAAAGAGTGACGCCAACCCGGGCAGCTGCGCCGCTGCCACGGTGTTCGAAGTCTCGATCGATTGAATCCGTTCGGCCCGCGTAACGGCGTCGATGAAGCCGAACTTCGGCCATTTAGGCAGGTAGCGTACCTGGACGGTCGAACCAACCATCAGTCCTAGCTTGTTGATTGCTGCGCGTGTCGTTTGCTGTTTCCCTTGGACTGAGCGGCCGGCCGCGCCGGGCTGGTAACTGAAATAGAGGGCGCAGCGGCCACGTGACTGGGGCGCTATTTTGGTGATCATCCCCTGACCGGTCGTGCCTTCGGCCATGATCTTGCGGCGATCCTGACGGACTTGCCGCCACGCAACCACCAGCGGTATCCCGAGCAGAGGGCCAAATATCAGAACAATAATTATTATTGGCGCCAACGCAGAGGAGTTCGGCACTGTCACCCTCATCCCTGATTAGTTCTTGGTAGGCGCGGGCAGTGTAAGTCACTTGGCGCGCAATTCAAAAAGACACGCGGCCGGTCAAACACTGCGGCCGCAAGCGGCAAGGTCTAGGCAGCGGCCGCCGAATCGGCCGACACTTCCACCGGCTGCGAAGACGCGTCGAGGGTCTTGAGCAGCACCGGCCGGCGCCACACGCTCTTGACGTACTGCAACACCTTGCGCGTCCGCTCCACATCGAGACCGCGGCCGTCCAGTTGGGTGTCGTGCTGCAGAACCAGCGTGCCGTCGCTACGGATCTCGACAGCTGCCACGCGCGGCGCGCCGAAATTGTACTTGTCGCGCAACAGTCCCTCGCGAATCGCCTCGATCTCGTCGCCGACGACCTTGACCTGGCCGTTCTGCTGCCGTTGGTAGCGAAACAGGCCCATGTCCGTCGCCAGTTCGTGGGTGAGGTGGTTTCGCAGGAAGCTGAAGTCATCGTCTTCGCGCCGGATCTGCCGCGCCGTCTCGATTCCCCAGCGCTTGACAATCTCCTCCCACAACGTGAAGCCCAGGTGATAGGGATTGACGGAGAGCGAGCTTTTTTCGCCGGCCGCAATCGGCCGCACCACGTCCGAATGGCATTTGATGGCATCGAGGTAGGCGGTCTGCGGAATGAAATCCGCCTCGCGCAGCAATCGCGCATGCCAGTAGGACGCCCAACCCTCGTTCATGATCTGCGTCGCATACACGGGGTAGAAATAAAACGATTCCTCGCGCACGGCAAGAAAGATGTCCCGCTCCCAGCTCTCCATTTCCGGCGCATAAGTCGCGATGAACCAGAGCAGATCGCGCTCCGGATGCGGCGGAACGGGCGCGCGTATCCTGCGCGATGTCGGAGGCACGCAAGCGCCGGCATCCAGCGCCGCGAAGCGCGCGCGAAAGCCGTCGTCCACCGGCGATTTGGGCGACGCGGCGTATTCCGGATAGCGCTCGCGGCGCAGCGCCTGATCGAGATCGACGTATTGTTCCAGCGACAGCGCCGCATCGAGCACCCGCTCGACGGCATTCTGCCCATGGGATTCGATGTTCCGCTCTATTTGCCGAGCGTGGCTCGCGGCATGCTCGACGATGTGCTCGCTGCCTTGCTCCTGGCAACGGCGGAACAGAAGATTGTTCTTGGAGAAATCCGCATGTCCGAGCACATGAGCCGTCACCAAAATGTTGTCGGCAAGTGCGTTGCTCGATGCAAGATAGGCATGGCCCGGATTGCCCGGAAACACCACCTCGAACAGGCGGGAATGGCCCATGTGCCGCTGCACCAGCTGGTAGATGTAGCGCGCGCCGAACGACCAGTGCGGCATGCGCACCGGCAGACCGTACACCGCTATTTCACTCATGAAGCTGTCGGGAACCGCCTCGAATATGACGGGCGACCATTCGAGTCCGAGCTTGCGGGCCAGATCCTCCAACCTCGGCACCTGCTCCCGCCAATCCTCCGTCATGGCGCCGCTCCCGGCGTGTCGGTTTGCGCGGCCTGAGCGGTTTGCGGGGTCGGCTCTGTCTGCGCGGTCTGCGCTTCGGCTGCGAAGAAGTGGCGCACGGCCCCCGCGATATCGTCGGGACCTTTGATCGCAAATTGGCCGCTCGGCACGCCGGTTGCGGCTATGTCCTGAAACAATCCATAGGTTTCGGTCACGGTGCTGCGCGCCGAGCCGGAACAAATCTCGACATAGCCGCTGTAGCGCGACAGCTTGGCGATGGCCTCGAGCTCGGCGCGGGCAGGCTCCCGATCGTCGCCGGCATTGTCGCCGTCAGAGGCATAGAACAGGTACACATTGCAGCTCGACGGGCTGCAGCGCGCCTGCATGATTTCGCGTACCTTGGCGAATCCGACCGACGCCACCGTCCCGCCGCTGCCCGTGACCTTGAAGAAATCCGCCTCGCTGAACTCCCAGGCTTCAGTGGTATGCGCGACAAAGACGATGTCGAGCGCTTTGTATTCGCGCCGCAAGCCCGCGGCCACCCAAAAGTAAAAGGTCTTGGCCAACTGGCGGTCTCTCTCGGTCATGCTCGCGGAAACGTCGAGCAGGAAAAACACGGCGGCGCGTACTCCCGGCTGGTGACGGCGCGTGAGCTGCCGGTAGCGCAAATCATCATCGGTGAAGGCCGGAGATTGGGGATCGAGGGACCTGCGCTTGACGGATTCCTTGACCGATCGGCGGCGATCGAGCCGCGAGCGAGCGCCGCGCCGGTCCAAGCCCTCGCGTTTCCACTCCAACTCCTCCGATGGGCCGGTCCGCGGTTGCAGATTGGGCAGTTGCAGGTCCTCCCACAGCCAATCGATGATTTCGTCGACCTTGAATTCGAGCATCAGATCGGTGCCGCCGTGCTCTCGGCCGCCGCTGCCCTTCTGGCCTTGACCGCCGTCCGCGTTCGCTTGGCCCAGCACGTCGCCGGGCTTGGCCTTTCCTTGTCCGACCCCGGTCTGCTCGCCGTCGTCGCGCAGCCGGAATCTGTAGTGCTCGAGCATGCGCACCGGCACATGCACTGTGCCCCCGCCGCCGTTGATGATGTCGGACCCCGCGACGATTTGCGGCAGGTGGTCGCGGACCGCGGCTCGAATCTTCTCGCTGTGCCGCAGCCAGTCTCGAGCACCGCGAGAGAACAGCTCATACCAGCCGCTGATTGGTGGACGCTCGGGTCCCGTGGAGTCAGTGGTCATGGTCGCACCGGGTTCGGGTCGCACGCCATGGCTGCGTCCTACTCTTGCGACAAAAGCGTGGTGACGTAACTCAGGGCCTCCTGGGCGCTGTGTTCGTCATAGCCATATTCCTTGACCAGCCGCTCTTGTACGACGGATATTTTTTGGCGCGCTTCATCGTCGGGCCGCGACGTGGACGTCACCAAGCGCAGCACATCGCGGCGCTCTTCGAAGAGATACTGTTCGATTGCTTCACGCACGCGCGCGTGGCTCCCGAGGTGGAATTTCTCGCCCCCCTTGAACGCCACCATGGCCTTGCGGATGATCTCCTGGCGGAAAGATTGCTTGCCCGATTCGGAGACCTTGATCTTTTCTTCCACCGAACGCAGGAACCGTTCGTCCGGCGCCCGATTCTCGCCGGTCATCGGATCGGTGACCTGTCTTTGATCGAGCGAAGCCTCGATCTCATCCAGGTATTTCTCGAGGATCTGCTGCGCCTCGTCCTGGAAGGACGCGAACAACGCCCGGTGCACGTCCTCTTTCACCCAGCGGTTGTAGAATTCCTTGCGGGCGGTCACCAGGTGATCAAACCATTGTTTTTTCTGTTTGGCGTCCATGCGTGCGTCGCTTTCGATCGCATCTTTGAGCGCCAGCAGCAGCTCCATGCTGGTGAGGCTGTGCGCGTTGCCTCGAGTAATCGCATTTGACAGGGCGTTGATCACGAACCGCGGACTGACGCCGGTGAGTCCCTCATCGGGCGCTTCCGCTTTCAGGCGTACGACTTCGGTCTCGGAGAAGCCTTCAACAGCCTCCCCGGCGAAAATCCGCACCTTTTTCGGCAGGTCCAGGCCTTCGCGCTCGGGTTTGCTGTGGCGCGTGAGAATGGCGAACACCGCCGCGAGATGCAGCACGTGCGGATCGAGGTGCGTGTTGCGGAACGCCGGCGCGCCGTACATGAGCTTCTTGTAGATGCGCGCCTCGTCCCGGTACGAGAGCGCGTAGGGAACCTTGATGATCACCATCCGGTCGAGAAGCGCCTCGTTCTCCTTTTCCTGGAGAAAGTTGTTGAATTCCGCCAGATTGGTGTGCGCAAGAATCGTCTCATCGAGATAGATCAAGGGAAAGCGAGCGACCTTGACGTTCTTTTCCTGCGTCATCGTCAACAGCAGGTACAGGAACTCACGCTTGACCTTGAGAATTTCAATCATCTCGAGGAGCCCGCGGCTGGCGGCGTAGACCGCGCCGGACCAGGACCAGGCGCGTGGGTCGCCCTCATCGCCGACCTGCGCGACCTTGGAAAGGTCGACGGATCCGACCAGATCCGCGATATCGGCGGTCGAGGGGTCGTGAGGCGCGTAGGTACCTATGCCGCAGCGGGCGGCCTCGGAGAGAAAAATACGTTCGACGGGCACGCGCAGGTAATCCGCCTCGCATTGTCGGTCCACATAGTCGCGGGCCCACGGACTCAACTCGCCGCTGATCTCGACCCCGTAGGTTTCGCGAAACCCGGCGCGCAAAATGGTGGGAATGAGATTCAACGGGGACTCCCGCAACGGCGAGCCCTTGATCGCGTAGAGGGCGCCCTCATCGGTGCGGCTGTATTCTTCGATGCCGCGCTTGAGGAGAATCGCCATCGTCGATTTTCCGCCCGACGGCGGGCCAAGCAGCAACAGCAGCCGACGTCCGACATCGGAACCGGCCGCGGCCGCCTTGAAGTAGTCCACGACTCGTCGCAAGGGCTCGTCGACACCGAACAGCTCGCGTTTGAACAGTTCACATGCTTTTTGAACGTCGGTGCCTTGCGCCTCTCGGCCATGCCACAGAAGCATGTCCCATATGTATTCGTGGCTGGAGCGCGCAAAGGCCGCCGGGTTGGCGGGCAAGATCTGAGTCAAGAAATCTCCGAAAGTGCCCTCCCAACGCTGCGCGCGATGCTGCTTGCTGTAGGCACTCAGCGAATCGAGAAAGTTATCGGGTCCGGACTCCGCTCTTAGCGTCGATGCTTTCATCGTCGATCCTCCGCTCGGGAAATTCGCCAGGCTCATTTCGTCAAATCGGCAACCTTCGGCTTAAGTTAAGAGCAAGTGGTCCGGGCAAAGCGTGATCGTGTTCAATTCTTGACGCCCTCTTATGTTAGATCGGTCACGGCTTCGGATTGTTCTTTCCAGTAGGCGGAGGGAAAGCCCTAGTTGCGCGCCGGGGAGGGTTGCAACAGCGGCCTGGCCATGGGGCCCAGCGGCCCAAAGCGGGCGGGAAATCAGGGCACCGGGGTGCTCAGCCGGCGGTGCAGCTGCCCTTGATATAGAACATGAGCGATCTCCCGGGCGTCAAAGACCCTCACGATCAGCGCGTCGTGCGAACATGCGCCAAGGATGGCGCGGCAGCGAGGGCGGACAATGCTTCGGGGTGGACAATTTACGGCCGCGGCGCTCTGCGCGTCGGCGTTCTTGATGATCGGTTGCGGCAGCCCTGATTCGGGAGCGCGAAATGGCGCATCGGGCGAGAAGTACGGCGACGAAAAGACTCTCAACTTCTACACTTGGGCCGATTATATTGCGCCCGACACCATTGCCACCTTCGAAAAACTGACGGGCATCAAGGTCCGTATCTCCTATTTCGAAACCAACGAGACGTTGGAGTCCCGGGTGTTGACGGGAAATAGTGGATTTGACGTGGTTGTCCCGACGGCTCCGTTTTTTCAACGGCAAATTCGCAGCGGCGCCTATCTGCTCCTCGACAAGACAAAGCTCCCCAATCTCGCCCATCTCGACCCCGCCATCATGGCCCGCGTGGCGCTCAATGACCCGGGAAATGCGCATGGAGTCGTGTACGCCTGGGGAACGTACGGCATCGGTTACAACGAGAAATCGGTCGCGGAGGCGTTGCCGGGAGTTCCCGTCAACAGCTGGCGGCTGATCTTTGACCCCGCATTTGCCGCCAAGCTGGCCAAGTGCGGGATCAGCACCCTCGACGCGCCTGCCGGGGTGGTGCGGCTGGTGCTCAAGTATCTGGGCAAGAATCCGAATGCACCGAGTCCGCAGGATCTTGCCGATGCCGAAGCGGTGTTGACCAGCATCCGCCCCTACATCCGCACCATCGATTCCTCGAACATCATCGAGTCGATTGCGAACGGAGATATCTGCATCGCGCTCGGCTATAACGGGGACTTCTTCCAGGCGCGCCAGCGCGCGAAGGAGGCCAAAAACGGCATAAAAATCGGCTATGCGATTCCCGGGGAAGGATCTTTGCTCTGGTTCGACATGTTGGCCATACCCCGGGACGCGCCGCATGCCGCAAACGCTCACCTGTTCATCAATTATCTTCTGGATCCGCAGGTGATCGCGCACATCACCAATTCAATCGGGAACGCCAACGCGAATGCCGCCGCCTCCCCGCTGATCGCTGCGTCGATAGCCGCGGATGCCGGCGTCTACCCGCCGCCTGACCAGCAACGGCGGCTGTTCGTGCAACTAGACGACTCTCCCGAGCAGTCGCGCGCCATCACCCGCATCTGGCAGAAGTTCAAGACCGCACAATAGGCAACATCGAGCGCCGCCACGCTCCTTCGAGTTACTTCCTCCCCGGCTGTCCGGCGCCGGCGAGCCGCTGCACCGCCGCGAGCGCGCGATCGACATTGATCGCCGGCGCAAGCCCGCCGATCGTTGCCGCAATAATGCCGTCCGACGAGACGACAAAAGTCGTGCGTTCCGCAAAACCGTGGCCGACTTCGACGCCGCGCGTGTCCTTGAAGCCCCGTTCCTCGGGGTCAATTTTCAGGTGATAGGAGGCGGCGATCTTGCCATCCGCGTCGGACGCCACCGGAACCTTGCCGGCGCAGTACTGGGGGTCCGCGGAAAATGCGTTCAGACGATTGATATTGTCCAGCGACACGCCGATCACCGTCGCGCCCGCAGCCTGAAACTTCTCCATCTTCACCGCAAACTCATGGGCCTGGACATTGCAGCCCTCGGTATATGCCGCCGGATAGAAATACACGACGACCGGCCCGTGGCGGCGCGCATCGGCGAGCGAGAAGGCGAAGGCCTTTCCGGCGAGGGATGCTTGAGCCGAGAATTCGGGAGCCGCGTCACCCTGCTTCAGGGCCGCAAAGGCGGGCAGAGCGACAGCGGTTGCCAAGAGAATAGTAACTATCGGGCGTTTCATGGGGTACTCCGTGAGAGGTAACGCGTCGGCGACACTGATGGGTGGCCACCTCGCGCCCAGGATAGCCGTCTGCGTCCATAAACTCCATGCGCGCGTGCGCGCGGTGGTCTACGATTGGGACACTGGCGCTTCGGCGCTCAAGGGGTTGTCGCATTGAGCACTTTTTCGACCGCGCGAGCGGAGGCTTTGCATGTAGCGGGCGTGGAGTGCTCGGAAACCGGGAATGAGGACGGGGCCATCGAGAACTATACGAAGGCGCTCATCCTGGATCCTGAGCGGGCCGATACCCTGTACAACCTTGGGCTGATCTACAAGTACCGCGGCGCTTGGGCGCAGTCGTTTGACTTCAATCGGCGGGCGCGAGCGTTGCAGTCTGACGATGAGGCGACACTGTGGAATCTCGCCATTGCGGCGACTGCGCTGCGCGATTGGAGAACTGCGCGCGATGTTTGGCGAACGCTCGGTATCATCACGGAGGCTGGAGAAGGCCCCATCGAACAGGACCGAGGCCGCACGCCCGTAAGGCTCAACGCCGACGAGCGCGCCGTGGGCGTGGTGGAAGTGGTCTGGTCACGGGCACTTTGCCCGGTGCGTTCCCGACTCCTCAACGTTCCGACGGGCGAGACCAATTTTCGCTACGGCGACACAGTTCTTCATGACGGTGCGGCTGTCGGATATCGATTGAATTCCAATGGACTCGAGTGTCCTGTGTTCAACGTCCTGGAGTTATTCGAGCCATCCAGCTTCAGCACCTACGAAGCCACGGCCGAAGTGGATTCTCCGGATGAGATCGCGGCCTTGGATCGGGTGTGCGGTGAAGCCGGCATTCCCTTCGAGGATTGGACGGCGTCGCTGCGCAGTCTTTGCAAGGCGTGCAGCGAGGGGCGGCCGCACGATCACGAGGGTCACGATCATGAGCTGAAGGAATCCAAAGCCTGGGTGGGTTCTCGCCGCGTCGGCTTTGCGGCGGTGAACCAGGGAACGCTTGATGCAGTTCTAGAGGCATGGACGGTGCGGCCTGGATGTCGGGTGTCGAATCTGCGCTGCACACTCGAGGCGGGGCCGGCGTCGTGAGCGAGCGTGCTCGCCTCGGCCGCCCCTACCATCGGCCCGGTATCCAACCTAACGGCTCCAACCTATTGTTTGATTTCCACCAGGATTGCTTCAACCTCATCGAGGGCTTCATCTGAATGGGTGACCGGAGGCCGTATTAGGGCCTCGCCGGTCTTCAATTCGGAAATCTTCGTGGTGCCGTCAGGCATCGTATATTTCACCTTCCCTCCCTTGAGCACATACACGACCACCGAAGGGTGGGAATTCGCCATATTGCATGACATCCTGGCCGAAAACGGCTGGGCAGGAAAACGAGAGAATCGAAACGGTTAGCGCGGCGACTTTATTCATTTGCAAGTTCCTTCCATGTCATGACAGAACTCATGCTACGCGGCCGCATCACACTTCGTCACTAGTCTGCCCATCAGGAGCCCTGTGGCACAAGCCATCGCGACCGCCACGAGCGATGGCCGACGACGGACGGACACGTCCGGTTGAATGGTGCAGAATGTCTCGACCTTGAACGCTCCCACCTTTGACCTGGTCGCTTTCGGCGCCACGAGCTTCGTGGGCAAAATCCTCTGCCGCCATCTATGGGAAGAGTTCGGCGCGCAAGGCGGGATGAGGTGGGGCGCGGCCGGGCGCTCGAAGGCGAAACTCGAGGAGCTGCGCAGTTCGCTCGGGCCTGAGGCTGGGACATTGCCGCTCATTGTCGCCGACGCCGCTGACGAGACCTCGTTGCGCAAGCTCTGCGCATCGACGCGCGTCGTCGTGTCCACGGTCGGCCCGTACGCGCTCTATGGCGAGCCGCTGGTCAAGGTCTGCGCCGAAACCGGGACGGACTACTGCGACCTAAGCGGCGAGGTGCAATGGATTCGCC
>Ga0210408_10003632_pt1 | contig 14147 bp, 15 predicted proteins | sample IncBWH4MmetaG_FD_155471 | JGI IMG/M metagenome (GOLD analysis project Ga0210408, IMG submission 155471) | Forest soil microbial communities from Barre Woods Harvard Forest LTER site, Petersham, Massachusetts, United States - Inc-BW-H-4-M | ecosystem: Environmental > Terrestrial > Soil >...
CGGCGATCCGTGGCGACTAACGAAGAGGCGACGCCAACGACAGGGCCGCCGTCAACATGAAGAAGCTCGGATTTCGCAGATTGGACGGAAGGCATCCCCCGACACCCCCACCCCTTCCGTCCTTAAAGCCCCGGTCTCCCCGGCCGGGGCTTTTCCTTTGCGGCACTTGATGCGGCGATCGCGACGACGGCATGGTGAGGCCTAAAGAGACGCCGCATTGGTCAGACACAGCGACGCGGACTGCCAGCAACAGAGGGGAAATACAGCGGCGCAAAATTTGACCAGAGCCGTCGCACCGCAGAGCGGGGATCGGAAATGCGATCCGGATCGGGCACTGAGCTAGGCGGGGAATACCGTGTGGTAGGGGGATCGCATCATCTAATAATCAGAACTGATTTCGCGCTTTGGACCACCAAAACCTTCTCTAGCCGCCAATCGCGTCTGGGCCTATAGTCTCAGCGTTGATCACGTCGAACGGGACGGATTGTGAGGAGAACGATGATGGCAAAGCCGACCGTAATCCTGATAGGCGCGGACAAAGGCGGCGTCGGTAAGACAACGGTGGCCCGCACGTTGGTAGACTATTTGACGGCGCAAGGGATACCGCTGCGCGCATTTGATACTGAAGCCCCCAAGGGCGCCCTGTATCGCTTTCATCCGAAGATTACCGAGATCGTAGATGTCACCGAGGTACCCGGCCAGATGCGCATCTTCGACACAGTGTCGGAATCAAACGTCACCCTCATTGACGTGCGCGCCGGGCTGCTGTCGTCGACGTTGCACACCTTGCGCAATATCGAGTTTATCGATTCAGCCAAGAAGGGACAACTCACTTTCGTTGTCTTTCATATCCTCGGCTCCTCATTAGCGTCGCTGAACGAAATCGCGGACCTATCCGGTTTCACGAGGGATTGCAAATATTTTCTGGTAAAGAACTTCATCAATGAAGCGAGTTTCTTTGAATGGCACCAAGCCACCCACTCCTCATATTTCAAGAACTTCCCGGACGCTGTCGAGATCACCATCCCCAAGCTTAATGAGAGGGTTTACGAACAAGTGGAGGTCGCTTCCGTCCCCTTCGTCACCTTTATCGCCAACAAGAACCAGAACGGTGAGACAGCCAATAACTCATTCGTTCAGCGCGGTTATGTTCGTCACTGGCTAGGCCAGGTGTGGGAGGAGTACGATCGCATCAAGCTCAAGGACATCGTTACCAACGACGGCACCACGACGAGCCGTCCGCGCCCGCAAGCCGTCAAGTTGGCGGACGCGTCCCGCAAGTCGGAGTAGCATCAGCGAGTCCCTCTTTTCCGATCGTAATTGATTGAGTGTTATAGTTCCTAACGTGTTCGACTACTACGTTGGTGTACCTAGAGCATGTTCCGCCCAGAATGAATCGGGGAGATTCCCTTGGCTCGGTCGATGAGCGAGTCTATCGGCATTGATTCGTTTTTGGGGAGCCGAGAACGATGGCAAGGGCCTACTCTGCGGACATGCGTGAGCGCGTGATCGCTCGGGTAGAAAGTAGTGCATCGCGGCATGAGGCGGCCGAACATTACGAAGTCAGCGCCAGTACGGCGGTAATCTGGGTGAAGTGCTTTCGCGAGACAGGCCGTTGCAGCGCCAGGCCGCGCGGCGGGAGCACCTCGCCGTTGGAGCAGCACGCGGAGTTTTTGCTGGCTCTCATCGAGGATGAGCCGGACCTGACGCTGGACGAGGTGTTGTCTGCGATGCGCAAGAGGGAAGGCTCTACACCAAGAATGCTGGGACGCGCTCAGATAGCTCGAACGGGACAGTGCGCGCTTCGCGCTGTTGCTTGAACCTAAACGCCTCGGTGGCAACGCGCTCCGTATGATTCGTAGGTGGCGCGAATGATCGCGGCGAGAAGTTCGCCGCTCTGGCTCGCTGCAAATCTTGCATCAGTTCTGCGAGGCTTGTTTTGAGGTCGTGAGCCGGATCGGTTGGCTGCGGCACTCGCCAACCGGAGGTGCCGTGTCGCATTGAACTGCTACCAGCCAACTCTCTGAAATCAGCCCGCATATGCGGCTGGGGGCCCGGCCGGCCCGCTGCTGCGCGCAAAGGATCGCGGAGATACCGTTGACGGGAGCGGCGAGCTAACTTGAAAACTCCGCCGACGAGGGACAGCGATCCCAGTGCTAGCGCTCCGGCGAGACATGCCGATCCGAAAGCAGCCTGACCGACAGGGTCATGTTTTTGTCCAGCGCGCCCGGCTTCAGTGACGGGCCAAGTCAACGGCATTTGCTCCTCCGCGTCCGCCGCCGTCTGCGTATCGGCATAACTGTTGCTGATCGCCGCAAGCTCGCTCGATGACAAATTCGGGGATTCTGGGAGATCTGGCCAACGCGCAGCAACATCCATCGCGGCCGCATGCTCACGGACCGGTGTTTCGGAGAATGCAGGGTCGGCAGCTGTTGCCTGTTCGGGCACCATTTGAACAGACGCTATTTGTGCGGATGTCGTTCGCGGTGGTGTGGCAGGAGCTGCTTCGGAAGTGTTGTCGCGCTTCGGTGTTGGGCTTGGCGATGCCACATCCGACATCACTCCGCGTGCATAGGAGCGCACCTTCATGCCCTCGGAGCTCAGAAACCAACAGCGCCGGTTATCCGTGTGATTCACTCGGTAGTGCCAATGGCTGCCCTGCGGCGCTGAAGAGCTGGGCCTGGTGTTGCATTTCTCGGCCGCGGCTTTGCCAGCACCTGGGTGTGCGAGCAGCAAAAACACACTTGAAGGCAATATGATCAGAATAGTCGGCAGGATCTTAATCTCTGACATCGATCCCCCATTCTGCATCGCGTTAAGCCTGCTCTACAGCGTGATGCTAGGCATGATCTGCCGGATTAGGGCGTTACTAAGTTGGGAATGTGACGATCTACGCCTGGGCGACCGTACGTAGAGCGGATCGTCGCTCAATCGTCGGAACTCGGTCATCCTGAGTGGGTTCCACTCGTCCGACCAACGCAACGCGCCACACCATTGCACCTTGCAAGTGAGACGCAGAAGCGAAACAGTCAGAGTGCGGACGTGTTCGGCCTTGCCGAGCTACATTTGTAGCCAAACTGCCACAGCCTCGCATTTTCCGCCGTCTGCCGTCCTTTAGCTACTCAGCAGACGCGAGACTGATCCCAATGAGGAGTTTCAAGTTTCATGAAACTAGCCCGGCGACAGCCGGAAATCGATCATCCCGGGGTGTCGCCACCCCCGCAAAGTCGGGGGCAATTCGGGGGTGGCTGAGGGGAACCTGAGGATCCTTCCCCCGCCCGCCCTTGGCTTCGAGGTGGGCTAGCCCGAAATCGAAGAGCCCCGGTGTAATTTCGCCGGGGCTCTAAAGGGACGAGCCTACGAGGGGTGTCGGGGGATGGGGCTGAGGCCCGTCCTGCAAGCCGAAAACGCACCAATGGGGGCGCGGTTCGCGAGAGCACCAGCGGGATCGTGCCGGCGACGAAGGCCACCGAAGTCATCACGATGGGCCGCAGCCGCAGCCGGCAGGCTTCCAGCGCGGCCTCGACGATGCCCTTGCCCTGGAATTCGAGTTTTTCCCAAAAGGAGCAACCGACTTGCCGATGTAGGTATGACTCGTCGCGGCCCATACAGCGTCTCCGACGCGGTGCGCGACTATCTCGAAGAGGTAACCTGCCCGGCCCGTCCGTGACGCTCGGTATATTTTGAGGCTCGTCGATGGGGCAATCCCACTGCAAATGAGTGGCTCGCCGGTGCGGCGGGCGCCCATTTTGGCCAGGGCTACCGCAGCAACCTCCCCAATGCCCGAAGTCCCACCGGTGATGACAACAGTCTTGTCCTGCATGGCCGCTCGCGTTCACCGATTGATAGTAACCTTGATGGAACTACCCCCTTATCCCTACCCATGATACTCTCGTCGCCACTACGCAGTTGCGGCGCTTACCTCGATCGGCTCGACGATCGAGGGGTCGTCGTTCTCAGGCTTGTTGACGCGCGTCGAGATCGGCCACATCCGCATTGGCTCGGCGGGGAACGGCCTCGTCAGGTCACCGGGATCGGGCTCATCGCTCAGCCAGCGGGTGTAGTCGGTGGGTGCGAGCATCAGGGGCATGCGGTCGTGAATCTCGGTGACCAGCTCATTGGCGTCCGTTGTGATGATCGCGAAGGTGCGCATCCACCCGCCTGATGTAGGGTCCTTCCAGTTCTCCCAAAGCCCGCCGATGCCGAATCGGCTGCCGTTCTTCATGGCGATGGCATAGGGCTGTTTGGCCTTCTGTCCCTTGATCGCCTTCCATTCGAAGAAGCCATCGACAGGCAGGATGCATCGCCGCTTGCGATAAGCCTCCCGAAACGAAGGGAGTGTCCTGACGGTCTCGCATTTGGCGTTGATCGGCTTGCGGCCACCCTTCGGGTCCTCGCACCAATAAGGGATAAGGCCCCAGCGCAGCGGATCGAGTGATCCTTCGCCGGTCTTGTGGTTGCGCCTGATCACGAGCAGGTCCTGAGGGGCGGCAGTGGGCCAGTTTGCTGTACAGCTCCGGGCCTGATCGGGGTTCCTTGCACTGCTTGGGATCGAGGTTATCTATCAGTGGAAGAAGGGAGCGCTCGAATGGAATTGAGCGAACCCGCGATCCTAACGCAACGCAAGGGTTTCGTAGCCGCGCGCCCCGGAAGGCCGGTAGGCGCGAAGGATCCGTTCTCCGCCGACCTCAGGGGTGAGCTTGCCGATAAGGGGTTCCTGGTCGCTGCCGCCGACGACCTAATCGCCTGGGCGCGCACCGGCTCGCTGATGTGGATGCAGTTCGGACTGGCATGTTGCGCGATCGAGATGATGCAGATGGCGATGCCGCGTTACGACGTCGAGCGCTTTGGGTTAGCCAGATTCCTCTTGCACCGCGGGCACCGTCCATACATGACCCATCTTGGCCAATCGAAGCCATCCAGGTTCAAAACCCCAGCTTCCGATGCGATCCTTTCGCACGTTGATGTGGCCTTCGACCCCGGCAGGGCGACAGCACCTCGCTTAACGGTGCCGCACATGTTGCCTTCGAGCGAATAGAACTCTCGGCCCCTGCGATATCTGATCTTTCGTGGCTCAATCCCACACCCCATGCAATTGCTGTGTACGCTTCGCGACCGCTGTCGCCAGCAGCCATGCAACACTCGCTACCAAGCGGGCGCTGCCTCTTACTTGGGCCGGACCGGACTTACACCGGCTGGATCGCACCAGCTTGCGGCTGGCGCACTTATTCGATCACCTCGTCGGCAAGCGCGAGCAGTTTCGGCGGCGCATCAGGGCTCGCGCGAGGCGGCCTGCCCGCTGCGCTCCATTTCGCGCTTCCAGCGAATGCCCATCTCCTCCGGCTGACCGTGAGCTTCTGGATTCTGGTAGTAGCCCTTCTCATCCTCAGGCTTGTCTTCCTCCACCACCATCGGCGTTGCTTGCACGACGGCATCGTGCCGGACGCTGGTCACTTGCCAGCAGACCTTCATTCCTGGATTGCCGCCGGCAATCTTGAAACGATTGTTGGTTATTTCTTCGGCGATATAGGTCGGCGCAAAGCCGCCGATTCCGGTCAACTGATAGCGAAAATCTTTGTTGAGGGCCTCGAACCACCCGGGAAGCTCCACGACCGCTTCTCCGTTAGTATCCAATTCGGCGATTCCGTCGTAGAAGGTTTTGAGATCGGGGGATTCCACACTGGCGTGGCTGAGATATTTATTGGCAGGGTCAAGAGGGTGGTCGATTCTAAACAGCTTAATCGTCGCTGTAAGCAGAAGCGCAGACAGATGACCAAAGGCCCTTATACGGTCGGCGTTGACGTCATTACTGAAATCTCCATGATTCCCCCATAGCACTCCGGCGATTCGCGCATCCCCACCCACGTCAAGCGGGGAGCCAGGAAACGTCGTCCCGATTCCGACGTTGCCGTTGTCCTGAATCGTCACAAGCGCGCCTGTGGCTCCGGTGTTGAGGTCTCCGCCACTCGTCTCGCGCTGGCGAGTGAAGTGGAGCTTCCAACCCGTGGTGTCGCCAAATCGGATGTAGCCCGCATTCGGACTTCCGTCTGACCCATCGAGGCCGAGATTGCCGTCAAAACCACCGCCGACTTGCAGCATGTGCAATGGGCTCGTCGTCCCGATGCCGACGTTGCCGGTTTGCCAGTCAATAACAAACCGATCCGTTCCCCCCGTTTCGTCGCGGATCACAAAGCCGTAATTCGGCGAAGTGACAGTTGTGTCGCCGTAGGGGACACGCATGCTCCAAGCTCGGCGCTGTGCTCCGTTTCCGGCATCGAGGATGATCTTACTATCCTGAGTATAAGTGTCTGAGCCAATTTGGAGTGGCGCATTTGGCCCCGTCGTCCCGATGCCGACATTGCCGGTTTGCCAGTCAATAACAAACCGATCCGTTCCCCCCGTTTCGTCGCGGATCACAAAGCCGTAGTTCGGCGAAGTGACAGTTGTGTCGCCGTAGGGGACACGCATGCTCCAAGCTCGGCGCTGTGCTCCGTTTCCGGCATCGAGGATGATCTTACTGTCCTGAGTATAGGTGTCTGAGCCAATTTGGAGTGGCGCATTTGGCCCCGCCGTCCCGATGCCGACTTTGCCGTCGGGTTCGATGCGCATCGCCTCAATATTGTTGGCTTTGACGACAAGGGGCTGATCGTTGGTAGTGCCCAGAAAATCGCGGCTCGCGATAGCGTTGCCCGTAAGTGCCCATGGCATTGCCTTGTCCTCCAGATTGTGCGTCTCTAGCAAACGATGGTTATCGGGCGAAGTCGGCCTTCGGCGTCTGCGCCCGCGTAACGAGCGGCCATCCGATGGCAGCGTTGCCAATGATTGCGATGAAGTCTTCGTCGCCTCATAAGCTTCCCCAACCGAGGACAATAGCCTACCACACAAGTGCTGGAGGGAGACCCTGTGCATCACAGCAAAACCTAGGGGTCTTCCGGAATGGGTCATGTATGGACGGTGCCCGCGGTGCAAGAGGAATCTGACTATCAGCGAAGCGTTCGGGCGCGGCCATGTATTCGGCCTCTGTTGTCGCTTGGAGGGTTACCTCTGTCGCGATGCAGCCGTTATGGCCGCTGGCCCTGATGTAATCGGCACTTTGGGGAACGCGACAGCTTCATTCAACACGTCAAGTTCACCGATGCGGTTGGCGAGAATGAGGACGAGCTTGGTTTCGAGGGCGGCGGCTTCGGCGTCGTCTCTCGGCGAGCCGGCGGCCGCGAGTGCAACACAGGGCCCGGCCTACCTCGATTCTACGCCGACGAAGCACCCGTGCCCGGCGGCCGGCGACGTAGCGGCGAAAACGCCTCGGCTTCGCTCCCATTCACCGTCACCGGCAGTCGATTCTCCACCGCTTGTTGCTCGCGAATCGCTTCAAGATCGATAAGGGGGCCCCGTTTGCGCAGTTCCGCCCGCGAACGATAATCGTGCGCTTTTGGCAAGTCGATGTCATCCCACCGCAGATCGCAAGCCTCGCTCACTCGCAGACCATGGCGATAGATCAAGAGGCCGATCAGCCAATCGCGCTGCCCATGTCGATTGCGTTTCAGCGCGACAAGCAGCCGGGCCATTTCGTCCTGAGGGTCGAAGCGCCGTATTGGCTCTGGGCTCAAGCAAACGCAAGCGGCGGCGGCAATGCCTGAGCGTCTAGCTTGCGCCATTCCCCTCCCTCTCCTTCTCACGCCGCGCCAATTGCTTCGCCTGCAGCATATTGACATCGCGCAGGAAACGCTCGAACAGCTTCCGGCCTTCAGATCCAACCCGCTGCTCCAGCTTCTCAATGATCTCATCCGGCGTCATGCTTCCGCCACCTGATAACATCTCGTCAGCCGTTTCCCAGCGGATCATTTTCGACAGAGCAACGAGACCGCGAAAGTACGCCTGCGGAAACTTGTCGCGCAGCACTGGGAAAACCTTCTTCCCATGCGCGTTCCAATCCTCCTCATGGCTCACCGCCTGCCGTTTGTGGTCGCTGAGCTCGGGCCCGCTGATGAAATGCACGTCGCGGCTCAGGCGACGGGCACTGCGACGCGGCGTTGTACCAGCTTTCCTCGAAGGGCGCGCTATGGGGCAGTCACCAGACGACGGATGCCGCCTTCCGCCAAGCGGGGGCTGGGTTCATCTGCTGAGCTTGTCCAGCGTGATCGGCAGGTCGCGCACGCGCTTTCCGGTCGCGTGATAGACCGCGTTGGCGACCGCGGCGGCGACGCCGACGATGCCGACCTCGCCGATCCCCTTGATGCCCAGCGGATTGCTGTCGTCCGGCTCGTCGACGAAGATCACCTTGATGTCGTGAATGTCGGCGTGCACCGGGACGGCGTATTCGGCGAGGTTGGCGTTCATGATGCGGCCGATCCGGTGATCGACATGCGTTTCCTCGTGCAGCGCCATGCCGACGCCCCAGACCACGCTGCCGAGGATCTGGCTGCCTGCAGTCTTGGTGTTGAGGATGCGGCCTGCCGCGACCGCGCTGACGGCGCGGGTGACGCGGACCACGCCGAGCTGCTCGTCCACCCTCACCTCGACGAAGTGCGCGACGTGCGTGTTGTTGGCGCGGCTGTGGTCTCCGCTGGGGTTGGTGGTTTTCTCCTGCACGACGCGGTCCACCGCGCCCTGCCGCATCGCATCGGCGATCGACACGCCGCGCGAGGCGTCCCGCTTGCTGACCAGCTTGCCGTCTGCGAGCACGACCTCGTCAGGCGCGGCGTTGCCGAGCGGCGAGTTCGGCAACTCTTTCGCCATGCGCAGCAGCTCGTCGCGGATCGCGCCGGCGGTGGTCGCGATCCCGTTCGACACCGAGCACGCAATCCACGATGCGCCTTCGACCGGCGATTGCGGCAGGCTCGAGTCGCCGAGTTTGATGCTGATGTTGTCGAGCGGCAGCCCCAGCATGTCGGCGGCAACCTGCGCCATGATGGTGTAGGTGCCGGTGCCGATGTCGGAGGTCGCGCACGCGACCTCGGCATGACCGTTGGTAGTGAGCGCGATGCGGACCGTGATCGGCACCTGCAGCGCCTCCCAGACGCCAGTCGCCATGCCGAAGCCTACGAGGTCAGAACCGTCGCGCATCGAGCGCGGCGCGGGGTTGCGCTTGTCCCAGCCGAACGCCTCCGCGCCCTGGCGGTAGCATTCGCGCAGCGCCTTGCTGCTGTAGGGCCGGTCGTCGTGCTGGTCGCGGTCCGAATAGCAGCGCAGGCGAAGCTGGAGCGGGTCGAGCTTGAGCAAAACCGCAAGCTCGTCCATCGCGGATTCGAGGGCAAACAGCGCGGTGGAGGCGCTGGGCGCACGCATGTCGCACGAGGTCGCGAGATCGAGCCGCACCAGCCGGTGCGCGTATTTCGCGTGGGGGGATTTGTAAAGGAGACCCGACCAGCCGGTCTCCTGCCGATGGAAGTCCTCGTATTGCGAGGTGATGGTTACCGCATCGTGGGTGATCACGTCGAGCGTTCCGCCGGCGTTGGCTCCCATCGCAATTTTCTGGATCATCGCCGGCCGGTGGCCGATCTGATACATCTGCGGACGCGTCAGCACGAGCCGCACCGAGCGCTGCAGCGCGCGGGCCGCGAGCACCGCCAGCACCACCTGGAACTGCGGGCGGAGCCCCGAGCCGAAGCCGCCGCCCATGAACGGCGACATGACGCGCATGTCCTCCGGCTTCATGCCGAACACGCCGCAGAGATACTTCTGCACGTTCTGCACGCCCTGGGTCTTGTCGTAGACCGTGAGCTTGCCGCCCCGCTCGAAGATCACCGTCGAGGCATAGAGCTCCATCGGGTTGTGATGCTCGATCGGAACGTAATACTCGGCCTCGTGGCGCACCGCGGCCGCGGCGAGCGCCTGGTCGGGCGTGCCGCGCGGCTTGGGCGGCACGAACAGCGCCTCGATCGGATTGGCCGGGGCCCTGATCGGGATGGCCGCGTCGCGCTGGCGAAACACGTCCGTCACATGCGGCTCTTTCGCATACTCCACCCGGACCAGCGACGCCGCGTGGCGCGCGACCTCCGACGTCTCGGCAACGACGAGCGCGATCGGCTGGCCGCTGAACATGACCTTGTTGTCGTAGAGCGGCCGGAACGGCGAGCCGTCCGGAGCCACCTCGTCCTTCCAGGCCTCGTCCTTGTCGGCCATGGGCGGACGGTTCTCGTGCGTCAACACGGTGAGCACGCCTTTGACGCGGGTGGCGGCGCTGGTGTCGATGCGCGTGATACGGCCCTTCGTGATCGTCGCGCTGACGACGCTCGCGTGGGTGAGGCTCGGCGCATTGAACTCGGCGGCATACTTTGCAGCGCCGGTGACCTTGGCGATGCCGTCGACGCGGGATGTGGCGGTTCCGATATAGGGTGCCATGGTCTTGCTCACGCGATCTTTTTGCTGGACTGCGACTGCGGGGTGCCCCACGCCGCCTGCGACAAGGCGCGAACGATGGTCCGGCGCGCCAGATCGATCTTGAAGGTGTTGTGGCCGAAGCTTTTGGCATCGCGCAGCACGAGATCGGCGGCCTGGGCGAACGCCGCCTCGCCCGGGACCTTGCCGCGCAGCGCTGCTTCGGCCTCCGCCTTGCGCCATGGCTTGTGGGCGACGCCGCCGAGCGCGAAACGCGCTTCGCGGATGTTGCCGCCGTCTAGCTCGATGCCGACCGCGACGGATACCAACGCGAAGGCGTAGGACAGCCGGTCGCGGATCTTGAGATAGGTGTAGTTCGCGGAAAATCCGCGCGGCGGCAGCTCGACCGCCGTGATCAGCTCGTCGGCGCCAAGGTTGGTGTCGCGCTGCGGGGTGTCGCCAGGGAGCCTATGAAAGTCCACGAACGGGATCTCGCGCTCGCCGCGCGGGCCGGTGACGCGGACCTTCGCCTCCAGCACGGCAAGCGCCACACACATGTCCGACGGGTGCACCGCGATGCAGGCGTCGCTGGTGCCGAGAATCGCGTTCATGCGGTTGACGCCGCCGATGGCGGAGCAGCCCGAGCCCGGCTCGCGTTTGTTGCAGGGCGTCGCGATGTCGTAGAAGTAGGCGCAGCGCGTGCGCTGCAGCAGGTTGCCGCCGACCGACGCCATGTTGCGCAACTGCTGCGACGCGCCGGCCAAGAGCGCGCTCGAAAGCACCGGATAGCGCCGCTCGACATGCGGGTGATAGGCAAGGTCGGTGTTGCGCACGAGCGCGCCGATGCGAAGCCCGCCGCCGGCGATCTCCTCAACCTTGTCGAGCGGAAGCCGCGAGACGTCGATCAGCCTGGCCGGCTTCTCGACATCCATCTTCATCAGGTCCACCAGATTGGTGCCGCCGGCGACGAATTTCGCCCCCGGGCTCGCGGTCATCTGGCGCACCGCGTCGGCGACGTTGCTGGCGCGTGAATACTGAAAGCCGATCATGACTGCCCCATCGCCTGCTGGATGGCCGCGACGATGTTGGTGTAGGCGCCGCAGCGGCAGATGTTGCCGCTCATCAATTCGCGGATTTGCTCCGCGGTCTTGGCCTTGCCCTCGGCGATCAGGCCCGCGGCCGAGCAGATTTGGCCGGGCGTGCAATAGCCGCACTGGAAGGCGTCGTGATCGATGAACGCCTGCTGCAACGGATGCAGCGTGCCGTTCTTCGCCAGCCCCTCGATGGTGGTGATGCTCTTGCCGTCCGTCATGACGGCCAATGTCAGGCACGAGACGACGCGCCGGCCGTCGATCAGCACCGTGCAGGCGCCGCATTGTCCGTGATCGCAACCTTTCTTGGTGCCCGTCAGATTGAGATGGTCGCGCAGCGCGTCAAGGAGAGAAGTGCGCGGATCGAGCGCGAGCGCATGGTGCGTTCCATTGACGGTGAGGTTCACGGAAATCTCAGAAGCAGCACTACCTCTGCTTCCTTGCGATTGACCTGCTGCGTCGGGGGGCATCCCCATGGCGAACGAGCCGGTGACCGCGCCGACGATGATTTCACGACGCGAGGGGTGCGCGTAAGGGCGGGCCATGCCATCCGAATTTTCGTCATTACTGATCATGATCATCCCCTGGATGCGTCCAAGCGGGCACAGACACACGTCACGACGCGGCCGAGCGCCAGCCAGGCGGCCCTTTTGGCTTGGTCGCGCACGACAGCGCGGACGGGCCAGCCGGCGGCGAGAAGAGTGCGGGCGGGCTCTCCGCCCACCTTTCCGGTGATTCCGGTGATTGCGTACATGTTGTTTCTCCAGTCTTTGGTGTTGGTGTGCGGGGATGAAGGCGGCTCAGGCACGGTTCAGCCCGGCATCGTGAGAGCGCGACGACCCGCTCGTCGTAGAAGGTAGAATTTGGGTGAAGAGGCCGCCCGTGACCTTCCTGACCGGATCGATCCAGAAGTGGCAGTTCAAAACACCTGCCCAGGAGACGCTGCCGGCAGCGCGCCCGTTGGGGCTGGGCAGGGTATTGATGTCGAAGGAGTAACCCCACTTGTGCGACTCGTCCGGAAACTGATCGAAGCTCCGGGAGTAGGCGGGGTGCGCCGACTTCATTTCGTGGACGGTCAGCTCGCCGATCTGGTTCTGCATCATCTGCGCCACCGTCTCCGGCTTGAGCAACCTCACGCAGTTCATGGTGCCGCCGCGCAGCAGCATTTGCAGGAACGTCATTTAGTCGCGCGGCGTGCTGAAGGCACCGCCGCCGCCCGTGAAGAACTCCGGCCGCTGCGGCATCTCAAAGGGAGCCTGCTCCAGCCTACCATCGGCGCGGCGGCTGTGGAAGGTGGCGACGCGGCGCTTCTGCTCCCGCATCATGATTGTTTCATCCACGCGCATATTGTCGCAGGCAGCCCGGCCGGGTTGATCGTGGAATCCTTCGACCCTGAGCGCGACCCATTGCAGGCCACCCTATACGCGAACGGCGATCAGTACATCTTCTATGCGGATGGGAAAATCGCGCACGCGCTTGCCGTTTGCATGAAAGACGGCGTTGGCGATAGCTGGGGCTATGCCGACGAGCGCGATTTCGCCGAGGCCCTTGATGCCGAGCGGATTGACGTGCGGATCCTCCTCGTTGACGAAATGTACCTCAAGCTGAGGAATGTTGAGATTCACGGACACGGGATAGTCGGCCGTGTGAGCGTTGACTGAGGCAAGAAACGACGCGCTTGCCGTCGAGCAGAATGGTGCACGCTCCACAGGCTCCCTGGTCGCAGCCTTTTGGTACCCGTGAGATCGAGCGTTTCGCGCAAGGCATCAAGCAAGGATGTGCGCGGATCCAACTCAAGGCGCCGTACATCGCCGTTGACGGTCAACGCTTTTCGGACATCTGCATCGTAACCGCCCTCTGAAGATTGGTTCCCTGCACGCGCTGGCTGTGGCACTCGCGCTCAGAGACGAGGCTCCGACGGCAAGTTGAAGAAGGTCGATTCCAAGCTCTCGCAATTCCTTGACAAGGGGTACGATGTGAGAACGAGACCGCGCCTCAGATCGCTCTTCTGCTCGCTCCGGCCAATCATAGTCTCTTGCGTGGTTCTCGCCCGGGCTTGAACGATCCTCTTGAACAAGTCTTGAATAAGGCTGCAATTTTATCCGACTTCTGTGACTCTCTCTACGAGCGCCAAGTTCGAGCGCAATTTCCGATTCCGACAATAGCTCCTTGCTCTATCAATTCGTTCCGGCCGGCTTCACCACAATTGTTCCGCTCATCGACTTGCCGTGGATTTTGCAGTGGTACTTGAACCCGCCTTCCTTCTCGAACTTCACCGGGCCCGACATTGCATCAGGTTGGATCTCGCCGGTGTCGAACGTTCTGCCTTCGTCGTCCGAAGTCGCGGTATGCTTGGAGAAAGCGGCATTGCTCCACGTGACTGAATCGCCGAGGTGGATTACAAGCTCCTTGGGATCGTAGCTGAGACTCTTCATCTTGACGTTGACAGTCTCGGCCGAACAGGCAAGCGATGTCGCCAGCATGACTGCAAATAAGGTCGGTAGCAGATAAATTTGGTTCACGATAACCTCCTTCGGCGAGTCAAGAAGCAGATTGATCTTCTCGCAACACCTGGGCGGCCGCATCCGGCAAGAGGATGGTTGGTCGGACCCGTCAGAAATATTTCATGTATTCGATCAGCGCCTGCTTGTCTTGATCACTGAGTTCATGTCCGTAGGTGTGCCCTCGATCCTCGATGAAATCCGGGCTCATATTCACTTCCAGGAGTTTCTTCATCAT
>Ga0210408_10003633_pt1 | contig 14142 bp, 10 predicted proteins | sample IncBWH4MmetaG_FD_155471 | JGI IMG/M metagenome (GOLD analysis project Ga0210408, IMG submission 155471) | Forest soil microbial communities from Barre Woods Harvard Forest LTER site, Petersham, Massachusetts, United States - Inc-BW-H-4-M | ecosystem: Environmental > Terrestrial > Soil >...
AATGGTCGGTGACGGACGGCCTCAAGCGTCTCGACATCGATGCCGGGCCGGCCCAACGCACCGTCGCCGAACCGATGGAAATCTTGAGGCATTTGCGCGCCACCACCGTTTCGGGCACCTACGCCTTGTTGGATTTTCACCCCTACCTGCACGATCCGACCCTGGTTCGTTTACTCAAGGACGTCGCCCAGGATTACAGTCGGTGTCCTCGCACGATTGTATTTATTGGTTGTGAAATCGAGATCCCGCGCGAAATCGAACACTTGACGGCGCGCTGCTCAATCGCCTTACCCGATCAGAACGAGCGGCGCCAACTGATTGAGGACGTGGCACGGCAGTGGATGCGCGAGAACCCGCGACAAGCAATCAAGATCGATAGTCACGCTCTGTCGCTGTTGGTTGAGAATATGAACGGTCTGACGGCGTCAGATGTTCAACGCCTCGCACGCAAGGCGATTTTTGATGATGGTGCGCTCACATCGTCCGATGTACCCGCAATGATGCGCGCGAAATACGAATTGCTGAACCACAGCGGGATTCTCCGCTATGAGCACGACACGGCGCAATTTGCGGACGTCGGAGGGCTTTCGAAATTGAAGGCGTGGCTTGAAAAACGCCGCGACGCGTTCAACGGCTCCGCCCCCGAGCTTGATACGCCAAAAGGCGTCATGTTATTGGGTGTGCAGGGCTGCGGCAAAAGCCTTGCAGCGCGCGCAAGCGCCGGCATTTTCAATGTTCCCTTGCTGCGCCTGGATTGTGCGGCGTTATTCGATAAATTTGTGGGCGAATCCGAGCGAAATCTGCGCGAGTCATTGAGCACCGCCGATCTCCTGGCGCCCTGCGTTCTATGGATTGATGAGATTGAGAAGGGCTTTGCCGCGGGAGATACCGATGGAGGAGCGACGCGGCGCGTTTTGGGCGCGTTTCTGACGTGGCTAGCGGAAAAGACCAGTCGGGTCTTTGTCGTCGCAACGGCCAATGACATTGCGGCATTGCCTCCTGAACTGATCCGCAAAGGCCGATTTGACGAAATTTTCTTCGTGGATTTACCCGATCTCAATACGCGAATGGAAATCCTCCGCATACATGCGACCAGACGCGGTATCGCACTCGATCCTGCCGCGCTGAATGCCCTCGCACAGAGCTGCGAAGGGTTTGCCGGTGCCGAAATTGAGCAGGCTATCGTGGCCGCTCTTTACACCGCACATGCGCAGAAGACCGCGGCAAGCGCGCGCTTACTCAGCGCCGAGATTGCCGCGACACGGCCTCTGGAAGTCGTCATGGCCGAGAAAGTCAACGCTCTGCGCACCTGGGCCGAGGGCCGTACGGTCGCCGCGGGCTAGTCATGTGCTTCCGAACTGCGAGGCGTCCAGCTTTGCCAACAGCCAAGCTCCGTTACACGATGTCGAAGTTTCGGAACCCGCGCCGCGCCGTCATTCCGTGATGATGCGGTCAGCCCATTCAACGAGCGAGACAAAGATCGTTGGATTGCCGAATTTTGCTCCCCATTGCGCGAGATCGGCGTCAGTTACTCCACGGGCGCGCGAACACGCGCCGCAAGCGAAAATCTGAATCTTTTTGGCCACGACTTTTTGAAGCGTTTCCTCGAGCGGCGGCCAGCCGACCGGCGTCACGGCCTTGGCCAACGACAAACGCATCAAAGAAACGGCTTCTCCGAGGAGGAAGATCTGTACGGTATGGCCGGCTTCGGCGAGCGCATGCCCGTGCAGAAATGGAAAGGCCGCTTTGGTGGGATCGTCAGACCCCCACGCACTCTTCATCATGATCTTAAGCGGCAACTTCGTCTCGGCTGCTGTGGACGTGCCTGCCGCCAGCATCAGAGGTATTGCTGCCAGTTGGGTTAGGGCGTTACGACGGCTCATGTTGGCTCCCTTTTAGTTGTCGATCCGTTATCTGGCGATGCCGCCACCTCAATGCGACCATCGCACGTCATTCGAGCGCTAGCATATGCGCGAGACGACCCCTCAGTAAACATGGGTCGCTAGTTGAACCTACCGGAGTAGTCGCGCCGCAAACGTCGTCGCGGCAATTGCTTAGAGGCAGACGGTCGCCGAAGGCAGGGCGGCGTGCGCTCAGGGAACATTGGACGCGGAAGCGTTGACTGTCGCGTGGCTGCGAGCGATCCTAGCAGTGCCTGTCGGTAGCAACAATCCCTCGTTTGGAGGTGTCGGCAACTGCGAGGGACTATTCCCAAAGCCGTTTGCTGCTTGCGTCAGGAGGCACCCCAACGCGCGGCCAGTCCGCGTACTTACAACAAGAGGAAATTGCATGCGTGAATACCTAATGCCGATTTTCGTGGTGGCTGCTCTGGCGCTAGCCGGCTGCAACAAGCCGAAGTCGCCTGAAGATGTGTCGAAGGACGTAGCCAAGGCCGAGCAGAAGGCCAACAACGAGGTGACGAAGAGCGAAGTGCGCGCGCAGGGCGCGCTGGACAAATCGTACGAGAAGGTCATTGACCAGGAGATTAAGTTCAACAACGACGCCGCACACCAAACCTACAATGTGGCCATCGCAAAAGCCGATGGCAACCGCAAAGTGGCCGTGGCGATTTGCGAATCGCAGAGCGGCGATGCTCAAAAGGCGTGCAAGGACCAGGCGGAAGCCGACTACAAGACGGCGCGCGCAGATGCCAAGGCCCGCGCCGAAGCGGACGTGCAGCAGAGGTAACACATCGACCGTACAGCCCGAACTAGCAATTGGGACTAATCCTAGTCTCAAGGCCCCGGGCTCCCGGACACACCTTGTTTCGTCTGTCCGAGACCATGTACAGCATCTCCTGGGCGGGCTCATAGCCTTGATCGGCGGCTTTCTTGAACCATTCGATCGCCTTGTCACGATCCTGCGGGACGGCGCTGCCGGACAGAAACATTCTGCCTAACATGTCCTGTCCATATGCATCCCCCAATTCAGCGGTCTGCCGGAAATCTCTGAAGGCGGCTTTCCATTGTTCCAGCTGCAGCTCGCCAAACCCGCGCCGGTTCAAGGCGGGGATTGAATGCGGATCACGCAAGAGCACCTTCGAGTAGAGCTTGATTGCTTCGCTGTACTTCTTTTCGTCGAACAACGCATCTGCTGCCTTGTGGATCGGGCCGCACGGAATACAACTGCCTTGCGGACTCAATGTTGCCTCCCTGCGGTAGGCTCGTGCGGCCGCAACGTTGTTGCCTTCTGCGCGCTGAGTCCATGCCTCGTCCTCTGCCACTAGTGCCTCCAGGGTTCTTAGTTGGGCTGCCGATAACCGGGCCTCCCGACACTCATGCAAAAAAGCCTTCATCTGCGCGACGTTACCACCCCAAGGACTTTGCAAAGCGTCCATATAAGCGTATCGAACCACGTAATTGCCTTTATCAATCTGCACCGAGCGATCCAGCAACTCGCGCCCCATGGCTCCCTCTCCCAGCAGTTTGTAGATATTGATCTGGTGTAAAAGGCTCAGCAGAGGCTTTTCGTCCAATAGCAAGGATGTCTGGAGATCGGCAGAGGCTCTTTCAAACGCTTGTTCCATGCCGCGGAACTGCTCGACCGAAGTATCAGTAGCGGCTTGCGGGCCTCTTCGTTCTTGCCCGATTTTCTTGTAGTAGATTCCACGAGCCAAATAAGCAACATAGGATTTCGGAAAGCGCTGGACCCACTCGTCAAAATTCACCGCCAGCGACGACGTCGTGAAATAGAGGCCACGAAATGCCTCGCGCAAATTCACATCGTCGATGACACGATGCTTGTAGTCTTCCTGGACCGACGTGAGTCGCCGGTCCAGTTCGGCATATTCACGAGCCGACAGAAGGGCAACTATTTCGCTTTGAGACGGGGCAACACCCTCAGAATTTGCCAGCGCCGAAAAGAAAGCTACGGCGATTATTAATGCGAACCAAGCAATACGCTGGGGCATGGACCTTCTTCCTTCTAGGCCGTTTATTCCCGATCGCGCAACGTTCGGTTCCAGACCATGCCGACCCGGTATAACCGTACCCCTGTCCGGAACGGACCCAAATTTGGTGTGGTGCGCCCGGAGAGATTCGAACTCCCGGCCTCCTGGTTCGTAGCCAGGCGCTCTATCCAACTGAGCTACGGGCGCGCAAGGGGCGCGAATATTACCACATCAATCAGCGGGCGCCATTTCGACGCGCTGTGGCGGAGAGGGAGGGATTACTCGTCGCTCCGCTCCTCGCCCCTTTGGAGCCGCCCTTCGGGCGTTATCCCCGCTTCGTCGCTGTCGCAGTAATCTGAACGATACCGTCTAGAATTTACGGGTCGTTTGGCGGAGAGGGAGGGATTGACTCGGGCCTTCGGCCCTCGCCCTTCGGGCGACGCTAGCGCGTCGTCCAAAATCGCCGAAGGCGATTTTGTCGAACCCCCCTTTTCTATATCTCGGGTTCGAATCCCCGCTTCGTGGCCGTCGCGGGCGACTGATCCAGACCGATCAGAATTGATCTCAGGTTTGGCGGAGAGGGAGGGATTCGAACCCTCGATGGGCTTTTGACCCATACGCCCTTAGCAGGGGCGCGCCTTCGACCACTCGGCCACCTCTCCGGTCAGGACACTCCTAAGCGCGGAGCGCGGGATGATACCCGTCCGGAGCAGTCCAGGTAAAGCTAAAGGGGTCTAAACGCCGTATTTAAGCGTCATCAAGCATCATCGATAATTTTAGTGATGGTCGCGCCGGATCGGGCTTCCTGATCTTCTTCGCGCTTGATGCGCTCGTAGATCTCCTCCCGATGCACGGCCACGTCCTTGGGTGCGTTGACGCCAACCCGGACTTGGTTGCCCTTGACGCCCAATACGGTCACGGTAACTTCATTACCGATCATCACGGTCTCGCCAACACGCCTGGTCAATATCAACATAATCGAGCTCCTAGCTTCCGCGGGATTGCAGTGAGGACAATGACTGCCTTGGGTACCGCATCGCCATCAAGCATTCGTTCGAGGTTCGGCCTTCAAGAATACAAGAATCCGAATGCCAATTGTTGCATCTTCGTGTCAGAATAAACAAACTGTTCAATTAGACAGGCGGCTGCGTATCAGGGATTCCACTCCTGCCAGCGCCTTACCTAAATTCTCGGGCTGCGTACCGCCCGCCTGTGCAAAATCCGCGCGGCCGCCGCCCTTGCCGCCCACCTGCGCGGCAACGGCGCCCGCGATCTCTCCCGCCTTCATCCGAGTCAGCAAATCCGCTGAAACGCCCGCCACCAGCACCACTTTGCCTTCTTGCACGGTCCCCAGAACGACGACTGAAGAACCCAGCTTACTTTTCAGCTTATCGACCGCGTCGCGCAATGATTTAGCGTCCGCACCGTCGATTTGCGCGGCTAATACCTTGATTCCACCCACGTCCTTCGCCTGAGATGTCAAATCGCCTCCCTGGCCGCTCGTGAGTTTGGATTTGAGCTGCTGCACCTCCTTTTCCAGCCTGCGGGTGCGCTCGACGAGTTCGCGGACCTTCTCGTCCACGTCCTCGCGGCTGCCACGAAGCAATGCGGCGATGTCCCGCAATACCTCGTCCGTGTGCACGACCCATTCGTACGCCGTTTTGCCGGTCACCGCCTCGACGCGGCGCACTCCGGCCGCGACACCCGATTCGCTCAGGATCTTGAAAAACCCGATGTCGCCAGCACGTTCGACGTGGGTGCCGCCGCAGAGTTCCATCGAAAAATCACCGATGGAAAGCACGCGGACATCGCTCTCGTACTTCTCGCCGAATAGGGACATCGCGCCCGAAGCGACCGCATCTTCCAGCGCCATCACCTTGGTCTGCACCGGCGCGTTGTCGCGAATCGCCGAATTCACGAGTTCCTCGACGCACCGCAATTCTTCGGGCGACAGCGCCTGCGTGTGCGAGAAATCGAAACGCAGCCGATCTTCCGCCACGAGAGAGCCCTTCTGCTCGACATGCAGCCCTAGTACTTTTCTCAAGGCTGCGTGCAGCAGATGCGTGGCCGAGTGATTGAGCGCGATTGCGGTTCGGCGCGCCTGGTTGACGTAGGCTTGGACGGCGTCGCCCACCCGCAACTCGCCGGCTTCGAGCACTCCCACGTGCGCATACGATGCGCCGATTTTCTGCGTATCGCGCACGGTGAAGCGCGCAGTTTCTCCGGGCGTCGCCACGCCGGGCGTCCCGGCGCCGGGCGCCGCTACGCGGACGAGTGCGCCGGCATCGCCGATCTGGCCGCCGCTTTCGGCGTAAAACGGCGTGTGGTCGAGCACCACCTGACCTTCTTGACCGGGCTGCAGTGCATCAACGACGGCGCCGTCGAAAATCAGCGAAGTCACCACCCCCTCGTCCGCCAAGCGATCGTAGCCCGAAAAGTCCGTCCTTCCCGACAGCTTGACCGAGTCGCGTGCTTCCGCACCGAACTTGCTGGCCGCGCGCGCGCGGCCGCGCTGCGCTTCCATGGCGGCGTCGAAGCCCGCCTGGTCGATGCTAAGACCGCGCTCGCGCGCCACGTCGGCGGTCAAATCGAGCGGGAAGCCGTACGTGTCGTAGAGCCGAAACACCGTTTCGCCCGGAATCACCGCCGAAGTCAGCTTTGCGGCTTCCGCGTCGAGCAGCGCCATGCCGGTGGCGAGAGTCTCGGCAAATCGGCTCTCTTCCTGCGCGAGGATGTGGGCCGCGCGCGCCTCACCGCTCACGAGTTCGGTGTAGTAGGCGCCCATTTCCCGCACCAGGGCCGCCACCAGCTTGTGAAAAAAGGGCCGGGTCTGACCCAATTTGTAGCCATGACGAATGGCGCGACGGATGATGCGTCGCAATACATAGCCGCGGCCTTCGTTGGACGGCACCACGCCATCGACGATCAAGAACGTGCAGGCGCGGATATGGTCGGCAATCACCCGCAGGCTGGAGGATTCGAGATCGTCGGTGCCCGTGATCTCCGCAGCCGACCGTATAAGCGATCTGAACAGGTCGATGTCGTAGTTGCTGTGCACGCCCTGCATGACCGCCGCGACGCGTTCCAATCCCATCCCCGTGTCCACCGAGGGCTTGGGTAAGGGCACCAGCACCCCGTCGGATGCGCGGTCGTATTGCATGAAGACGAGGTTCCATATCTCGACATAGCGATCGCCGTCCTCGTCGGGGGAGCCGGGGGGACCGCCGGGAATTTCCGCGCCGTGATCGTAGAAAATTTCCGTGCACGGTCCGCACGGTCCGGTGTCGCCCATGGACCAAAAATTGGATTCTGCGCCAATGCGGGTGCATCGCGTCGGGTCGATGCCGATTTCCTCCGTCCAGATGCGTTCGGCTTCATCGTCCTCCATGAATACCGTCACCCACAGCCGGTCCTTTGGAATTCCCAGAGTCCCGGTGATGAAATTCCACGCGAAATGAATGGCTTCCCGCTTGAAGTAGTCGCCGAAGCTGAAGTTTCCCAGCATTTCGAAAAACGTGTGGTGCCTGGCCGTGTATCCGACGTTCTCCAGGTCGTTGTGCTTGCCGCCGGCGCGCACGCAGCGCTGCGCGGTGGCCGCGCGCGAGTAGCCGCGCGCTTCCTTGCCGAGAAACAAGTCCTTGAACTGGACCATGCCGGCGTTGGTAAACAACAGCGTGGGATCATTCCCGGGAACGAGCGAACTCGACGGCAGCACGTTATGTCCGTTCTTGCGGAAGAATTCCAGAAAACTTCCCCGAATTTCCGAGGTCGTCATCGATTTCAATCTGGCATCGCGTTTCATAGTCCTTCAGTGTCTGGATCAAGGTCGGTATCGAAGCCTAAGGCCGTTCGTATCTGAGCGCTCGTGAAACCTCGGTAACGTAAGAATCGCGCCTGGCGCTGCCTGTCAGCGTAATTGCTCGGCTGCTTCGCGCCAAATTTTTTGAGCTGAGTTCTTCGCAGGTGCACAATCCAGTCGGGAAAGGCGTCGAGGCTTTCCTCGACCAGAGTCCCCTCCAAGCCGTGCCGGCGCAATTCGTCGCGGATGCGCAGCGGTCCCTGGCCCCGCGCCGCATGGTAGGCCACGAAGTTTTCCGCGTAGCGCCGATCATCGAGCAATTTTTCGGCGTGCAGCGCATCGAGCAGCGCCGCAACGACGCCTGCATCGTAACCTTTATCGAGCAGCTTGCGGCGTAAATCGAGGGAAGCGTGGTCGCGGCGGGCGAGCGCGTCGAGCGCCGCCGCGCGGGCCGCGCGCGCATCGAGGGGGTCGACCCCGGGGCGGCCGAGGGGCATTACGCCTCTTTGACGTCGCCACCCCGATTCATGGTCGCCTTTTCAGGTATCAACTTGGCGCGGATTTGCCCTTCGATGTCTTTGGCGATCTCGGGATGCTGCTGAAGGAAGGTGCGGGCATTGTCCTTGCCCTGTCCAATTCTCTCACCCTTGTAGCTGTACCAGGAGCCGGATTTTTCCACCAGATTGTGCAGTACGCCGATTTCGATGAGTTCCCCTTCCTTGGAAATTCCCGTTCCGTACATGATCTCGAATTCCGTTTCGCGAAACGGCGGCGCCACCTTGTTCTTGACCACTTTGACTCTGGTCATCGAACCGACCACTTCCTCGCCATTCTTGATCGCGCCAATGCGCCGGATATCCATGCGCACCGACGAATAGAACTTCAGCGCGTTGCCGCCGGTGGTGGTTTCCGGATTGCCGAACATGACGCCGATTTTCATGCGGATTTGATTGATGAAAATCACGATGGTGTTCGATCGCTTGATGTTGCCCGTCAGTTTGCGCAGCGCCTGCGACATCAGTCTCGCCTGCAGGCCCATGTGTTGATCGCCCATCTCGCCTTCGATTTCAGCCTTCGGCGTGAGCGCGGCGACCGAGTCGACCACGACGACGTCGACGGCTCCGGAACGCACCAGCATGTCGGTAATTTCCAGCGCCTGCTCGCCGGTGTCGGGTTGCGAGACCAGCAAGTCGTTGACCTTGACGCCGAGCTTTTCCGCATAGACCGGATCGAGCGCGTGCTCGGCATCGACAAACGCCGCCGTGCCGCCGTGACTTTGCGCCGAGGCGATGATGGCAAGCGTCAGTGTGGTTTTGCCCGACGACTCCGGGCCGAAGATCTCGATGACGCGGCCACGCGGTATGCCGCCCACGCCCAGCGCGATATCGAGTCCCAGCGAGCCCGTGGGGATCGAGTCCACCTCGTACGTGGCCCCGGCGTCGCCCAAGCGCATGACTGAGCCTTTGCCAAACTGTTTTTCTATCTGGCTCAGCGCGGCCGCCAGAGCCTTCTTGCGATTCTCTTCCATGGGGAGTCCTCAACAAAGTGAGGGGCTATTATTTCATATTCAGCGCTCAACGCTCGTCTCATATGCATCGAAATGACAGAGATTTCTACGGTTTCGGGCACTCATCCAGTAGTGACCAGGTATCGACTACTGTATAAACAGCGTGCGCGCCGCTCGTATCCGAGCGCACCAGACTGAAAGATCGCGCGCTCCAGCATATCGGCGACATTGCTTGCAGCACAGGAGCTTGCGCAACCTTTCTCGCCAGCGTGACATGCGCGCGTAGCGGCGTCTGCCGGCGACTGAGGTTCAGGACTGCGTGGTGGGGCGCCAGATTTTCGCGCAACTGCATCCACAGCAGGGCCAATGCCGGCGGCGGCTCGCGCGCAACAGCCACGACCACCTGCGCTTCCGTCCAATACTCGAATGCGTCGATGGCGATCGTGCAGCCGGACGCCCGCTGAGCGCGTCCGATCTGCTGCAGCAGCGCGACTTGAGACTTCGTGACCTCGCCGATAAATGCCAGCGTCAAGTGAAAATTCTGCGGCGGCACCGGCCGCGCTGCGCTATCCAAGCGAAGAGCTGCCGCGGCGTCGGCCAGGCGCGCTCTACTAAGGGCGTCAGGCCACAGCGCAAAGAACAACCGCACCCTAGTGCTCCCGATTCTTTGGTTTAAGGGTCGAGCAGCCCTTCGAGCGCCGCTCGCACGGTCTTGCGGCGCACCGCGTCACGGTCGCCGCGAAAGTGCCTGAGCTGCACGGCAACACGAATGGCGCGCCCCTGTCGCTCGGCCCAACCGAGCCAAACGGTGCCCACCGGCTTGCCGGGCACCGCGCCGCCCGGGCCGGCGATGCCGGTCACCGCCACCGCCAGCTGCGCCCCCGTGCGCTTGAGAGCGCCGGTCGCCATCGCTCGTACCGTGGCTTCGCTGACCGCGCCCTCGCTCCGCAGCACCGAGCGCGGCACCCCGAGCCTCAAGACCTTGGATTCGTTGCTGTAAGTGACGAAGCCCTCGATGAACCACTGCGAGCTGCCGGCAATATCAGTCAGGGCCTTGGCGATCCAGCCACCGGTGCAGGACTCCGCCGTCGCCACGCCGCGCTGGCTGTTCAGCAAGTGCCGGCCCACTCGAGCGGCGAGACGGCTGAGATCACGGTCGGTACTCGGCATCGACCTACAATCTTGACCACACCACGTGATCTTTACCGATGGACTTAAGATCGGGAGTCCCGGCCTGGCGCATGATGGCGCGAAGTTCGCGCGTCAGAATATCGCTGACGGCCTCCACTCCCGACTGGCCGAAGGCAGCAAGACCCCAAGCCTGCGGACGTCCGATGCCGACGGCAGTCGCGCCCAACGCCAGTGCCTTGAAGATGTCTGTGCCGCGCCGAATGCCGCCGTCGATGAACACCGGTACGCGTCCGCCCACCGCGGCGACGATCTCCGGGAGACACTCGATCGTCGAGCGCAGCGTCTCCTCCTGCCGTCCGCCATGATTGGACACGACGATCCCATCGACTCCTGCCTGCATGGCCAGGGTCGCGTCCTCCGCCGTGACGATGCCCTTCACCAGAAACTTTACCGTCACCAATTTGCGCAGGCGCTCGAGGAACTGTACCGACAGGTTTGTCGGCGAGATTTGCGTGACCCGGGACACATCGATGCCGGCGAACATGGGAGCTCTGCGCCACACGTCGTGCGAACCGCCGATGTGGCATTGCGTGCAGACTCGATCATCGCGCCGCATCGAGCGCAGCAAGGTCTCGGAGTTGCGTCCCGGAGGACTATCGACAGTGAGGAATATCGCGGTACGGCCCGCAACTTGCGCGCGGCGCACGATCGCCTCGGTCACACGCCAGTCGTCCGTGGCATAGAGCTGCTGCCACAGCGGCGCCTTGCGTGCGGCATTCACTTCCTCGACGGAACACGATGATCCGGTCGCCGCCATCATCTGAATATCCCGGCTTGCCGCGGCCCGCGCCACTGCCGCTTCCGCCTCCGGATGAAAGGCGCGCATGCTGGAAACGGCCGAGAAATAAATCGGCTGCTTCCAAAGACTGCCGAAAATGCTGCGGCTCGTATCGAGCTTGCTGACATCCATGAAGCGGCGCGATCGGATCTCGATGTGCGAATACGCGTCATGATTCAAGAACATGGTGCGATCATCGTCGACTCCCGTCGCGAGATAGCCGAAATGCGCCGGCGGCAGTTTGGCCCGCGCCAGAGCTTCGAAGTCCGCCACACTGAGAATCTGATTCGCGGTGAGAGCTGCGGCCTCGCCGGCCGGCTCTGTGGCTCCCTGCCCAAAGCCGAAGCGCGGCATGCCGATCAGCGCCGGCGCCAATCCCAAGCCATTGATGAGTCGCCGACGTATTCGCGAGGGGGAGTCGTGGTCGTGCACGGGGATGGTGCCTATAGGGTTGTCATTATCTGCGCCCGCAAATAGCAAGAAAGCCCGGCGCAGTCAACTTCCCCGCCTCCCGCCGTCGTCAGATCCCGCGGTCACGCGCGATTTTGAGACAATGCGTCCGTGGCCCCAGCGAATGACCAAAACGGCGGCTCTTCTCAAGAGCACACTCCCATGATGCAGCAGTACCTGCGCCTCAAGGCGCAGCATCCGGATGTGCTGTTGTTCTATCGCATGGGCGACTTCTACGAAATGTTCTACGACGACGCCCGCCGCGCGGCGCAACTCCTGGACATCGCCCTCACCCAGCGCGGCGCCTCGGCCGGCGCGCCGATTCCCATGGCCGGCGTGCCGGCGGTCACGCTCGATGGGTATCTCGCCAAGCTGGTCCGCAAGGGCGAGTCGGTCGCGATTTGCGAGCAGCGCGGCGAGCCGGGAAAAACCAAGGGGCCGATGGAACGCGAAGTGGTGCGGATCGTGACCCCCGGCACCCTCACCGATGAGGCGCTGCTGGAAGAGCGGCGCGACAACCTGCTCGCCAGCGTCTGCGGGACCAACGGCCGATTTGGTCTGGCGTGGCTGGATCTGTCGGCCGGCCGCTTCGGCGTCATGGAGCTCGCGGGCCTGCCGGCGCTCGAGGCGGAGATCGAGCGGCTGCGTCCCGCCGAGTTGCTGGCGCCCGAGGGCGCGCAGCCCGTCCTCGCACCCTCCTCCGGATTCAAAGACCGACCCTGGCGGCTGCGCGCACCCTGGCATTTCGACATCGAGTCCGCCACTCGCGCGCTCAATGAACAATTCCGCACGCGCGATCTCGCCGGTTTCGGCTGCGCCGACAAGCCGCTCGCCATTGCTGCGGCCGGCGCTCTGCTCGCCTACGTTCGTGAAACGCAGAAATCGGCCCTGCCCCACCTCTTGTCCATCACCACCGAGGAGCGCGACGCCGCCCTCATCATGGACCCCGCGACCCGCCGCAACCTGGAGCTCGACGAGAGCCTCGCAGGTAAGCCGGAGCTGACCCTGGCGGGGGTGTTCGATCGTACGGCCACCGCGATGGGCGGCCGCATGCTGCGCCGCTGGCTGCACCGGCCGCTGCGGGATCGCGGCACTCTGCGCGCGCGCTACCACGCTGTCGCGACGCTGATGGAGGCCGCCCAGCACACGGCGGTCGCAGCGCCCTTGAAGGCGATCGGCGACCTGGAGAGAATCGTCGCGAGAATTGCCCTGCGCTCCTCCAGGCCGCGCGACCTCACGCAGCTGCGCGCTGCGCTCGCCGTGCTGCCCGAGCTGCAGCGGATTCTCGCCGCCACGCCGTCCCCCTTGCTGCAGCAGCTCATCGCCGAGTTCGGCGACCACCAAAATAATTACCAGGACGACCACGCGCTGTTGACCCAAGCCATCGTCGACTCGCCGCCGCACTACTTGCGCGACGGCGGCGTGATCGCCGCCGGTTACGACGCCGAGCTCGATGAGCTGCGCCTGCTCGGCAGCAACACCGAACAGTTCCTGCTCGACCTCGAACGCAAGGAGCGCGAGCGCAGCGGCCTGTCGAGCTTGAAATTAGGCTTCAATCGCGTGCAGGGCTTTTTCATCGAGGTGAACCGCAGTCAAGCCGACCGGGTCCCCTCCGACTACCTACGCCGCCAAACCGTGAAATCCGCCGAACGATTCATCACGCCCGAATTGAAATCCTTCGAGGACAAGGTACTGGGCGCGCGCGATCGAGCCTTGGCGCGCGAGAAGGCTCTGTACGAGACACTGCTCGATCACCTGAGCACGCGGTTGCCGGCGCTGCAATCGACCACGGCCGCCATCGCGCAAATCGATGTGCTCAACTGTTTCGCCGAGAGGGCCGCCACCCTCGATTGCGCGCAGCCGGAATTGACCGACGAACCGATGCTGCTGATCGAGGGCGGGCGCCATCCTGTGGTCGAGCGCGCCGGCCGGGAACCCTTCGTGCCCAATGACCTGCGCTTCGACGACTCGCGCCGCATGCTGATCATCACAGGCCCCAACATGGGCGGCAAGAGCACCTACATGCGCCAGACCGCGCTCATCGTCATCCTGGCGCATATCGGCTGCTACGTGCCCGCCCGGCGCGCCGTGCTGGGACCGATGGATCGGATTTTCACGCGCATCGGCGCCGCCGACGATCTGGCCGGCGGCCGCTCGACTTTCATGCTCGAAATGACGGAAACGGCGAATATTCTCAATAATGCCACCGCCAAAAGTCTCGTGCTCATGGACGAGGTGGGCCGCGGCACCAGCACCTTCGACGGCCTCTCGCTGGCGTGGGCGTGCGCCGCCTTCATCGCGGCCAAGATCCGTGCCTTCACGCTGTTCGCCACGCACTACTTCGAGCTGACCAGCCTCGCCGGCGAGGCGCCGGGAGTCCACAACGTGCATGTCGAAGCGGTGGAACACGGCGAAACCCTGGTGTTCCTGCACAGCGTCAAGGAAGGTCCGGCGAATCAGAGCTATGGGTTGCAAGTCGCCGCCCTCGCGGGCATCCCAAAATCCGTGACGGCCCGGGCGCGCCGCTA
>Ga0210408_10003635_pt1 | contig 14139 bp, 13 predicted proteins | sample IncBWH4MmetaG_FD_155471 | JGI IMG/M metagenome (GOLD analysis project Ga0210408, IMG submission 155471) | Forest soil microbial communities from Barre Woods Harvard Forest LTER site, Petersham, Massachusetts, United States - Inc-BW-H-4-M | ecosystem: Environmental > Terrestrial > Soil >...
GGCCAGCGAGCAGGCGCGCGCGGCGCGGCAGGCCGCCACGTCGACCGCGACCGGCGCCGCGGTGACCACCGACCGCTACGAGGTCGTGGACTGGCTCACGACGTGACCGAGCTCGTCGGGCTCCCGTCTTGACAATCCGACGGGCCCTGCCCCAGAATCCCGCCAGCGTTCACCGCCCGATCGCCCATCATCGCCGACGTACCCCCACAGACAGGAGGAGAAACCCGTGAGCAGGATCAGCCGGCGCAAGTTCCTCGGAAGTGCGGGATTGCTGGGAGCGGGGGCGGTGCTCGCCGACGGCGCGCGGCGGCGGGCGCGCGCGGACAAGCCGATCAACTTCTCGGGCTGGGTCTTCAAGCCCGACACCGTGAAGGACTACGTCGAGTTCTACAACAAGAAGCACGGCGGCCAGGTGAAGTACGAGGCGATCCCGTGGGCGAGCTACCACTCGACCATGGAGACGCGCGCCTTCGCGGGCGAGGTGGTCGACGTGATGTACTGCAACTCGGCCAACCGGGAGCACTGGTTCGAGAACGGCCTCATCCGCCCGCTCGACGACCTGCCCGGCATGGACGAGCTGAAGAAGAAGATCGCCCCGGCCAGCCTCGACAGCCTGAAGAACCGCGACGGCAGCAAGATCATCGGCCTGCCCTACTTCACGAGCGTGTTCATCCTCATGTACAACGAGCCGATGCTGCAGCAGGCCGGCATCAAGGCACCCGCCAAGACGTGGGACGAGCTGGTCGAGCACAGCACGAAGCTCAAGCGGGACAAGGTGAGCGACACCCCGTACCTGCCGAACTGGAACAACAGCGCCTCCGGCACCATGCCCCAGTTCCTGAGCGACTGCTTCTCGGAGGGGGCCAACGTGTTCGACGCCAAGAACCAGGTCATCGTGGACCAGGAGCCGGGCGCGGCGCGGGCGATGGAGCGCTGGCAGAAGGTGTACGCGGCCGGCCTCGTGAACCCGGAGGTGCTCACCAAGACCTCCTCCACCGACACCCACCGGCTCTTCTGGACCGGGCGCTACGCCTACCACACCAACCACTCCTACTACCTGCGCACCATCGCGGGCGAGCCGGAGAACTCCAAGCTCGCCCCCAAGAAGGCCAAGATGGCGATGTACCCCGGCAACGGGCAGACCCACATGTTCACCGAGTTCTACACCGTGAACGCCAAGACCAAGGCCCTCGAGGACGCGTGGAAGTTCGCCAAGTTCCTCGGCGGCAACGGCAACGGGGACTGGTACGTGCAGCGGCAGTGGTGCCTCATCGCGGGCCTCGACAACCCGTACCCCGAGATGTACGACCATCCCGAGATCATCCAGTCCTACGACAAGTGGATCGACCTCAAGCTCCTGCGCGAGCAGTACAAGAAGGGTCGCACCATCAACGCGTTCAAGGAGTCGTGGTTCTCCGAGTACGACACCAAGGCCATCGCGGTGGCGCACAACATCATCCGCGGCGCCTCCACGGTGCCGAAGGGCCTCAAGGAGCTGGTGGCGCTGCAGAAGTCGCTGGTGTAGCCCCGCGGCCCCGCCGGGCTCCATGGGCAAGAGCGGCGCGGGCGGGCTCCGTCTCTCCGAGGCGGCGTTCGCCTGGCTGCTCGTGCTGCCGGTGGTGATCGGGATCGGCCTGGTGGTGGTGGTCCCACTCGCCTACTCGCTCTGGCTCTCGTTCACCGACGTCAACCTGCTGCGCACCACCGGCCCCGCGCTGGAGGCCTTCGGGATCCGCCTGCCCCTCTACCGGTGGGTGGGCCTCAAGAACTACCTCCAGGTCTTCGACGACCCGCTCTACTGGAGCTCGCTCTGGCGCACCCTCTACTTCGTGGGGGCGTTCGTGGTGGAGGCGACCCTCGCCGGCATGGGGATGGCCCTCGTGCTCAACGAGCGCTTCGCGGGCCGCCCGCTGATGCGGAGCCTCCTGCTGATCCCGTGGTCGCTCTCGCGGATCGTGGTCGGCCTCCTGTGGATCGGCCTGCTCGACTTCGAGTTCGGCGCCCTGAACGGCTTTCTCCACCAGGCCGGCCTGATCGATTCCTACGTCGCGTTCTTCAAGACCGGGTGGAGCTCGCTCAACGTGCTGGTCTCCGTCTACATGTGGAACCAGGCCCCCTTCGCCACGCTCCTGTTCCTGGCCGGCATGCAGTCGATCGGAGAGGACCAGTACGCCGCCGCGGAGGTGGACGGGGCGGGCTACTGGCAGCGCTTCGCCCACGTCACGCTGCCCGCCCTGCGGCCGATCCTGTTCCTGGTGCTGGTGCTCTGCACCGTGAACGGCTTCCTGATGCTGGACCTGATCTACATCCTCACCATGGGCGGCCCCGGCTACGACACCACCACCATCTCGTGGCTCGGCTTCCAGACCACCTTCAAGTTCTTCAAGTTCGGCCCCGGCACCGCGATCCTCTACACCCTGACCGGGCTCTGCCTGCTCATGACCCTGCTCTACCACCGGCTGATCCTGTCCGGCTTCGAGGCGGAGGCCTAGGGTGATGACCACGCGGAAGCGCCGGGGCGGCGCCTACTGGGCGCGCTCGGGGCGGAGCCGCCTCGTCCTCTACGGGCTCGTCGCCCTCGTGAGTTTCTGGCTGATCGGCCCCTTCGTCTGGCTCTTCGTGACGAGCGTCTCCTACCAGAAGCACCTGATGGCGCGCCCCCTGTCGTTTCTCCCGCCGGAGATCACCCTCGACAACTACCGCATGATCATGGGCCTGATGCGCTTCCACGCCGAGGGGCAGGCGGCCAAGATCCTGCCCTCGATGTGGAACACCCTGGTGGTGGCGGGCGTGGTGACCGCGGTGAACCTGGTGCTGGGCACCACCGCCGGCTACGCCTACGCGCGCTTCCGCTTCCCGCTCAAGACCGTGTCCCTCTTCGCGCTGCTGTTCACGCGCATGCTGCCCACCATCGTGCTGATCCCCGCCTTCTTCGTGATCTTCCGGGCCCTGGGGCTGCAGAACACCCTCTCCGGCCTGGTCATCGCCTACTGCTCCTTCACCCTGCCGTTCACGGTGTGGATCATGAAGGCCTACTTCGAGACGGTGCCCGGCGACCTCGACAAGAGCGCGCTGGTCGACGGCTGCAACCGGCTGCAGGCCTACTACCGGGTGGTGCTGCCGGTGTCGGGGCCGGGCCTGGTGGCGGGCGGGGCCTTCACGTTCATGCTGTGCTGGAACGAGTTCGTGGTGGCGCAGGTGCTCAACACCAAGCCGGGCACCACCACGCTGCCGCCGGTCATCGCGGGGATGAACGGGCAGATCAACATCGACTACTCGGTGATCGCGGCCTCCGGCTTCCTGGGCGCGCTGCCCGCGGTGCTCCTGGTGCTGATCTTCCAGAAGTACATGGTGCAGGGCCTTACCGCGGGCTCGGTGAAGGGCTGAGCCGCGCTACTCCGGCAGGTAGAGCCGCGTGAAGTGGTCGTCGGTGACGAGGCCGTCCGGGGTCACCGTGAAGTTGGACGTGATCAGCCCCTGCGCCCCCGCGAAGCGACCGTCGCCGCCGGTGATCCGCCACATCACCACGCCGTGGCTCCCGACGCCGCCCGCGGCGGGGCCGACGTGTCCCCGGCCGACGGTGTCGAACGAGATCGAGCCGGCGCGGCCGTAGGTGATGGTGCCGTCCTCCACGAAGGTCCCGTCCGGGAAGCGCTCCACCGTCGACTCGAGGACGGCGGACTCGCCGGGCAGCGCCTCGACCGACCCGGTGATCCCGCCCACCGCGAGCACGGTGCGGAGGGCCTGGCTCGGCGCGGTGGTGCGCGCCTGCCGCCGGCTCGGCGAGCCGGCCACCGGGCCGCCGCGGCCCTTGAACTCCAGCGCGAACGCGATCTCGCGCATGGCCATCAGAACACGATGATGCCGCGGCCGAGCTCGCCGGCCGCGAGCGCGCGGAAGGCCTCGTTGGCGTCCTCGAGCGCGTAGCGGTGGGTGATGAGCTCGTCGATGCGGAGCTTGCCCGCCTGGTAGAGTGAGACGAGGCGGGGCAGGTCCTCGCGGGTGCGGGCGCTGCCGTAGCTCGAGCCGCGCACGACCCGCTCGCCGGTGACCAGCGGGCGCGCGTCCAGGGGCACGGTGGCCCCGGTCTCGGGCACCCCGATCAGCACGCAGGTGCCGCCGGGGGCGAGCGCGTCGATCGCCTGGGTGATGGGACGGGTGGCGCCCACCGCCACGAAGGTGAAGTCGGCGCCGCGCCCGGTGATGGCCCGGATCGCGGCGGCCGGCTCCTGGCGGGACGCGTCGATGAGATGCGTGGCGCCGACCGCGCGGGCGTGCTCGAGCTTGGCGGGGAGCAGGTCGACCGCGATGATCGGATGCGCGGCCACCATCGCGCCGCCCTGGACCACGTTGAGCCCGACGCCGCCGACCCCGAAGACGACCATGCTCGCGCCCGCGGGCACCGCCGCGGTGTTCAGCACCGCGCCGACCCCGGTCATCACCGAGCAGCCGATGAGGGCGGCGCGGTCGAGCGGCATCGCGGGATCGATGCGGATCGCGCACGACTCGTGGACCACGGTGCGCGAGGCGTAGGTGGCCACGTGGCCGTAGTGGTAGACGGGGGCCCCTCCAAGACTCATTCGGGTAGTCCCATCGGGGAGGACGCCCCGGCCGGGCTGGCGGCGCTCGCAGAGATTCGGGCGGCCGATGACGCAATAATGACAGCGGCCACATGTGGGCGCCCAGGAGAGGACCACGTGATCGCCCACCGCGAGCTCGGTCACGCCGGGGCCGAGGGCCTCCACCACGCCGGCCCCCTCGTCGCCCAGCACGATCGGCAGCGGGACGCCCTTCCACGAGCCGTCCGCCGCGTGCAGGCAACTGTGGCAGACCCCGCTCGCCGCCATCCGGACCAGGACCTCGCCGGTCCGCGGCGCCTCGAGCGCCACGTCCTCCACCCGCTGGGGCTTGCCCTGCTCGAAGAGCACCGCTGCGCGCATGAACGCCTCCGTGGGAGTCAGCGGCTGTACCGGATCCGCGGATCGAGGTAGCCGTAGAGCAGGTCGACGGCCAGGTTGATGGCCATGAACAGCACCGCGATGAACAGGATGGTGGACTGGGTGAGCGGGTAGTCGCGCTGGTAGATCGACCAGAGCACGAGCCGGCCGATGCCGGGCAGGGTGAAGACCTCCTCGACCACCACCGTCCCCCCGAGTAGGATGCCGATCTGCAGCCCGGCCACCGTGACCACCGGGATCAGCGCGTTGCGGAGCGCGTGCTTGAGCACCACCGCCGGGCCGGTGAGGCCCTTGGCCGCGGCGGTGCGGACGTACTCGGAGCCGAGCACGTCGAGCATGCACGATCGGGTGGTGCGCGCCACGTTGGCCGCGCTCGCGGTGCCGAGGCAGAGAGCGGGCAGGACCATGATCGTGAGGTTGCGCCGCCAGTCCGCGCTGAAGTCGACCCACACCACCGGCGGCATCCAGCGCAGATAGAGCGAGAAGAAGAGGATCAGCATGGTGCCCTGCCAGAACACCGGCACCGAGAGGCCGAGCAGGGTGCCCACGCGGGTGACGTTGTCGACCGCGCGGTCGCGCCGCACCGCGGAGACGATGCCCGCCGCGATACCCAGCACGAGGGCGAAGGCCACCGAGAAGAGCGTCAGCTCGAGGGTGACCGGCAGCCGCTCCAGGATGAGGGCCACCACCGGCTTGCCGGTCCGCCACGACGTGCCGAGGTCGCCGTGGGCGAGCTGGCCGAGCCAGCGTCCGTACTGCACGTACCAGGGCTGGTCGAGGCCGAAAAAGCGCTTGAGCTCGGCCACCATGGCCGGGCTGGCGACGGCGTCGGCGCCGATCATCTGCTCGACCACGGTGCCCGGGATGAGGCGGAGCATCAGAAAGATCAGTACGGTGAGCCCCAGCAGGGTGAGGCCCATCGAGTAGAGGCGGACGGCCAGATAGCGGGTCAAGAGCTAGGCTTTGTCGAGCCAGGCGCCTTCGAGGCCGTAGAGCAGGGCGGTGGGGTGCTGCTTGAACCCTTTGACGTTCGCCTGGGTGAAGTCGATGGTGTCGGCGGAGAAGAGCCAGAGGTGCGGCACCTGCTCCAGGATCATGATCTGCACCCGGTCGTAGATCTCCTTGCGCTTCTTGCCGTCCATGGTGCGGCGGCCCTCTTCGAGTAGCGCGTCGAGCTCGGGGACGCTCCAGCTGTTCCAGTTCTGGCCCTTGGTGGAGTGCAGCGCCCGGAAGAACGCGGTGTCCGGATCGGCGTAGCCGGGGGTGGAGTTCATCGTCATGTCGAAGTCGTGGGCGAGCCAGCGCTTGATCCAGATCGCGTACTCCACTTGCTCGATCTCCATGGTGATGCCGATGCGCTTGAGCTGGGCCGCGATGACCGGTGCCCCCGCCACCATGGTGGGGAAGGTGGGGATCACCATGCACTTCACGGTGAAGCCCGCGCTCTGCCCGGCCTCGGCCATGAGCTTCTTGGCCTTCTCGACGTCGGGCTTGTAGTACTTCATCCACGCCTCTTCCGGGAGCTGCCACTGCTTCATCGGCGCGGTGGCCGGCGCGGTGAGGCGCCCGAAGCCGGCCGCGGCCACCCGCAGCACCTGGCTACGATCGACCGCCCAGCTGATGGCCTGGCGTACCCGCACGTCCTTCAGCGGGCCGCGGTTGGCGCTCATGTTGAGATAGTCGTAGCCCAGGCGCGAGCTGCGGTAGCCGGTGAGGCTCTTCTCCTCCTTGAGGAGGTTGTAGTTCTTGTTGTCCTCGATGAAGGCGTGGTGGATCTGGCCGGTGCGCAGCGCGGCCACGATGTTGGCCTCGTCCGGGATGGTGCGCACCACCAGCTCGTCGACATGGGGCAGCCCCTTCTTGAAGTAGCCGGGGTGCCTTTTCAGCACGAGCTGCTGCTCCACCTTCCAGTCCACGAACATGTACGGGCCAGTGCCCATCGCGGTCTTGTTGAGGTCTCCCCCCGCGGCCTTCACCCCCGCCTCGCTGATGATGAAGCCCCAGAAGCCGCCGAGGGCGGCGAGCATCCCCGCGAACGGCTCCTTGGTGATGAACTTCACCACGTACTTGCCGGCCGGCTCCACCTTGTCCACCGCGATGAAGTCGGACTTGCCCGGGCTCTTCTCGAAGAGCCGGTCGAAGGTGAACTTCACGTCGGCGGAGGTCATCTCCTGGCCGTCGTGGAACTTCACGCCCTGGCGCAGCTTGAAGGTCCAGGTGAGCCCGTCCTTGCTCGCCTCCCACGACTCGGCCAGCTCGGGGGTCGGGTTCATCTGCTCGTCGAAGCGCACGAGCTGGTTGTACGTCAGCGGCGAGCGCCGGCTGCGCGAGAGCGCAGGGACGAGCTGGGGATCGAGCCCGGTGGCCTCGGTGGCCTGCGCGGAGATGAGCGAGCCGCCGGTCCGCGGACTCTGGGCCGCGGCGGGGCGGCCGACCGCGAGGGCGCCCAGGGCGAGGCCGCCCGCCTGGAGGAGCTGGCGGCGGCTGAGACGGCTTCCGTCGATGTGGCCGGGATCGATCGTCATGGGCGTTCCTCCTGTGAAGGGGTCGCGGGTGAGCGGCGGTCAGTGGCTGCTGGGGTCGAGGACGTCGCGCAGGCCGTCACCCAGCAGGTTGAAGGCGAGGACGGTGACCATGATCGCGATGCCGGGGAAGACGGAGATCCAGGGCGCGGTCTCGAGATAGGTGCGGCCCTCGTTCAGCATGTTGCCCCACGACGGGGTCGGCGGCTGGGCGGAGAGGCCGAGGTAGCTGAGCGAGGCCTCGATCAGGATGGCCTGGGACAGGGCGACGGTGCCCTGGACCACGAACGGCGAGACCACGTTGGGCAGCACGTGCTTCAGCGCGACCACCCAGCGGGTGGCCCCGAGGGCGCGGATGGCCTCCACGTACTCCTTCTCGCGCTCGGCCAGCACCGGCCCGCGCATCACGCGGGCGAAGAGCGGCACGTAGACGATCGCGATGGCGATGACCGCGCTGTTGACCCCGGGGCCGCGCATCGCCGCGATGCCCACCGAGAGGAGGAGCCCCGGGATGCTGAAGAAGACGTCGAGCACCCGGTTGATCACGTTGTCCCAGCCGCCGCCCAGGTAGCCGGCGGTGAGGCCGAGCACGCCGCCGGTGGCCATCGCCACCGTGATCGAGGTGACCGCCACGTAGAGCGAGATGCGCGAGCCGTGGATCACCCGGCTCAGCACGTCGCGGCCGAAGCGATCGGTGCCGAAGAGGGCCTTCGGCCCGGGCCGCGCCTCGATGAGGTCGAAGTTCTGCTCGTCGGGGTCCTGGGGCGCGATGGAGCCGGCGAAGACCGCCACCGCCACGATGAGGGCCACGCACAGCGCGCCCGCGACGACCACGGTGCTGTGGGTGACGCGGCGGACCTGGCGGCTCCATCGAAGTCGGTGCGGCGCGGCGACCGCCGAGCCGAGCACCCCTTCGGTCCTCACTTCCACGGGGGAACACTAGGCTCTGCGCCCCCACCTGTCAAGCGCGGGGCCCGGCGGGGCGAGGGGCCGGATCGGGAAACATTTCGGAGGGTTAATCGTTACGGCTTATGATCGGATTGATGCGCGTCCGCCTCGGATTGAGCGTGGGGTGCGCGGTGGTCGCGATGCTCGCGCCGGCCGCGCGCGCCCAGGTCCCCGACACCGTGCTCCTGGAGGAGCTGACCTGGACCGAGGTCCGCGACGCGGTCCGCGCGGGCAAGACCACCGTCATCGTGCCCTCGGGGGGCACCGAGCAGAACGGCCCCCACATGGCGCTCGGCAAGCACAACGCGCGGGTGAAGGTCCTCTCCGAGCGCATCGCGCGCGCGCTCGGGGACGCCCTGGTGGCCCCGGTGATCGCCTACGTGCCGGAGGGCGCGGTCGCGCCGCCCTCGGGCCACATGCGCTTCGCGGGCACCATCACCACGCCGGAGGACGCCTACGAGAAGGTGGTCGAGTCGGCGGCGCGCAGCTTCAAGGCGCACGGCTTCCGGCACGTCGTGCTCTTGGGCGATCACGGCTCGACCCAGGCCGGCCAGAAGGCGGTGGCCGCGCGGCTGAACCGCGAGTGGGCCGCCACCCCGGTGCGGGTGCTCGCGATCGAGGAGTACTACCGCGCCAGCGAGGTCGAGGTCGCGCAGCTCTACCGCTCGCGCGGCTACCGCGACGCGGAGCTGGGGCGCCACGCCGGGCTCACCGACACCGCGCTGACCCTGGCCACCGCGCCGGCGCTGGTCCGGGCCGATCGGCTCCGGCCCGCGACGGCGGGCGACGGGGTCGACGGCGACCCGAGCCGGGCCACCGCGGAGCTGGGCCGGGCGGGAGTCGACCTGATCGTGACGCGGACGGTGGACGCCATCCGCAAATCCATCTCGACGCGCTGAAGGAGAGGATCGGCATGAGAACTGAACGACGCTTGAGCGCACTCGCCCTCGCGCTGGGGCTCTGGAGCGGGGTGGCCGCGGCCCAGAGCGCCCCGGTGGAGACGATCCCGGGCATGCCGCCGGTGGCGGACCCGTCGAACCTCTACCGCGAGACGCGCACCCTGAGCCCCGCGGTGAGCGGGGCCCTCTCGCGGATCTACGTGCCGAACCGGCAGGGCAACGACGTGTGGGTGATCGATCCCGCCACCATGAAGGTCGTCGACAAGTTCCCGGTGGGGGTGAACCCGCAGCACGTGGTGCCCGCGTGGGACCTCAAGACCCTGTGGGTCACCAACAACGCGGAGGGCCGGACCGACGGGACCCTGACCCCGATCGATCCCACCACCGGCAAGCCGGGCAAGCCGATCGCGGTCGACGACCCCTACAACATGTACTTCACGCCGGACGGGCGCTCCGCGATCGTGGTGGCGGAGGCGCTCAAGCGGCTCGACCTGCGCGATCCGCAGACGATGGCGCTGCAGGGCTCGATCGCGGTGCCGCAATGCAAGGGCATCAACCACGCCGACTTCTCCATCGACGGCCGCTTCGCGATCTTCACCTGCGAGTTCCAGGGCGGGCTCGCCCGCGTCGACGTGGTCGGGCGCAAGGTGCTGGGCTACCTCAAGCTCTCCCGCGGGGGCATGCCGCAGGACATCCGCGTCTCCCCCGACGGCAAGATCTTCTACGTGGCCGACATGAAGGCGGGCGGCGTGTTCGTGATCGACGGCGCCACCTTCACCGAGATCGGCTTCCTCAAGACCGGCATCGGCACCCACGGCCTCTACCCGAGCCGCGACGGCAGCCGGCTCTACGTGGCCAACCGCGGCACCATGCACGTGTTCGGCCCGCCGCGCGGCAAGGGCAGCGTGTCGGTCATCGACTTCGCGAGCCGGCAGATCGTCGCCACCTGGCCCATCCCGGGCGGGGGCAGCCCCGACATGGGCAACGTGAGCGTGGACGGCAAGACCCTGTGGCTCTCCGGCCGCTTCGACAACGTGGTCTACGCGATCGACACCACGAGCGGCGAGGTGCGCAGCATCCCGGTCGGCAAGGAGCCGCACGGGCTCACGGTGTGGCCGCAGCCGGGCCGCTACTCGCTCGGCCACACCGGCAACATGCGGTAGCAGGCCGCCGAGAAAGGCCCATCTGCTTCGTTGACGCCCTCGTCCGCACGCTCGACGTACAAGAAGTACGCCTCGCGTGCGGACTTCGGGCGTCGCCTCGCAGCTGGACCTTTCTCGGCGGCCTGCGCTTGGCCGGTAGACGTCAGGTTGTCGCCCGCCGCGCGCGGGGGCGGGCGGTGGCGAGCAGGAAGAGCGCCCAGCTCAGCAGCACGCCCAGCGGGGCCAGCCCGAAGGGGATCCGGTAGGAGCCGGTGAGGTCGTAGAGGAAGCCGGCCAGGGCCGGACCGATCGCGGCGCCGCACCGCCAGCCGAGAGTCAGGATGCCCATGATGGCGCCGAGCGCCCGCATCCCGAAGACCTGCGGGACCACCTGGGCGATCACGGTGTCGCTGGCCGCGAACCCGGCGCCGAAGGCGATCAGGGAGAGGAGCAGCGCCGCGCGCGAGGGGACCAACAGCAGGGTGACGAGGGACACGATCTGCAGCACGAAGGCGGCCGCGATCGTGCGGCGCGCGCCCAGGCGATCCGACAAGGTGCCCCCCAGCAGTCGTCCGATCGCGGAGCCGATCCCGTAGGCGGTGAGCGATAGCGACGCGCCGGTGAGGCTCACGCCCTGGTCACGGGCGAAGGGCACCGCGTGGACCGAGAGCATGATCGCGATCCCGCCGATGAGGAGCCACGAAAGATTGAGCGCCCACTGGCGCGGATCGGTCAGCGACTCGCGGAGCGTGATGCCGCGCGCCCTGTCCCGGTCGGCGCCGGGCGCGCCGGCCGGCGGCCGGCGGAGCAGCGCGGCGCGCTCGGCGTGACGGGGCAGGCGCACGCCGAGGGCCGCGACGGTGGTGACGACGCCGCAGCCGCTGCCGAGCACGTAGTAGGCGACGCGCCACCCGAGCCGGGTGATGAGCCACGCGGCGGCCGGGCCGCCGGTGATGTAGCCGAGGTTGAAACCGATGAGCACCAGGGCGAGCGCGAGGCCGCGCCGGTCGTCGAACCAGTGGGTCACCGTCGCGGTGCCGAGCACGTAGAAGCTCGAGGTGCCCACGCCGGCCACGAGGCCCACCAGCACGTAGAGCTGCCAGAGCGCGCTTACCGCCGCCACCAGCGCGAAGCCGGTGCCGGCCAGCGCCATCGTGGCGGCCAGCAGCACGCGCGGGCCGTACCGGTCGGCCAGCGCGCCGACCGCGAAGCCGGCGATCCCGCCCACCAGGAGGTTCAGGGAGAGCGCGGCCGAGACCGCGCCGCGGGTCCACCCGAAGTGCTCGGCGAGCACCGGCAGGAAGACGCCGTACGCGGCCAGCGGCACCGAGACGCCGTAGGTGACCACGAAGAGGGCGGCGACGATCAGCCAGCGGCGGGTGTCCGGGCGGACGGCCACGGTCGGTGCTCCGTTTCTCGAGGGGGGTGCGGAGCCGGCTCAGGCCGGCGGCTTCCGTCGGAGGAGATAGCGGTGCTCGCCCTCCATCACCAGCTCGCCCGCCTGGTTGTGCACGGTGGCCCGCATGGCGACCACACCGGTGGTGCGCCCGGGCTCGAGCCGGGTGATGGTGAGCAGCGGGTAGAGCGTGTCGCCCACGTAGACCGGCTTGAGGAAGCGCGACGATTGGTCGAGGAAGGCCACCAGCGAGTCGCTGATCGCGTGCGGGAAGATGCCGGCGCCCGCCGCGGCCTGGGCGGTGACGAGGAGGCCGTGGGCCAGGAGGTCGCGGTGGCCGTGGGCCCGGCAGTACTCGCGATCGTAGTGGATCGGGTGGTTGTCCGCGGAGGCGAGCTGGAACGCGGCGAAGAGCGCCTCGGTCATGGTGCGCGAGGGGATCGGGAACCGCTCGCCCACCACGAGATCGTCGAACCAGCGCGGGGCGGCGAGCCGGTGCTCCTCCGGGCGGAAGGCCGGGTCGGGCATGGCGCGGTCCCGCGCGCCCGTCAGCGCGCCGGCGCCGGCGCGGAGGCCGCCGCGGGAGCGTGGACGCGGCCGGGCAGCAGCGAGACGAAGAGCGTGGTCGACGCGGAGATGGCGGCCATGACCACCAGCAGGGTGGTGAAGCCGGCCGCCTTCACGGTCGGGCCGAGCACGTACACCGCGAGGGCGCTGACCCCGAAGGAGACGGCCAGGCGCATGCCGGCCACCCGCGAGCGCATGCGGTCGTCGACGTACTGCACGATCATCGCGTCGATGAACGGGATCGCCCCGAAGACGAACACCATGAACACCAGCACGATCGCGTAGAAGGCCCAGCCCTGGGCGTTGGCCGCGAGCAGGAAGAGCGGCACCTGGGCCGCCACGATCGGCAGGTAGACCGCCTTGAGCGGGTAGCGATCGATGAGGCGGCCCACCACGATCTGGGCGAACGAGGCGATCGTGTAGACCACGGCCAGGAGGAGGCCGAGCTTGGCCGGGTCGTCCACGAGGCCCCGGAGCCGCTCGGCCAGGAGCTGGCTGTTGCCGTTGGTGGTGAAGTTGAAGATCATGCTGCCCGAGACCGCGGCCAGGGTCATCACGAAGAAGATCCGCATCATGATCGAGGCGGGCAGGTCCACCGACTTCTTGGGCCGGCGCGCGGGCGCCGTCTCCTCCCGGGGCACCACCAGGGCGAAGAGGATCCCGCACCCGATCGCGAGCAGGGCCGGCACCGCGAAGGCCATGCGCCAGCCCACCCGCTGCACCAGGAAGCCGGTGAGGACCGCGGCCACCGCGATCCCCAGGTTGCCGGCCAGGCCGTTCAGGCCGATGGTGAAGCCGGGCCGGGTCGAGTTCTGCACGATCATCGGGATGCCCACCGGGTGGTAGATCGCCGCGAAGGCGCCCAGCACGGTCAGCGCGCTCGCGAGCTGCCACGGGCGCTGGGCCGCCGCCACCAGCATGCCGGCCGCGCCCAGCCCCAGGAAGAAGATCACCATCATGGCCCGGCGGCCCCACAGGTCGCCCAGCCGCCCGGCGGGCAGCGAGCCGAGCCCGAAGAGCACGAATGCGCCCACCGTGTAGGGCATCAGGTCCTGCCACACCATGCCCCACTCCGCCGCGATCGCGGACACCGCGGTGGCGAAGATGAGCAGGAAGAGGTGGTCCATGGCGTGGCCCACGTTGAGCAGCAGGGCGGTCGGACTCGTGTTGGACATTTCGCTCACCGTCCCGGGCGCGCCCAGATGCCGCGATCGTGCATGAGGCGGATCTGGCGCTTGATGACCTTCTCGCGGTACTCCTTGTGCTTCATCGGGGCGCGCTTGAGATAGAGGTTCTTGGGATAGATGGGCTTCTCGTAGAGCATACCGTAGAGCTCGGTCCGGAGGTCCTTCATCCAGTTGTCCCACTGGGCCCGGGCCCGGTGGTCCCGGAGGGCCTCGATGTCGATGACCCCGCCCACGTAGGTGGACCCCGCCCCGTAGTCCTGGCGCCCCACGATGCGCCCCTTGTAGTCGATGACGAAGGAGCGACCCCCGAAGGTGTCGATGGGGGTGGACTCCTCGGGGAAGAGGTAGTAGGTCCCCATGTTCGGAGCGACCAGGTACATGTTGTTGTCGAGCGCGCGGGCGCGGCTCTGGATCTCGAAGATCTCGTTGCCGGTGGCCGGGTGCGGGTAGGAAGCGCGGTAGACCACCTCGGCCCCGTTGAGGGCGAGGGCCCGCGCGTTCTCGGGGTAGGAGCCCTCGT
>Ga0210408_10003636_pt1 | contig 14137 bp, 14 predicted proteins | sample IncBWH4MmetaG_FD_155471 | JGI IMG/M metagenome (GOLD analysis project Ga0210408, IMG submission 155471) | Forest soil microbial communities from Barre Woods Harvard Forest LTER site, Petersham, Massachusetts, United States - Inc-BW-H-4-M | ecosystem: Environmental > Terrestrial > Soil >...
ACCTTAGCGGTCAGCCAATATCCGGCCTTGCGGCTCAAGGGATCCCAACGGGTGGTCTCCCGGTCCATGAGCGCCCCGCGCGCAAACTGGCCTGCACTGAATAAAGTCCTGCGACGGACGTTGGTGAGGGCGCCGCTCACGATGCCGGAGGTCGAGAGCGCGACCCCGCTCGCAAGGCCACCCGCCATCGGCAAGACCTGGCGCATGACGAGAAAGGTAAATCCGGCCGCGATACACACACGCACGGCTTGCGCGATCTGAATACCGCCGCCCGCGGCCTGCGCCTGCGAGGCCGCCTGCTCGATCAAGTGCATCATGAGCGCCGCGATGAGCCCTGCGAGCACGGCGACAAAGGCGTAGGTCGCAAGCTGCGCAAACCAGGCCTCAACGAACCGGCGGGTCGACTGAAACAAAAAGAGCGGAATGATCAATGGGCCGATCGCGAGGAGCACCGAGAGCGCGATCCGCGATAGCGTCAACAGGAACATGGTATAGAGCGCCGTAATACCGATGACGACGTAAACTGCTAGGGCCGCCAAGTAAAACGAGAAATTCCCGTGAAGGATTCCCGCCTTCGCGAGAAGCGCGGTCGCCACGTCATCGCCTTGAAAGAGGATCGTATCCACAATGGTCACGAAATCGTTCGCTCCGACGAGGTTTCCCGCGAGCGCCGCCGGCGCCCGGTAGAAGGTTTCGACGATCACGGTGTCGTAGAGCCATAAATCAAGCCCCACGCCGAACACCAGCGCCAGGATGGCGATCCGCTTTAAGCCCTCGAGCACCGGCTCCTCGATCCGTCCCGCGATGTGCAAGAATCCCCAGATGAGCACATAGAGCGTGCCTAAGGTCACGAGCGCGGGCTCCAAGAGCGTCGCCATTTTCAGCGTGTACTGGTGGATATAGTCATCGAGCAACGCCGTGAGCCAGGTGTTGAATTCCGCAAAGAACCCCATTGCTTAGAGTCCCATCGCCGGCAGGGCACGCAGATGCCCGATATCGGCGATCGCCTGCTCATCGGCGCGCGCTCGCTCGGTCTGGGCCTGCGATTGGGCCGCCTCATAGAGCACGTGGAGCTTGGAGTTCTCGTTTTGCAGCATCCCCTGCTCCACCTGGATGCGTGCCTGCAAATCCAAAATGCCTTTCTGGTCTGTGGCGGTGGGGATGGCATTGATGAGGGCTTGGATGGACGCAAACCGTTGGCTCACGTTCGCCAGCTCTTGTCGAGTGAGCGACTCCTGGAGCGCGACTGCTCCCCGGCGCGCGGTCAACTGCGCGTTTTCGGCCGCGGAGAAGCTTGCCGTGTTGGTGGGCGTTAAAATAGCGTTGCGCTGGATGGTGGCGGTGACGTCACTCCCAAGCGCGCTGTAAGCACCGCCTGCACCCGTCTGTGCGCTCATGAGCTGGCCCCAAGTGCCGGGCAGGTAGTTGCGATTGATTCCCGACAGAAGCAATTGCATACCGCGACCGCCCGTGATCGCCGAATACGCCTGCTGCGCCTGCCCGAGGGTGCGCTGCGCGACCTGCAGCGCGTCTTCCAGCTGCTGCACTTGAATGAGGAGTTGGGTAATTGCACCGATATCGATGACCGCCCACTGCGCCTGCGCCGGCGGGTTCGCTGCGAAACTAATGCACAGGAGCAAACTAATCACAGCAATGCGCTTGGGTTTCATGGAGCACCTTTGGAATCTGTAGGGATGGGATCGACCTTTGAGTTCAAGGACCGCGGCGACAGCGCGGCGGCCCAGAAGGGCGGCAACCAGTTTTTTGGGTTCGGACCGTAGGCGGTGAGCGCCCGGTTCATGATCTCAACCGTAGTGGACCGCCCGGAAATGACGGCAAGCTCGCGCGCGAAACCTTTCAAATCCAGCTGGCACACCACACTGTGCCGACCCTGCTTGACAAGGAAGGATCGGGAGCCCGGTTCCAATTGCTCCTTGATCAGCTTGTACTCGCGCGCAGTGAGTCCAAACCCCTCGATGAAGTCCTCGCGGGTCGCCTCGTTGTTGGGTAAGTAAATTTTCGTGGGCGTCTGCTCGATCACGGATCGAGCGATGGGGCTCTCGATGACCTTGCGGGGCGACTGGGTCGCCATGAACATCACGCCATCGAGCTTGCGCCAGGTCGGCAGGCTCTGATCGGCGAATCCAGCAAAGGCAGGATCCGCCAGGAGCGCTTGAAATTCGTCCATGAAGCACACCAGTCGACGGGTCCCGAGCAGCTGGCTGATCACATGCAACAGGTACGCCGTCATTGGCGTGCGAGTCACCGCATGATTGATCTGGTCCGTGCAATCGAACCCGATGAGGGAGTTCTGCGCCAAGCGCGGAACAATGAGATCTTCCGGGTTATCGAACGCCCACGCATAGTCGCCCGCCGTGAGGTAACACCACCTCGACAATCGCGCGTACACGCCGTCCGCCGTCGTCGGGTCAAGGAATTCAATGAGGCGGGAGAGCCGGCGCTCCGACAAATCCAATGCCAGCGTGCCGCGCAGCGCAAGTTCTAAGTCCGATTCCTCGCGCACCGGGAGGATCGCGGCGCCTTCGCCTGCTTGGGTGCGCGCCAGGAGCCGCAGCCAGGACTTCAAGAAATCCATATTCGCCGGTGTCGGCGGCAATTGCAGGGGATTGCAGCCCGTGGGAATGCCGTTCTTTAAGGGCAGATACTCTCCCCCTAAGGCTCGGACCAGAATTTCAAGACCCCGGTCCTTGTCGATGATGACCTGCGTGCAGCCAAACTTAGTCAGCATCGAAATCAAGAAGCCGATGATGACCGTCTTCCCTCCCCCCGTGGGGCCACAGAGAAAGGTGTGACCGACATCGCGTCGCGAGCCGCCCTCCGCATCGCGCGGGTCGGAGGCGTGGAGCGAGAAAAAAAAGGGCGAGCGCGCGGAGGTGATGAGGAGTGTGAGGGCGTCACCCCAATGGTTGCCGCGCGCTCGCCCAACGGGGTAGTTATGAAACGGGGACATGGCCGCGAAATTGCGGCTCGTGATAGGTGCCTTACGGAGCCTTCGACTGAAATACCCCGGAAGCTGGCCCCAATAAGCGGCCTCGAGCGCGAGATCCTCGCGTGCGACCGCCATGTTGGTTTCCGAGAGAATCCGGCGCGCAATGCCGACCCGGTCATTCAAGATCCTCTGCTGCGTGGCCAATTCGGCTTTGTCGTAGCGCGAAAAGGAGTCGGTCAGCACCAAGAGCGATAGGTGATGATCGCCCATCACGAATTCATCCCCGGCAAGGGCATCGAGAGCATCTTTTAACTGCCCGGCCTGGGTTACGGCGAGATCGCCGGCGTTCAGCATCCGGGCGTACTGCCGCTGCAGGAGGCCCTGGCCGCTCGCTTTGGTGAGGAAGGTGAAGGATTGCGTCAGCACCAAAGGAAACGGCGCGGATAAGAGCGCATGGAACATGCCCGTCACCGTGGGCGTCGGGTATTCCTTGATGCCGAGCATCGCGCCAAGTTGCGTGTCGGTCGCGGTGCGATATTCGATGGATTCCACACCAAAGACCGGTCGGGTCGTGGCGAGGATTTCATTGAGTGGCGCTCGCGGTAGCGGCACGCGCTGCCACTCGCCATTGATTAAAACGCTTAAGAATTCGAGAACCCGCGAGCACAACTGACCCTGATGCTGATAGAGCGCAAGCGCTTCGATTTCGTACCGATCGAGTGAAGCAAGAAGTGTCTGGCGGAGCTTCTCGCAACTCTCGATCGCCGCCCGCATGTCAAGTTCCACGGCATCGCGAGTGGTTCGGGAGAGTACCTTGGAGGTCCAATTGGTTACGACGCCGGTCGTCGATCTATAAACGACCGAGAGGTACAGCTCGTTCACCATCAACCGCTCGCCGCTCAATCGTTCCTTGTAATTCGCGTTTAAGTCCGCGGCGAAGCCCGGCTCGAAGGAGCCTTGCGGGTAGGAGCGCTCTCGACGTCGGATGACATGGGTCCAGAGTGCGACATTTGGGCTTGCGAAATTGCGCAATGCGATCGCCAGGCGCTCGTGCCAATTATTCAGTTGCTCATCATCCGCCGACTCGAAGCTCGCGCCCGACAGCCTGAAGACCTGGACGTAGTCACCCGCCTTCGTCCGAATCACATGCTCGGAGAGGTGCGCGGTATGCGGAATTTGGCTTGAATGTAAGAATTCCCGCCGCACCAGCGCATCGCGCTTAGGAAAGGCAGCCGTTGATTGAGGTGTGCGTTGCATGGCTGGCTACACGTAGGCCGTGGGCGAGGCGCGCCGGCGCCCGCGAGCGTTCGGCGCGTCGAGGGTGAGCGGGCTGTAGCTGTTACCCTTCCACACGAAGAGATTGCCGGCAAACCCTGGCATGCGGGTCTGTGCCCAGAGCATCGCGAGCTCAAAGAATCGGGCATCGCGGGAGCAGAGCAGCATGCACACGCCGTGGATCGGGACGGCGAGCAGTATCATGAGCGGGTTCTTGACCATCAAGAAGATCTCCATCGTCACGACCATGTTGATGAGAAGCGCCAGATACGGGACCCCCCATCGCGTCGGCGGCCGGGTCGCCGCGACGAAGAGCAGGTCCGCAGTGAGTCCTTCGGATTGTTCAGTCATAGCAATCCTTCAGGCGCCGAAGAGGCCCTTGACCCAGGTGACGATCGGCGACGCCGCGAACACGAGACCGATGCCGACAATGACGCCGAGCGGCCAGCCCCAGGAGATGCGGCCCGCAGCGGCAGCAATCCCTAAGGCCATCACCAGGAGCACCGCGATGGGCGTGGCAATCGTCGTGATTGCGGTGACGAGATTCGTCGCCCCGGTCTCGAAGGGTGATGTGGCCTGGGCGAACGACAATTCAGGCACCGCGAGGGCTGCAAGCAGGCAGAGCATGGCAAGGTATGCGTACGCGTTGTCCACGCAGAAAGTTCGTTTCATCGGAAGGCTCTCCGTCGTTGTCGGTGGTTGCGAAGCTTCGCGAGGCCAACCCTTAAAGCACGGGAGCGCGGCGGGTTGATCTCTCGAAGGGGTCGTAGTTCACCACGCGATGCGCGATGAGGGGAGTGGGCATATATACCGAAAGCACCGACGAATGCATGGGTGCTACGTGCTCCGCTTTAACGAGAACGGGTAGCGATGGTTTTGTCTACACGCATTCGCATCGAATTGACCGACAATCATCATCGCATCGCGCCACTTACCTCGAGGTGCGACGCAATTTCCCGCTACCCTCTGCGACATTGCAATACCAGTTGAGTCGTCGCACGATGATGGGCATCGAAACGGCGCTTGGCGAAGAGGACGTCATGAACACGAACACAATGGCTTCGGACACGGACTCGCTCAAGCGCAGCGTGGGGCACGCGCTCACCGTCCTAGCCGCGGCGATCCGGGTAGTGCTTTATGCAATTCTCGCGGTCTTAAGACCCTTCATTGTGGCCGGTCTCTCCGCGCTGACCCTCGTCGGTCTTGCTGCGTCCCTCTTTTACGCGCTACTCGTGCCCACGAGCCATTTCCCGGTCGGCCTCGTTCTCATCATGTCCGTCGCGAGTGCGGTCAGCATTGTCCTCTTCTACGCCCTCATGGAATTCTTGTTGCCGCAATAGGTCGCGCGGCCTCTCGCTTCGGCGCGCCGGAAGGCTCGCGCGAGGTGGGGGTCGGCACAGGGGACAAAGTTCCTGGTGAAGCGCTAGTCGATCGGCCACCATCACATCATGGCAGCTGCGGCACCGTGCCAAGATGAGCGCGCTACGCTCGGCCAATTCGATGATGAGCAAAATGGCGTGTTCCAACGAAATGCGCGCGTTTGGTAGCAATGCACGATAGACCTCAAAGGCATCCATCACGCGCTCCCCGCGCTCAATGCCCGGCAGGGACGTCCGCGCATCCGGCACCACAGCCGCGGGAATCGCTTGGCATTGGAGCGCAATGTACGCCAGTGCCACGCTTTCGCGCCCTACATCGAGGGACTTTAAAAAGTACGCGAGCTTAGACGGGGACCTGCCGCGATTGCATGGAATTCGGGTGTTGCTCCCATAGGATCGAGTGAGGTTTTGTACACTGTATTTGGAGAGACCGGTCCACTGCGTTACGGTGCTTATGCGCGCACCACGCTCGACCATCGAGAGCGCGAGGGTGTACTTGCGCCGGTGGGGCTCGTATCGATTATCAAAGAGACGCATCGGGCTCAACCTCCCGTGACGTCGGTGGTGAACCAAGCAACCATTGCTCGATCGTGGAGCGCCGCCGCCCCGTCGGCTGGCCGCGCAGTGCGTTCTTTCGAGGAAAGAACCCTCGATGTTTCCAAAGATGAATCGTGGAGCGGTGCTTGCCCGTGAGTTGCACGACATCGCGCATCCATAGGATCTCACCCAAGGCGACCGTGCGCTTCACAGGTTCGCTATCCGTACGCTGCCGAGGCACGGGCGTTCCTCCCACGCCAATCCGCGGTGTGTCGATCGCAAGCGATAACTGATAGTGGGCTTGGGGGCCCGATTCCTCATCGGGAAAGCGCTGACGGGACATGAAAACCTCCGACACCGATGCGGCCGGGTCGACGTGCGGCACGACGTAACACCTGGGATGCCCTTTGCGTTTTCGTCTCATAGCCACCGACGAACGCCACATCATGCTGACGGCTCTACATACGCGGACAGCCAGTTCAAGTCCCCCGCACTTAACTCAAGGCACCTTAGCGTCGCCGATCCGGATTCCCAGGACTCGGCGTCCCCCGCCTCGTCGATCAACTGGCCCCACACATCGGCCCGAGTGGGCCAGCGGGGGCGGATACAATCGGGACGACACCGCGCGACCTGCGCGAGATCCCCAATGGTGAGCTTTCCATACGCGAGAACCCCCGAAGCGCTCATACCGAGGAGTACCTTAGCGACGGCCGGATTTGCCTGGATCACATACCACGCGAGGAGGAGCGCGGAATGCGCGAGCGATCGTGAATCCTCGAGCGGTAACCACGGCGGTAGAGTCTCCGTCGAGAGAGCTGTTTCGCTTGGCAGCGCCATTTCTCGCCAACACGAAAACTCGACAAACTTGGCATCCACTAGGAACACACGGCACCCGGCGGCCCGTCGGCGCTCCTCCAAGCTGAGCCTTGCCATACGGCTTCGAAGCGACTCATTCAGCGGAAATCCGGGAGCGTCTCTCCGTGCGCTCACAACGAGAGCGTCCAAGAGTTGGCTATTGACCGCAGAGACGGCGTCCATAGCTTGTCTCAAGACGGGGGACTCACGGCGCCAAGCGGCGTCTTTGACGCGCTGCGGCGCCCCGCTGATAGGTGAAGTTTGCATGATCTTTGTCCTCTCTCGAAGAAGAAGAACCCGCGCATCTCAGGGGTTGGTGATAGTGTGTCATATCAATAACACATATAAGCGCAGCGTCAAGACGGCCTTTCGAAGGTTTTTCAATACTAATGCGATCTTGGTACCGTCTGTTTCGTGTTATAGTATTGACGCAAAGTCACAAAAACGACGCCAGGGACATGAGGGTTTTCAATGACAAACAAGAACATTCTCAAGCGCGACGGGAGCCAAGGACCGCGAGCGCCCCATGTACTACGACGGCGAATGCGATGACAACGGATCGCGCCTTGGCGGTCGGCCGGTCATGAGCGATCCCATCCATGAGGCGGTAAGCGCAGCAGTCGAGGAGGTTTTGCTGCCCCTCGCGCAGCTCGCGATGGAGATGCAAATTGGCGCGAGTGATTTTATTCGCCTGATTGAGCAGACATTCATACGCGCCGTCGAGCAGGACGCCGCCCTGACCGGCCGGTCCCGACCGGGCGCGAGTGCGGTCGCTGCTCGCAGTGGCCTCACCCGCCAACGGGTGAGTCAACTCCGCTCGACGGGGTCCGGGAAGAAATCGCAAGCCTCCGAGCGACAGCCACAAACGCTGCGCATCTTATCCGCGTGGAAAACGGATCCTAAGTTTTCCGATCGTTTCGGGGTTGCGAAAGTACTGCCTGTGCGTGGCCCCGTCTCATTTAACGCATTGGTGAAGCGACACGGTTCGGGCTTGCGTGCACGATCGATTTTGAAGGAGCTCGAACGCATGAAAGGGGTGCGATTCACGAAGGAGCACCACGTCGAGATGATTCAGCGCGCCGACCTTGACGACGCGCGAAAGGCGCAGTCCATCCGGGATTTGGGCGAGTTTGGACGGGAGTTCTTGGATACCCTCACGCACAACGTCTTGAACCCCGAAACACCTCGGTATCACCGACGAGTCGTCGGCCGTCACGTCAAGGAGCAGGAAGTCCCGAGACTCATTCGTGACGCGGCCTCGCAAGCCGGTGTCTGGGCGCTCGCCTTGCAGGATGCCATCACCGACAGCAGCGTCACGGTGAAACCAGGTCCGAGCGCACAAAAGTCGACGCGGTTGAGCGGACACTTTTTCATGAGTGAACAGCCGAGCGTCGTGCACGCGGTTGCGAGCCCGCGGCCGAAACGCCCGCCATCGATGAAGGGACGCAAAGTCAAGCAGGGGTAATGGGGTCCTCAGCGAGGCGTCCGCGGCGACCGAGAGTCCGAGGTTCATCTAGGGGTGACCCGGCGCGCGACTGCCGCAATTGCCCGGTCGGACTTACATTAGCCGTCCTGTTGAGTTCTTCGTTCTTCATTCGTGGGTAAATTCGTTCGATATGCCTACTAGCCAGAACCTTGTAACCGGCGCATGGTGCGAGCAAAGGATCGTGAACCATCAACTCGCTTGATCATGCTCTAGTGAGGTAACACTGTATGCCGAGACTCAAGGACCCCAACGTCTGGTATCAGAGCGCCCGAAGGGTCACCGACGACCCAGCTGCATCCGATTGGCTGAAGAATGCACTTCTCGACGCGATCAACCGTGATCCGGTGGACGCGGCAGGAGATGCAGAGGTGCTCTGCAGAATTCTTAAGCTTCGAGCCGCTGCGGTCCAGAAGGCGCCGGAACGCTCAGGCACGACCGGCAAGTCGCCGAAGACGCCGGTATCGGCGAGGGTTGAGTCATAACCGCCAGCCCCCCGTGAACTACCATTCGACCAGGGATTTGTGCGAGCGGTTCCGTTGCTCAAGTCGGACTTTGTTCCGGCGAATGAAGCGAGACGTGAATCCGTTCCCATCCCCCTGCATTCGTCATTCTGGAAGCTGCAACCTCTGGGACTCGGATGAGATCGCTGCGTGGGAAACACGAGAGCGCGCTCTGACACGCGACCCCCCGGCATGCGCAGATCTACCGGCTAGCCCAGGTATGTCCCGCAATGCTGTCGCGTAAGCTCCACAACTCCGGCTAAAGATTGCGGCGTGGGAGAAAAGGGAGCGCGAGAACGTGCGCCGTCGCCTAAGCATCGGTCAGCTCGGTGAGACGCTTCCACCACGCGCTGTATGCCGCGGCCTGCTCTTTCAGGTACGTATAGTGATCGTACGTTTGCCATGTGCCCGGCAGCCTGTGGCCGAGCATCACTTCGGCGACGTGTGGCTGGGTCAATGTCGAAAAGTTGGTACGCGCAGTCTTGCGTAAGTCGTGTATCGACCAGTGTTCCATTTCATACTTTTCGTGCCGTCTCAGCCATTGCATGATGTTGTACGGCAATGCTAGCGGGGCACCCTTGCCCATTGCTTTGTCCGTTCTGTCGTTGGTGAAGACGTGCTCACCGGATCGACTCAAGTTTATTGCCTGTACAATGAGAGGCCGAACCTCGTGAATAATCGGTCGCAAGAGTGGCTTGCCCGTCTTTTTCCCCATCTTGTGGTGCTCGGGGGGCACCGTCCAAAGATTCTTCGCAAAATCAAAGTCTGACTTGCGACTCAGCCGGAGTTCGCCATTGCGGCAACCGAAGAAAAGACACAGCTTGATGAAGATCTTGTTCTTCAGTGTGATTCGAGACTGGTCCACTGCCCTCCACACGCGCGCTATTTCATCATCGCTCAACGAGCGCAGATCTTCGCGCTTTTGCAGCTGGAAGTCTGACTTCGCGTAAATGTCCGTCAGACTGTTCGTGGCCAACAGCTTGCGCTTGACGCCGAACTTCAACATTTGTTTGGCGTTGACCAAAATCCTCTCGGCGATGGCTGGTCTGAGTTTGGCGTGTTTCTCAATGAGCTCGAGCCACTGGTGCAGCGTAACTTGCCCGGCAGGCAATCGGCCTATATCGGGAAAAACGTACAGCTCGAAGGAACGCAGGATTTCGTGATGCCCCGCCTTGGCGAGCTTGCAGTTCTTCTCGTACCAAAGCCGAAACAGAGCCTCGACCGTTGCCGCACTTGCGATCGTTTGCTTCTCGAGAAGCCGGACCATCTTCGGGTCATGGCCCTGCTCTTGCTTTCCCCGAAGCCGCAGGTGCTCCGCGCGTGCCTCCCTAAGAGACATCGCCGGGTAAGTGCCCAAATCGAGCCGCTTGGCGTTCGCACTTCCGTTGTAGCGATAGCGCATCTGGAAGATGACTTTGCCCACGGGGGTGACGCGCACGCCCAAGCCATCGCGGTCGGCTTTTTCGCGGATCCCTTCACCGCGTTGTCCGCTTTTGGCCTTCAACCAGGCGTCGGTGAGAGCCATTGGCTTCGTCCTGTGTACATGCTCGCGAGCATACTCTCGCTGCTGCCGTTTATGTACACGTTTATGTACACAAAACGGCTGTCTCAGGGTGTCAGACGTTGGCTTGGGGTGTCACATGCTGGAAGCATAAATATCTAAAATAACAGGCATTTCTCTGCATTCTTGGCGCGGACTGTCTCGACCAGTCTTGGAGCCGATGGTCGGGATGGGAGATGATGGCAAAAGTTCTCCTTCTGCTGATTTCCTCGGCTAGTGGGCCGCTCGACATGAATTGCTTACCTGCTGGTGGATGTTGCCCAGGCACGTGCGGGGCAGCCGAGCATTATAGTGCGTCAGCGGACAGGACGCGAGACTGCGGGTTTAAGGACCGTCCACGCCAATTCCGCGACCGGCTCAGCGGCCGGCGCCTATTTCATGTCCGGCAGCAACATTCGCCGCAGCACCGCGGCATCCTCGCGGCCCACGAGCGCCTGGTAGTACCCACGCCGCACGCCGACTTGCTCGAAGCCCATGGAATGATAGAGGCGGGCAGCGGCCGTATTGGACGGCCTGACTTCAAGAAAGGCTTCGCGCATGCCCGAGGCCCGTGCCCGGTCGAGGAGATACGCCAGGATCCTGCGGGCGAAGCCGCGGCAGCGATATTCATCGCGGATGCAAACGTTCAGGATGTGCGCCTCGCCCGCGCCGACGGACATGATGCCGTAGCCGGCCATTTCGCCGCCGACATCGGCCACGCGGCATATGTAGCCGACCCGCAGGCAATCGCGAAAAATCCCTTCGCTCCAGGGAAACTGATAGGCGGTGCGTTCGATGGCCACGATCACCGGCACGTCAAGCTCGTGCATGGCCCGGATCTCGACCGAATCAAACCCCATTTCTTGCTTGACGCTAGACACGCGCGCAGACCTCGCGGGCGAATTTCAAATCCTCCCAGGCTTTGCGCTTGTCGGTCGGCGTGCGCAGCAGATAGGCCGGGTGATATGTCACGACGAGGGGCACCCCGGAGACTCCGAAGCGATGCACCTGCTGCCGTAAACGCCCCAAAGTCACGTCGGTGCGCAGCAAGTTCTGCGCCGCGATGCGCCCCACGGCCAGCATGAGCTTCGGCTTCAACAAGGCGATCTGCTGTTCGAGATAGGGTAAGCACTCCGCAGCTTCGATTGCGGTAGGATCGCGATTGCCGGGCGGCCGGCATTTCAGCACATTGGCGATGTACGCCTGTTCGCGCGCCAGACCGATTGCGCGCAACATCGAATTCAACAGCTGACCGGCCCGCCCCACGAACGGCTCACCCTGGCGGTCCTCATCGGCACCCGGCGCTTCGCCGACCACGAGCCATTCTGCCTGTGGGTTACCCACGCCGAATACCGTTTGCGTCCGCGTGTTGCACAACGTGCAACGCGTGCACGCCGCCACCCGCGCCTTCAACTCGGGCCAATCGGCGCCTCTCTCACGCGCCTCGGGCACCTCACGCAACGCGGCGGTCTCGCGCGACGTCGGCGTCTTGCCCCGCACAACCCAGGTCTCGAGCCCTAAAGCTGCGAGGTATTCTTGGCGCAGCGCGCTATTCATGAGGATGAACGACCGGACGATTTCGCCGGCGCAGCTTGCGGTAGACCCATAGCGAGGGCGCGGAAAGGGCATACAACCCGAAAATCACCAGCAGGCTGATGGGCAAGTGCAGGAAGATGAAAATGAACGCGAGCGGCACCAACACGATGTAGGTGAAGCGAACTTTCGCGCTGGCATTTACTTGCTTGAAACTGTTGAAGGCAAAACGGCTGATCATCAGCGCGCCGGCCGAGGCGGTGATGAGGAACGCCAGAATCAAACCCGGCAAGCCGATATCGGTTTGATCGCTGGCAAGCCACACCAGGGCGGCGACGATGGCCGCGGCCGACGGACTGGGCAGGCCTTCGAAGTAATGCTTGTCCTGAGTGGCCGTCCTTGCATTGAAGCGGGCTAGACGCAAGCCGGCGGCCGCCGCGTAGAAAAAGCACACCAGCCAGCCCAGCCGGCGCCACAACGGCCCGTACTCGGCAATGCGTGCGACGCCCCATTGATAGGTGACGATGGCCGGAGCCACGCCGAAGGAGACCATATCCGACAGGCTGTCGTACTCTTTGCCAAACAGGCTTTCCGTGTGAGTCCAGCGCGCCACCCGACCGTCCAATCCATCGAAAATCATGGCGATGAAGACCGCGGCGCCGGCCCGCTCGAACTTCAAATCGATGGCCGCCACGATGGCGTAAAAGCCGGCGAACATCGCTCCCGTCGTGAGCAGGTTCGGCAGCCAGTACACTCCCCGCGGCCGCGCTGTTGCCTCGTCGTTGTCGCTCATGCCGCCATAATAGCAGGGGGGCTCATGTAAGATATGCGGCCATGCGCTTATCTCAATACCCTATTTCGACGCTCAAAGAGGTGCCCGCCGACGCGGAAATCATCAGCCACCGGCTCATGCTGCGGACCGGCATGATCCGCCGTCTCGCGGCGGGCCTCTATGTTTGGCTGCCGCTCGGCCTGCGCACCCTGCGCAAGGTGGAGCGAATCGTGCGCGAGGAAATGGACCGCGCCGGCGCGCTGGAACTCAGCATGCCGACCGTCCAGCCGGCCGAATTGTGGAAAGAATCGGGCCGCTGGAGCAAGTACGGTCCGGAATTGCTGCGTTTCAAGGATCGGCACGACCGCGAGTTCGCCTACGGACCGACCCACGAGGAAGTCATCACCGATATCGCACGGCGCGAATTGCGCAGCTACAAACAATTGCCGGTCAATTTCTATCAGATTCAATCGAAGTTCCGCGATGAAGTGCGCCCGCGTTTCGGCGTCATGCGCGCCCGCGAATTCTTGATGAAGGATGCGTACTCATTTCATACGGACGAAGCCAGCCTCGCTCAAGGCTATCGCCTCATGTACGAAGCGTACTCGCGCATTTTCACGCGGATCGGCCTGAAATTTCGTGCCGTACAGGCGGACGGCGGCAGTATCGGCGGCAGCACCTCCCAGGAATTTCACGTTTTGGCGGACTCAGGCGAGGACGCCATCGTATTCTCCGATGGCGACGATTACGCCGCCAACCTCGAGATGGCCGCCACCGTCCCTCCCGCTGAACCGCGCGCCGCCGCCCAGGAAGCGCTGACCAAAGTACCCACCCCGAATGCGCGCACCATCGCGGAACTGACCGCGCAGCTCGGCGTGGATGCCGCGCGCTGCGTCAAGACCCTGGCGGTCGATGGCAGCGACGGCGGCGTGGTCGCCTTGGTCGTCCGCGGCGACCATGAGTTGAACGCGCTGAAGTCGCAGAAACTGCCCGGCGTAGCCAGTCCGTTGCGGATGGCGTCTGCCGAGAGCGTGCGCAAGGCCACCGGCTCCGAGCCCGGTTTCATCGGGCCCATCGGCTTTACCGGAAAGATCTATGTCGACTTTGCGGCGGCTCACTTGGCGGATTTCGTCTGCGGCGCCAACGAGAAGGACATGCACTTTCGCGGCGTGAATTGGGGACGCGACTTGGCCTTACCGCAAGCGGTGGATATTCGCATCGCCCAGCGCGGCGACCCGAGCCCCAGCGGCCGCGGAAGTCTGGAGATCGCGCGCGGCATCGAGGTCGGCCACATTTTTCAGCTGGGACAG
>Ga0210408_10003637_pt1 | contig 14134 bp, 15 predicted proteins | sample IncBWH4MmetaG_FD_155471 | JGI IMG/M metagenome (GOLD analysis project Ga0210408, IMG submission 155471) | Forest soil microbial communities from Barre Woods Harvard Forest LTER site, Petersham, Massachusetts, United States - Inc-BW-H-4-M | ecosystem: Environmental > Terrestrial > Soil >...
TCGCCATCTTCGCCGACTACGCCAAGCGGTACGGCGCGACGTTTTCCGCTGAGTGGGGTCCATCAGGCGTGCTGCGCGAGCGCCTGCAGGCCGGCGAGCCGTTCGATGTGTTTGCCTCCGCGGCGCTGCCGCACGCGCAGGCTTTGACCGATGCCGGGCTTGCTGGCCCGAGCGTGATATTCGCGCGCAATACTCTATGCGTCGTGACGGGCGCCGAGCGCCCTTACGACAGCGGCAACCTGGTTGAGACGATGCTCGATCCCGGGGTCAGGATCGGGACCTCGACGCCAACAGCCGATCCCGCCGGCGACTACACCTGGGAGATGTTCCACAAGATCGACGTCGCCAGGCCCGGCGCTTTCGCGGCCTTGTCAACCAAGGCGCAGCAACTGGTCGGCGGCCGGACCAACTCGGCGCCGGTCAATGGACGGTCGCGACTGTTGATCGCGCTCGATGATAAACGGATCGATCTGTTCATCGGCTATTGCTCAGGCGCGCAGCAGATCGTGCGTGAGCAGCCCAACTACAAATCGATTGCGCTACCTCCGGAGCTTTCGGTGGGACCGGAATATGGCCTGACGGTCTCGCGCAAGGCGCGCCCCGACGCGGCCGACTTCGCGATGTACCTGCTGTCGCCGCAGGGGCAGCAAAGCCTGCAGGCGTTCGGCTTCATTCCGGTGACGCTGCCGGCGGCGCCATGACCCTCACGACCGGCGCGAGCGGCCGATATCGGACTTGAGCGCCAGCAGGTCCTTGCGGACGGCGCGGGCGGCGTCGCGCTCGATCTTGCGGTAGCGGGCAACCAGCGAGGCGCCGAACGGCGTCAGCATCGCGCCGCCGCCGTTCTTTCCGCCAGTCTGCGGGGCTACGGCGGCGTGTCCGCAGATCCGGTTGATCTCGTCCACGAGATCCCATGCCCGCTTGTAGGACATATCCATCACCCGGCCGGCGGCCGAAATCGAGCCATGCGCGCGGATGTTTTCCAGGAGCTGGATCTTGCCCGGGCCGATCCGTTCGTCGCCGTCGAGGTCGATGCGAACGCTCAGTTGGGGAAGCGGTCTGGTGGCCGGCCGTGTCATGCAAGCAATGCTTTCTCGCCCTCTGGGGCCAGATTGCCACCGAAGCTTTTCACGAACAAGGTGAACGGGTTGGATATCCTGCGCGGCGACTTCGTCGTCGGTGAAGACGCGGGCTGCGCGTCAGGCAACGCACGCCCTTAATGGCGCGAACTCATGGGACGAGTTCCGTAAAGCGCGGCTCGCAGAATCTCCACATCGCTCCGAAAGCGACCTGATTGTTGCGTCGCCGCGACATGAGGTCACGGGCCACGGATGACATTCGAAATGAAGAAGCCGCCCGCCGAGGCGGCCTCAAAAGGCCGAAGCCAAAAGGGCAACGCACGCAACCAGCGTCGCCGTGCTGAGCGTCACGATGACAAGGGCCTGTTCACTGCGGGCTTGCAGATCTCTGTCTTCCATAGTTACCCAACGCCGGTCCGCGCATCTGGTTTCACGGAAAGACGCGCCAACTTTCAGGTCGGCGCTTTGAGCCCCGGCGAGTTCAGCCATTCGCCGATATGGGATACCGTCTCGACCTGCCGGGCCTGGCGCAGAAGCCTCTCGCGCTCAATGCCTGATGGCGTGCATTTGGCTTCCTCGCGCAAACGCGTGGCCTCTTCCGCAAGGCAGCGATTGAGGGGATCGATTTGTCTGAAGCGTCGTCGTCGTTGCATGGGCGCTGCTCCCTGTTCGAGGGAGGCGGGAGCACAACTGGCGTTCTCATCACCGATAACTGCCCCGGACCGAGCGGTGACGCCGGAGAGTAGATTCTCTTTCTGTTCCGGCGTCCATGAAAATCGAAAAGGGACAGCACCTGGGTGACCACCGCCCCGGTCGCCGACGAAGCCGTCAACTTGCGACACGGCTGCTCGAACGCAGCTGAACTCGAAAGTTGGTGCCACGAGGTTGCACTGAGGAAGCCGAAATCCGACCGTCATGACGCTCGACGATCTTCCGGCAAATCGCCAAACCCAGCCCCATCCCATGCGGTTTCGTCGTTACGAATGGCTCGAATATGTTGGCCAGCTGCTGTGGATCGATCCCGGGCCCGGTGTCCAACACTTCGACGACGATGGCGCCGCGGTCCCCGATGCTCGTCCTCACCTCCAGAATCCTGTCGCGACTTGCCGTTTCCGACATGGCTTCGATTGCGTTGTGGACCAGATTGTAGACGAGCTGGTGCAACTGATTTCCGTTGCCGTCGATCGTCGGCAGCTCGGTTGTCAGCGTCATTCGCGCCAGGATGCCGTGACCGTTCAACTCTGTTCGCGACAGCTTCAATACGTCGAGAATGACTTCGTTCAGATTTACCGGCTGTCGCTTCTGATCGATCCTGCCGAACAGAGAACTGAATCCGTTCAGGGTTTCGTTGATGCGTCGAGCCGCATCCCTCGTTTCGTCGATGATCGCCTGCATTTCGCCGATGTCTGGCGGTGACTGATCGAGGATCAGCTGCGCCGAACTGGTGTTGAGCTCGATCGCTCCCAACGGCTGCTTTATTTCGTGGTTGATCGCCACCAACATCGCCTCGAAATTCATCAGCTTGTTGTCCTGCTCGCGTTGCAGTCTCGCATGGGACCGCGCCAGGAGCATGTAGAGGCGCGTGGTCTCCGCCAACAGGACGATCAGGACGATACTGGAGGCGACGATCGAGAACACCCTTCCGGCATAAAAGCCCAGACTGAAACGGACGCTGGGAAGCAAGCCGCTGAAGATCAGTTCGCCAATATAGACAAAGGCGACGACCATGAGCCATTGGTCGAGCACCGAGCGCCGGCGGAAGGCCATGACCGAGGAAGCCGAAGCTGAGATCAAGATCGCGAGCCAGATCGGATAGATCACCAGAGGGCTGATCCGGTTGGCGTCCAGGATGATGGGCGGCAGGAGATACGCCCCCGTCGTGGCGAGCCATGTCAGGCCGCAGGTCAAGGCGATCGCACCCGCCACGCTCCAGCGAATTGCGGACTGCTCCCGCCCCGGCAAGAGTGCCTGTGCGGGGTTGCTGATGGAGAGCAGGGCGTAGGCCAGCAACGCTCCGGCAAAACCGATATGCCAGAAGATGAATAGCCACGAACCGGTTTGGATATTGGCGCCGAGAAGTCCGGTCGGTGAAAACGCGCCGGTAAACGTCAGCGCATGCGGGACGACGATGAGCGCGGTGAAGAGGTATCCATTTGCAAGGGCAAGGAGCGGTCGCGAGCCGGAGATGGCAAACTGTGAAAACAGCAGGACTGCAGTGACCAGGTCGGTGACGAAAACGATCGCATCCAGCAGCGGAAAGAATATGTTCAGCACCCCCAGCGGCACACCGGAGAAAGGTGCGATTGCAATGAAGGCAACGAGCACGATGGCCGCGACGGCGACGGCTGACCAGGTCTGAAATGCGGTCGGCGGCAGATCGGACAGCCGGGGAGCGGACCGGTCCGATTGATGCCCCGTTGCGGTCGTGATGCTCATTGCAATCGCCTGTGCAAGCGAACGGCATTGGCTCTTGATCGGAGGCAGTCTAGCTCGTAGCGGCCGAAAGGACATGCCCGGCAAGACCTAAAAACACCCCACGACCAAACCCCGCGCTTTTCGGCCTTTGGGAGCTTCGGCGGACACATCGGCGCCATGCGTCCCGCAAATGACCAACCGGCGGGATTAGCCGGGCGGGCAACACTGGACATGCAACCCCTGGTATATGCTGGAGCCATGCATCTCCTCGCGTTGAAGGTGAGCGAAAAGCATAACGCTCGAATGCTGTGCGTTTCGGGCCACGTTTCCGCCGTACTGGATTCGCACGATTTCATTCGCTCCCGTTTTTTGCGCATCCGTGTGATCTTCGAACGGAGCCATTTGCAAGCGAGCCATCGCGCCTCGACCGGCAGCGGAACCATGCCGTCGCTTTATGATCTGCTTGGAGCGCTTCCCGGTGACGACGCCGGTGATCTCAGGACAGCCTTTCGCGAGGCGGTCAAGGGCGTCCATCCCGACATCCGTCCGAACGATCCCGAAGCTGCGCTGAACTTCAGGCTCATCATCCGTGCCATGGAAATCCTGAATGACGCAGACCAGCGCGCTGCCTATGATCATCTGCTGGAACAGGCGCGCCGGGAGCTCGAGCAGGAACAGAGAGCCGCGAAAATCCGCAACTTCGCCTTCGCGATGATCGGCCTTGCGGGCGTTTCGATCGTGGCAGTCAGCGTGCATGTTCTGTTCGCGCCGATGGCCGCGGCGCCGCCTCAGGCTGGACAGACCGATGAGCTTCCTCGCGGGCCGGCCGAGATTGCATCCAATAGCCCTTCCGCCCGGCCGGGCTTGAACGACAACAGTGCAAGCCGCGACGCGGAAACCACGAAGCCGGCGGAGACGCAGGATGACTTCCTCAAGCGGTGGGGCGCGAACGACATCAACGTGCCTGCCGACCGAAAGGCCGAGGCCGCGAAGCCGGCCGAGGAACACCTCACGTCCCGGCCGGACATGAACGAGAACAATGCGGCCACCGGCCGCAACGCGGAGATCGCAACGCCGGCCAAATCTCCGGATGATCTGCCGCCTCCGCCGGGTGCCAACGAGAACAATGTGCCCGCCGATCGCAACGCCGAGACCGCGACGGTGTCGAAGGAGGCGGAGACGCCGGTCGTCCACGCACCAGGCCCGAGCCCGCCAGCACGCCATGACGATGCAGACGGCACGGAGGCTCTCGTCGAACCTTATGACAAGACCGATCCGAGCGCAGTGGCGCACGCGCAGGGAATCATTGCCTATCGCAACGGCGACCTGAAACTTGCCCTTGCGGACTTCGACCGCGCGATCGCACTCAACCCGACGTTCATGATCGCCTACATCAATCGTGGTATCGTGCTCTATCGCATGGGAAAGCTCGATCGTGCCTTGGCCGACGTGGCCCGGGCAAGGCAGATCAACCGCGCCGGGCGTGCCAGGTCGGCAGCAGCCCTCCACAGGCCCAATAGTTGGGTCGCCGCAGATTGACGCGATGGGCCAAGACTCAGGGACATCGCGCTCATTGCTCGATCTTTATGAATCTGGTCAGATGGTCCTTAACGGATCGAGACGAGCAGTGAGATCAAACTGCGGGAACGTGCAAAGCTCCGCCGCTGGATCGAATGATGAGATGGCCTCACTGGCATCTGACGCGCGCTGACGTGTCGGGCATCTTGCTCGCTCTCGTTCTAATATGCATTTCTGCCATCGTTCTCGTGCGCTTTCCGTCCATTCATCAGGCAGCAGGTTTCGGCCCGGATTGGGATTGCAAGTCTATTCCCAACGGTGAGCCGGTTTGCATCAAGAGGACGGTGCGGTCAAAAGGTCGATGATTCCTGCGCACGGGCCGCTGAAGGCTGCATCGGGTCGTTCGTGCCAACCTGATTAAGATGATGATGAGGGGCTAACCTGCGGCTGGCACGAGCCGATCGTGAATGCCGCTCAACGGCGCCATGTTGGCGGTCCCCGAAAAGCGTGTCCGCCTCGACGGCTCGCGCATCCAAAAACGTTCGCGGCCTCCGGCAGGGGAGCTACCGGAGGCCGCTTTGAACATCGGAAGCCGCGCCCTGGGTTCGCGACCTACGATGTGGGAGCTCGTTTTTCGTTGCGCATGACCCTTGCCCGCAAACCGGTGCCCACTTTGCGGGGGTCATGCACCTAGAACGGCAGCAGCACGTCCATCACCTGCTGGCCGTAGCGCGGCTGCTGTACGTCCATCACCTGGCCGCGGCCGCCATAGGAGATGCGGGCCTGCGCGATCTTCGAGGAATCGATGGTGTTGTCGCTCTGGATATCCTCGGGCCGCACGATGCCGGCGACGATCAGCTCGCGCACCTCGAAATTGACCCTTATCTCCTGCTTGCCCTCGACCACCAGATTGCCGTTCGGCAGCACCTGCGTGACCACGGCGGCGATGTTGGTCACCAGCGTCTCCTGGCGCTGGATCGAGCCCTTGCCGTCGCTGGACGAGCTGCCGTCGGCGGTCAGGATGCGGCCGGGAAGCACCTTCTGCGCCTGCGCGCCGAGCAGCTTGGAGCCGAGGAAGTCGGTGACCCCGGAATCCTCCTTGTTGGTACGGCTGCGCTGGGTCTCGTTGGCGAAATTGGCCTGGTCGGTGATGTTGACGGTCACCGTCAGGAGGTCGCCGATCTGGTGCGCGCGCTGGTCCTTGAAGAAGGCGCGCGAGCCGTTGCGCCACAGCGAATTCGGATTGTACGACACCGACTCCGGCTTCGGCATCGGCATCTGGACCGGCTTGTAGCCCGGCTGCGTGGTCGGATTCTCGATCGATGTCAGTTTCGGCTGCTCGCCGATCTGCGACAGGCGGTCGATCGAGGAGCAGCCGGTGGCGACACTCAGGACCAGAAGCGAGGCGCCGGCCAGCGCGATACGGCCAAAACGACGATACTGAAAACTGGACATGAACCTTACTCTGGTTTGGCGATGGGCTGGGTGCCGACCGGGGCGACCGACACGGGGGCGGCGGTCTCCGGGGTGATCGAGGAGGTGATGTCGGGATCCGGCCTTGGCGGCGCGGTCTGGATCGTCCCGGTTTGAATAGTCACCTGGCCGCGGCCGGTGACGACGCCGGTCACGGTGCGCTTGGATTGCAGATTGATCACGTTGACCACGTCGCCTTCGGTGCCGTTGTCGAGTGCCTTGCCGCGGGTGGTGAGATAGAGCCCGGGTGCCTGGAAGACCACGGTGACCGCCTGGTCGCGCTGCACGAGATCCGGCTTGGTGAGATCGGCGACGCGCAGCGGCTGGCCTGATCGCATCGGGCGGCGCAGCTGCATGCCGAGCGCGCCTTCGCGGGTCGCGGCGTCGCCGCCGACCTCGGCCTTGGTGCGCCGCTCGATGACGATGTCGGAGGATTTCAAGAGATCGCTGCGTTCGACATTGCGCGTCAGCACCGCGGCCTCGACCGTCTCGATCGCGGTGCCGGTGAAACGCAGCCGCGTCGGCGTCGGCGCATCCTCGCTGGCGATCTCGATGGTGACGTCGAAGCGGCCGCTGCGCGGCTCGAAGCGGACGGCGGTTGGCTGCATCGCGCCGGTAAAGGAGGCGTCGAGCCGCAGGTCCTGCAGCTCGCGGTCGAAGGTCAGGCTGAGATTGGCGGCGTCGCCCAGCCCGCCGCGATGTTCGATTGCATGCGCAACCGCGAGCTCGAGATCCTTGCCGTCGACATTGCGCGCGAGCCGGGTCACCGCGATCTGCTTGATGTCGCGCGTCTCGACCCCGATCACCTGATGGGCGCGCAGCGCGGTGATGACCTGCGCGGTCGCAAGCGTGCCCGTGGTGCCGAGATCCGGCGCGCGGTAGACCGGGACCAGGGCAAAGCTGCCCGCATTGTCGATGAGATCGCCGACCCGCACGATGTCGCCGGTCACGGTGACGTTGCCGCGCAGCACCGGCGCCGCGATGACGTCGTCGCCGGCATGGGCCGGCCCGCTCGCCAACAGCGCGGCGGCGAGAGCAGTCGCCAGGTGCAGCATGCGAAAGGTCATCATCGCCCCCGATCAGCGGAACAGCGCGGTGGTGGATTGCATCATCTGGTCGGCGGCCGAGACCACCTTGGCGTTCATCTCGTAGGCGCGCTGCGCGGCGATCAGGTCGCTCATCTCCGAGACCACGTCGACATTGGCCTGTTCGAGGCTGCCTTGCGTGATGGTGCCAAAACCTTCTGCGTTGGCGATGCCGTCCTGCGGCGGGCCGGAGGAGGGCGTATCGGTGAACTCGTTGTTGCCGACCGGCTGCAGGCCGGCCTTGTTGATGAACTTCGTGAGCTGGATCTGCCCGATCACCGTGGAGTTGGTCGAGCCCGGCAGCGTCACCGAGACCTGGCCCTGGGCGTTGACGGTGATGCCCGAGGCGTTGTTCGGGATCGTGATGGTCGGCTGCACCGGGTTGCCCTGGGCGGTGACGATGCGGCCCTGATTGTCCATCTGGAAGGTGCCGTCGCGGGTGTAGTGGAAGGTGCCGTCCGGCATCAGGACCTTGAAAAAGCCTTCGCCGCCGATCGCGAGATCGAGATCGTTGCCGGTCTGCGACAGCGTGCCCTGCGTCATCGAGCGCGGCGTGCCGACGGTCTTCACCCCGCCGCCGAGATCGATGCCGACGGGCAGGATGGTGCCTTGTTCGGAGGCCTGCGCGCCGACGCGGCGGACGTGTTCGTAGATCAGGTCCTGGAACGCCGCGGTCTGCTTCTTGAAGCCGGTGGTGCGGAGGTTGGCGATGTTGTTGGAGATCACCTGAACGTTGAGTTCCTGTGCCGCCATTCCGGTCGCAGCGGTGTGGAGCGCCTGCATGTCGAATTTCCTCTAGGCTACGGGTACTGATGATCAGGCCGGGACGTCGGCGAGCTTCTCGATGGCGTTCTTGTGCAGGTCGCTCTGCTGCTGCAGAATGTTCGCGACGCTCTGATAGGCGCGCGAGATCGCGATCATGTTGGTCATCTCGGTGACCGCGCTGACGTTCGACTTCTCGACGTAGCCCTGCTGCACCGTCGACTTCAGGTCCGGCTGCGGCGCGCTGCCCTCGCCGGCCGCGAACAGATTGCCGCCCTGCTTCAGGAGCTGCTGCGCATCCGTGAAGCTGACCACGCGCAGCTTGCCGCGGATCGAATCGGCCCGGCTGGCGCCTTCCAGCACCGTGATGGTGCCGTCGGCGGCAATGTTGATGTCGTGGTCGGTCGGCTGGAACACGATCGGAGCGCCGGCCGCGTTGAGCACGGGGTCGCCCGAGGTCGTCACCAGCTGGCCCAGATTGTTGAGATGGAAGTTGCCGTCGCGGGTGTAGCGCTCGCCGGCGGCCGTCTGCACCGCGAACAGGCCCGAACCGTCGACTGCCACGTCCAGCGGATTGTTGGTGAGCTGGGCGGAGCCCTGCGAATAATCGCGGAAGGTGCCGCGGTCCTGCACGAAGCTGATCGGGCGGTCGGTCGAGACGAAATTGTCCTCATGCGCGCCGGAACGAAGATATTCCTCGAACAGCGAATGATCGGACTTGAAGCCGTTGGTGTTGACGTTCGCAAGGTTGTTGGCGACGACGTCGAGCTGTCGCTCCAACACCATCTGCCGCGAAAGTCCGACGAGAAGTGAGTTCTCCATCGGTGGTGCTCCCCCTTTTTCCCGCGATCCGGACGAACTGGCCTCTCCCAAGGCTGATGAGCGTCCGGACCTCTGATGAAGCCTCTCGGCTCTCCCAAGCCGTCGTGCTTCGCAGGACAAACAGAGCGAAAGCCGTGCCAATCCGAAAAGTCACGACCTTGAAAAGGCTTAGCCGTTTTGCCGGAGGAAGAAGGGGCGGCAATAAGGTCTTGTTGACCATGTCTGCCCGGCAACTTTTTCCTACCTGATACGCGAAAGAAAGGTTCCATTAACCATTCTTAACTAGCGTCGCCGAATGAGCGCGCGTGCGCTGGGGGCAATTGTTGTGCGTCATTGGCAGCCTGGCGTGATCGAGCTCGATAGCGGAGCTGAGAGGCGATCAGGCCATGGCGGACAGCGAACAGGCGGACGGCGGCGCGGCTGAGGGCGCGTCCATCCCTGCACCGAAGAGCAAGCTCAAGCTCGTGATCATCGTGGTGGCCGCGCTGACCCTCGTCGGCGGTGGTGCTGCGGCCTATTTCCTGTTCTTCAGCCATTCCGGCGAGGAGAAACATGCCGAAGCGGTGGCGGCCAAGCCGCCGGCCTTCGTCGAGGTGCCGGACATGCTGGTCAACCTGGTCGGCGCGCCGGGCGAGCGCGTGCAATATCTGAAGGTCAAGGTCGTGCTCGAGGTCAAGGAAGAGAAGCAGGTCGAGGCGATCAAGCCGTCGATGCCGCGCGTGACCGACATCTTCCAGACCTATCTGCGCGAGCTCAGGCCAAGCGACATCAATGGCTCGGCCGGCCTGTTCCGGCTGAAGGAAGAACTGACCAAGCGCGTCAACGCGGCGGTGGCGCCGATCCCGATCAGCGCGGTGCTGTTCAAGGAAATCGTGGTCCAGTGAGGGTGCAGGTTTAAGGTCATGGCGGGCAACGATCCGGTCGATCAAGATGCAATAGCGGCGCAATGGGAAGCCTCGCTGGATTCCGAGGATCCCGCCGAGGCCGCGAAGGCGGCCGCGGCCAATGAACTCTCCGAGACCATGGCCCTGCAATGGGCCGCGATGGTCGAGGACGGCAGCCGCGACTTCGGCAACACCAAGAACAATGGCGAGCGCGTCCTCTCGCAGGAGGAAATCGACAACCTGCTGGGCTTCACGGCGGGCGAGATCACGCTCGACGACCATTCCGGCATTCGCGCCATCATCGATTCGGCGATGGTGTCCTACGAGCGTCTGCCGATGCTCGAAATCGTCTTCGACCGCCTGGTGCGGCTGATGACGACGAGCTTGCGCAACTTCACCTCCGACAACGTCGAAGTGTCGCTCGACCGCATCACCTCGGTCCGCTTCGGCGACTACATGAATTCGATTCCCCTGCCGGCGGTGCTCTCGGTGTTCAAGGCCGAGGAGTGGGAGAATTTCGGGCTCGCCACCGTCGACTCCAACCTGATCTATTCGATGATCGACGTGCTGCTCGGCGGCCGGCGCGGCAATTCCTCGCTGCGCATCGAGGGCCGGCCCTACACCACGATCGAGACCAATCTGGTCAAGCGCCTGATCGAGGTCGTGCTCTCCGATGCCGAGCAGGCGTTCCGGCCGCTGTCGCCGGTGAAATTCTCCATCGACCGGCTCGAGACCAATCCGCGCTTCGCGGCGATCAGCCGGCCGGCCAATGCGGCGATCCTGGTGCGGCTGCGGATCGACATGGAGGACCGCGGCGGCAATGTCGAGCTCTTGCTGCCCTATGCGACCATCGAGCCGATCCGCAGCGTGCTGCTGCAGATGTTCATGGGCGAGAAATTCGGCCGCGACCCGGTCTGGGAAGGGCACTTCGCCACCCAGATCGCGCAGGCCGAGATCTCGGTCGACGCGGTACTCTATGAGGCCGACATTCCGCTGAAGCAGCTGATGCGGCTGAAGGTCGGCGACACGCTGCCGCTCGATCTGCGCTCCGATGCGCTGGTGTCGGTGCGCTGCGGCGACGTGACCTTGACGGAGGGAAGGATGGGGCGGGTCGGCGACCGCGTCGCGATCCGCGTCACCAAGCCGTTGCGCAAACCGCACACCACGCTTGCGATGTTCGAGCGGGCGGACGAGCAGAACAAGTTGCTGGAGGCCCAATGAGCCACACCGTCGGTATGACCATCGAAGCCCTGGTGGCGGTCCTGCTGCTCGTTACGATCGGCTACTGCATGCTGCTCAACAAGCGGCTGACGCGGCTGAAGGCTGATGAGCATTCGCTGAAGGCGGTCATCGCCGAACTGATCACCGCGACCGAGATCGCCGAGCGGGCGATCGGCGGACTGAAGCTCACCGTGCGCGACGTCAACGAAAATCTCGGATCCCAGCTCGATCAGGCCAACCAGATGTCGGATCATCTGAAGAAGCAGCTCGCCGAGAGCGACTACGTGGTCCGCCGCCTGTCGAAGATCGCGATCGCGGCGCGGCCACAGTCCCCGGCGGCCACGCCTGCGCCCGACGTCGAGCCGGCCACTCCGGTCTCGCCCGCCAAGGCGATCGCGGCCGCCGCGCAGGCGTTCTCGGAGCGCCAGCGGGCCGGCGGCCTTGCGGCATGAAACCGCTTCGCGACATCCGCGTCATTCCGGTCGTCGTGGTGGCGATCGCGGGCCTCGCCGTGCTGAAGATCGCCGGCCTCGTGCTCGATGGCGGCTATGTGTTCGACTACGGCGCGCGTGCGGCCAAGAAATCCTGGGCGCAGGACAATCTGAATTTCCCCGGCGGAGCGAAGGAGGAGGACGTCACCGGCTCGGTCCAGGGCGCGGCGAAGGAGGGGAAGAAAGAAGAGAAGGCCGAGGCGCCGAAACCCGATGCGCCCGAGACCAAGGCCGAGGCCGACACTCCGCCGCCGGTGTCGGCGTCGGAGCGGGCCATTCTCGAACGGCTGCAGGCGCGGCGGCAGGAGCTGGATGCCCGCGCGCGGGAGATCGACATTCGCGAGAGCCTGTTGAAGGCCGCCGAAAAGCGCATCGAGCAGCAGAGCATGGACATCAAGGCCACGGAAGCGCGGATCACGGCCGCCAACGGCCAGAAGGACGAGGCCGAGAGCGCGCGGCTGAAGAACATCATCACGATGTATGAAGCCATGAAGCCGAAGGATGCGGCAAGAGTGTTCGACCGGCTGGAGATGGGTGTGCTGATCGAGATCGCAGTGCAGATCAAGCCACAGAAGATGTCCGACATCATGGGGTTGATGCAGCCGGAAGTCGCCGAACGGCTGACGGTCGAAATGGCGCGCCGGGCCGGGGCTGACAAATCCGTGGCCGCACCCGACCTGCCGAAGATCGAAGGCAAGGTCGTGCCGACCAAGCCGAACTAGAAGATGATGTGGAAAAGTGCGAGGCGGCTTTGCGCAAAAGAGCACGCTCAAACAACGACCTAAAGCCCAAGGGCGCCTGAACTTCACACGATCGTGACGCGGAGCGGTGAATCGTGATCTCAGCGGCCCGGAGTTCCCGAGCGTGCCATATCTGCCGCACTCTGAACGAATTCGGAGTTTTCTTGTGCAGAGCAATTGAAGGGGTATGCCCGGGCGGTTAGTTCTTGTTCCTCGAATCGTGAGGAGTGCGCCCGGTTCCTTCTAACGTTTAAGGAGAAGTAACGTGGTCAAATTTCTGATTGCAACTGCTGCAACCTTTGCCTTTGTCAGTGCTGCGGCTGCCGCCGATCTTCCGCACCCGCAGCCGGTCTATCAGGCGGCTCAAGTCGGCAAGATGCCGATTGGCAAGGCTCCCATCGGCAAGGCCCCGATCGGCAAGAGCCCGATCGGCAAAGGGCCGGTCGTGACCCGGGCCTACTGATCGAATATCGGCTCACGGCTCGACTGTCTTGTTAGACGTAACGAGAAGGGACAAGGCGTGGCGAATAGACTGATGAGATCAGGCCTGAGCCTGCTTGCGGGCGTCTGCACGCTCGCTGTTTCGCTCGCCTGCGAAACGCGATCGGCTTCTGCGGTCGAGGCTGCAACTGGTGTCAGTTGGCAACAGAAGCGCACCGCTGACGCGAATGCGCTTGTTTCGAGCGAGGCGCTTGCACCTCGCTCGAGCAGACGGCTGGGGGGCGGGTCGGCAAGGGGCCCGTACTACGTCGATTTCAGAGCCAGGACAGCCGCGAGCTGGGGGCACGCTTTCGTCTGGTATGGCAAGACCAGCGAGCGGCAGGTCGAGGTCGCGGGGCTGACGCCCGCGGGCGACACGTTGGAATATATGGTTGGCTATTTCAGCTGGGTGCCGTCCGAGACCGGGGCGAGCTATGGGGATCTCGATCCGCAATATCTGACCGCGAGCTACCGCGTCTATTTGAACGAGGCGGACGCCAAGAGGGTATTCGCCTATATCAAGAAATTGCAGGCGAGTTCGCCGGTCTGGAACGCCGAGACAGCCAATTGCACCGGCTTCATCGGCAATATTGCAGAGTACATGGGATTGAAGACGCCCTCTCGCTGGACGCGTCCCGAGAACTACGTCAACAGTCTGAAGGAGATGAATGGCGGGCGCCGGATGATTGAGTTGACGTCAGAACAATAGCGCGCCGGCGGCCAACCAGGGAGCCGTCGGTGAACCCTGTTGCTTGTCTTGTTCCCGGGATTCCGGCGTTTCGTCACTTCCTTCCGGTGAAGGACTTCGAGACAAGTCTGCGCTTCGATGAGGCGATCGGTTTCGAAGCCTGCTCGGTCGGGGGGTGCGCTCGCTGAACTGAACGTTGGCCCACACGCATTTCCTGCTCCAAGGCTACTCCGTCATGGAGTTGGCCGAAAACACCGTGATGCACGTCCTCGTCAACGACGTGCACGCGTCGTGGCAACACATCGCTTTACTTGACTGGCTGGTGAGTTCGGCGTTTCACCGCCGGTGGCGCCCCCGCCCTGAGCCGTGGGGCCTGACCGTCGCCTAGCGTGTTCGACCCATCCGGGGTCCTGTGGCACTTTGCAGAGAGCACGGCGTCGTGTGACGGAGTCGTGACGCCCGCGGAGCAGGCTGAG
>Ga0210408_10003638_pt1 | contig 14134 bp, 14 predicted proteins | sample IncBWH4MmetaG_FD_155471 | JGI IMG/M metagenome (GOLD analysis project Ga0210408, IMG submission 155471) | Forest soil microbial communities from Barre Woods Harvard Forest LTER site, Petersham, Massachusetts, United States - Inc-BW-H-4-M | ecosystem: Environmental > Terrestrial > Soil >...
TCACCGCTCGCCGACGCCCGTAAAGCAGAGCACATTCCATCCCCTACTGCCATTTACGTAAATCGCGTGGTTCAACGCGAAATCTGCCGATGAAATCCTCGGCTTTTCTTGCGGCTTCATGTTAAGGGAACCGATCAACCCCTTGTGGAACGCGAGCACAATTCGTCCCGCATCAGTTACCGTTACGTCAAATCCGGCCCTACTATTCGATGCAATTGTTCTCTGGTCACCGACTGTGCATCGCTGCAGGTTTCGACGACGCTTCCAGCAATCGAGATCCTATTCGATATACTTTGCGAGCTGCACGCCATGGCAGCGATCGCCTAACTTTTGTCGCAGCGGCTTTTGCTGCCCGAAGAGGTAATTGCCAGCCGAACTCGCGACGCAAATCTTCCGGACGTAATCGGTTACCATGCCCCACCATGTGCCCACCTAACTCGCGGTCTATGATCCCGTTCGATGGATCTACGCGGAGTCGTCCAAGAAACCGGTCACTTTTGCGACGGGTCTCATCGCTGAGGATGCGGTCTATTGCGTCCGGAAAGCGGCGCCATAACGTATCCCGCAGAAGATACTCACGTGTAAGTGGCTCGGTCGGCCCCCAGATGGAAACTTTGGCTCCCAGATAGAGCGCGTATGCGACGTGACTACCATAGCGGTCAGTCGTTACATGTTCGAACATCTCGAACAACATGCGCATTCGTAAAAGTGAATTAGAGTCGTCCACCGTTGCTCCCCGGACGACTGGAATTCCACGCTTTTCAAAGTGTCGCACCCATAATCCTGTATCAATACACCTTCCCGAGACGCATGTTGCGACGACGCTGAAGTTCCGGGCGACATCTGCCGTTGCTGCGACGTATTCCTCAAAATCGCTTGCCTTGTCGTCCATTGGGATACAATGCGTAGGCATAACCAACAAGCTTCCGGGAATCCGCTGCACTCCTGTTTCGCTAGTGTAGGTAATAGGCAAACCGATCGCCTTTACACGTTGGTAACCATTGGCGCGCAAATATTCCTCTTCGTCCTTGCGCCCGACCCAACAACGAGCGTTACTGGGTGCGCCAGACAAAATCATTTCCGGTTGGACCTGCTGCCACGGCGGGACACAACCGTGTTGCCAGATCCCAGGCAGAACGTTACGAATTCTTCGAATGCCGCAGTAAGCTTCCGCTACTTGTAGGGCCCCATAGTAATCTGAACCCAGGCCCTCCCCCCAGCCATGCGGAGAATATCTACAAACCGGCGGAAGAGAGTCTTCGACGATACTGAAATTCATGCCAGGGTTTGAATCGTCTAAATGATATCGGCAAACGTTCGTTCGGTTTTGCGAAAGTACCAGATGCCGGTTAGGACGAGAAATATAATAACAGCTAGCGATGCCGCAAATCCCGGCCAATACATCGCCTGGCCAGTCAAAAGAGACCACCTGAATCCATCAATCACACCAACTACAGGATTTAAAGAATATAGGAACCGAACACGATAGGAGTAATGCTCCGAGACAACATCGCTTAAAAAGCCGACCGACGAAATGTACAGTCCGAATTGGACGATAAACGGGACAATAAACCGAAAATCTCGATACTTAACCATCAGCGCGCCTATCCATAGGCCAACACCAAGGGATGCCGCCAACGCCAGCCCAACAAAAATGGGAAGGAATACAATCTTTCCCGAAGGCAAGTACTGATAGTAGATCATGAGCACGCCAAGCAGGGCGGCCGAAATCAGGAAATCGACAAAGCTGGAGATTACGCTACTGCTGGGAACGATCACCCGTGGAAAATAAATTTTGGAGATCAAGTTGGAATTATTGACCAGGCTATTTCCAGACTCAGAGAGAGCAGTTGAAAAGAACTGCCACGGCAACATTCCGCAAAAGACCAGCAGCGGGTAAGGTACCCCACCGGAAGGCATGCGGCCGAGTCTTCCAAACACGATCGTCAAAATCAACATGGTCAGCACGGGCCGAATGACCGACCACGAGACGCCAACGACGGTCTGCTTGTAACGCACCAGGATATCGCGCCACGCCAGGAAATAGAAAAGTTCGCGATAATTCCACAAATCGCGCCAGTAATGACGCTCCGTGTGACCAGCCTCAATAACTAGTTTACTCATGCTTGATTAGTGATCGTGTTTAGTCCGAGAATTTTACTCGCCTTTCCGTAAAGAAATTCCCATGCGGAAGGCACCGCGGCGATGTAACTTACTAGGCGTTTCGATCGATCCGCCTCTCTAGTGCTAACTTTCCCTCCCGTAAGCTCCGCCAAAAGTAGCCCAGCCCCACGTCCCAAAGTTTTATTGGCATGTCCCAACAGCCGCCGAACTTTCCGTCGGCAAGATAAGCCAAATTCATTGCGGCAGCCCGATGCGCAAGCAGCCTCGCGTCGTATCATTAACATCTGCCATTAGTAAGAACGCTTGCTTGCAGCATCAGGCACGGGCACTAACAACATTCAATCTCTCGGCTATCGTACCGGCGATTCGCTCAGCACCGCAACCGTCTACCAATTGGCGGCAACGACCGGCCATCTTCAAGCACTCTCCGGGATCACGTAAAAGACCTGAGATTTGCTCCCTCAAAGCTTCCTCGGTTTTGACGCTGTCATGTACGCCTAGACTAACACCCATTCCTGCACGCACAAAACTGGAAGCCGATCGAGCATGATCTTCGGTAAGACAGAGGAAAATCCCCGGGACACCCGCCGCGGCCAACTCGTACGCAGTCATACTGAATGTGGCCACAGCGAAGTCTGTTCCTGCCATCAGGCTAGCCATATCGTCTACGTCGCGCCGCACGTTAATCGGTCTTCGAATAGAGCTAAGAATTCTTTGTAAGGCTGCGTGATGGCAAAAAGCAGGACCGAGGACAATAGTGCTGTCAAACTCATCATCCGAAATAGCTAGTGCTTTGACGGCAGTGAGCGTCATACCCGCAGGGTCGCTACCTCCCATCGTGACTAGAATGTGCGGTCGCGAGTTCTTCTTAGACCGCCGCGTGATACTTGCGAACTGCCGCCGCAAGACAACCCATTTCCACCCGGTGTAGAGTTCTCCCGTAAAGCCGGTCCAGTCGAGGCGACGGACCTGGGGGATCGGCGGAAAAAATATCAAATTGGAGGCAACCCTTTTATCTTCGAAATCCTCGATTGAGACAATCAATGTTCCCTGCCGTCGCCATTCCCAGACAACTTCGGGAGCAAGTCTTTCCCGAAAATCCATCACCAGAGCGGCAGGTTGTTCGTCCAAAATGATGCGAGAAATCCACGTGTCGTCACGGTCGCCGGTATGCGGCGGTTGCGTCATAGGGTGTCCTGCCTTTCGAATCATTTTGACAGCGATATCTCCACGTCGAACGAGGAATTTCACCCTGCACTGCTGCTTATCGCGGAGTTCATCCGCTAGGGCGATGCACCGAACGAGATGCCCTAAACCGATGTCAGCGGCCCCGTCGCAACGAATTATTACACCCTGACGCGGAGGCATTATACACTCCAATTCTCTTGAATTGACTTCATTGGACGAAGGCTAGCAGATGCATCGGTCCTCCGATCGCGATCAAGAAGCTCCGCCGACCCCTTTAATAAGTGATCTGATCTCATGCGGTAGCAAGCGCCGTCGCCGAATTCTTCACGGTTCCCTCCATTCGAGTGCTTCGTAAATGGGTGTCCCTCGAAGGGCATTTTCAAGTAGCGCAGTTCGCGTCGACGCTGCTGTCACACGAGACCGACTAAGTCGCAATTGCGTCCCATTGCAATGGCGTGCCGCGCTGCATGTCCCGAGCAGCTAACCGCCCGATGACCTCCTCGTAGTGTTTGGGTGGCAATCCATAGCCGGGACGAATTGATCGGATATTGTCTGGCGTTAATCGCTCGCCAGCTTTGACATCCTGCACTACAAAAAGTGAACGACGAGACCGTAGATTCAACTGTTCTGCTTCAGTGAGCCCGTACTTAACATGACCAAGCGCCTTCTCTGCGACCCGGATCGCATCCACCATTTGCTTAAACTCATGTGGTTCCAGTGAAAAGGCACTATCCGGGCCTGGAGTCGAACGGGACAGCGTGAGATGTTTTTCGACGATGCACGCCCCTAGGGCAACCGCTGCAGCTGGAACAGCAATTCCAATGGTGTGGTCGGATAAACCAACTGGAACAGCGAATCTTTTCGCTAAGTCGGGTATTGTTCGAAGATTCATCTCCTCTGTACGAGCTGGATAGGCACTCGTGCATTTCAGAAGGGCGATGTCGTTTCCTCCTGCCTCACGAAACGCATTCACCGCTTCCTCGATTTCTACTAACGACGCCATTCCAGTAGATATGATAACGGGTTTGCCTGTTGCTGCGACCCTCCGCACAAGCGGCAGGTCGATGATCTCAGGAGAAGCAATCTTATACGCTGGCACATCCATCTTCTCCAAGAAATCAACGGCTGTGAAATCGAATGGCGTCGAAAAGCAAGCTAGGCCAATTTCTTCCGCGATTTTTTTTAGTTTCGGCTGCCATTCCCACGGCGTGTAAGCTTCGCCATAAAGCTCGTAAAGAGTTCTTCCTTCCCAAAGCGATCCCTTTGCGGTTCGAAATATTTCGTCCCCACTATCGATCGTGATTGTATCCGGTGTGTAGGTCTGCAATTTGACGGCATCCGCTCCTGCGTTTTTCGCCGCCTTCACAATTTCGACAGCCTGTTCAAAACTCTGCCCGTGATTGGCCGACATTTCGGCAATAACATAGGTTCCGAACCCAGCACCCAGCATTCGTCCGCGAATCTTCATCATGCCAGGCGACGTTTAGTATAAACTGATCGGCGACTTGTCGATCAATCTTAGCAACTGGTCCTTCGGCAGGGTAAGCGAACGCATATTGGGTCCTGTTTCGATAACTGCTGAACGCTTTTGAACTTGGGGAAATCTCGCCCCGATGTGCTTCCACAAATCACCAGTTCGGGGCAATGTTTGCGAACACCTTCAAATTACGCTGGTAGGTATCTGCATTCCCGGTGGGAGTGCCATCGTCCTCACGGGTGCGCTACTAGTAATCCCGATCTCACAGGTCTTATGCACCTACTCGATAATTTCAGATGACGTGTTGGAAACATTTGGCGTCGTTACTTTTCGCGGCGCCATTCCGGTGGGACAAAAATTGACGATGAAACCTCAGCAGTGTCAATGATTACCGGAACCTAGCCTGTCGAAGCACGAAAAATCCTTTCCGCCATCTCCCAATCCTCTGCGGTGTCGATATCCTGAACCAGATACCGGGGCAGAATCACCGGATGCGATCGTGCCGAGAAGGTACCACGACCGTTCAGGAAGGATTGCGGCCTACCCCAGTAGAACTGGCCGGCGTCATGCCAGGCTTCCGGAAGATCCTGTGAACGAGTCAGTTCATATTCCGCCCAGTTCATTGCAATCGTGCCGTCGGAATTTCGCTTCAACGACCTAAGGATCGGGAACGCATATGAGGTGACGCTTAGGGCAAAGTCTGCACGTGGGTCTGACTGGAGCAGGTCCAGTCCTTCGCGAAGATAACGCGGTTGAAGAAATGGCGCCGTCGCATAAATGCAGCAAACAAAATCGATCGGACCGCGATTTTCCTGAAACCAGCGAATCGCATGAGCAACCACCGGTCGAGTGGTTGCGTGATCGTCTGACAACTCCGTCGGGCGCCGAAAAGGAGCTTCTGCGCCATGCTGTATCGCGACTTTCGCAATTTCGTCGTCATCAGTTGAAACGACAATGTGGTCGAACAGGTTCGACGCCTTCGCCGCTTGGATCGAATAGGCAATAATCGGTTTGCCGCAAAAATACTTGATATTCTTACGAGGAATTCTTTTGCTCCCCCCGCGAGCCGGTATTATTGCAACATTCACAGTAATCAGGCCGACAATCACCATGATCTTCTTGAAATCGCACGCAAGGCTCGATGCTCCATTCTTGACCTTGAACCCATAGTGCAAATTCTCAAAACCAAGGAACTCGTTCAGTGAAAGAGAACTTCAACTCTGATATTTGCGTCCAGCAGTTGCGAGAGGTTGGGGTCACGTCAGAAGATCTGGTTTTGGTTCATTCAGAAGTAGGGCCCGTCCCTCTCGCTCAGGTGCTGGCTTTTTTTAGTGGCATTCAAAAAGCCGTCAGTCCAAATGGAACGGTGGTTTTTCCTAACTTCAACTTTGATTTCTGCAAAGGCGTTCCTTTTAATTATAAAACGACGCCATCCCATATGGGCCTTCTGACAGAATTGGCGAGAAGAGATTCTCAAGCCAAACGTATTTATCACCCTGTCTATAGTTTCTCTCTTTTTGGGGCACGCGCTCAGGAGCTTTCTCAAATAAAAAATATCTCGGCCTATGCCGAGGATTCTTTTTTTGGAGAACTGAGACGCTCACGCGGAAAAATCTTACTTCTGAATATTCCTTTTCAACGCAGCATGACCTTTTTTCATCACATGGAAGAAGTCTTAGGCTGCGACTACCGCTACATGAAAGACTTCACCGGTGAGATTATTGATCAAAATGGAAAGAGCTCCGTTAAAACTTATAAAATCTATGTGCGCGATCTAGATCGCGGGGTAGTGACCTCATTAGAGCCTATTGAAAAGCGGCTGGGAGACTCGGGCGTTGTCAAAAAAGGGCAAGTGGGTCCCTGGCCTGTGAAGCTCATGGATGCCCAAGAAGTTTTTAATGTCACAAAGGACATCCTCAAAGAAGAACCTCACATTCTCATGCGTTTTGAAAATAAAAATTAAAAAGCTCTGATCTGCTTAAAGCGCTCAGAGTAAAGAGCTTCTTTGGTGAGAACGATGCGCTGGGGTGTTTTAACCTTGGCAAGTTTATCGCGGCAAAACTCGTAGAGTCTTTGTTTGAATTGCGGCAACGTTTCATCAGTAGAGAGCTTCACCGTGGCCCGTACAATCTGACCTGTGATGGGATTGGGCTCGCCCGTGATGACGGCGGCCTCCACGCCAGGCATTTGCAGAAGGACACTTTCAATTTCAGCGGGGAACACTTTTTCACCCCCGACATTGATCATATCTGACTTGCGACCCAAGATGCGCATGTACTCTCCATCAACCTGAACAGCGTCCCCAGTTTTGAACCAGCCATCTTCTGTAAAAGGGCTTGGGGCGTTGAGATACCCCAGCATGGCGGACTTGGCTTTAATTTCAAGCAAACCATCCACAACACGGGTTTCAAAACCCTCACCGCCGATTTTAACCCAGAGAGAATCAGAGGATTTTGATTTCGAGCGCATGATCCCTAGTTCTGACATCCCATACGTCTGCTGCATCTCAATATGAGGGAAGAGCGCGCTCAAGCGTTTCAAGGTCCCTTCGGGCATGGGTTCGGTGCCGTAAGTGATCAATTGAAGACTTGATAAATCATGGGTCTTATAAGCTTCGCTAAGAATAAAGAGGTTCAAAAATGTAGGAGTGGTGGGTAAAATCTCCACTTTGTATTTTTCAATGGCTTCTGCGATCGTCTCGGGCTTGCGATTGGGAACGGTCACGATGCAGCCTCCATTGGAGAGTGCATAGAGGATGGTATTAACACCCCCAATGTGATCAAAAAGAAGAAAACTGATCAGGCATTTTGATTTTCTGGGAACACGAAACTTATCGAGCAACGAAGCCATGTCTAAAACAGACCCTTTGCTTTTGCCCGTTGACCCTGAAGAGAAAAGAATCAGACCTGGCAGTTGCCTCTCTTTGAGCGTCGTCAACAGGGCATGACTGGCGCTACAGCCTGTTTTCTCAAAGAAAAGAGTTTCGTCCGTCTTTAAGTGGGCGACAGCTTCAATTTCTGAAATTTCACAAAATTCAGGAATTTTCGGCCCCAAAGATTTTGTCAAAGGCACCACGATGCAACGATTCTCGAACAAGGCGAGAAGCGTTGCCATGGACTGTGGAGAAAAATCCCCTTGAAGGGCCACCACTGCTCCGGGTTTGATCGCGTTTTCTTCTAAAGAACGCTGGGCCCGACGGTAACACTCCAAGAGATGGTTATAAGAAAAAGTTTGAGCGCTCCAAACAACTGCAGGTTTTTCTCCAAAACGTTTAAAGCCCTCGAGGAGAAACTCAATCATGAAGCACCACCTAAATAGATGATTTGGCCTGTGATGCTTTGACTTTCTTTTTTCAAAAAGAAATCACAAACATTGGTCACATCTTCAAGAGTGCCAAGGCGAGGAATCGCCAGGCGCTGCAAGAGCTCTTGGATTTTCTCTTTGGGAACATTGCGAATAAGATCGGTTTCAATAGGGGTTGGACCGATGGCATTGACAGTGATACCCATGGGAGCTAGCTCGCGAGCCATGATCACTGTCAGAGAATTCACGGCGGCTTTAGAGGCTGCATAAATCGCTTCGCCTTCAAGCTTGAGAGGCACAGCCACCGTCGAAAAATTCACGATGCGACCAAACTTTTGCCGCTGCATGAGCCTGGCTGCCTCTCGGCAAAATAAAAATGTGCCGATGACATTGGTTGCTAAGACACGCTCGACGGTTGAAAGGGGGGTCAGCATGGCGTGATTCATGGCTGCGATCCCCGCATTATTCAGAAGATGATCAAGGCGGCCAAACTGTTTGCGGATTTGCAAAAAAATTCCTTGAACATTCTTTTCATCTTGCACATCAGCCTTGAAATGGGTGTAGCCCTCAAGCTTCCAATCCGCTTCACCGCGGCTGCAGCCAACGACCAGATGCCCAAGCTTGACGTAATGTTCAGCAAGAAATTTGCCGATTCCTTTTCGAGATCCCGTAATCAGGGTCACGGGTTGCGAGCTAGCCATTAGACTCCAGGTTCTTTGAGAAGCTCATCAATATAGACCGCAAGACTCCCAAGGGTCAGAAACGGGCTGTTTTTGCGCGACATGGCTTTTTCACTCACCAATCGAACCGCCTTGCCTGTTTCATTTTCTATGCGCTCTTCAACGGCCACAATAAATGTCACAAGCCCCAGTGAATCAAGCGGAGCTCCTTGGCCGAAAAGGGCGGCCTCAGGAGATTTACCAAGACGATTTTCAGCGGTAAAAAGCGTGTTCGTTTCATCAACGACGGGATAAATAATCTTTTCGAGGAGGCCCATTACGAAGTCGCGAAGCAATGGGTTCGACAGCAGATCGTCTTTATTATCTGCAGAGGCAAATGCATTTTACGTATCTCCTCCACCTCGTGTGAATCAAAAGCGCCACGGATTAGCGCATAGCCGCTTTCACGAAATGACTCGACCGAAAAATCGATCGCATGATTGTTTTCACCATATTTATTTCGACTTAAATTTTAAGATCACGCGCAGCGCTGATAACTCTTTCAATATCATTGTCCGACATCCCTGGAAATAGCGGCAAACTCAAAGCGCGTATATAGTAAGACTCGGCGACAGGGCATTTACCTTGTTCATACCCATACATATTGCGATACCATGGCTGGAGATGAACGGGAATATATAAGACCTGAGTGCCAATACCCTGCTGGCCCAGTTCACTCATGACCTCAGTGCGGGTCTTTCCCAGTGCCGAAAAATCGATTTGAGTGGTGTACAGATGCCACGAGATATAATCGCGATCAGCCGGATTCCGTAGAGCTGGATTGGTTAGCCAGTCGAGTTGCGCAAAGGCCTCATTGTATCGGGCTACGATTTCTCGGCGTCGCTCAATAAACTGATTCAGTCGGTTCACCTGCGAAATACCAAGCGCACATTGAATATCCGTTATGCGATAATTGTATCCAAGGTCTTGCATTTCATAATACCAGGGACCTTTTTCGGATAGTTGAGCGTTGAGAGTTGAGGGTTGAGAGTCTGAAATCAATCCGGTGAACCTCGATCGGTCCCGAGTCATTCCATGAGAACGCAGCTCGCGAGCGCGCAACGCCCATTCCGGCTTGTTTGTCACGAGCATACCTCCCTCGCCCGTGGTCATCGTCTTGACCGGGTGGAAACTGAACACAGTCATATCCGCCCAGGGATGACCGCCGATCTTCCACAGTTTGTTTGCGTGAGAAAATGCGCCGCCGACGGCGTGCGACGCATCCTCGACGACAATTGCGCCGTGTTGATGTGCAATCTCCGCGATAGCCGGCATATCGCATGATTGACCGGCGTAGTCCGTTGCAACTACAGCTTTGGTATCTCGCTGCCAAGTTTGCTCCAGCGCCTTCGCGTCCAGATTGTAAGAAATGGCATCGATGTCGACGAAATCGGGTGTTGCACCGACAAATGCAGCGCAATTGGCAGATGCCAGAAACGTGTTTGGCGAACTAATGACGCGGTCACCGGGTCCGATACCTGCCACCCTCATGGCCAGGTGCAACGCGGCTGTTGCACTGCTCACGGCCACGGCATACTTTGCCCCGACACGTTCGCAAAAGCGACGCTCGAATTCTTCTACCACCGGTCCGCAGGTGAGAAAATCGGATCGAAGAACGTCCGACACTTCCTCTACGTCCGCGGCACTAATCGACTGGTGACCATAGGGCAAAGAGCGATTCATACTATATATGATAGCAGGTCAGGCCCAACTCAGAGATTCTTCCAGAATACATAAGGCGATAATCTCCTAGCGAACGCCACTGTCGCCCACGCCGAAAGCTGCAAGCAAATCCCGTAATCCAGGCACTTACTTGGTGGAGCAGCGCAAATGCGGAATTCGTCCGAAACACTCCTGCCCGTTTGTATTCGCAAATTCGTCGGACCTAGCGCCACTGGCGACGCTGAAGATCGGATCCGCATTTAAAATGCGACGTCCCTGTGACGAGAACTCTCATTATTTAGATTTAAACTGAACGCAGAAGCTGATTCGCTTTCAGAGTTTCCACGACTTGGAAGCATTCCCACATGGGTACGCCGATCGTTTCCGCGATATTGAGTAAATCTTGTTTGCCATCACAATACGCGAGTAAGTTCATCATGGTTTTCACCTCGCCCATAGTTCCTTTGCGGCTCAATGTCGGATAAAGCCCACGCGAGCCGAGTTGTGGCTCGCCCAATATGGTTGTTTGTAGTGTCTCATTCTTTTCAAGACAAAGAATGCAATGTGCGAGCGCGCTGAATCCGCCAGAGAGACCTGACGGCGTGATCAGGTTCAAATCATCCAACGATGTATGATATTCGGGATACGCTCCGTACTTTGTCCGCATTACCGTAGCAACCGGAAGATCAACGCCGGGGCTGCAATATTGGCGCTCGTCACTTCCGCGATCCAAAAAAGTATATCTCACGAAACCAGGTGAGATGTGTTTCAATACATGCAACGCCACCCGGTCCGCGAGCGTGTCTCCCGATCGCGATGGCAGATACGAATAGGTACGGTCGTCACCGACACAAGACACATTGAACCCCGCGACGATACGTTTTTTCATGTCGGCCAAGTTCCTACTGAGATAGGCAATCGAACCGATGGTTTCCGGAATGAAAACGATTCGATACGAAAAGTTTCTTTGCGGCAGCGCCGCAATCCATTTTGCCAAGAACGTCGTAACGACCGGACCAGAGAGTTCATTGTTGGCGAGCGAGGGATGGCAGATGTAGGTCGAAAGAAAAATCTCCTGGCCATTTCCGACGTTCGAAGGAATGAAAAATTCGCCGTAGGTCAGCGAGCCGGGGGCGAGCTTGCTGTCAATTCTTACCATGTATTTGCCGCGCTCGAGGCTCTCCCGTTGTCGATGCGTTAGACAAAAACCCCAGCGCTCCTCATAGTATGAAGTGATGTAAGGAATCGCATCTGGTTGTTCCGGCAACGAATACAAATGCTGCTGTAACTCTTCGAGCGAAACCGTCGCGTCTACCGGCGTTGAATAACCGACAACGTGCAAATTACTCACGGCAAAATCCGCAATACGGTCGCCATTGGGCGTTAGGATAAACGCCTCGCGGCAGTTCCATTCGGGCGGAACAACCCAATCAAAACATTTTGTGCCAGTCGGCACTTCGTGGATTTGCAGTTTTGGCAGGTGCCGGCGCAAGATTCTCAGCGTGTCACGCACGCCATTCCCGGTAAGCGACCGTGGCAATGGAAATAACTCCGCCGCGAGCGCGTGCATTTCGCGGCCGGCATTCTCCTTTGAAGAATCGCTCAGCCGATTAGCTTGCCGCGGCGAACTTTCGCTCCAGGAGTCTAAAACAATTCTTTCGTCCATCATTTTCGAAAACATTCGGGCAGCAGGTAACCCTAAACGAGCCGGATCACAGCTCGCAGAAAAACTAAAGAGAAAACTCGGAATCCACGTGCTTGCGAATTAGGTCACGGAGTTGTTCAACGTCAAGCCATTCAGTGTTAGCGCCGCTAGAATATCTAAAGCCGGGCTGGCAGTGCCGACCATTAAATGCTTTGCGATAAGCGTCGGGATCCCATTGCTGCGTCGAGGGCAGAATGACAAAATGCCGATCAAACTCCAAAGTGTTGAGACCGTCAGTTTCTGTAATCATCTCTTCATGCAGCTTCTCACCCGGCCGAATACCTACTATCTGATGCTTGCAATCTGGCGCGATCGCTCTAGCGACATCGGTGATTCGGTAGCTGGGGATTTTGGGGACGAATAGTTCGCCGCCCCACATGTTTTCGATAGCGAAGAGGACAAGCTCGACACCTTCCTCGAGGGAAATATTAAAGCGGGTCATGCGCTCATCCGTGATGGGGAGGACACCGCCGTTGCGCCGTTTCTCTAGAAAAAATGGAATAACGCTGCCACGGCTGCCCATGACGTTGCCATAGCGCACGACTGAGAACCGGATGTCACGTCGACCCTTAATGTTGTTCGCCGCGATAAAGAGTTTGTCGGAACAAAGCTTCGTCGCGCCGTAGAGGTTAATGGGCGCCGCAGCTTTGTCTGTGCTTAAAGCAACAACGCGCTTCACTCCATTGGCGAGCGCGGCATCGATGACGTTCTGGCCGCCGATGATATTCGTCTTTACGGCTTCAAAGGGGTTGTACTCGACTGTTGGCACTTGTTTGAGTGCAGCGGCATGAACGACGATGTCAATGTCCTCCATTGCACGCGAAAGCCTCTCTGGATCACGAACATCGCCGATAAAAAATCGAATCGATGCGTACTGCTGCTTCGGATACTGCTGCGCCATCTCGAACTGCTTCAGCTCGTCACGCGAATAAATGACCATTCGCTGTATACCGGGGAACCGCGCGTACACTGTATCGACGAATTTCTTTCCGAAAGAACCGGTACCACCCGTAACGAGGATACGGGCACTATGAAAAGCCATACCGCTATTATCTTCGATCATATCTGAAAGTAGTCTTTAGAGATAGTGTTCTAGTCAATCCGATCAGACCTTAGAGCTTTTCCAAAACGAGAACGTTATAGTATGAGATCCACGGCGGCATCTGATTGACCACCGTCTTTTCAAACCACTTGGCAAAGGCCAGTACGTCGGGCTTACTTAACCACTCCTGGAATCCATCTCGATAGCTATCAAAAGCCTCCGCTCCCATGGAAAAACCTATCAATGGGTTGTTATGGAAAAACATGCAGGGACTACGTGTTATCACGCGCAAGCCGCACCGCCTGGCCACTGCATCGATCGATTTGCCGTCGAATTCGCCGTATTCGATCGGACGGCGGCCGAACTTCCGAGCTTTAGGTACATCCCCCATGGAAAAGATCCATCTGGCGTCTCGCCGGGCTAGATTGAGATTTTCCTTGCTCGTTATGTGGATGAGCAGTCGACCGCCGGGCCGACAACACCGGGCCATTTCCGCTAAAACCTTGGGCCAGTCAGCGAAATGGTAGAGAAACATTCTCGCCACGACTCGATCGAATTGGTCCTGCTTGAAGGGAAGCGTGTATGCATCGGCCTGCTGTGTTTGAATGCCTAACGATTTGCCATTTGCAGCCAACGATTCGAGCATCCGCTCGCTGACATCGCAAGCAGTCACGCTGCACCCATGTCTGGCCAGTGCCATACTTACTATTCCGTGCCCGCATCCAACATCTAAGACCCGGTCACCTTTCGAACAGTGGGCGATGAAGGACTCGTTGATGACACCGTCCATGTAAGCGGCGCCGGGTCTCTTGGTTGCGTCAGTATTGGCGAGGAACTGCTCAAAGAAGCTGTCTTGCCAAAAATTCCTTCGCCACTCGCGCTGTTCGGCCACCCTTGATGTTCGAATCCAAACG
>Ga0210408_10003639_pt1 | contig 14134 bp, 13 predicted proteins | sample IncBWH4MmetaG_FD_155471 | JGI IMG/M metagenome (GOLD analysis project Ga0210408, IMG submission 155471) | Forest soil microbial communities from Barre Woods Harvard Forest LTER site, Petersham, Massachusetts, United States - Inc-BW-H-4-M | ecosystem: Environmental > Terrestrial > Soil >...
TCGCGCCTACATCACCGTCAACAAGAACGCGGTGCCGAACGACCCGCGGCCGCCGATGGTGACGAGTGGGCTGCGCATCGGCACACCCGCCTCGACCACGCGCGGCTTCGGCGAGCGCGAGGTCGAGCAGGTGGCGGACTTCATCGCCCAGGTGCTGGACGCGGAAGGCGAGGACGCGGTGGTCGCGCGTGTGCGCTCGCAGGTGCTCGAGCTCTGCCGGCGCTTCCCGGTCTACGGACCGTGAGTCGGCAGCGCACTTCATAGCCGCATGCATTGCCCCTTCTGCGGCCACGTCGAGACCAAAGTGAACGACTCGCGGCTTGCCGGCGAGGGACGCCAGATCCGCCGCCGCCGCGAGTGCTTGCAGTGCGGCGAGCGCTTCACCACCTTCGAGACCGCCGAGCTCGTCATGCCGGTGGTGGTGAAGGGTGATCGCGCCCGCGAGGCCTTCGACGAGGCGAAACTGCGCGCCGGGATGGAAAAGGCGCTGGAGAAGAGGCCGGTGCCTCGTGGGCAGCTCGACGAGGCGGTAAGCCGGATCGTCCACAAGGTTCGCAGCCTCGGCGACCGCGAAGTGTCGGCGCGTGCGATCGGCGAGCTCGTGATGGAGGAGCTGCGCCACCTCGATGAAGTCGCGTATGTGCGCTTCGCTTCCGTTTACCGGCAGTTCGAGGACGTGCAGGCGTTTCACGACGAGATCGAGCGGCTGCGCAGCGCCCGCGGCGCCACCCCGCCGGCGCACACGCAACCGCCGGCGCACAAGCGCCGCGCGGGGCGCACCGCCCCGAGCCGAGACCAGCTGCCGTTGCTGCCGGCGGAATCCGCCGGCGAGGATGAGGAATAGTTTCCCCGCCGGAATGATCTGCAGCGACGATGTTCTCTGACTTTGACCGCCAGGCGATGCGGCGCGCCCTCGAGCTCGCCGCGCGCGGACTCACCACCACCCAGCCGAACCCGCGGGTCGGCTGCGTGATCGCGCGCGGCGGGCGTGTGGTCGCGGAGGGCTGGCACGCGCGCGCCGGCGAGGCGCACGCCGAGGTCGCAGCCCTGGCAGCGGCCGCAGGGCAGGCCGCGGGTGCCACCGCGTACGTGACGCTCGAGCCCTGCAGCCACCAGGGACGCACGCCGCCCTGCGTGGATGCGCTGATCGCGGCGCGCGTGGCGCGCGTGGTGTACGCGGTGGCCGATCCCAACCCGCAGGTGAACGGCCGCGGCGCCGCGCGGCTCGAGGCCGCGGGCGTTGCCGTCGAGGCGGGACTCCTGGCGGCGGAGGCCGAAGAGCTCAATGTCGGATTCATGAAGCGCATGCGAACCGGGCGCCCGTGGGTGCGCGTTAAGCTCGCCATGAGCCTCGATGGACGCACCGCGCTCGCGAGCGGCGCGAGCCGCTGGATCAGCGGGACCGCGGCCCGCGAGGACGTGCAGCACTGGCGCGCGCGCAGCTCCGCGGTTCTGACCGGCATAGGAACGGTATTGGCCGACGATCCGCGGCTCGACGTACGGCTGCCCGATGAGGCAGGCGGCGAGCGGCGCCAGCCGCTGCGTGTGGTGCTCGACAGCTCGCTGCGCACACCGCCGGAAGCGCGCCTCCTCACCGTGCCCGGCGAGGTGCTGATCGTGACGGCCATCCCCGCCAGCGAGCCGCGCTGGGAGCCGCTGTGCGCCGCGCTCGCCGCGCGCGGGGCGCGCATCGAGACGCTGCCCGCCGCGGGCAACGGCGTGCCGTTGCCCGCGATGCTCGATCGCCTGGGCGAGCTCGAGATCAACGAGCTGCAGGTCGAGGCGGGCCCGACGCTCGCCGGCGAGCTGCTGCGGCAGGAGCTCGCCGACGAGCTGCTGATCTACATGGCGCCGAAGCTCCTCGGCCCCTCGGCGCGGCCACTGCTCGCGTTCCCGGAGCTTGCCGAGCTCGACGCGGCCCCCACGTTTGCCATCGCCGAGGTTGCCCGGGTGGGCGATGATGTGCGGCTGCGGCTGCGGCCGCGCGCTGGCGGCGGCGCGAACTGAAGGGGAGGCGAGTTGTTCACGGGGATCGTGCAGGACGTAGGGCACATCGTGAAGCGCGAGGAGCGCGCCGGGGACGCACGTCTCGTCATAGCCTTCAAGGAGCTCGATGAGACACGCGTGCGTCTCGGCGACAGCATCTGCGTGCAGGGCTGCTGCCTAACGGTGACGGCGCGCGAAGAGCGAAGCTTCGCCGCGGATCTCTCGCACGAGACGCTGTCGCTCACCACACTCGGCAGGCTCGCCGTGGGCGCGGCGGTGAATCTCGAGCCCTCGCTGCGGGCCGGCGACGTGCTCGGCGGCCACCTGGTATCGGGGCATGTCGACGGCATTGCCCGCGTGACGAGCGTCGAGTCCGACGCGCGCTCGCGGCGCCTCACCATCGCCGTGCCGCCGGAGCTCATGCGCTACATCGCGCGCAAGGGCTCGGCGACCGTCGACGGCGTGAGCCTCACGGTCAACGAGGTCGTGGGTGCGAGCTTCGGCGTCAACATCATCCCGCACACCCAGGCGGTGACGACGCTCGGGGCGCTGACCGCGGGGGCCTCGGTCAACCTCGAGGTCGACCAGCTCGCGCGCTATGTCGAGCGGCTGCTGACGCCGGGGACATGATCGCGGTGCCGTGCCACAGCGAGGCTGCGATCGATCGACGGCGCCGGCGCGATGTAGGCTCGCAATGATGGCGCCACTCGCACGATTGCGCCGGCACCGGCTGAGCTGGGCGCTACTCGCGCTGCCTGCCCTGCTGCTGCGCGCGCTGATTCCGCCGGGGTTCATGCCGGTCGCCGCGGAGGAGGGATTCGCCCTCGAATTCTGTCCTGGCGCTGCTCCCCTACCGCCCGGGATCGCGCTCGCATCTGCGCACGCGCATCACCGTCACCACCATTCTCCGGACGGCGGCCGCGACCCACCCTCCGCGACGCATCACACGCCGTGCCTGTTTGCGGCGAGCGCCACGCTCGCCCCCGCGCCCACCGCTGTCGTCCTGCTCGCGCCTCAATCGCCCGAGGGCGACGCGCATCCGCTCGACCTGAGCGCAGGTCCCTTCGTTCCCAGCATCCTCCGCGCGCAGTCCCCGCGTGCTCCGCCACCCCTGCGGGGCTAGAAAAAAATAGAGCCGTTCGTGCGGTGGGTTCGCGCACCGCGGCCGTTCGCGACCTCCTTCAGCGGGCGGCGGGTCTCGCGCGTGAGGATCATTGCCATGAAAGATCGATCGGGGCGGGCATCGTACATCGCTCTGGTGCTCGCGGCGCTTCTGTTGCCGTATGCGGCGCTGGCAGCGGGGTTCGGTGCGGTCCACGGCGTCGTCCACGATGTCGGGCACCGGCCGGTGAGTGGCGCGCAACTGGAGCTGCGCGCGGCACATTCCGCGTGGAGCGCGAGCAGCCGCTCGAGCGAAACGGGCACGTTCGGCTTTCCCAATGTGCCGGTGGGCGACTATGTGCTGCGGGTCACCGCGAGCGGCTATGCGCCGGCGCAAGCGCAGCTGACCGTGGTTTCCGGCGCGATGCCGTCGACGCACCTCCAGCTCGCCGCCGCCCCCGAGACGGTCGCCACCGTGACGGTGAGCGCCGCCGCGCCGGCGACCGCGGATAGCTTCACGCCGCTCACCATGGTGAGCCGTACCGACATCGAGCAGACCCCGGGAGCCGACCGCAGCAACAGCCTGGCGATGATCACGGATTTCGTACCCGGAGCGTACCAGGTTCACGACCAGCTGCACGTGCGCGGCGGGCATCAGACCAGCTGGGAAGTGGACGGCGTCGAGATTCCCAATACCAACATCGCCGGCAATCTCGGGCCGCAGATCGATCCCAAGGACATCGATTACCTGGAGGTGCAGCGCGGCAGCTACGGCGCCGACGAGGGCGATCGCACCTACGGTGTCTTCAACGTCGTGCCGCGCACCGGCTTCGAGCGCGACAACCAGGGCGAGCTGCTGGCGAGCGGCGGCAACTACGGCCAGACCAACGATGCCGTCAGCGTCGGCAGTCACAGCGACGACTTCGCCTACTATGTCAGCGCCAACGGCAACCGCAGCGAGCTCGGGCTGATGACGCCCGTGGCGCAGATCGTCCACGACGCCGCGTACGGCTTCGGGCTGTTCACCACTCTCATCTACAACGTCGGCCCGGACGATCAGCTGCGCTTCATCGGCTCGGCGCGCCGCGACGCCTACCAGATTCCCAACACTCCGGGGCAGGTGGCCGACGACGTGCAGCGCGAAGCGGATGCGTTCGGGATCCTCTCGTGGGTGCACACCTTCAGCAGCCAGCTGGTGCTCACCAGCTCGGTGCTCTATCACTACAACCGCGCCGACCTCGACGGCGCGGCGGACGATAATCCGATCAGCACCACCTACCAGCACGCCTCGAGCTATTTCGGCGGTCAGGAGAGCCTGCGCCTGCAGAGTGGCCGCAACACGCTGCAGGCGGGCCTCTCGGCAATCGCGCAGGGCGACAACCAGTTCTTCAACGTGCTCTTCAACGACGGCAGCAACCCGCCCGTGCTGCAGACTCTGCGACCCTCGGGCAACCTCGAGGCGGCGTACCTGCAGGATACCTATCGGCTGAGGCCGTGGCTCACCCTGTCGGGCGGCGTGCGGCAGACGCATTTCGACGGGCTGGTCACCGAGAGCGCCACCGACCCGCGCTTCGGCCTGACCGTGAAGATTCCGCAGCTCGACTGGGTGCTGCGTGGCTTCTGGGGCAAGTACTACCAGGCGCCGCCGCTCGAGACCATCTCCGGTCCCCTGCTGCAGTTCGCACGGGCGAGCGCTCTGTCGTTCCTGCCGCTGCACGGCGAGCGCGACACGGAGCTGCAGTTCGGCATCACGATTCCATTACAGGGCTGGACGCTGGACATCGATCACTTCCGCACCAAGGCGGAGAACTTCTTCGACCATAACCCCATCGGCAACTCCAACGTGTTTCTGCCGATCACCATCACCGGGGCCTTGATCGAGGCCACCGAGGTGACGGTGCGCTCGCCGCGCTTCTCGGCCGGGTTTCAGGTGTACGTGGCGTACTCTAACCAGACGGCCGACGGCACCGGCGCGATCACCGGCGGGCTCACCGACTTCTCGCCCCCCAAGGGCTACTACGCACTGGATCATGACCAGCGCAATACGCTCAACGCCGGTCTCGAGGCCGAACTTCCCTGGCAAATGACGGGTGCGCTCAATCTCTATGCCGGCTCGGGCTTTTCCAACGGCACCCCCGGCCCGAGCCACCTGCCGAGCAGCGTGACGCTCGATGTCAGCCTGGCGAGGACCTTCAGTAAGAGCCTCAGTGGCTCGCTCACCGTGCTCAACGTCGCGGACAAGCACTTACAAGTCGACAACAGCCTGACCTTCGACGGCTACCACTGGAACTACCCGCGCGAGATCTACGCCGAGCTGCGCTACCGATTCGGCTACTGAGGGCGGGGTGGGTGGTGCGCGTCGGGTATACTGAACGACCCGAAACTTCGCGCTTCGCAGCCCATGTCCAAGATCCTGTCACTTCCCGGAAAGCCGGCGGCCGCGCCGCCGGTCGGCGCGCTCAACACGATCGAGGAGTTGCTGGCGGAGCTGCGCGGCGGGCGCATGGTCGTGGTCATGGACGACGAGGACCGCGAGAACGAGGGTGACCTCATCATGGCGGCCGAGCACGCCACCGCCGAGACGATCGCTTTCATGATCCGCCACACGAGCGGCATCATCTGCGTGCCGATGGAGGAGCAGCGCCTCGTCGCGCTCGAGCTGCCGCAGATGGTTCCGGCCAACAGCGAGTCGCAGCGCACCGCGTTCACGGTGTCGGTCGATCTGCGCACCGGAACCACGACCGGCGTGTCGTCTGCGGACCGCGCCGCCACCGTCCGTGCCCTTGCCGACAGCGGCTCGACGGCGGCGGACTTCGCGCGTCCCGGCCACATCTTTCCGCTGCGCCCGCGCGCCGGTGGCGTGCTGGTGCGCGCCGGACACACCGAGGCGGCGGTGGACCTGTGCCGGCTCGCGGGTCTCACGCCGGTGGGAGTCCTGTGCGAGGTCATGAACGACGACGGCACCATGGCGCGCCGGCCGCAGCTCGAGGAGTTCGCGCGCCGCCATGGGCTCAAGATCGGCACGATCGCGGCGCTCATCCGCCATCGGCTGCGCACCGAGCGCTCCGTCGAGCGCATCGCCGAGCAGACGGTGCGGACCGCGCACGGCGAGTTCCGTCTCTACGCGTACCAGGATCGCGTGAGCCTCGAGGTGCACCTGGCGCTCGCGCGCGGCCGGCTCGACGGGCCTGAGGCGCCGCTGGTACGCGTGCATCTGCCAGACACGCTGCGCGATCTTCTCGGAGTCCGCGCCGCCGCACGCGCCTGGACGCTGCACGCCGCGCTCGAGCGCATCGCGGAAGCTGACTGCGGCGTGGTGGTGGTGCTGCGCCAGCAGGAGCCGCCGGCGGAGCTCGCCGCAGCGCTGCGTGCGGTCGGCGCCGCGCAGCGCGACAGCCGTGGCCAGGGCGAGGTTGGCAGCGCCTGGGCGGCCCCTTTCGAGGGCGCGCAACCGGCGGGTGAGGGCGCGGTGCTGCGCACCTTTGGCGTCGGTGCGCAGATCCTCAAGGACCTCGGCGTCAAGCGCATGCGGGTGCTGTCGGCGCCGAAACAGATGCACGGCATCTCCGCTTTTGATCTCGAGATCGAGGGCTATGTCGGGGAAGAGGGGTGACCGAGCCGCGGGCAATTGAGGGTGAGGTCAGCGCGCGCGGCCAGCGGGTCGTGATCGTCGCAGCGCGTTTCAACGATTTCATCGTCTCGAGCCTGGTGAAAGGCGCGGCCGCGGCGTGGCTCGAGCACGGCGGGGCGGCGGCGGACCTCGCCATCATCCGCGTGCCGGGCGCCTTCGAGCTGCCGCTCGCCGCGCGCAAGCTCGGCGCGAGCGGCCGCTATGACGCCGTGGTTGCGCTCGGCTGCGTGATCCGTGGCGACACGCCGCACTTCGAGTACGTCGCCGGCGAGTGCGCGCGGGGGCTGCAGCAGGCGAGCCTCGAGACCGGCGTGCCGGTAGCCTTCGGCGTCCTCACGGTGGACACGGTCGACCAGGCCCTCGAGCGCGCCGCGACCAACGCCGGCAACAAGGGAGGGGAGGCGATGGAGACCGCGCTCGAGATGGCCTCGCTCCTGAAGCTTTTGTGAGCGGTGTGCCGATGAGCACCCCAGCCCCGCAGCACTTCAGCGGCGCGCGCAGCGTCGCCCGCAAGCTCGCGCTGCAGGCGCTGTATCGCTGGCAGCTCAACGACTGCCCGTGGCAGGACCTGGTGCAGGAGTTCGCCGACGCCGAGGACATGCCGCGGGCCGACCACGACTACTTCCGCGCGCTCATCGAGGGAGTCACGTGCGCGCGCGCGCAGCTCGAAGCCCGCCTGGCCGAGTGCTGCGACCGCGAGCCGCGCCTCCTCGATCCGATCGAGCGTGCCGCGCTCCTCATCGGCCTCTACGAGCTCGAGTTCCAGCCCGAAGTCCCGTTCCGCACCGTGATCAATGAAGCGGTGCAGCTCGCCAAGCGCTTCGGCGCGACCGACGGCCACAAGTTCGTGAACGCGGTACTGGATCGCGCCGCGCGCTCGCTGCGGCCGGCCGAGCACTGAGCCGCCCCGCGCGGAGCGCGCCATGGCGCTGTCGGAGTCCGAGCTCATCACGCGCTACTTCCGCGCCTGCGGCGCGCAGCGGCGCGACGTCGCACTCGGCGTCGGCGATGACGCCGCGCTCATCGAGTGCCCGCCGGGCGCGCAGCTGGTCGCGACCACGGACACGCTGGTCGCGGGCCTGCATTTTCCTCTGTCGGTGCCGGCGGCGGCGATCGGGCACCGCGCGCTCGCCGTCAATTTGAGCGATCTCGCGGCGATGGGAGCGCGCCCGGCGTGGGCGCTGCTCGCCCTGACGCTGCCGGCGGCGGAGGAGGCCTGGCTCGAGGAATTCGCCGCAGGTCTTGGCAGCCTGGCGCGCTCACACGAGGTGGCCCTCGTTGGCGGCGACACCACGCGGGGTCCACTGTGCGTTACCGTGCAGCTCCTCGGGCACGTGCCCCACGGCCGCGCGCTCACCCGCGCGGGCGGCCGGGCCGGCGACCTGGTGTTCGTTTCGGGCTCGCCCGGGGACGCCGGGGCGGGACTCGCGATCGAGCAGGGGCGCTTGAGCGCCCCACCCGCGGCGGCGCCGTACCTGCGCGAACGCTTCCTCTGGCCAACACCGCGCGTGGCGCTCGGCGAGCGGCTGCGCGAGTACGCGCGCGCCTGCATCGATGTCTCCGATGGGCTCCTCGGGGATGCCGGCAAGCTCGCCGCCGCGAGCGGCGTGGGGCTCGAGATCTTCTTCGCGGAGCTGCCGGTATCGCGGCCGCTGGTCGAGGCGCTCGGGGCGGATGCGGCGCGCGAGCTCGCACTCACGGCGGGCGATGACTACGAGCTGGTCTTCGCGGTCGACCCGGCGCGCGCCGCCGAGCTCGAGCGTGAGCTGCCGCCCGCGCAGTGGAACTATCGTCACATCGGCGTGCTGCGCGCGGTTCCGGGCGCGGTGGTCACGCGCGCGGGTACTGTGATGGAGTTCTCGCATTCCGGATACCAGCATTTCGCCTGAGGCCGCCGCGGCGGGCGCTTTTCTGAGAGTGGCGCGGCCGCGTCACGGTGCGCGGGGAGCGTGAGGCGTGCATCACAGCAGCGCCGCCGCGGGACACCGTATCCTGAGGCGTCCCTGGCTGTTGCCAACACGCCAATGTCGCTACCGGCTTCAAAATCAATTCCGCCCGCCAAGCCGGGCGTGCGTATGCCGGACAAGATCGGCAAGTACGCGGTCATCAAGGAAGTCGGACGCGGCAGCACCGGCGTCGTCTATCTCTCGCACGACGCGTACTACGGACGCGACGTCGCCATCAAGGTGTACAACATGGACACCGGCGGCGACGAGGAGCGGGCGCGCATCGCGCGCAAGATGTTCCTGTCCGAGGCGCACCTGGTGGGCATGCTGCAGCACCCGCACATCCTGCCGATCTACGACGCCGGCGAGGAGAACGGCCACTGCTACATCGTCACCGAGCACGTGCACGGCGCGCGCACGCTGGCGGCCTACTGCCGTCCCGACAACCTGCTGCGCATCGATGACACTGTGGAGATTATCTTCAAGTGCGCCAAGGCGCTGCACTACGCGCACTCGCGCGGCGTAATCCACCGCGACATAAAGCCGTCCAACGTGATGCTCACGCAAGACAGCGACGTGCGCATCATCGACTTCGGCATTGCGCTGGTGGCGGACTCGGACATCTCGCGCATCGAGGGCATCGCCGGCAGCCCCTCCTACATGTCGCCCGAGCAGGTGCAGAGCCTCGACCTCACCAACTCCTCGGACCTCTATTCGCTCGGCGCGGTCATGTACGAGCTGCTCACCGGTCAGCGGCCGTTCCGTGCCGGCAATCTGCAGAAGCTCTTGCATCAGATCGTGTACGCCACGCCGCCCCCGATCCACACGCTGCGCAAGGACGTGCCCGAAGAGCTCGAGGCAGTGGTGGCCACGGCGTTGCTCAAGGATCCGACCAAGCGGCACAAGAGCGGACTCGATTTCGCCGCCGAGCTCACCCGGGTGCACCAGCGCCTGCGCGAGGCCAACGCCCGTATCGATCGCCAGGAGCAGTTCGGCGTACTGCGGCGCCTGAAGTTCTTCCACGAGTTCTCGCATGCCGAGATCTGGGAGGTGCTGCGCGCCAGCAGCTGGCAGGACTACAACGGCGGCGAGGAGATCGTCAAGGAAGGGGAGATGGACGACCGCTTCTACATCCTGGTGACCGGTGGCTGCGCGGTCGAGCGCCACGGGCAGCGCGTCGGCGCGCTCGACACCGGCGACTGCTTCGGCGAGGCGAGCTACGTGCCGGGCGCCAAGCGTACCGCGACCATCCGCGCGGCCTCCCAGGTGACCGTGCTCAAGGTGAGCTCGACGCTGCTCGAGCAGGTGTCGGCTTCTTGCCAGCTGCGCTTCAACCGCGTGTTCCTGCGCTCGCTCATCGCGCGCCTGCAGAGCGCCGAGCGCGTGCCGGCCGCCGCCGCCGCATCCTGACCTCCCGATCTCGCTGAAGCGCGCCGCTCGAGCTCTTGCGCGGTGCCGCCGCCGGCTCCTACTCTGTGAGCTGTGCATGTACTCCTCATCGAAGACGACACCGAGGCCGCGCGCTTCCTGGTGAAGGGCCTGTGCGAGAGCGGCTACACGGTCGATCACGCCGCCGACGGCCGCGAGGGGCTGTTCCGCGCCACCGAGGGGCAGTTCGACCTGGTGGTGACCGACCGCATGCTGCCGCACATCGACGGACTCGCGATCATCGAGCTCATGCGGCGCAAGGGCATCGCCACCCCGGTGCTGGTGCTGTCGGCGCTCGGCAGTGTCGATGACCGCGTGCGGGGACTGAAGTCCGGGGGCGATGACTACCTCACCAAGCCGTTCGCGTTCGCCGAGCTCCTGGCGCGCATCGAGGCACTGCTGCGCCGCCGCTCGAGCGCGCCGCAGGCCACGCGGCTCAAGGTGGAGGACCTGGAGTTCGACCTGCTGGCGCGGCGCGTGAGCCGCGGCGGACGCCACCTCGACCTGACGGCGCGCGAGCTGAAGCTCCTCGAATTCCTCATGCGCCGCGCGGGCCAGGTGGTGACCCGCACCATGCTGCTCGAGGGCGTGTGGGACCTGCACTTCGACCCGCAGAGCAACCTGATCGACGTGCACATCAGCCGGCTGCGCCAGGCGATCGACCGCGGCTCGGATCACCCGCTCATCCACACGGTGCGCGGCTCGGGCTACGTGCTGCGCAGCGACACCTGAAGCGCGCTGCGGCACTCCTTAAGCCGTGAAGCTCGACCTGTTCAACACGACCGCCTTCCGCCTCTCGGTGGCCTACACGGTGCTGGTCACGCTCGCCGTCGCGGTCACCCTCGGCAGCGCCTACCTCCTCACCGAGAGCCTGATCACCGACGAGGTCGACCTCATCATCGACACGGAGCTGAAGAGCCTCGAGGAGAAGTACGCACGCAGCGGCGTCGCCGGAGTCACCGACGAGATCAACCTGCGCATCGACAGCTGGGGGCGCATCGGTGCCGTCTACATGATCGCGGACGCCAACTTCGAGCGCATCGCGGGCAACGTCACCAGCTGGCCGTTCGACGGCATGCCGGGCGAGGCGCGGCCGGAATTCGAGATCGCCACCATCGAGCCGGGCCGGCGCGCCGTGCACCCGGTGCGCGCCGCGGTGCGCACGCTCCCGGGCGGCGACCTGCTGCTGGTCGGGACCGATATCTCCCAGGGACAGCGTTTCGCCGAGAAATTCCGCTTTGCGACGCTGTGGGGCATGGGCCTGTCGACGCTCGCCGCGGCGCTCGCCGGCTTCTGGTTCAGCTACCGCCTCGCGCGCCGGGTCGATGAGGTGACGCGCACCTGCCAGCGTATCATTGCGGGCGATCTCGGCTCGCGGCTCCCGGTGGCGGGCGCCAACGACGAGTTCGACTCGCTCGCGGCTTCCGTGAACCGCGTGCTCGATCGCCTGCAGGACCAGGCGGGGACGCTGCGCGCCACCTTCGACAGCACGGCGCATGATCTGCGCGCGCCGCTGCACCGGCTGCGCACGCGCCTCGACACGCTGCTGCTGCACTCGCCGCCGCTCGAGCCCGTGGTGCACGAGTCGATCGAGTCGGCGCTGCGTGAGGTCGATCAACTGCAGCGCACGCTGGCGACGCTGCTGCAGATCGCACTCGCCGAATCCGGAGCTCCGCTCGCATCCCCGGCGGCGGTCGACGTGGGCGAGCTCGCCGCCGAGCTGGTCGAGCTGTTCGAGCCGGTGGCCGGCGCGCAGGGGGTCCGGCTCGCCTGCCAGAGCGAGCCGCGGGCCCTGGTGCACGGCAACCGCCAGCTGCTCGCGCAGCTTCTCACCAACCTGATCGAGAATGGCCTCAAGCACGTGCCCGCGGGCGGCAGCATCGAGGTCGCGGTGCGGCGGCGCGCGGGTTCCGTGCGGCTCGTGGTGAGCGACGACGGCCCGGGAATCGCCGCGGAGGATCGCGCCCGCGCGGTGCAGCCGTTCGCGAGGTTCGCGCCGGGCAAGCAGGAGGGGAGCGGCCTCGGCTTGAGCCTGGTCGCAGCGATCGCCCGCTTGCACCGCGGGCAGTTGCAGCTCGAGAGCAACGAGCCGGGGCTCAGGGTGGTGGTCGAACTGCCGGCCTAAGCCGCGCGGTGCACCCCGCCCGAGGCCGCGGCCATACTCAGTCAATCCCTAGTGAGCGGCCGGCGGTGCGCCGCTGCGGGTCTTCCCGGCCGTGCAGTCCCTGACGAACTGCTCGCGCGGCTTGCCCGAGAGCTGCTTGGCGGTCGCCTCCTTGTTGCAGGACTTGAGCGTCGGGCGCTTCACGGGCGTGGCGGACGGCGCGGCCGGCGGCTCGGCGGCGAGCGTGGTGCCGCCGGCGACGAGCGCCAAAGCGGCAACGACGGTCCTCAGCTTCATGCGCGCACTCTCCTGAAAGCAGGCTGCGCCAGAAGTTAGCGGCCCCGCCCTGTCGCGGGGATGAAGGCGGCATTAAGAAATCGTCATGCGGCGCGCGGACCGCCTCAGGCTGCGGCGCCGGCGGGCGTGCTCTTCAGGCGTCCTTGTCGTGCTCGATGAGCGCGTAGGCCGAGTGGTTGTGGATGGACTCAAAGTTCTCCGACTCGACCACGTAGGCGGCGACCCGCTCGTCGCGATTCAACCGCGCCGCCACGTCCCGCACCATGTCCTCGACGAACTTGGGATTGTCGTAGGCGCGCTCGGTCACGTACTTCTCGTCCGGGCGCTTCAAGATCCCGTAGAGCTCGCACGAGGCTTCGCTCTCGGCGATCTCGATGAGCTCCTCGATCCACATGTGGCTCTGGAGCCTCGCGGTGATGGTGACGTGCGAGCGCTGGTTGTGGGCGCCGTAGTCGGAGATGCGCTTCGAGCAGGGGCACAGGCTCGTCACCGGCACCGCCACCCGCACCCAGAGCTCAGTGCGCCCGTGGCGGTGCTCGCCGATCAAGCTCGCACGATAGTCCATCAGGCTCTCGACGCCGGACACCGGCGCCTTCTTTATCACGAAGAACGGGAAGCTCATCTCGATGTGGCCGGTCTCGGCCTCCAGGCGCGCGGTCATGGCGGCCAGCATGGCGCGGAAGGTCTCGACCGAGATCTCGCGCTCGGCGTGCAGCGCCTCGACGAAGCGCGACATGTGCGTGCCCTTGAAGTTGTGCGGCAGGCTCACGTACATGTTGAAGGTCGCGATGGTGTGCTGCTCGCCGGCCGAGCGGTCCTTGACCCGCACCGGATGGCTGATGTCCTTGATGCCGACACGGTTGATCGGCAGCCGGCGCGTGTCGGCGCGGGCCTGCACGTCCTCGACCTCGGATGTGGGGGCGCGGACGATCTTGGCGGTGGCGGCGGGAGGCGTCATGTGTGAAAGCCTACAGGAATGCGTTGCAACGCTGAATCGCACTTGAATCATGGGCCCGAAACTCAAGCCCTTGCCTCCTTCTTTATGAGGAGGTCAGCTTCCCCCGGCCGACCGCAGCCGCTCCTGGCCGTGCAGCGCCCACCAGCGCTCGATGCTGGCGGCGAGCGCCGCCGCGTCGAGCCCGGCGGCCGCGAGGCACCCGTCGCGCGAGCCGTGCTCGATGAAGCGGTCGGGGATGCCGAGCATAAGCTGCGGGATGAGCAGCCCCTCGGAGGCGAGCAGCTCCCCGACCGCGGAGCCCGCCCCGCCGTGCGTGACGTTCTCCTCGACGGTCACGAGCGCGCGGTGGCGCTTGGCGAGCGCCACGATCAGGTCCTCATCCAGCGGCTTGACGAAGCGCATGTTGACGAAGGTGGCATCGAGCGCCTCGGCGATCTGCTGCGCGGGCGTCACGAGCGCGCCGAACGCCAGAATCGCGAGCCCGCACTTGCCCTCGCGGCGCAGCTGCGCCTTGCCGACCGGCAGCGCGGTCATCTCCGGCGCGACCGGCACTCCGGGGCCCGTGCCGCGCGGGTAGCGGACGAATGAAGGATTCTTGAGCGTGCTCGCGGTGTAGAGCATCTGCCGGCACTCGTTCTCATCGGCCGGCGCCATGACGACGGTGTTGGGTATGCAGCGCAGGT